>Ga0316217_10000126_pt1 | contig 116225 bp, 43 predicted proteins | sample 1anoAmetaG_FD_203633 | JGI IMG/M metagenome (GOLD analysis project Ga0316217, IMG submission 203633) | Freshwater microbial communities from Trout Bog Lake, Wisconsin, USA - 1anoA | ecosystem: Environmental > Aquatic > Freshwater > Lake > Hypolimnion/Profundal zone | place: USA: Wisconsin... | reverse complement strand
TTTCTCAGTCTGAACAAGCCGGTCCTGCATCCGCTTCAATTCTGCCAGCGAGCTCGTCAATTCCGCATTGCTCGCCCGCACTATGGCTTCTTGCCGCTTGCGTTCCGTAATGTTGCGCGCCACATGCACGCTGCCAAGCAGTTCACCGGTCTGGTCGTGCACCGGCGTGCAGGTAATCATAAACTCGCCGCCGAGCCGGTCTTCGTGAATTTCACTGCCGTGCGGCTGTTGGTCCACCAGCAACTTGGCGTGCGGACAGAACTCCGGCACTTGGTCCAAACCGTGAAAGCATTCAAAACATTTCATCCCGATCGCTTGGTCCGGCGTAACACCAAGTTTGGCGGCCATCGCTCGGTTGGTTCGCAGAATTTTGTGATTGGGGTCGATGATGCTGATCAGATCCGGTACCGCATCAAACGTCCGTTCCCACGTTTCCTTGGCCTGCACCACCTGTTGCATCGCCTTTTTCCGCTCACTACAGTCAGACACGACGAAATGAATTTCGACCGCGCCGTTGGCGTTCGTCGTGGCGTTACCCGATAACTGCCCCCAGAAGCGCGTGCCATCCGCCTTCACAATCTGGAGATCGTCCAGCATGAGCGGCTGACCGGTCGTCACCAGCAGCCGGTAGCCCAGGTAGTAATGATCCTGGTTCGCTGGCGCGATGAATTGGCTGAACGGCCGCGTGACCAACTGGCTTTTCGGTGCGCCCAGCAATTTACTGGCGGTGAGATTGACCTCCAGAATCAAGCCCTTGTCGCTGACGGTGAGATTGCCGACCGGCGCCAAATCATAAAGCGCAAAATACCGCGCATGCAGCGCGTCCAGCTCCACTTGCGCCCGGCGCAACTCTTCGTTTTGCAACTCCAACTCAATCTGATGGACGCTCAGTTCGTGAAACAATTTCTGGATGGAATCCACATTCAGCGTGGCAATTTTCCCCGGTGCCAGCTTCTCGTTTTCCCGAAAGCGTTGCTCAGCCTGTTGGCGCAATGTCAACTTGGCTTCGGCGCTCATTGGATCACCCGTTCCGTGGTCGCAATCGCATACATCTGCCCGGTCGTGTCCACAAGCGCCGTGGAAATCATTGAGACTTCCAAGCTGGTACCGGCTTTGGTGAGGCGTTTGGTCAGATATGGCTCCAACATTTTCGCCTGGCTGAGTTGTTTGACCCGGTCCAACGCTTCCGCCCGCAACGCCACCGGCGTCCGGTCGCGCACGTTCAACGCCAGCGCTTCGGCCTCGCTCCAGCCATACATGCGGACTGCGCCGGGATTCCAAGCCAGAATGCGCCCTTCCAAGTCCTGCACGGTAATGGCATCGTGCGCATCGCGCACCACCACCGCGAGCCGGAGGAGTTCGTTCGCTTTCTTCAACAATTCCCGCGTCTGCACCATCTCCGTGATATTCACAAAGGTAATCACCGCGCCTTCAATCACATTATCCAGCGTCCGGTACGGCAGAATCCGCAACGTGTACCACTGCCCATCCACAGTCTGTACGTCCTGCATTTTGGGAATCAAAGTATTGAGCACCAGCTTCACATCCTCGACCAAGTGGGCATAGTTCCGTAGGTTGGAAACAATGTGCCCAACCGGCCGCCCCACGTCGCTGTAAATCAGATTGATGATGTCCGTGACCGCCGGCGTGAACCGCAAGATGCGCAATTGGTGGTCCACAAACACGGTGCCGATGCCGGTGCCGGCCAGCAGGTTGTTCATGTCGTTATTGACCCGCGACAAGTCACTCACCTTGTTTTGTAACTCGGTGTTCACCGTCGCCAGCTCTTCGTTCACCGACTGCAATTCTTCCTTGGAAGTCTCCAGCTCTTCGTTGGTGGATTGCAGTTCCTCGTTCACCGACTGCATTTCCTCGTTGGAAGATTTCAACTCTTCGTTGGAAGTTTCCAGCTCCTCGTTGGCGGTCTGAAGGTACTCCTCTTTGGCGTGCAGTTCCTGCCGGAGCGTGGCAATGCGCATATCTTCATCCACGCTGACCGGCCTAGCGTCCAGCGCCGCCGGTTCGAGAGTGGGCGCACATTCGTCGAGCACCACCAGATACAACGGGCCCTCCTGGGTGACGCCGGTCTCAGTCAGGACCGGATGAATCGTGAGATTAACGCAGCTGAAATCGCCGTTGGTTTTGACCCGCAAGCCCGGGAAGCGGACGATCTCCTTGCCGGCAACGGCGTTGTGCAAGGCGACGGTCAGGTCGCGTTTCAGGCCTTCGCGGGCCATCTTAAGAATGTTGCTGACGCCGGTCTCGCCCGGGGTCAACTCCAGATACCGGCCTGTGCGGCCGTGGAGGTAAAGGATGTCGCCATCGCCGGTCACCAACGCGCCCGCCGGCGCAATCTGCTTCAGCAAGGCTTGCTCCGTCAGCTCGCGGAGTGGCAGCTTGACCGGGAACTGCAACTTACCGGTTCGTGGATGCGCAATCTCTATGGCCGTGACCGGTGGCAGAAAGCGGCTGACTGCCGTCCGGTGCAGGCTGTGATAGCTGTCCTTACGCTGATACACCTTGGCCTTGCGGTCATGGACGGCAAACAAATCGTTAAACTCGCCGACGGTCTCGGAAGTTCCCAAGAAGAGGTAGCCGCCGGGATTCAAGGCGTAGTGAAACAGTGGGATGAGCTTCTTCTGTAACTCGCCGCCCATGTAAATCAAGAGATTCCGGCAGCTGATCAGGTCGAGTTTTGAGAACGGCGGGTCTTTGGCCACGTTCTGCTCGGAAAAAATCAATATATCCCGCAGCCCCTTGTTAATGCGATAGGCGCTGCCATCGGATTCGGCTGTGAAAAACCGCGCCAGCCGTTCCGGTGTAATGTCAGCGGCAATGCTGGACGGATACCGCCCCAGCCGGGCTGTCGCAATGGCTTCACTGTCCAAGTCAGTAGCAAAGACTTGCACCTTGAAACTTTGCTTCAACGCCTCCTGCCGTTCCGCGAGCAGGATGGCGAGAGAATAAGCTTCCTCGCCGGTAGAACAACCCGGCGACCAGACGCGAATCACACTGTCCGCCCGCTTGCCGGCAAAGAGTTTCGGAACGATCTGCTCCTCGAGAATCTTGAATGTTTCCGGGTCCCGGAAAAAATTAGTCACGCCAATCAACAGGTCGCAAAAAAGCGCCTTCACTTCCGCCGGCGTCTGTTGCAAATACTTGACGTAGTTGTCCAGCGTGTCGACTTGGTGGACCGCCATGCGCCGGTCAATGCGCCGGTTAATGGTGCTGGGTTTGTATTGGGAAAAATCATTCCCAGTCTGGGCGCGAAGCAGGATGAAAATCTTTTTTAGCGCATTCTCAGTCTTGGTGGGGGTGTTCGCCGGATGCGGTTCCAGCGTCCCGAAGGCGCGACTAGCGTAGGTGATTAGTTGGGCCGGCATTTCCGCCGGTGGCAGTTCGTAATCCACCAAGCCGGTGGCCAGCGCGCTGCGCGGCATCCCGTCATACTCGGTTGAGGATGGGTTCTGCACCATTACCATGCCGCCCTCACCCTTGACGGCCCGAACGCCCAACGTGCCGTCGCTGCCGGTCCCGGACAGCACGATGCAAATTGCCCGCTCGTGTTGGTCCGCCGCCAGCGACCGGAAGAAGAAATCAATCGGCAATCGTTGACCGCGTGGCGCGGCCGGCGGCAGCAATTGCAGCGTGCCGTTCAGAAACGCCATGTCGCAGTTCGGCGGAATGATGTAAGCGCAGTTGGGTTGCACTTTGATTCCATCCTCGACTTCGTAGACTTGCATCCGGGTGTAACGCCGGATCAGGTCAGTCAGAATGCTTTTGTGGTCCGGCGCCAGATGTTGCACCAACACGAACGCCATGCCGGGATCAGTGTCCGCCGGCATCCCGGAAAAAAACGCTTCGAACGCCGCCAGCCCACCCGCCGAAGCCCCAATCCCGACAATTGGAAAAGTATCATCAGCCAGTGGAGCAGCCGGTATCACGGCTGGCGTTTTGGTGGGTTGCGATTTCTTCGGAGTAAGCGGCTTGGATTTTTTCATTATTATCCCATCCCAACCAGATAACCATACACCCAACACCGGCAACTGCAATGCCTAATTCAGCCGCGAAGAATCTACTCGCCGCCCTTGCCGCGAATCCCGGGTTCGGTGAGTTGCCGGAGATTAAAAATCTCGTCGAGTTCCTTCTCGCTCAAACCGGATTTCTCCCGCGCAACTTGCCGGACGGTCTTGCCTTCTTTGTACGCAGTCTTGGCAATCTCAGCGGCTTTGTCGTAGCCAATCACCGGCGCGAGCGGCGTGCACATCGCGAGACTTTGCTCGACTAGCGATTCGCACCGTTGCCGGTCCGCTTCGATGCCGGCAACGCAAGCGTCGGCGAAGTTGCGACTACCGGCCGCCAGCAGGTGCACGCTCTCCAGCATCTGCGCGCCAATCAGCGGCATGGCGACATTCAACTCGAAGAAACTTTGCAGGCCGCCGAGCGTCACCGTCAAATCCGCACCGATGACCCAGAGACTGACTTGAATCAAACTCTCCGCAATGACCGGGTTCACCTTTCCCGGCATGATGGAACTACCCGGCTGCACGGCCGGCATCTTGATTTCACCGATACCGCAACGCGGGCCACTGCCGATGAGCCGGATATCGTTGGCAATCTTGGCGAGACTGATGGCGATGGTCTTGAGGCTGCCGGAGGCTTCGACGCAGGCATCCCGTGTCGCCGCCGCTTCAAAATGATTGGCTGCTTCGGTCAGTTTGACGCCAAGTTCCTTACCGAGTTTGGCGATCGTCTGCTTCGGGAAATCCGGATGCGCATTCAACCCCGACCCGACCGCCGTGCCACCCAGCGGCAGTTCGCTGAGAATGGCGATGGCGCGCTTGGCGCGGGCAATCCCCTGCTCCACTTGCGCCGCGTAACCGCCAAACTCCTGACCAAGCCGGACCGGTGTCGCGTCCTGCAAATGCGTCCGCCCAATCTTGATGATAGCGTCGAAGTCTTTCGCTTTCTTCGCCAGTTCACCGCGCAAATGTTCCAAGGCCGGAATCAGTTCAGCTTGAATCGCCTGAATTACGCTGATGTGAATCGCTGTGGGGAACACGTCGTTGCTGGACTGGCAGAGGTTGACGTGGTCGTTCGGATGCACCGGCGCCTTGTCGCCGCGCTTGCCGCCGAGGATTTCATTGGCCCGACTAGAAATCACCTCATTGGTGTTCATGTTCGACGAGGTACCAGAACCAGTTTGGAAAATATCCACCGGGAACTGCGCGTCCAACTTGCCATCCACAACCTCGGTCGCTGCGGCGACAATGGCATCGTGAACGTTCTTGTCAATCAAGCCCAGCTCAAGGTTCGTCTTCGCGGCGGCGCGTTTGATCTGCCCCATTGCGTGAATGAAGCGCGGCGGCAAGGGCCAGCCACTAATCGGAAAGTTGGTGACCGCGCGTTGAGTCTGCACGCCGTAGTACGCGTCCGCCGGCACTTCCAGCGGACCCATGGAGTCTTTTTCGATTCGAGTTTTCATTTTACATTCTTCTGATAGAGCCGGACGGGATTCCCTTCCACATCGGCAAATTCTGCCAACCAAAAACCGTATTCCTGCCGCGGCTCCACTAGGAAAGTCGCGCCGAGATTTTTTAACTTCGCCGCGAACGTCTGAATGTCATCGACTTCGATGCTGAATTTCACCGAACCAACACCGGGCGGCTTGGCGCGGTTGGCGTCGAGTTGATGCAAGGCGAGATGCGAACCGTCACCAATCGCATATTCCACCCACCACTTCGCATCGACTGCCGGTTTTCCCAAGTCAAACGCCGCCTCGTAAAACTTGCGCACCTTCGCCAAGTCCAACACGTACAAGAACACCACATTAATTCGTTTCACAGTTGCCATGACTTTTCTCCTAGTTAAGTTGGAACACCTTAGCAGCTTTTACCGCCGCTTCAACCAGCGGTCGCTGGAAAATCCCCAGCCCGATCATCGCCGCCATGCAGAAATACAGCGCCGCCCGCATTGGCCGGCTCACCGGAATCGGCGCCGCGCCCGCCGCTGGCTCCTGCAAATAAATCGCCTTCGCCACGTTCAGGTAGAAGTACAAGGAAATCACCACCGCCAGCGCGCCAATGCCGGCCAGCACGTAGTACTGCCCATCCGTCTGCGCCCGTTCGATCACCGCGGCGAACAACTGGAACTTCCCGAAAAATCCGCTCAGCGGCGGCACCCCCGCCAGCGACATCAACGCCAGGAACAGCGCCAGCCCCAAAACCGGCGACCGCCGCCCGAGCCCGGCGAATCCGGCAATCTCGTCGTTCTTCGTCGCGTTCGTCACCGCGATGATCGCCAGGAACGCGCACAGGTTCGTGAACGCATACTGCCCGAGATAAAACAGCACCGCGCCCGCGCCGAGCGCGTTCACCGCCGCCACGCCCATCAACAGGTACCCGGCGTGCCCGATCGACGAGTAGCCGAGCAGCCGCTTGATGTTCGTCTGCGGCAGCGCGCCGAGGTTGCCATACAACAACGTCGCCGCCGCCAGAACCAGCACCAGCGTCGTCCACAACGCGCTCACCGGCAGCAGGCCAACCAACAACACCCGCAGCAACAGCGCAAACCCCGCCGCTTTGCTACCCACTGCCAGAAATGCTGTGACCGGCGTCGGCGCACCCTGATACACATCCGGCGCCCAAATCTGGAACGGCACGCTCGCAATCTTGAACCCCAGCCCCGTCATCACCAGCAGCATCCCGAGCGTGAACGCCGGGCCGGTCGTGCCACTCTTCAACGTCGCCGCCAACATGTCGAAGTTCGTTGTGCCGGTCGTGCCGAAAATGTAGGCGATGCCGTACACGGTGAACCCGCTCGACAGCGCGCCGAGAATCAGATACTTCGTCCCCGCCTCCAGCGATTGCACCTGCCGCCGCAGGAAACTGGTCAGGATGTAGAACGTGATCGTCACCAGTTCCAGTGCCACGAACATCAACACGAAATCGTTGACCGAGCCAGTCAGTAACATCCCCGTCGCCGCCAGCAACACCAGCGCGTAGAATTCCGCCACGCCCGACTCGAACCGCTCCGAGAATTCCGCCCCCATCACCAACACCAGCAACGTCGCCACCAAAAACAGCCGCTTGAAATACAGCGCCAGCGTGTCGAGCCGGTACATCCCGTGAAAATACGTCGTCGCCTGCGCTTGCAATGTGAAACTGTAAATCAACAGCACCGCCACCGCCGTCGCGAGGATATACCCGAGCCGCCGCTTGTCCGCCATCGGCCGGAACGCATCCGCCAGCAGCGTCAACAGCGCCAGCGCCACCATTCCGCATTCCAATTGGATCGCGCCGAGAGCCGTCATCGCCGCACCTCCGCGACCTTTGTGACCGGCGCGACCTCGACCTTCAACACCGCCGCCGCCACGCTCTGCTGAATGATGTTCGTCAACAGTCGCGGACAGAAACCGACCGTCAACAAAACCACCAGCAACAGCACGAACGGCAACTTCTGCCACGGCGTCGTCGCGTCCTTCAACATGTTCCATTTCTCATCGAACGGCCCGAAGAAACTCGTCCGCACGGCCCACAACAGATACGTCGCCGTCACCACGATCCCCCAGACCGCGCAAATCGTCGCCACACGGAACAAGGTCGAGCCTTGCGACCACGCGCCGATGAACACCATCACTTCGCTCACAAAGTTCGCAAACCCCGGCAGCCCGCTCGACGCCATCACCGCCATCACCATGCACACGCCGATGAACGGAATCTTCCGCGCGAGCCCGCTCAAGTCCGGCACCATGCGGTTGTGCGTCTGGTGGTAGAAAAACCCGATCAATGAGAACGTCAGCGCCGCCATCACACCGTGCGCGAACATCAACAGCACCGCGCCGCTCACGCCGACGACGTTCAACGTCGCGATCCCCAGCAGCACGTACCCCATGTGACTGACCGACGAGTACCCGATCACAAACTTCCAATCCTTTTGCGTCAAAGCCGCCCAGCCCGCGTACAAAATGTTGAAGCACGCCAGAATCGCCAGCAGGTTCGCCCAGTGCCGCGCCCCCTCCGGCAACAACGGCAGCGCCAGCCGGATGATCCCGTACGCGCCGAGTTTCTTCAGCACCCCGGCATGCATCATCGACGCCGCCGTCGGCGCGGCCGCGTACCCAATCGGCGACCACGTATGGAACGGCCACATCGACGCCAGGAAACCAAACCCGAACAGCAGGCACGCGAACACCCATTTCTGCGTCGCCCCCGCGAGCTGCAGATTCCGTTTCAGTTCCACCATGTCAAACGTCTTCCCGCCCGCAAAATACATCGCCAGCAACCCGATCAACGCCAGCACTGCCCCCGCCGTCAAGTACAGCGTCAACTTCATCGTCGCATACTCTTTCGTCCGCCCGTGTTTGCCCGGCGGCAGCGACCCGTACATCCCGATCAACAGATACATGGGAATCACCGCCATCTCGTAAAAGAAGTAGAAAAAGAACATGTCCGTCGTGCAGAACGTCCCGCTGATCCCCGTCGTCAGCGCCAAGAACAGGATGTAGTATTCCTTCTGCCGGTCATGAATCTCGTGCGACACCAGCGCTCCGCAGAACGACACAATCCCGACCAGCAACAGCAACGTCATCGAAATCCCGTCCACGCCAAACTTCAGAGATACGCCAAGTGACGGCAGCCATTCGATCCCCTTACCGGCATTGGTCACAAACTGATACCCCGCATTTTGCCGGTCAAACTGCGAGAAAATGTAGAGGGTCAGGAACAGCGACATTCCCGTCGCCAAAATCGCCAGCGCCCGAATCGCCCCCGGCTTATTCGACGGAAACAAGAACGTCAGGAACGCCGCCGCGAGCGGCAGCAGGACTGCGATTATGAGAAGCGTTTCCATTACCGCACCACCACATAATAAATGATCACCGTGACACCGAGCCCGAACAAGAACGCGTAGCCCGGAATGCTGCCGGTTTGCAGCCGCCGCACAGTTCGCCCCAGCAAGTCCGTGCCGAACGATAGACCGCCAATCCCAAATCGCTGTAGAATCCAGCGGTCAAACAACTCGCATGCCGCCGCAATCGTGCCCTGCACATACTTCACGATCCACAGGTACACCTCGTCGAAATAGTATTTATTCTCGACCAACGTCCACAGCGGTCCGAGCGACCGTTTTACCGGCGCATCGCTCGGTTCGCGCTTCAGATAAATCGCGGCGGCCAATAAGAAACCAATCACCGGCACACAAATCAACCCGGCCGTCAGCAACATCGGATGGTGCGCCTCAATTTCGATCTTACCGGCGATGAACTCCGGTAGCTTGTCGCCCCACCCCGCGATCACCGACAATACCGCCAGGAACACCAGCGGCAACGTCATCACTAGTGGCGACTCGTGCGCGTGGTCGTAGGCGTGATGGTCGCGCGGCTTGCCGAAGAAGACCACGAACACTTCTCGGCCCATGTAGTACGCGGTCAGCACCGCTGTCAGCACTGCGATTCCGAACAGCGCCTTGTTGTGGTCAAACGCCAACAGCAAAATCTGATCCTTCGAATAAAAACCGCTCAGCGGCGGCACGCCCGCCAGCGCCAGCGTGCCGATCAGGAACGTCCCGAACGTCACCGGCGTCTTCTTCCACAGCCCGCCCATTTTCCAGATGTCCTGTTCGTGGTGCAACGCGAGGATCACGCTGCCGGCGCCGAGGAACAACAGCGCCTTAAAGAAGGCGTGGGTCGTCAGGTGAAACATCGCCTGCGTCGGCCCGCCCAGCCCGACTGCCATCACCATGTAGCCGAGTTGCGACAACGTCGAGTACGCAAGGATGCGTTTGATGTCGTTTTGCGCAATTGCAATCGTCGCCGCCATGATCGCCGTAATGCCACCAATCCACGCAATCAGATGCAACGCCGTTTCACTCGGCAAAATCAGGAACGACACCCGGCACAGCATGTACACGCCCGCTGCCACCATCGTTGCCGCATGGATCAACGCCGACACCGGCGTCGGACCTTCCATCGCATCTGGCAACCAGACGTGCAGCGGGAACTGCGCGCTCTTGCCGACCGCGCCGCAGAAGATCAACGCGGCAATGAGCGATAGCGTGCCGGCCGGAATGCTGGCAATCTTGGCCGGCAAATCCGCGAAGTTAAACGTGTGAGTATGCGACCACAACAACAGCACGCCGAGCATCATCCCGAAGTCGCCGATGCGGTTGACAAGAAATGCCTTTTTACCGGCCTCCGCCGCACTGGGTTTCTCAAACCAGAACCCAATCAGCAAATAGCTCGACACGCCGACCAACTCCCAAAAAATGAAAATCTGAATGAAGTTATTCGCCAGCACGATGCCGAGCATCGAAAAGGTGAACAGCGACAGGCACGCGAAGAACCGCGAGAACCCCGGGTCGCCTTTCATGTATCCCAGCGAGTAGATGTGAATCGCCGACCCGACGCCGGTCACCACCAGCAGCATCAACACGCTCAGGTGATCAATCGTCGCCCCAAACTCAATCTTCACCACGCCATCGATGACCAGCCACTGAAGAGCCGTCGAAGCCAACGCGACGCCACCGTGTTCGAGTGCGAAGTACAACTGCAACGACAGCACAAACCCGGTCATGATCGCCGCAATTGACAGCAGTGCGCTGAGCATCTGCCACCGCCGCGTGACCACCGTGATCAGCGTCGCGGCCACTAAGGGAGCAAAAAGTATGATCCAAGCCGGGTTCATAGACGCATCGAGTTAAGTTCATTCACGCTGACGGTTTGTTTGCGACGGAACAGCGCCACGATGATCGCTAAGCCGACCGCCACCTCCGCCGCAGCGATGGCGATTATGAAAAACACCAGCACCTGGCCGTCGACAAGCTTGTTAAATTTCGAAAACGCAATCAACGCTAGATTGGCCGCGTTGAGATTCATCTCCAGCGCCATAAAAATCACCAGCAGGTTGCGCCGCATCACGATGCCAGCAATACCGAGCGCGAACAGCAGGCCGCTAATCCAGAGATAATGATTGAGCGTGAGCGCGCTTGTCATTTGAGCTCCTCCTTCGACAGCAACACGACGCCGATCATCGCCACCAGCAACAGCAACGCCGTCACCTCGAATGGCAACATGTAGTTCGCGAAGAGCGGTTTCACCACCGCTTCCAACCCGCCGCCGAACTCCGCCTTGCCGGGATTCAGCGACTCGACCGGCCGACGCAGGATGATCGCCAGTTCCCACGCCAGCGCACCCGCGACGGCCACGCCGCCGACCACACCGAGCAGGCGGAAATGCCGGCGTTCCGCCTCCTTGATATTGAGCAGCATGATGACAAATAAAAACAGCACCATCACCGCGCCCGCATAGACCAGCACTTGGATCGCCGCGAGGAAAAACGCCTCCAGCAGCACGAACAGCCCCGCCATGAACACAAACAGCGCCACCAAAAACATCGCGCTCGTCACCGGGTTGCGGCTGCTGATCGCCAGGCTGAAGAACCAAAATAATGTGTCGTGAACGTTCATCGGTTACTTGTTCTTCCACTTCCAAATCTTGTCGTCGTGCACGCCGCCGAGTTCCAGCAATTTCTCCTTGTGGAACTGCAACTCCTCGCGCTTGTAGGCGGTGATGGCAAAATCGTTCTTCAGAAAGATCGCCTCCTCCGGGCAAACCTCTTCGCACATCCCGCAGTAAATGCACCGCAACATGTCGATCACGAAATCCTTCGGTTCTTTCTCAACCTTCGCGTCAAACCGGTCTTCCGGTCGAAACCCCGGCGTGATCCGGATCGCCTTCGGAGGACAAACAAATTCACAAAGCTGGCACGACACGCATTTCACGCGGTTGTCGGCGTCCTTCACCAATGTCGGCGCACCGCGGTAGTCGCCGTACAACACCGGCTTCTCCTCCGGATACTGACGCGTAAACTTCCGCCGCGGAATGTGCTTCAACGTCAGCCACAGCCCGTGCAGAATCTGCGGGAGATACGTCTTTTCCCAAAGCGTCAGTTTTGGACGTTGCACGATCATGTTATTTCACCACCAGCGCGAGCACGAGGCCCACGATCAAAATGTTCGCGATGGTCAGCGGGATAAACACCTTCCACCCCAGCGCCATCAACTGGTCGTACCGAAATCGCGGGATCGTCCACCGCACCCACACATAAAAGAACAGACAGCAGCCGATCTTCGCCAAAAACACGCCGATGTGCAACAGCCCGACGATCAGCGACGTCGCCGGCGCGTTGAACGGCGCGAACGGCAGCGACCAGCCGCCGAAAAACAACGTCACCATCAGCGCAGACATCACAAACATCGCTGCGTACTCACCCATGAAAAACATCCCGAACTTCATCGAGCTGTACTCGGTGTTGTACCCGCCGACGAGTTCCTGCTCCGCCTCCGGCAAATCGAATGGCGTCCGGTTCGTCTCCGCGAACGCGCTCACCAAAAAAATGAAAAACGACAGCCACATGTGCGGGTAACAAACAAACGGCAGGTGCCCGGCTTGGTATTCCACCACCTTGCCCAAGTTCAGCGACCCGACCTGCATGAACACCGGCACCACGCTCAGGCCGAGGCAAACCTCGTACGAAATCATCTGCGCGCTCGACCGAATCCCGCCGAGGAACGGATATTTTGAGTTGCTCGCCCAGCCCGCCAGCACAATCCCGTACACCGACAACGCCGCGAACGCGAACGGGAACATGATCCCGACATTGAGGTCCGCGATCACGCATTTCACATCGTGCCCCAGGATCGGCAAATTGCTCCCCCACGGCACGACCCCGATGTTGATCAACGCCGGGATCATCACCAGCGTCGGCCCGAGCGTGTAAAGCACCTTGTTCACGTGGTGCGGCAACACATCCTCCTTCAAAATCAACTTCAGCCCGTCGGCCATCGGCTGCAGCAAACCGAATGGCCCGACCCGGTTCGGCCCCAGCCGGTCCTGCATCCAGGCGCAGACCCACCGCTCCAGCATCACCGTGTACGCCACAATGCCGAGCATCACGCTGATCACCGCGACAATCTTCACGACAGAGATGACCAGAAACTCGGTCACGTCTTCACCTCCACGCCCCGGTCGGTGATCTTCGACAAATTTAAGCCGGCCAGTGCCGGAATCGAACGCGTCATATCGGTGAACACATCCTCAATCGTCCGATAGCTCGCCAGCCCCAACTCCGAAAGCAACGTCGCCAACGTCTGCCACTCCGGTCGCGCTTGACCGGGCGACGGAATCGCCGCGTTCAGCCGCTGAAGCCGGTTCTGCGCGTTGATGAACGTCCCGCGTTTCTCCGCAAACGTCGCCCCGGGCAACACGAAATGCGCCGCCGCCGTCGCCGCCGTCGGCAAAATGTCGATAACCACTAGCAATTCCAGCTTCGCCAGCAACTCCGGCGCAAGCGCGTCTTCACCAAACACAATCAACGCCGTGATCGTCCCAGCCTTGATACCGTCCGCAACCCGCGTCACGTCACTGCCAAACCCGGTCAGCTTCGCCCCCGCCATGTTCGGTGTGCGATCGGCATTCAATAAAAATGTGTCGCCCTCGCCGGTATGCGGCACGACTTCCGCCAACTGCGGCGCGAATTTTTTCAGCAAAAACAGTTCTTCCGTCGTCGCCCGCGCGCTGCCGACAACGGCGAGACCTTTTGCTGCACGCAGCCTGTCCGCGATCTGCCGCGTCGCATCAGCCCACGTCAGTTCCTTGCCGCCGCTCATCGGTACCGTGAGCCGGTGCGGATCGTTGATGAACTTGAAGTTCAATCGTCCGTAATCGCACATCCAACATTGGTTGACCGCGTCGTTGTCGCGCGGCGTCTGTCGGTAAACGACGCCTTCGCGCGACCAAAGCACCGTGTTGCAGCCGGTGGCGCAGTTCGGACAGATCGACTTCGTCTCCTTCAAAAACCAGACGCGCTGCTGGAACCGGAAATCGTTCGACGTGAGCGCGCCGACCGGGCAGATATCGACGATGTTCAAATCGTAATTCGTCTTCGGCTCCATGCCGGGATAACAGGTCAACGTCGAGTAGCTCCCGCGATTCACAAACCCGAGACAATCCTGTCCCGCCACGTCGCGCATGAACCGGATGCAGCGCGAACAGAGAATGCACCGCTCGTCATCGAGCGTGATTTTGTCATTGAGCACCGTCTTTTTCGGCTTGTGCACCTTCTCCTCGACGAACCGGCTCTGCCCCTTGCCGTAGTCCACCGAAAATTCCTGCAACCGGCATTCGCCCGCCTGATCGCAGATCGGGCAGTCGAGCGGATGGTTGATCAGCAAAAACTCCATCACGCCTTCACGCGCCTTCACGACCTTTGGCGATTTCGTCAACACCACCATGCCCTCGGCGACACCGGAGTTACAACCGATGGCCAGTTTCGGCCCGAATATGACGACCGGCTGGTTGTCCGGCCCGATCTCCGGTTTCCGGTCCGCGCCAAGCTTCGGCATCCCAACATCAACGAGACACATCCGGCAATTGCCCGCAATGCACAGCTTCGGATGATAGCAATAATGCGGAATCTCGATGCCGACCAACTTGGCGGCTTCGATCAAGTTCATCCCCTTCGGCGCGATGACCGCTTTGCCATCGATCGTCAAGTTGACGGTATTATCCGCCATGCTTCTCGAACTCCTCCCGGTACTTCGTCACGAACGCCTTGACCGGCCACGCCGCGGCTTCGCCGAGCGGGCAGATCGTTTTGCCGTCGATGTTGTCGGCCACCTCGTACAGCAAATCGACGTCCTGCGGCCGCCCCTGGCCGGCGTGCAGCCGGTGGAGCATCTTCTCCATCCACAACGTCCCTTCCCGGCATGGTGTGCATTGGCCGCAGCTTTCGTGGGCGTAAAACTGCGTCACGTTGAGCGTGGCCGCAACGATATCGACCGAATCGTCGAGCACAATAATCCCACCGCTACCGGCCATCGTCCCGGCTTTGCGGAGCGATTCAAAATCGAGCGGCACATCAATCTGATCCGCCTTCAACACCGGCATCGAACTGCCACCGGGGATGACGCCCTTGAGCGTGTGCCCGTCGCGCAGTCCGCCGCAGACATCGAAGATGAGCTGGCGCATCGTCAGTTTGCCCATCTCAAACTCATAATAGCCCGGCCGCTTGACCGGTCCACTGACGCACACCAACCGCGTGCCGGTCGAGCCCGGCACGCCCATCATTTTGTACCAAGTCGCTCCGTTGTTGATGATGTGCGGCACATTCGCAAGTGTCTCGACGTTGTTTACGACCGTCGGACAACCAAACAACCCAACCACCGCCGGGAACGGCGGTTTGATGCGCGGGTAAGCGCGTTTGCCTTCGAGCGATTCAATCAGGCCAGTCTCCTCACCGCAAATGTACGCCCCGGCGCCGCGGTGAACGTAAATTTCAATCCCGTTGCCGACATAACCTTTGGCGCGGGCTTCCTCGATGGCGTTGAGGAGGATCTTCGCGCCCTGCGGCATCTCGCCGCGGATATATATGTAAGCGACCTTCGCCCCGACCGCGTAACATGAGATCAGAATCCCCTCGATCAACATGTGCGGATCGTAGTGCACGATCTGCCGGTCTTTGAATGTCCCCGGCTCGCTCTCGTCGCAGTTGCAAACGAGATACACCGGTTTGCCGGTCCCCTTCGCGAGGAAACTCCACTTCAACCCGCACGGGAACCCGGCACCGCCACGACCGCGAATCTCGCTGTTCTTGACCTCGGCGACAATTTCCTCCGGCTTCATTCCGAGCGCCTTGCGCCACGCCGTGTAACCGCCCTCGCGTTCATAGTCGGCGAGCGAGCCGGTGTAGCCGGGCTTGGTGATGTTGGCGAGAATGAGCCGTTTTTCGAGTGGATGCGGCGGTTGCGGCGCCGGCAACGGCTGTGTGTCGAGCTTGCCGGTGGTCTTGATGCGGTCGATGATCGCGTCGAGTTTCTCCGGCGTGACGCGCTCGAACGTCTCGTCATTGATCATCATCGCCGGGCCGGTGCCGCAGAGCGCGAGGCATTCGACCGTCGAGATCGTGAACAAGCCATCGGGCGTGGTTTCGTCGAGACCGACACCGAGTTTTGTCCGCAACAGGCCGAGCAATCCGCCGCAACCGGCTAAGTCGCACGACAATGTCCGGCAAACCTTGATGTGGAATTTGCCGCGCGGCTTGCTGGTGAACATCGGGTAGAACGTCACGACTTCCCAGACATTGATCGGCTGCAACCCAAGCTTGCCGGCCATCCACTGCACCTGTTCTTCGCCGAGGAAACCAAAGTGTTCCTGCAAAAGATGGCAAAGCCACAGCACCGCCGCCCGCTTCTTATCCGGCGGGTAATGCGTGATGATCGCGTCGATGTGACGATCGAGTTCAGCCGGAATCGTCATCGGTCACACTCTCCCATCACGAAATCGAGGCTGCCGAGAATCGCAACCATGTCGCTAATCATGTGCCCCTTCGAAAGCAACGGAACAAGTTGTAAATTCACGAATGACGGCGCACGGATCTTCAAGCGATGCGGTGCGCCGCCGCCGCGGCTGACAATGTAGAAACCGAGTTCGCCTTTCGGATTTTCGGCGCTGAAATAAACTTCGCCGGCCGGAGCGTTAATCCCTTCGGTGACGTTAATGAAATGGTGAATCAACTCTTCCATCTTCGTCAGCACGGTTTTTTTCTCCGGTAACACGATTTTTGCTTCCGGCGCGTTCCATTCGCCGCCGGGCATACTGTCGAGGGCTTGCTGGATGATGCGAATGCTCTGGCGCATCTCCTCCATGCGAACGAGATAACGGTCCATGCAGTCGCCGACAGTGCCGGTCGGCACATCGAACTGGAAATTCTCATAGCCGCTGTAGGGACGCGCTTTGCGGATGTCCCACTCGACGCCGCTGCCGCGCAGAATCGGACCGGTCGCGCCGAAATCAATCGCGTCGTCCTTCGACAGCACCGCAATGCCGCGGTTCCGTTCGACGAAGATTTTGTTGCGCGTGAGCAGCTTGTCCACCTCATCAATCGTTACCGGCAATTCGGTGAGGAACTGCCGGCACATGGGGATGAAATCGGCCGGCATGTCGTTGGCGAGACCGCCGATCCGCGTGTAGCTCGTGGTGAAGCGCGCCCCGCAAATCAACTCGGCGAGGTCGTAAATCTTTTCGCGTTCCTTGAACGTGTACAGGAACACGGTCAACGCACCGATATCCATGCTCATCGCACCGATGCCGAGCAGGTGCGAACTGATGCGCGCCAGTTCTGCACAGACGATCCGGATGTGTCGGCAGCGCGGCGGCACGTCGATGCCGCAGAGTTTTTCCACGGCGTAGGCATAAGCGATGTTGTTGGCGAGTGGCGCGAGGTAATCAAGTCGGTCGGTGTAGGGAATGAACTGCGTCCAGGTCATGTTCTCGGCAATCTTCTCGTCACCGCGATGAAGATAACCAATGTCGGGCCAGGCGTTGACGATTTCCTCGCCGTCGAGTTCGAGCACGATCCGCAACACGCCGTGGGTGCTCGGGTGCGACGGCCCCATGTTCAGGATCATCGTCTCGCCACCGAGCTTACCCTCAACCGCCTGTTGCGCGCGCGTGGCGGAATCAATCAGTTCCAGTTCATGCAGCGTGCCCATGGCCTAGACTTCTTCCTCCTTCGCCGGATGGGTCAGCTTCTGTTGCTGTTCCGCCATCGTGTCAAACTGCTGGGGTTCACGTCGCACTGAATTCCGCGAGCCAGTGCCGCTCACGAACGGCCCGCCAAGCATCGGCGCCGCCTCGACTGTGCCGGCATCCACGGCAGTTGCCGGCAATTCCGCCGGCAACCCAGCCAGCGGGAAATCTTTGCGCAACGGATGGTACGGGTAGCCGTCCCACATCAAAATACGTTTCAGATTCGGATGATTGCGGAACCGGATGCCGAACATGTCGAACGCCTCGCGCTCATGCCAGTCTGCTGTGCGCCAAATACCGGTAACGCTGTCCATGATGAGGTCGTCTTCTGGCACGCTAACCTTAAGGCGGAGATGACTGCGATTAGTCAGCGAACAGAGTTCATAAACCACTTCGTACCGCGGATCGTCGCCGTAGTTATCCACACCGGATAAATCAACGAGCATTGCGAACGCGCATTCAGTTTTTAGAAACGAGCAGACCTCGACAATCGCATCGCGACGCACAGTCATAGTGAATTCGCCGCGAAACTCTACCGGCGCACTCACCGCGTCAGTGAAGCGCGTTTGCAATTGCGCGGTTGCCTCTTGGAGCGTCATTGGGCCGTAACCTTCGGGGCGTAATCGCCGCGGATAATTATCGGCCCGCGCGGTTGCGCGTACGATGCGACGCGCTGTTCGCGTTTCATGTTTTTCAGTGCCGGTTCCTGCTGAATTTGGCGCTGAATCGCCATCAAACCTTCCAAGACCGCTTCCGGTCGCGGCGGACAGCCGGAAATATAAACGTCGACTGGCATGAACCGGTCCACGCCCTGCACCACCGCGTAACTCCGATACATCCCGCCCGTGCTGGCGCACGCGCCCATCGCCATGCACCATTTCGGCTCGGCCATCTGGTCCCAGACGCGTTTCACCACACCCGCCATCTTGTAAACACAAGTGCCGGCAACAATCATCAGGTCGGATTGCCGTGGTGAAAAGCGCATCACTTCCGCGCCGAACCGGGCGATATCAAACCGACTCGCGCCGGCCGCCATCAACTCAATCCCACAACACGCCAACCCCATCGGCATTGGCCAAATGGAATTCTTGCGCATCCAGTCAATCGCCGCGTCGACACGGGTGATGATCACATCCCGGCTTTCGACCTTCTGGTCGATACCGATCTCGATGCGTTCACTCACGGCTGACCTTCTTTGGCGTCCAGTCAAGCGCGCCCTTCTTCCAGCAATAAATATGGCCAACCTCTAAAATTAACAAAAACAGCGCGCCACCGGCCAACATGCGGTAACCAATTTCGCCAAGTAATTGCCGGTAAACGGCGGCCCAACCGAGAAAGAAAACCACTTCGATGTCAAACAGGATGAAAAGCATGGCGACAAGGTAAAACTTCACGCTGAAGCGCGTGTGAGCCTCTGTCTCCGCCGGTATCCCGCATTCATACGGCGAGTCCTTGACGGGGCTATGAATGCGTTTTTTGCCAAGAATGGTCGGCAACACCAACATTCCGACTGCCATCCCGACTGCCACCAGCATCAATAATCCGACTGCGATAAATTGTTGTAATTCGTTTTCCATTTCGACCAGTGAAACACCGAGAATGTGGCTCACACTTGCGCCAACCGCTGTCGGCAACCTATCAAATCCGATTTCGCTTGCAAGAGATATTTGTCTTTAGCCGTCAGGCAGGTTCCGGTATGGTGCCGGCATGGATGGCAACCCGGCCCTGATCGCCGCCCTGCGCCGCGAAATTGATGCCGCCGGCGGACGGATTACCTTTGCACAGTTCATGGAACTGGCACTCTACCATCCGCTATGGGGTTACTACCTGAACGGCCAATCGCGTATCGGCCGGCACGGCGATTACTTTACCAGCGCCAGCGTGGGGTCTCTGTTTGGGCGCATTCTCGCCCGGCAATTCCGTGCTTGGGACGTCGCTGACGTCGTTGAATTCGGCGGCCACCTCGGCCAACTCCGACACGACATCCTCACCGGCGCACCGGAATTGAATTACCGGATTATTGAAGTTAGCGATGAATTACCGGCACAAATTACCGGCTGTGTGTTCTCGAACGAATTTCTCGATGCCCTGCCGGTGCATCGGGTATGCGGCGACCAGGAGATTTACGTGACCAGCGATTTCACGGAAACGCTTGGACCGTTATCCGATGCCCGGTTGCCCCGCTTACCGGCGGGCTACCGGTCGGAAGTGAATCTGCGCGCGCTGGACTGGCTCACCGGGATTGCCAGTCGGCTGACGCGCGGCTACGTACTGACGATTGATTATGGGTTTGAGCGAGCGGAATACTTTGCACCACAGCATGCCACCGGTCATCTCCAGTGTTATTACAGGCACACTAAATCCAGCAATCCGTATGATCACATCGGCGAGCAGGACATCACGGCCCACGTGGATTTCACGGCGCTGATCGAGCATGGCCAAAACCTCGGCTTGGAACCGGTGTTGTTCACCGATCAAGCGCACTATTTATTGCAGATCGGCGAAGCGGAGATTGCAGAAATCGTTGCGCGGGATGCCGGGAAGCTGAGCGCCGAGCGGAATGCGATCCACCAGTTGCTCCATTCGACGATGGGGACGACGTTCCGGGTATTGATCCAGCATAAACAGTAGGTAATTGCTTTTTTCGGTAACAACCTTAAACTGATTGGCACTGCTGTGAAACGCATCCACAATCGAGTTATCGTGGCCGTTGGCTTTTGGCTGGCGGTGGCGATTTTAATCGGCATCGGAGTGGCGACGCACCAGAGCAATTTGGATTTTATACGCACAGGCGACCGCATTAAGCGCGCCCGCCACGTTATCGAAAACCTACCAAACATCCGATTTGCGCTGCAAGATGCGGAACAGCAAACACGCGAATTGATTAAGACGGATGACATGACGCATCAGGACGCGCGTTTGCTCGCCGCTGTACAGGTGACTGGCGCGTTCAATCGGCTCCGCAAAGCATCCGCCGACTGGCCGGCGCAAGGTCAACAGGACATTGCTGCATTGGAGGTTCTGGCCGGTGACCGGTTGCGGCTTCTGGATGAGGCAGTAAAACTGCGAAATACACAGGACCGGGCTGCCGCGATTCAACTTCTGGACACCGATCAGAGCCGGGCGCTAGTGAGCCAGATTGATGCCTCGATATACGCGTTGATGGAAGCAGAGCAGCATGCGTTCATCGCCCGCGATGACGAATTGAAGGCCAAGGCGCATTTTTCAGTGGCGTTGTTTGTGCTCGGCTGTTTTGTGAGCTTGGGAATTTTGTCGGGTGTATTTCTTTACCTCAATGTGCAAATTGATGCGCGGCGGGCTGCTGAAATAGCACTGGCACGAGAGAAAGCGCTACTCGAACAACAGTACCGGCGACAAACAGCGCTCGCAAAAATCGAATTCGCTATTAATCAGCCCCACGAGTTAAAACCGGCGCTGGAGCAGATTGTACGCGCAGTTGTTGAACTCATGCCATCTGACGATGCGAGCGTAATCCTGTGGGATACCGGCGCGCCACAATCAGTTGTCAGCACCGGTCAATTGCCGGCTACATTGAAGGATCAAGCGACACGTTGGATTGCCGAGCACAAACAGACACTCGTCGTGCCGGCAATTGGCGACGACCTCTTCGGTACGAAAACAAACGAGCTTGGCGCGTACGCCGGTGTGCCGCTGTTGTTGGAGAACGACGTCCTCGGCGTGCTCTACGCGCTCGACCGCAAGACCCGCCAATACCGTGGCGATGAAATGGACTTCCTCGAATCGCTGGCTGCACGCGCGGCCCTGGCGATTTCCAAAGTTCGCTTGTACGACCGACTGCAGGACATTAACCGCCTGCTGGAAAGCCGGGTGCATGAGCGCACAGTTGAACTTATCGGGACCAACGAGCGCCTCCTTCACGAAGTTGAAGAACGGTTGCACGCGGAGCAGGCGCTGCACGATTTGTCAGGACGGTTGCTTCAGTTGCAGGATCAGGAACGCCGGCATATCGCCCGCGAACTGCACGACGTGACCGCCCAAAATCTTTCAGCAATCACTCTCAATCTCGCGCGTTTAGAAAACATACTGGCCGGCGCCGACCCGAAGGCACTGCCGGTAATCAACGAGTCGATCCATCTTGCGGAAGATTGCCTGCGCGAAATTCGTACACTCTCGTACGTGCTGCATCCACCGATGCTCGACGAATACGGCTTGCCCCGTGCGCTCGAATGGTACCTCGACGGATTCGCCACCCGCAGCGGCATCCGTGTCGAGTTGCACGCCTTGCCGACGGTGGGCCGATTATCGGAGGAAACCGAGATGGCGTTGTTCCGTGTCGTGCAAGAAGGGTTGACCAACATCCGCCGGCATGCCGGCAGCCAACACGCCTCGATTCAGTTGACACGCGATGACGGTTTCGTCATCTTGGAAATCAAGGACGATGGGCATGGGTTCCCAAAGCCAGCGGAAACCGAGGCGCCACCGCCAGCCGTGCAACTAGGGGTTGGCATTACCGGCATGCGCGAACGGCTCCGACAACTTGGTGGCCAGCTGGACGTGGAATCGAGCGCAACCGGCACAATTGTACGCGCCGTCGTACCGATGAAAGGTAACGAGACATGACACGGATTTTATTGGCGGACGATCACGACATCATTCGGCGCGGGTTGAAGGAATTGCTGGAGACCCATGCCGGCTGGGAAGTGGTGGGTGAAGCTAATACCGGCCGGCAAGCCGTCGAGCTCGCTGCTAAGTTGCGCCCGGACATCGCGATTCTGGATTTGACGATGCCGGAGCTGAACGGTCTCGAAGCGACCCGGCAAATCAAGAAGACGGTGCCGAAGACCGAGGTGCTGATCTTTACGATGCACGAAAACGATAATTTGATTCGCGACGTGCTCACCGCCGGTGCCCATGGCTACGTTCTGAAATCCGATGCCGCCCGCCATTTGGTGAATGCGGTGGAAGCATTGATCCAGCACAAGCCGTTTTTTAGCGCGAAAGTTTCCGAGACAGTGCTGGATGGTTATCTCAAGGCCGGTCATGAAACAGAATTGCCCGGCGAACCGCTCACGCCACGCGAACGCGAAATCGTGCAGTTGCTGGCCGAGGGTAAAAGCAATAAGGAAGTCGCGGACACGCTCGGCATCAGCACAAAAACTATCGAAACCCACCGGGCAACAATCATGCGTAAGCTGGAATTAAAGTCGTTTGCCGAAATGGTCCGTTACGCCATCCGTAACAACATTATCCAACCGTAATTTCTCGACTGATTGTCATCAGGGTTTTTCCTGACCCACGATTGCGGGTTTATCCCGATTTCGTATTCACCGGGTTGCGCCTACATTGTTCTCAGAAAAAGGAGCACCGCAATGAAACCAAACAATTTCCCACCCGCCGGCCACCCCGTGGAGATCGTCTATCATCCACATTCTCGTTGGACCATTGAAGTCAACAACGTCTGGCCGGCTGCTGATCACCGGCGCAACCTGACGGCACCACACTTTGGTGACCGGCCTGCCCCCGGGTTCGCGCCGGTCGAATTAGTCATCGCCGCTGAAAACAAAAAACGCGCACAATGGCAGGTCAATTGCCGCGTGCCGCTGTGGGCCGATAAATTTTAGCGCTGCTCCATCTTCAAGGCCAATGAAGCCCGATTCCGGTCGCTCTTTTTGCTCCGAAAAATCCAATCTTGACGTAAATAATGGAGTTTTTGTGCCATTTTGTCGGAGTTTTATGTAAATCATGGAATTTTCGCTCCTTAAAATGCGACCGGCACGTCCGGCACCAGTTTTTCGTGCCATTTTGTCGGAGTTTTACGTAAATATCAGACTTTTTACTCCGTAAACTCCTTCCCGGATGCAAATGACGGACTTTTCGCTCCGCAAAATCCGAGTCGGACGTGCCAGCCCGATTTTTTGCTCAGATTCGCCCTGATATTGCTTTCCCAGACCCGCTTTCTCCGCTATCTTACCGGCATGTTTGTTGACAAAGTCAGAATTCAAGCCAAGGCTGGCAACGGCGGTAATGGTTGCGTCTCATTTCGCCGGGAACAATTTGAAGATTCGGGCGGCCCGAACGGCGGCAACGGTGGCAGGGGCGGCGACATCATCTTGGTTGCCGACAAAAATATCACCGATCTGTCCGATTACCATTTCTCGCCGCGCCTCGTCGCCGCCAACGGTGGCCACGGCGAGGGCAAAGACTGCTCCGGCAAGGGCGGCAAGAAGCGGTTCTTCAAGGTGCCGATCGGCACGCAGGTCTTTCACGTGAGCCGGCCGACGCGAACACTCGGTTATTCACGGTACCGGCCCGCCGCGGCCACCACGGAAGACGATTTCAAGAATCCGTCCATGCTCGGCATCCCCCACCGGCCCGGCCGCGCCAAGGTCGCGCTCGCCGCCGTACAAGCCGAGGACGATGCCGAGACACTCGCGACGACGCCGGAGTTACCGGTTGAATTGCCGGAACGCGAACTCGTCGCGGATCTCGTCGAAGATGGCCAGCAATACGTGTTGGCCAGCGGCGGCTGCGGCGGCCGCGGCAACACGTCGTTCAAAAGCTCATCGCATCAATCACCGCGCGAGTTCGAGTACGGCGAGCCGGGCGAGGAACTCCAGGCCGAGCTGGAATTGAAAACGCTGGCGGACATCGGCTTAGTCGGTTTCCCGAACGCCGGCAAGTCCACGTTGTTATCAAAGTTGACACGGGCGCATCCGAAGATTGCGGCGTATCCGTTCACGACGTTGACACCGAACGTCGGACTGATCGATCTACCGAATTACACGCGCATGACAATGGCGGACATTCCCGGCTTGATTGACGGCGCGCACACGGGCCGCGGGCTCGGTTACGATTTTCTACGACACATCGAGCGGTGCCGGTTGCTGTTGATCCTGATTGACATGGCCGGCGTGGACGCGCGCAAACCATGGGACGATTACCGGAAGTTGCTCGACGAGCTGAAACTTTACAACAAGGAACTACTCCAGAAACCACGACTGGTGGTCGCGAACAAAATGGACTTACCGGCCGCGAAGAAGAATCTGGCGGCGTTCAAGCGCAAACACAAAGTCCGCGTCCTCGACGTCTCCGCCGGCGAAGGTACGGGCATGAACAAATTGTTGCTGGCACTGCGCAAAGCGTTGCCGTAAATTTCCGCCATGTACAAACTTATCGGCACCGATGGCCGGATGTACGGACCGGTCACTCCGGAGCAGCTCCGCTACTGGATTACGGAAGGCCGCGCCAATGCGCAGACGTTGATACAGCCAGCCGGCAACACGGATTGGAAACCGCTGGCGGAATTCCCAGAGCTGCTGCCCCCGCCGTTGGTGAACAATCCCCCGCTCCGCGTCGCCGTGCCGCCGCGCACAAATGGTTTTGCGATTGCCAGTTTGGTGTTGGGCTTGATGGGATGGATGTGTTGTTGCGGGCCAGTTGTCTGGATACCCAGTATTATTTTTGCGAGTATGGCACTGTCTCAAATAAGTCGTGCCGCTGGGATGCAAACCGGTAAAGGAATGGCGTGGGCCGGCTTATGGTTGTCCATTGCCGGTTTGGCGTTAACCATTTGGACGTCAGTCGCTTGCTGGATACCGGCTTGGCACTTCTCCCGATTTCCTCATCATGGTCGCTACTGGTAAACGGACCGGGCCAACACTTTGGCTTTTGGTTGCGGCAATTTTCGGTGCCGGTATTTGTTATTTTATTCCTCCGTCCTGTTTCCCGCCTTGCCCACTGCATGCGTTGACCGGCTTGAACTGTCCCGGCTGTGGTGCCACACGTGCCGCGCATGAACTGACACACGGCCACGTTCGCACCGCGCTACATTTGAATGCACTGTTTGTGCTGGCAATCCCAGGATTGGTCTTGACCTGGCTGTGGCGCCGTAGCACGATGGCAGCATGGAGTTTGAAGCCGGTGGTGTGGTGGTTGTTGTTGGGTGTGGTAGTGGTATTTGGAATCAGCCGGAACATACCGGTCAGTCCATTCACATGGCTTGCTCCCTGAGCCAGTTCAAAAAGGAATCGCATGTATAAAATCATTGGAGCAGACGGTAAAGAGTACGGACCGGTCACACTGGAACAATTGCGGCAATGGATGGCCGACGGGCGAGTCAACACGCAAACGCAGGTCCAGCTCGAAGGCGCGACAGACTGGAAGTTGTTGGGTGAGTTGACGGAATTTGCCAGCAGCAGCGGCAACGTTCCCCCACCGGTCAACGCTCCGATCAATCCCGAAGCGTTTGCCGCGCAGATCCTCGCACATGATTACACAATCCAAATCAGCAGTTGCGTTAAACGCGGCTGGGCGTTGGTCAAATCCAACTTCTGGCTGCTGGTCTGCGTATCGTTTGTCGGTACGTTGATTGCGAGTGCCAGCATCATCGGACTGATCCTCGGTGGACCAATGATTGGTGGTTTGTACGCCATGTATTTGAAGAAAATCCGCGGCCAACCCGCCACGTTTGGCGATGCATTTGTCGGATTTAGTCTCTTCCTGCCACTGATGCTGGCGCATGTCGTCTCCGCACTGCTGACCGGCGTGGGATTCGTTCTCTGCCTGATTCCCGGTATCTATCTTGCTGTTTCGTGGGTCTTCACGCTAGCCTTGGTCATTGATAAGCGACTCGACTTCTGGCCGGCAATGGAACTGAGCCGAAAAGTCGTGACCAAACATTGGTGGCTGATTTTCGGGCTGTTGATCGTCAACGGTTTGGTTGTCCTGTTGGGCGTGTTGTGCTGCGTGATCGGCGTGTTCGTTGCCCTGCCGGTGATGTTTGCGTCAATGATGTACGCGTACGAGGATATCTTTGGAACCAATCCCGCCACGACTCCATGAGCGCGCACGCGCATACGTCTTGACCGGATTAAACCTGTTAGTTTTGCCGGCCGTAGGCACGTTTCTAGCAGGTCGGCGTGTTAGCGGTGTACTGCAAGTGGCGCTGGCGGTTACTGGTTTTCTGCTCAGTGTCCGCTGGGTTTCCCAACTCATGACCATTGCCACAAGTGCGGATGGATTCCCCGATCTTGACGCCCTGCCATTCCGGTCGATTGTCGCCGGCTTGTGCATCGTGCTCGCCGCCTGGCTCTGGTCGTTGGTAAGCAGCTTGCAGATTTTGCGCGCAACGCGTAAAACCAAGCCGTGACTTTGCCACCAACACTGCAACCCGGTCAGCGACTCGAACTCGACATCACCACCGTCGCCTTCGGCGGCGACGGCATCGGCCGGTTTGAGAACTTCGTCATCTTCGTTCCCTTTGTGATTACCGGGGAACGCGTCGAAGTCGAGATCGTTGATGTTCGAAAACGATTCGCCACCGCCGACCTCGTGCGCGTCATCACGCCATCGCCGCATCGCGTCACTCCGCGCTGCAAGCTTTTCGCCAATTGCGCCGGCTGCCAGTATCAGCACATCGCCTACCCGCACCAACTCGAACTCAAGCGCGCCCAGATCCGGGACGTCTTCCAACGCATCGGAAAACTGCCGGACCCGCCCATCGCGCCAGTCGTCGGGTCGCCCCGCGAATACGCTTACCGGAACAAGCTTGTCGTCCATGGCCCCGGCAAGCCCGGGTTCTGGACACAACGCGGCCGCGCCATCATCCCAGTCGATAACTGCCCCATCGCCCGTGACGAAGTGAACGCCAAACTCGCCGGGCCGTTGGCGGTGGATAAGCATCTGACGATTCGCTCCAATTCCGCCGGCAAGGTCTGGACATTTACCGATCCGGCTCCCAACGAAGTCATTGAGGAAGTCATTCTCGGCAAAACATTGCGCGCACCGGTCAGCTCATTTTTCCAAGTGAACCGGGAAGTCATCGAGCTGGCACTCCAACACACCAAGCAAGCTTTCGCGGCAAGCGGCTGCCGGGTCTTGGTGGATGCGTATTGCGGCATCGGCCTGTTTGCGCTGTTGCTGGGCGATATTGCCGAGCAGGTTTACGGCATCGAAGACGACGTGCGCGCGATTCAGACCGCCAACGCCAATGCCGCCAATCTCGGCTTGCGCCGGTACGACTTCTATCCCGGCAAGACGGAACGACTGTTGTTCTACACGCTCCGGCAATGCAAATTGGATGAGACTTGCCTGATCCTCGACCCGCCGCGCTCGGGTTGCGCGCCGGTGGTGCTCAAGACATTGCGGGAACAGAAACCGCGCAAGTTAATTTACGTTTCCTGCGCGCCGCCGATGTTGGCGCGTGACATCAAGACGCTGTGCAAGTTTGGCTACCGGCTGGAGCGGGTCACGCCGTTTGACATGTTTCCGCAGACGCAGCATTGTGAAGCCATTGCGGAGTTAACCCACGGAGGAAGTTGATGAAAACGACACTGCACCGACTAGCAATTGGCAGCTGCATATTGGGCATGGCATGGTTGACACCAGTCGTACATGCGCGCCGTGAAATGCTGCTCGATGTCACACACGGCCAACAGCCATCAGATACCGCCACCGACAAGACCTTCTTCAACATTGAAGAGTGCAAAGGGTTAGGCGGTCAGGCACTGAAGGTTGATTGTCCTGCCGGCGACAGCTTTGGCGACCGCGGCGCCAAGGTCACAAATTGGCGACCGTTCACGCAAGTGGAATTTATCATCTTCAACCCGTCTGCCGAAGTGGTCACGCTGGGTTTCAATGTCAAACACTCGCGCTCCGTCAATTATCAGACCCGCATGGATATCCCCTTGCGGGTTGCCCCCGGCCGCAACGATCTAAAAGTCGCCATAAGCGGCATGGTCAATGTTGACGGCTCCGCGCCCGACCTGAACAACATCGTGCGCTGGTATCTGGCTAATACAAGTGAACGACCGATCACGCTGTTTGTGGGCGACATCAGTCTGACCGGCGAGGACGTGACCGCCGGCGCGCCGGCGCAACCGGCCGGCAATCTCTTTACCCCGGGCGACGTGTACCGCGTGAAAGGCACGATTGGCGGTCAACCGGTGGACTTGACCATCACCCTCGACGTGCCGGCGCCGGTGGCGACTCCGCCCGCGTCACCAACCGCGCCGCCGCATGCCGCGACTGGCGACCCGGCCCGATTGGCGCGGATCCACGCGGCGAAGATGCCGGAGTTTCATACGCCGATCATGTTCAACACGCCGGAAGCCGACGCGATCCTCAGCGCGCTGGAGGTTTATCCGCCCGATAACCCGTGGAACCTGGTCGTGACCGATTGGCCGGTCCACCCGAATTCCCGCAACATCATCGCCAGCATCGGCGCCGACCGCCCGCTGCGCTGCAATCCCGACATGGGGTTCGTGATCGTGCCGCCCGATCAAAAACGCCTGCCAGTCCTCATCCCCAATCCCGCCGAATCCGACAAAGGCCCCTTCCCGATTGCCGACAATACCCCCATCGAAGGCTGGCCCAGCTACTACCACGGCGACCCGAAACTCAAGAACCTCACCCTCGACGATGTGCAGCGCGACACGCTCAACCTCGACGGCGACCGGCACGGCATCGTGTTGGACCCGGTCAACCGCATGCTCTACGAGTTTTTCGTCCTGAAGAAGACCGCCAACGGCTGGCAGGCGGAGCAAGCTTCGACCTTTGACTTGAAGACCAACAAGCTCCGCCCCGACGGCTGGACCAGCGCTGACGCCGCCGGCCTGCCCATCTTCCCGGCCACCGTTCGCTACGACGAACTCAAACGCAGCATCATCGAACACGCCCTGCGCGTGACGGTGCGCCGCACCCGCCGCGCCTACGTCGCGCCAGCCACCCACTACGCCAGCAAGCTCACGGATGAAAACCTGCCGCGGATGGGCGAACGCATCCGCCTGCGCCGCGATTTCGACATCACCAGTTTCTCGCCCGAAGTGCAAACTATTCTGAATGGCCTCAAGACCTACGGCATGTTCGTTGCGGATAACGGCATTGACTGGGCGATTTCGATCGCGCCCGACGAGCGCATCCCGGTGCTGCACGAAGAACTGCGCCGGATTCGCGGCTCCAGCTTTGAAGTCGTTGTGCCGCCGGCACCATGACTGAGCTGCTCGACACGATTGCCGGCTCGGTCGAGAAGATTCTGTATACCAACGAAGAGAATCATTACACTGTCGCGCAACTTTTGCCGGAAGGACGCGGGCGCGTTGAACCGGTCGTCATCGTCGGTAATCTGGCCGCGTTAAACCTCGGCGAAACTGTGCGCGCGCAGGGCCGGTGGGTGAATCACAAACAATTCGGACGGCAATTCGCAGTCGAAAAGTTTGAGTCGGTTTTGCCGCGCACAATTGTCGGCATCCAAAAGTATCTCGGCAGCGGACTCGTTAAAGGTATCGGCGCCAAGTTCGCCGACAGGATTGTTGCAAAGTTTGGCGAACGCACCCTAGAAGTCATTGACCAATTCTCCGGAAAGTTGCGCGAAGTGGCCGGTATCGGCCCGGAACGCGCCAAGCGGATCAAAGAGGCGTGGACGACGCAGAAAAGCATCCGCGACATCATGATTTTTCTGCAAGGCCACGGCATCGGCAGCGCCCATGCGGCCAAAATCTTCAAGCAGTACGGCGAGAACGCCATCGCCGTCGTCCGCGAAAATCCCTACCAACTGGCCAAGGACATTACCGGCATCGGGTTCCGCACGGCGGACGGCATCGCGTCGAAACTCGGTGTCGCGGCGGACTCGATTCACCGGCTGAAAGCCGGGCTGGTGCACACCTTGGAACGCGCTGCCAGCGAGGGCCACACCTGCCTGCCCGGCGAGGAATTGATTCGCAACGCCTGCGAACTGTTGGCGACGGAAATCAAACCGGTCGAGACCGCGCTGGACTTGCTGCTCGTGGCCGGTGAGTCGATCAGCGACGGCGAGTTCATCTACCTCGCCGGCCTGCACCATGCCGAACACGGCGTGGCAGCGCGCTTGACTGAGCTGCGCGGCGCGAAGCTGGAGTTGCCGGCGATTGATTTCCCCAAAGCGCTCGCCTGGGTCCAGCAGCAATCCGGCATTGCCCTAGCCGAGGCGCAGAAACAAGCCGTGCAAACCGCGCTCACGTCCAAGGTCTGCGTGATTACCGGCGGTCCCGGCGTGGGCAAGACGACCATCATCAACAGCATTGTCCGCATCTTGCAGGCGAAGAAATGCAGCGTGCTGCTCGCCGCCCCGACCGGCCGCGCCGCCAAGCGGATGAGCGAGGCGACCGGCGCGCTGGCTCAGACGATTCACCGGTTGCTCAAATATGCGCCGCACGAAGGCGGCTTCACCCACAACGAGCGCCGGCCGCTCAAATGCGATCTGCTGGTGATTGACGAGACGTCGATGCTCGATGTGCCTCTCGCCTACCAGTTGGTGAAGGCGATCCCGGCCAGCGCGTCGGTGGTGTTTGTCGGCGACGTGGATCAATTGCCGTCGGTCGGCCCCGGCAACTTTCTCCACGACTTGATCGAGTCGGCGGTCCTGCCGGTCGTGCGGCTGACGGAAATCTTCCGGCAAGCCAAAGCCAGCTTCATCATCACCAATGCGCACCGGGTCAATGCCGGCGAGTTACCGGTGCTGGACGCGTCGGCGGAGAGTGATTTCTTTTTCATCCACGAAGAAGACCCCGAAAAAGTCTTGGCGACGATCAAGACGTTGTGCAGTGAGCGGGTGCCGCGCAAGTACAGGCTAGAACCCCAAGTCCTCACGCCGATGCACAAAGGCGTTTGCGGGTCGGAAAACCTGAATCGGGAACTGCAAGCCGCGCTGAACCCGACAGGCCCGACTATGCAGCGTTACGGGAGGACTTACCGCGTCGGTGACCGGGTCATGCAGATCCGCAATAATTACGACAAGGATGTGTTCAATGGCGATCTCGGGCGGATCAAACAGCTCGACCTCGTGGAACAGGAGTTCGTCATCGAGTTTGATGGCCGGGCCGTCCCCTACGATTTCACCGACCTCGACGAGCTGATCCCGGCGTATGCCATCACCGTCCACAAATCGCAAGGCAACGAGTACCCGGCCGTGATAGTGCCGCTGTTGACGCAGCACTACGTATTGCTCCAGCGCAACCTGCTCTACACCGCCATCACCCGTGGCAAACAGCTGGTGATCCTCATCGGCTCGAAGAAAGCGCTGGCCATTGCCGTCGGCAATAACAAAACCGCCGCCCGGTATAGTTGCCTGCGCGACCGGCTGCGGGCCCGGTAGTTTGAGATTGCCATTGACTTGACAGGGAGCTTTGGCATCATGCAACGTATTCGTAGCAGTTACCCGAAATAACGACCGATGCCAAAACTTCATATTTTATCTGGAATTCTCGAAGGGAAAGTCATCGACATCACTGAAGAACGCGTCACAATTGGACGTGCGCTTGATAACGTGATGCGTCTTGAAGATGGCACTATTTCTCATCACCACGCAATGCTCATTACCGAAAACGGTGAGTTCAAGCTGCGCGATCTAAACTCTACCAACGGCACACGCATCAACGGTGCACGCATTGTCGAATCCAAACTTAACAATGGCGACCAAGTCCGACTTGGCTCTGTCGAAATGCGGTTTGAATCTGACACCAAAAAAATCAGCCAGCCATTGCCGCCTGTGCAAACTGGTATTGATCTGTCGCAAGTCGGTACCGGCAGTGCGCCACCACCAGCCTTTGGCCCCGCTTCTCCGTTTGCCCGCAAGAAAAGCACGCAACGCAATCCGCTGGTGTGGGTTGTATTAGGGTTGGGAGTACTCGCGCTGGCTGTACTTGCGCTCGTCGCCATCAAGCTCAGTGGCGTTAAGTAACCGGTCTTACTTCAACCATTTGGCGGCGGTGGTGGCCCAGTACGTCAAAATGATATCCGCGCCCGCCCGTCGAAAGCCAGTCAGCATTTCCAACACCGCTTGTTTTTCGTCGATCCAACCATTGACGGCGGCGGCTTTCAGCATCGCGTACTCACCGCTGACATTGTACACCGCAACCGGATAGCCAAACTTTTCTTTCACCCGCCACACCAAATCCAGATATGGCAAACCCGGCTTGACCATGACAATGTCCGCACCTTCAGCAATGTCGAGCGCAATTTCCCGGAGCGCCTCGTTCGCGTTGGCAAAATCCATCTGGTAGGTTTTTCGATCTCCAAACTGTGGTGGGCTTTCAGCGGCTTCCCGGAACGGCCCGTAAAATGCCGACGCAAACTTCGCAGCATAACTCATGATTGGCGTGTCCGTGTGACCGGCCTTGTCGAGCGCGGCACGAATCGCAGCCACGCGTCCGTCCATCATATCGCTTGGCGCAATGATATCGGCACCGGCATCGGCGTACGCCACCGCCGATTTTGCCAACAACACCAGCGTCGGATCGTTGAGTACTTTGCCGTGCCGGACCACGCCACAATGACCGTGGTTGGTGTATTCGCAAAGGCAAACATCTGTGATGACAAGTAATTCCGGTAAAGCGTTTTTCAATGCGCGAACCGCCGTAGGCACAATTCCATTCGCCGCGTACGCACCACTTGCCTTCTCATCTTTCCGCTCCGGTATGCCAAATAAAATCACCGCCGGCACACCGAGCCGGTAAGCGTGCTCGGCTTCCCGGACTAACTGATCAATTGAAAGCTGAAATTGCCCCGGCATTGATCCAATCGGTTTGCGAATATTACGACCGGCCCTGACAAAATACGGTTGGACAAGATGGCTGACTGACAACTCAGTTTCGCGTACGAGTGCACGCAATGCAGCATTTTGACGAAGCCGACGGGGACGAACAATCGGGAAGCCCATAACGATCAACTGCCGTGGCTGGATTGTTCCGCGTCACGCACCAAAGCGATGACATCCACCGGCAAATCCAACGCGTCAAGCCGCTTCCGAAAATCGGATTTGTGCAGGATACGCGATAACCGCGCAAGTAATTGCAGATGTTCGCGGACATTAGGCGAACAAAGCAAAAAGAAATGCCGCACTGGCTGGCCGTCCATTGCTCCAAAATCCACGCCGGCCACGTGCCGGCCATATGCCAATAGCGGCTTATTCACCAAACCAACGAGTGCATTGCGCGCATGCGGGATTGCAATGCCTTCGTTGACACATGTCGAGCACAGGTCTTCCCGCGCCTTCAACGCCTGATAAAACAACTCCGCATGCCGTTCATTACCGGCCTCAATGACCATGCCGACCAGTTCGTGCAACACCGCATCCTTGTCCGCACCTTGCAATGCGAGATTCATGTGATCAACACTCATCGCACCAGCCACCGTCACCGGTTCCACCAATCCTGTTGCCTCCACCGGCAATCGCTGCTCGCTGGCCGGTTGCGCCGCCTTCCATGCATCCACCGCCGTGCGACTGAATCGCCAACCATTGCCAAACTTCTGCGCCGCTAATTCGCCGTCCCGCGCCATGCGCGCGATCGTCGATTCGGCCAGCCGCAGATACTGGGCAACTTCTTTAAGAGTCATCAATTCCGTTTCCATCGCCAGAATACTAGGCTGAAACCTTGCCCGGTGCAAGGCCGGTCAAAACACACGTTCCGCCACATCGGCTTTAATCCAGCCCTGCTGACCGTCGCAGCGTTCCACGAGCCACCATTGTCCGCGGTCTTCCCGGATCAACACCTTCGTCCCCTCGCCTAACTGAAAATGCACCGTCGCATCAGGCAACGGCGCGAACTGTGCCTCCGCCCGCCGCGCCAAAACGATTGCCGCCGGCGCGCTCACAATCCGATCAGCCAACGCCGCTCCCGCCAGCACCAAGCCGATACCGGTCACAATCGCCACAATCACCAACCCGGTCCGCCAGCGCGGCCACCAAATCGCGCCGGCCACCAGCAACACCGTCACCCACACGCCGGCCACCACCCACACCGACCATTGCCGGATCGTGCGGCTGCCGGTCACTGATTCCCAGCACCGCGTCACGGGTTTTGCCGGCACGTTCAAGTCGGCCACGCCCAGTCGTTCCTCGGCAAATCGTAAGTTCGCGAGAATGTCCGGGTCGCCCGGCGCGAGTTGCCGGGCGCGTTCAAAGTCGAGCAGCGCCCGGCCCAGTTCCTCTTGCCGGAAATGCGCGTTGCCGAGATTGAAAAACACCGCCGCCGTCTTCGGCTCGATCTTCTCGTACGCCGCCGCCGCGTCGGCAAACTTGCCGGCATCATACAGCGCGTTCGCCGACTTGAAGTCGTCGCCGGCAAAAGCGCTCGTTACGAAGCAGAGGCTAACGATGCACGTTTTCCAATTCATCAATCACCTGCTCCACTTTCTGTTTCAAGGCCGCCACATCCGTCGCCTGACCGGCGAACCGCGCCGCATCGCAAGCGTCAAACACCTCGCGCGCCGCTGCCGGTAAGCCGCGCTCCTCAACAATCGCGCCGGTAATGCCAGAGGCCGGGATGTTCAGCCGGTTGCCGAGATAATCCTGCAACGCGCGCTGCACATGTTCCGTCGTTGTCGCGCCGGCAAGTTGTTTGCGTGCATTGCGCGCTGCTCGACTGCGCCGTGCATACGCGACATCGCCGGCTAGTCGATCCTGCTGGCGTTTCCAGGATAGCGCGCCGGCGAAGCCGAGCACAGGCAAAAGATTCAATGCCCAAAATACCGGCGTGCCGAAGAATACCGGCGGTGGAACCGCGCCAAGTTTGCCTTTCAAATAGACGATGTCCTGGCCGAGTTTCTCCGACGACCGGGCGCGTTGCGTGCCGGTCACGATGGCGCTGTGACCGGCGGTGCCCGGCTTGATCGTCACCGGCAACGGTCCTTGCGTAATCGTTTTGTAAGCTTTCGCCACCGGGTCAAAGTACGAAAGCCGCACGGCCGGGATCGCTTTGACCGCGGCGTCCTTCGCGATGAGAACTTGCTGGAAGACGCGCTCGCCGGTCGTGTTCAGTTCACCCGATGTGGTTTTGCTGCTCGGGTCGTACGCTTTGAAATTGTCCAGACCGGTCAGCCCGAGCGCCGGTACGGTGGTGATGTTGCCATTGCCAGTAATTTTGATCGTGACTGTGATCGGATCGCCGACGGCAACTTCGGTCGGCTTCGCGGTGTATTCGAGATTCCACTGGCCAATCGCACCGGCAAAGCCCGCCGGCCGGCCTTCCGCCGGTAATGGTTGCACCTCGATGGGCACCGCGTCGAGTGTGACCGGTACTTCTCTGACTTCGGTGCGCCCAAAGAAATCGTCGAAGAACGGGTTGTTGAATGGATTGTTGCCGCGCTTCTGCGAAGTAAGTTGGGCTTTGATCACGCACGGGCCGAAGTTGAGGGTGCCGGCGCGTGTCGGCGAGATCGCGCCTTCGATGACGTAGAGATTGTAAGCGACGCCGTTGATGGTTTGTGGCCCGGACTTGACGTTGCCGTTGTATTTGTAGCCGAGACCGTCGCCTTCGGCGCTGAACCCGCTAATGCCGCGCATCGGAACATTGCCGCGCGCAAACAAAATCACGTCGAGTGGCGCGGTCTGGCCGAGGTAGAGTTGCTGCGAGTTGAGGCGAACTTTGGCAAACAGCGTATCCTGCATACCGGCTTGCGCCCCGGGTTTGCCAACGGTGAGCCTAATCGGCTCGGTCTTGTAAATTTTACCGGCAACATTCACATCGAGTGCCGGGATTGTGAACTCGCCGGTCCGCGTCGGCGTGACTTGGTAGGTCAGTGATACGGACTGGCTCATCGCGCCGTTGACAAGGGAAAACTGTGAGTTGACCGAAGGCCCGGCAAAATTCAGCCCGTCGATTTTCGGGATGCCGACTTGTGGATTGGAATGCGAACCATTCACACTGAGCGTCAACGTGAATGCCTCGCCAAATGCAACGTGTGATTGGTCGACCGTCGCACTGACCGACACATCGGCGAACGACCGGATCGTCAACAACAGCGACAGGATGAAGACGGCAACTCTCATCTCACCAATCTTTCTCCGGTGCGCCGCGATCTTTCAAGTCCTTCATTTGCACTTCCGGGAAGAAATTCCAGTTGCGCTCTTCTTCCCGGAGATTATCGAGCATCGCAGCGGCTTGCTGCTTGTCGAGATTGTCCTTGCCGGGCTCAGCCTTGGCTTCCTGTTGCTGTTGCGATTGGTCTTGAGGTTGCGACTGCTGCGGCTTCGGTTGCTCCTGTTGTTTCTGATCCTGACCGGCTTGCTGCTGTTGTTGCTGATTCTGAGATTGATCCTGCTTCTGCTGGTCCTGCTTGTTATGTTGTTGCTGCTGTTGTTTTTGCTGTTCCTGCTGCTTCTTCAATTCTTCGAGCTTCTTCGTGACGAACGCGCGGTTGAACTTCGCATCCTCATCCTTCGGATCGAGCGCCATCGCGCTTTCGTAATCCTTGATCGCCCGTTGCCAGAGCGACTCCGCCTTGGTCTGGTCAACTTCACCCTGCCGGTAAGCCGTATTGCCAATATTGTAAAAGGCGCGTTCCTGCAACGCGCGGTCACGCGACGCCGTAGCCTGCTCGAATGTCCGGGCAGCAACCGGCAAGTCATTCGTCCGGTAAGCGCGGACACCGTCGTTGTAAATTGCCGGTGACTTGTCCGCGGCACGGCTGTTACCGGCGCTGAGCCACAATGCCGCGACAACAATCGCCACGCGTTTCCGGTCACTCACAAACATCTCCAGCACCAGCAACGCCACCGCGATGCCAAGCGGCCACTGGAAACACTCGAAGTACCGCTTCTGGAGTTGCTCCTCGTAGTCCTTACGCTTCAACTGCGCGATGCCATTCTCGTACACCGTCTCCATCCCGAAATCGCCGGCCGCGCTCCGCACGTAAATGCCCTGCGTCTTCAACGCGAGCTGTTTCAACGTCTCCTCGTCCAGTCGCGACTTCACGACCTGGCCTTCCTTGTCCTTCAAAAACTCCATCGTCTTATTGTCGTCGCGCAACGGAATCAACTCGCCATCCACCGTCCCGACGCCGATCGCAAAAATCCGCACACCCGCTTGCGCCAATTCCTCCGCCGCCGGCAACGCCTCGCCCTCTGTCTCCTCGCCATCGGTGATCAACACCACCGCCCGGTCGCGTCCCTTACCGGCTTCAAACCCTTTCAACGCCGTCCGCAACGCCACGCCGATGGCCGTCCCGCCACGCGGAATCAACTTCGGTCCCGCCTCACGCAGCGTCAGCCGAAACGCATCGTAGTCCACCGTCAACGGACATTGCACGAATGCTGTCCCAGCAAACGCGACCAACCCGACCCGGTCACCTTGCAGCTTCGTCAACAAATCTTCCACGGCGAATTTCGCTTGTGTCAACCGGTTCGGCCGCACGTCCTCGGTCAACATGCTCCGCGACACGTCGAGCAACGCGAAAATGTCCACGCCCTTACGTTTCACCTGCCGCCATTCAAATCCCCAGCGCGGTTGCGCCCAAGCCAGCACTGCAAATAAAATACCGGCCACCAGCAACACCGCCTTCCACCGGCGCGCCACCGGTCGCACACCCAGCGCCAACCGGTCTGCCAATGGCTCCGCCGCAAATTGTGCCAAGGCCCGGCGTCGCGCCCGGTAAGCCCACACTAGAAACAACACAAGCACCGGCACCGCCGCCAGCCACCACAGCGAAGTTGGATGACCGAAATTCATTACGGCAACCTCCGCAGTCGCGTATTCTCCAATGTCACTGCCAACGCCAAGCAGCCGAGCCCCGGTAACAAGAACCAATGAAACAGTTCCGTCCATTCCTCGTACTTCACTGTCTCGATTTCGTGCTTCTCCATCTTGTCGATCTGCGCGTACGTTTCCTTCAACGACGCCGTGTCCGCTGCGCGGAAATATTTCCCGCCGGTCGTGTTCGCGATGTCACGCAACAAATCCTCATCCAAATCCGCCGTGATGTAACCGAGCAACCGGCCTTGTTCATCCGCGACCGGCACAGGCTGATGTGTGCCCGAGCCGGCGCCAATAGTGTAAACGCGCACGCCAAATTCCTTCGCCGCCTTCGCCGCCTCACGCGCCGGAGGATTCGGCACATTCTCGCCGCCGTCGGTCAGTAACACGACGACCTTGCTCTTCGCCTTCGTGTCACGCAATCGGTTCACACCCGTGCCAAGGCCGGCGCCGATGGCGGTATTGCCTTCGACCAACCCAATCTTCACCCGGTCAAGATTTCGGTCGAGCCAATCGTGGTCAAGCGTCAACGGACTCGCCACGTACGCGTGCGTGCCAAACACCACCAACCCGATCCGGTCATTCGGCCGGTCGTGGATAAATTCGCGGACGACATCCTTCACCGCCAGAACTCGCGATGCTGGCCGGCCGTTCTTTTCATAATCCATCGCCTGCATGCTGCCGGAAATATCCAACACCAACACGATGTCGATTCCTTCGGTCTTCACCTTCGATTCGCTTCGCCCGATTTGCGGCCGCGCCAACGCAACGATCATCAACGCCAACGCTCCGCCCCGCAACGCCGTCAACATAACCGGCCCGACCCGCGACCAAAACGAACTCGCCCCACTCGCCGGCAACACTGACGAAAATTGCAAACCACCGCGTGCCGCTAACAGGCGTTGCCGCCAGAGCCAGGCCGGCACCAGCAGCAGAAGCAACAACAGCCATGGATCATGAAATTTCATTCCCGGACAAAATTCTCCGCCGCCGCAAACGCCCGCACCATGTCATCCTTGCCGGGTCGATGCCGGGCGAACTTCACCAAATCAGCTTCCACCAAAAACGTCCGCAGCAGAATCATGTGCCGTTCCGGCAAGCTAGCTTCGGCTAAAAATTCTTCCGTTGTCCGCTCCGGCGCATGCAAGCCATACCGGCCTTCGATGAATTGCCGGACAATAGCCGCCAACTCCGTATAAAACTCCTCCACCGGTAAGTCCGCTTCCCGGAGTTGCTGCAACGCTGCCAGCGCGACTTCCAATGGCGTCGGCGGAGCCACTGCCGGCTTCGTTTCCGCTTTCGGTTGCCGGCGTTTCCACCACCAGACAAACGCAGCCACGAGTAATAGAACCGTTGCGACCAATGCCAGCCACCACCAGTTGAACGGGACCGGCACAAGACCTTTGATGTCGCGGATGTCCTCGACGGCGTTGGTCATGCGCGGCGACCTCGCATGCGGAAAAACTTTACGAGCGGCAACATGTAATCCCAGTCAGTATGAATTTCGACTTGATCCACGCTGGCCTGCCGGAATGTCTCGACCAAAGCGGCTAAACGTGTCTTTGCCCGTTTGGCAAAGGCAGCGCGGACTTGCCGGTCGAATGTGTCCACCAAGGCGCGCTCGCCGGTCTCGACATCGCGAAGTTCAACAAGGCCAACCGCCGGTAATTCTTCTTCGCGGGGATCGCGAAGGTTTAGCGCGACGATGTCGTGGCGTTTACCGGCAAGGCGAAGCTTCTTGTCAAAGCCGGTATCCTGAAAATCGGAAAGCACGAAGGTGACGGCGCGGCGATGCTGAACGCGGTTGAGGTAGTCGAGCGCGCCGGCAATGTTCGTGCCGCGGCCGGTCGGCTGGAACGCGAGGATTTCGCGGACGACGCGCAGGACATGCCGGCGACCTTTCTTCGGCGCAATGTATTTTTCGATCTGGTCGGTGAAGAGGATGACGCCAACTTTGTCGTTATTGCGAATCGCGGAGAACGCAAGGATGGCGGCAAGTTCGGCGGCAAGTTCGTTCTTGGATTGCCGACCGCTGCCGAATTGACCGGAGGCGCTGACATCCACGACCAGCATGACGGTAAGCTCGCGCTCTTCCTTGAATTTTTTAATGAACGGATGACCGAAGTGGGCGGTGACGTTCCAGTCTATGGCGCGGACTTCGTCGCCGGGAAGATACTCGCGAACCTCCTCGAATTCCATGCCGCGGCCTTTGAAAACGGAATGATACTGTCCGCCGAGCACATCGGTGACTTCCCGGTTCGTGCGGATTTCGATCTGCCGGACTTTCTTGAGAATCTCGCGCGGAATCACGGGACCGGCACTTCGTCAAAGATGCGTTTGATGATCGTCTCGCTCGTCATGTCCTCGGCTTCGGCTTCGTAGCTGACGATGACGCGATGCCGGAGGACATCCATGCCGATGGTTTTCACGTCTTGCGGCGTGACGTAGCCGCGGCCTTGCAGGAACGCGTAGGCTTTCGACGCGAGCGCAAGATAGATCGTGGCACGCGGTGAGGCGCCGTATTGAATCAGGCCGGCAATGTCGATCTTGTAGGATTTGGGGTCGCGCGTGGCAAAAATGAGATCAACGATATAGTTTTTGATCTTGTCGTCCATGTAAACGGAGTCCACCGTTTTACGCGCCTTGAGAATTTGCTCGGGCGTGACGACCGGCCGAACGCCGAGCTGCTTGCCGGTCTCAGCCATGCGATCCATGATTTCACGTTCCTCGGTTTTGCTAGGATAGCCGATGGAGAGCTTGAGCATGAACCGGTCAACCTGCGCTTCCGGTAACGGGTACGTACCTTCCTGTTCGATAGGATTCTGCGTCGCGAGCACAAGAAATGGCTCCGGCAACTTAAACGTTTGATCGCCGATGGTGACTTGACGTTCCTGCATCGCTTCGAGCAACGCGCTCTGCACCTTCGCCGGCGCACGGTTAATTTCGTCGGCAAGAATCAGATTTGCAAACACCGGCCCCTTCTTGATGCGAAATTCGCCATCCTTCGGGTTGTAAATCAGCGTGCCAATCACATCCGCCGGCAAAAGGTCCGGCGTGAACTGCACCCGGTGAAACTGCGTCTGGATGGCCGCGGACAGCGTTTTCACCGCCAACGTCTTCGCCAAGCCCGGCACGCCTTCGAGCAAAACGTGCCCGTCGGCCAGCAAGCCGACAAGCAACCGCTCGATGAGATATTTCTGCCCGACGATGACCTTACCGATCTCACCGGTCAGTTGCCGGACAAATTCGCTTTCCCGTTTAATCTGTTCGTTGAGTGCTGCAATGCCTTGTTCCATGGTAGTCCTCTGTTTTTCAATTCAGACACATTGGCCGTCAATTTGTTCAACTTTTTGATTTCGCAGACGATATGCGAACGCATAGGCCGCCGTGAACAATAGAATTTTACAACCGCTTATCAGCGACACGGCAGGCCGCGGCGGATCAAACCTGCTGATTATTCCGCCGTGTCCGCCGGCGAGCGGCCCAGACAGTGATCCCACCGCAGAGCCACATCAGCAGGACATTCGGTTCGGGGATGACCAGCAAGGAGCCGATGCCAGTGAGTTGGTGAATCGAGGCATTTCCGAGCAGTGTAATGTCCGCCAGCGTCCAGCCGTTAGAATTGACGAAGTACAGCGCCATGTTGTTGCTAATGATCAGTTGCGAGCCGCCGAACAGATCCAAGTCATTGACGAACAATGCGCCAGCAGCTGTAATACCTGGGGCTTGTTCTAACACCAGCGTCGTGTTGGTCAGCCACAACTGGCCAATGGCGAAGTTGTTCGAGAATCCGCCGGCATAGCCATAGGTATCTTGGACGTCGGTCGTCGAAGACGTTTGCCCCTTGAAGCCGTCGGTCAGCAGCAGGCCCGGAGTCTCGAATGTTTGTGTCTGCGTCACGCTTGACCCGCTGAAGAGAAATTCCACGCCTTGACCAACGGTGTTACTTCCAACAATTACGCCCAATGTATTCCAACTATTCGAAAGCATGCTTTGGTTGAGCAGATCAGCTTTGAACACATACTTGCTGCTGTCGGATATACCAGTGTTGACATAGCCATTAGTGGTGATGATGAAGTTATTTGAGAAAGTACTGGAGCTATTTTGGGTGTTCCATACACCGTCGTTCACAACGTCACGGCTGTAGGTGCCAACGCTGCTGATGAATTGTAACGTGCCATTATTGGTGAACACGCCACTGACTTGCATGGCGCTCGAATTGGCTAGGACAGTGCCAGTATTAAACAGATCGGTGTTCACCACCAACGGTGTATTGGTGGTTTGGAGGTTGGCCGAGATGGTGCCATGGTTGACGAGTGGCGCCGTCGAACTAAAGGTGCCGTAACCTACCAGCCAGTTATTATTAGTAAACGCTACATTGGCTTGATACGTGCCGCCAGCTAAGGCCAAGGTACCGTCATTGCTGAACGCGGCCATATTAGTCAGGATTCCGCCCGCGATCCGGATGGTCGCGTTTGAATTTGACAGGTTGTTAATCTGGCCGCCACCGTTAAACGACAGCGTCGCCCCTGCTTCGGCCCGGAACGCACCAGTACCAGTGGCAGCACCTGCAATTGACAATGTCCCATTCGCCGCACTGACCAACGCAGTGTTGGATACCAACGTGCCAAGCGTACCGTAGCCACTGATCGTGCCGCTATTGTTGATCATACCAGCATTAAAGGTTCCGCCAGCCATCACAACTTGACCGGCATTGGTTACCCAACCAAAACCGGTCGCGCCGACTGTAAGGGTCGCACGGTCAGTAATGATGCCACCACTGACATTGAACAACGCGCCCGTAATCATCAGCGTACCCCCGGTTACGTCGAGAGCACCTTGGTTCGACAGATCAGAAGTGATCGTGCTGGTGTTGCCGAGGTTGGCAATGTGACCGAAGTTGACCAAGCTGGCGGCTTGCAGCGTGCCGCCGTTCATGCTCACACTCCCTGCAAGATTATTAGTCACCGCCAGCAGGCTGCTACTGTTAGTGCCGAAGCGCAAGGTGCCACCATTAATGAAGACATTGTTGCCAGTGCCAAGGCTGGAACCGCCGCTACCGCCGCCGATGCCGGTGGCCAATGAACCGGCGATGAGCGTGCCGCTGTTGACGATGGTGGCGCCACTATAAGTGTTGATACCACTCAGGGTCAGCGTGCCGCTGCCGGCCTTGGTCAGCGAACCTGCGCCGTTAAGTGTTCCACTGTAGGTGCTATTCAGATTGTTCCCGCCGACCGCCAAGGCAACGCCGGCACCGCTGGTGTTTGTCAAACCGAGATTCACATTACCAGCCAAGCCACCCATGTAGACGTTGGTAATGTTACCGGTGATAACCACCGCACCCGCCACGTTGCTTAGCGTACTGCCGCTGAGGCCGTAACTGTTGGCGATGAACAACGTACCGCTATTCACGACTGTCGCGCCGCTGTACGTATTAGAACCACCCAACACCAGACCCCAAGTGCCATTCTTGGTGATACTACCAGCATTACCGGGGCTATCGCTGATGTTACCAGCCAGCGTCACAGTGCCAGTGCCGGTACCGCTGGCCGTCAGCGTGCTGTCCAACGTGATGTTGTTCGAGATCACAAAGCCGCCGCTACCGTTTTGGTCGAGTTCCGGACTAATTCCCGCAAAGGTAAACGGATTACCGTCGATGGTCTGCACCGTGCTTGTGTTATTGGTCAATACTACGGTCTTTGTCAGCAAGTTATTGAGATCGTTGGACGCCGTATAGCCAGCTAGCGAACCACCAAAGTACAACACAATATTCGTCTTACCTGCCGTCGGGACGGTTCCATTGATCCAGTTACTAGCGCTGCTGAAGTTGGTGGCACCCGTGCCAGTCCATGTTACGATATCAGAACCGATATATTGGAGCACCAGATTGGTTCCCTGCAATGCCAGTTGGAAGGTACCATCATACGTATTTTTGAAGTTCGACAAGTTCAGCACGATGGAATTCGTATTGAAGTTGGCAATTGAGCTGCCGCTGGCAATCACGTCTGTGTAGTTTAAGTTGTAGTTGAAATTGGCAGCCAACCCGGCCACGCTTCCATTCAACGAAGTCACATCAATCACGAACGGCGTCGACTCTGTCGCAGCGTTGGTCAACACGCCGAGCACGTTCAGCCAATCCCAACCGCTACTACTGCCCTGACTCCCGGCAAAATTATTGATATCCCAGACAAACTGACCGCCACCTTGCCAGACAGTGTTACCAGTAATCGTCATGGTGCCCGGCGTACTGCCTAACGCAAGGGTACCACCGGTCTGAATGACGACGGAACCCAGGCCACCGGCGACAACGATGTTTGCCGCACCCTTCAGTGTGCCGTTATTGGTCACGATCAAATTGTTTTGGAATGTGGCAGTTCCGCCCGTCAACAAGTTCAGGGTCGCCGTACCAACACCATTGCCAACCATAAAGTCTGCGTTGTTACTGACGTTGGCATTATTGAGCGTCAACGTGCCGGTGTTCAGCGCGAAATTGCCACTACTATTGACGGAGAAATTCGTCGCCGTCAGGCTGCCGCCGCTCAATGCCAGCGTACCGTTGTTGACCGCCACATTGCCGAGGAGGTTACCCAAACCGGTCAGCGTCCATGTGCCACTGCCAACCTTGCTCAACGTACCAACCCCGCTTACCACGCCGGCGAAGTTCGTGCTCGCGCCAGCGAAACCAACTTGGAGCGTGTTTGCATTGACGTTGACCTGCCCATTGCCGGTCAACGCGTTGATCGTCCCGTCCGTCGAGAAACTGACTATGCCGCCGCTGTTCACCGTCACCGCCACTGCATTGGTCATGGCACCGGCATTCGCCCAGTTGAATTGGCCGCCGGTCACAATCAAATTCGTACTCGCCAACGTGCCACTGACCGTTAATGTCGCCCCGTTCACCAACGTGTCACCAGTATAAGTGTTGTTACCGGCCAGTATTTCGGTCCCGCTACCACTCTTGGTTAACGACCCGCTGCCGCTTAATCCACCGTTGTAAGTGCCGCCACCGGTTAACGTCAACGCCACACCGCCACCGGTAATGCTGACGTTGGTTAGGCCAATATTGCCGGTACCAGTTAAACCGAACACAGTAGCCGCGTTCAGATTACTGAAGGTCAGCCCGCCATTGGTCATGTTGCTGACCGTGCTACCACTTAATGCGTTCGCATTGGCGACGACGACCTGACCTTGCTGGATGACGGTGCTACCGCTGAAAGTATTTGAACCGCCAAGCACCAAGGCATACGTACCGGTCTTAATCAGACTGTATGCGCCACTAATCGTTCCATCCACTTCCACCCGGCCGGTGTTGGTGCCGTCAAAGGTCAGATTATTGGCCAACACCAAACCATTGGAGAACACAAATCCGCCAGTGCCGTTCTGTTGAATGTCCGGTGCCACACCGGCCAAGATGATCGTGTTACCGACAATGTACTGCACGAACGGCGCGTTATTGGTCAGGTCGATTTGTTTCGCGATCAAGCCGGTCAGATCGTTGGTAGCGGCGTAGCTGCCGTTCGTCGAACCACCGAAATACAACACCAAGTTGGTGGTGCCAGGCGTTGGGGCGTTGCCATTGACCCAGTTATTATTATTGCTAAAGGTGCCAGATGCATCGGACCAAGTCAGATTGTTCATGCCGACATAATTCAACATCAGGCTCGTGCCGCCAGTTACTGACAATGACCAGATGCCATCGTACGCATTGACGAAGCCGGCCAAGTTGAGCGCATAGTCGCTCGGATCAAACGCCGTCAGTCCGCTGCTGGCCGTGGCAATCGTAAAGCTGTAGTTACCGTTACGGCTAAAGTTGGTCAAGGCCCCGGCGCCATTCCCGATGGTCAGCGAAGTGATGTCAATGACAAACGGGCTACTGCTGTTAGCCGTGTTGGTCAGCAGGCCATTGACCTGCAACAAATCCCAACCCACACTGCCACCCGCCGTGCCGGCCAAACTGTTGATGTCCCAGAGATATTGGCCGCCGCCGGCCAATGTTAGCGTCCCGGCAGTCGTCAACGTCTCCGTCCCAGTACCAACGCCGGGCGAGATCACGCCGCCATTTTGCACGAGCACACCAGCCGTGCCACCGACTGCGATTGTCCCATTACCGGCCAAGGTGCCCAGGTTATTCACCACAAGATTATTCTGGAACGTCGCCGTCCCACCGGCCACAGTTAACCGCGCTGCGCCCAAGCCGTTCCCAACCACAAAGTCCGCATTGTTGCTAATGGTGGCGTTATTGACCGTCAACGTGCCGGTGTTCAGGGCAAAGTTGCCACCGGTATTGACGTAGAGATTAGTCGCCGTCAGGCTGCCGCCGCCCAGCGCCAGCGTGCCGTTATTAACGGCCACATTACCGAGAGCGCTGCCCAGACCAGTCAGCGTCCACGTGCCACCATCGCCAACCTTACTCAACGTCCCCGACCCAGTCACCGATCCAGCGAAGTTAGTAGTGGCATTGTTAAACCCGACTTGTAACGTGTTCGAGCTCACGGTCACGTGTCCATTACCGGTCAACGCATCAATCGTCCCGTCTGTAGAGAAATTAACTGTGCCGCCGCTGCTCACATTCACCGCCACAGCGTTAGTCATGGCCCCGGTGTTCGCCCAGTTGAACTGGCCGCCGGTCACAATCAAGTTCGTGCTCGCCAACGTGCCACTGACTGTCAACGTCCCGTTGTTCACCAGCGTGTCGCCGGTATACGTGTTAGTGGCGCTCAACGTCCCAGTGCCAGTTCCACTCTCGGTCAGCGAACCGCTGCCGCTCAACGTGCCACTGTACGTCCAAGTATTAACGGTGTTCAACGTCAACGCCAAGCCGGTGCCAGACGTGTTGGTCAATCCCAGACCGACGCTACCGGTCAACCCACCGATGGTCGCCGCCGTCAGTTTATTGCTAAACGCCAACCCGCCCGCCACTTGATTATTCACCACGCTGTTGCTCAAGGCACTCGCATTGGCGACCACAATCTGGCCCTGCGCGATGAGTGTCTGGCCGGTGTAGGTGTTCGCCCCGCCCAAGATCAACGCGTAGTTACCGGTCATGATTAGGCTGTAGCCGCCGCTAATCGTCCCGTCCACTTCAACCCGACCAGTGTTAGTACCGTCAAAAGTTAGACTGTTGGCCAGGACCAGATTATTCGAAATCACAAACCCACCAGTCCCGCCCTGTTGAATCTCGGGTGTTAACCCGGCCAGTGTGATGGAATTGCCAATGATGTATTGCGTGGCCGCTGCGTTGTTGGTGAGGATGATCCGCTTGGCCATCAAGCCGGTGATGTCGTTGCTGGCGGTATACGCATCAGAGCCGATCCCGCCGAAATACAACACCACGTTGGTCGTGTTGATCGGCGGCGCCACATTGCCCACCCAATTCTTCCCGACCGGGCTGCTGTTGCTGAACGAACCGCTCACGTTGTCCCACACAAAATTCGTTGCGCCCTGATAGTTCAATACCAGGTTGTTGCCTTGCGCCAGCAGGCTCCACACACCGTCCCAGGTGTTCGAGAACCCAGTCAGATCGTAACTATAGGTGTTGGCGTTGAACCCAACTACACCGCCACTGGCACTGGCGATGGTCATATTATAGTTCCCGTCCTTGTTGAAGTTGTTGGCCAAACCAATCGTGTTACTACTGGTCAACGTATCAATGTTGAAGATGAATGGGTTACTCACGGTACCGGCATTGGTAAGCACGCCGTTGACTTGCACCGAATCCCAACCCAGTGCCAATCCCGCCCCACCGTTAAAATCATTGATTTGCCAATTATATAGACCGCCGCCGCTGAAGACCAACGTGCCAGTATTGGTTAACACCGCCGTGCCCAAACCAGCGCCGGGCGCCAACACACCGCCGTTTTGGATGATCGTCTGCCCGGCACCGCCATTGACAATCAAGTTGCCAGTGCCGGCCAAGACGCCGCCGTTGGTCACCACCACGTTGTTCTGGAAGATGTGCGTGCCACCTAGGAGTTGGAAGGTCGCCGCATCCGTACCGTCACCAACCACGAAGTTTGTCCCATTGCTGTAAACCGTGCTGGCGGAAGCTAGGGTGCCAGCGTTGAACAGAACCTTATTACCAGCACCAGTCGCGACCAACGACGTCGCCCAGACCTGGCCGCCGTTCAACGCCAGCGAATTGCTGCGCGCCGCACCCACGCCAATCACCACGCTCAGATTGGTCACGATGCCGCCCGTGCCAACTGTCAACACGTTGCCGGTGGACTGACCGGTCACGGCGCTACCAATCACCGACGTTCCACCGCCCAGATTCCAAACACTGGCAGCACTGCCACCGGCAACGCTGATCAAATTGTTGTTCGCGTTATTGGCGCCTGTGGCATTACCAATTGTGGCAGCGCCGGTGGTGAACATCTTCGCACCGTTGGTCATGATCAGACTATCGCCAGTTTCCAGACTGCCCACCGTCAAAATACTAACATTGGTGAGGACTGCCGAACTGCCGTTGCCGTTCATGATCAACTGGTTATTGCCGGCGACTGCCGAACCTTGGCCATCGCCAACCCGGAACTCGACGCCGCCATTATTCCAAACCGAAGCTGCCGCACCGCCGATAATGCTAATCGTGTTCGAATACGAAGCCGTGCTGCCGTTGCCGCCAATGCGGGTCATCGTGGCGCCGCTGCGAACCAATTGGCCGCCATTAGTGAGGGTGATCTGATTGAACGAAGCTGCTGTCGAACCCGATCCGACAAACACTCCACCAACATTCGTCAGCATCGCGTTCCCGGCGACTAACAGAGAGTTGGAGACTCCACCAGCGGCACTGCCAACCGTCAGATTCGCCGCACCCATATTCCACGTCGCGCCGCCATCCATCACCGTCGCCGTGTTGTTATTCGCATTCGAGCCAATAACCACGGCCCCGGTACTGAACAACTTACCGCCGTTGGTGACCACGAGGCCGTTGCCGAAGGAAGCCGTCGAGAAGCCAACGGTAATCGCACTGACATTCGTGATGACGCCGCCACTGCTGACGGTCACCACGTTGCCGGTCGAATTGGCATTGCCATTCGTGAGACTGGCACCTCCGAGATTCCACAACGCATTGTTACCGGCTACCGTGACGGTATTGCTATTCGCGCCGCCCGTGTTGCCAATCATGGCAATACCGGTGCTCCAAAGTTGGCCACCGTTAGTGACAACCAGACTATTGTTCGCACCACCGGGACTACCGACAATAAACATCCCGACGTTGGTGACAATGCCTTGATTGATGGTGAACGTATTACCGGTGCCGGTGCTGCCAGCGCGTAGAATATTACCAAGTAAGTTCACTGTCGCACCGGCCAAAACCGTGACGGTGTTGTTCGAGGCTGCAATCCCGGTACTGAAGTTGCCGCTGCTCGTCAGCGTCGCATTCGAGATTGTCAGGCTATTGAACGCGGAGCCGTTGGTACCAATAAACACGCCCGCCGCGATAAGCTGCGCACCGTTCTGAATCGTGACGGAGTTACTGATCGCCGCACCACTACCAATCACGAACTGACTGGAGTTGCTCCAGACTGAGCTACTGCCGGTCACCAACACCTGCTGGTTACTCCAGCCGTTGCCGACGGTGTAGGACGTGCCGGCGGTATTGGCAACGACGGTGCCGTTGCTGACCGTGATCGAGTTGGTGCCGATGGCGTAGGTGTTACCCAGCGTCAACGTCCCGCCAACGCTGCTGTTCACCAGCACCTGACCAGCGAACGAATTGGAGGCTTGCAACGTCAGATTGTAGTTACCCAAAACCTGCACTGCCCCGGCGTTGCCAGTGATATTGCTGGCGAGTACCATCGCGCCGGGACCGGGACCACGGAACACCATGTTGGTGGTGAGGCTGACTGCGTTGCTGATGATGAACATGCCGCCGCCATCTTGGACGATCATCGGTGCGGCACCGGCAAACGTCAGTGTTGCGCCGGCCAAGGTATTCGTCCCGGTGGACGCGCTGTTCAACACAATCATGTTATTGGTAAAGGAACCCGCCACGCCAGTCGTCGTGAGATTGTTCGTGGCAATATAGGACGAGTTGCCGGTACCGTTGAATTGCAACACGAGTGTGGTGTTGCCGTTGGTCGGTGGGAACGCCGGCGTGTTCGACCACGCACTGGCCGTGCTCCAACTGGCGTTTACACTATTTGTCCAAACGAAGTTCGGCGTAAGGCTCACGCCCGAATACGTCAGATAAATGTTCGTTCCGAGGAGCGTCGTACCCCACGTGCCAGTCGCCAGCGAACCGCCCACGTTGAAGCCGTTGGTGTTGATCACAAACTGGCTCGGGTTATAGCCCACCTCACTGGCAAAACCTACAAACGCGATACTGTAATCGTTGGTCGCATTGAAGTTCATGGCGGCCAAGGAATTGGTCAGCGAGCTGAGGTTGATGGTAATCGGACTGCTGTTGGCAGTGATTGTCAACGCGCCGGTAATATTGAACAAGTCCGCGCCGGTGCCGGCCGCGCCGAGGAAATTCGTCACGGCCAAATTGAACGTGCTGCCGCCAAACCACTGCACCGTATCCGCCGTGAGGGTGCCAACCAAGTTGCCAGGGGCAATCGTCGCGCCGTTAGTGATGATCAATCCACTGCCGCCGGTCAAGATCGTGCCGGCACCGGTGAGGGTTGCGTTGCTGGCAATGACCACTTTGTTATTCAAGTAAGCCGTCCCGCCGGCGAGTTGGAAGTACGCGGCGCTGGTGCCGTTGCCCACTACGAAATTGCCAACGTTGCTGTAAACCAAACCGCTGTTGATGTTCAACGTACCGCCATTGAAGGCGAGCCGGTTGTTGCTGTTGGTCGCGAACAGCGTGCCGACGTTGGAAATGATGCCGCCGTTGAACGTCAGCACGTTGTTGGATGATGCGCCGGTGCCGATGGCCAAGTTGCCATTCATCATGTTCCAGACCGTGCCGCCATCGTTGACGGTCACGCTGTTGTTTGAGGCAGCGGCGCCGATGGTCAAGCCGCTGCTCCAGACTCTGGCGTTGGTCACGAGCATCGTGTTGTTGCTTCCGCCGGTGCTGCCAACCGTGATCAGGCCATTGTTGGAGAAGGTCACCGCGCTGGTGGTGCCAACGATATTCAAGCTGTTGTTCGTCGCGCCGGCACCGGTGCCGACGGTGATCGCGCCGCTGCCGTAGTACGCGCCGCCGTTGGTCACGGTCACGCTGTTGAATCCGTCAAACGCATTACCAATCACCAGCGTGCCGGCATTGGTCCAAGTCGAGCCGGGGCCGGTCACTGTGACGGTTTCGTAAACGTCATTGCTCATGTTGCCGAGGATAGCAGAGGTACTGCGGGCCAACGCGCCGTTGGAGATGATCAACGCGTTGTAGGAACTGTTGGTGTTGGCGCCCAAAATAATGCCGGCAACCGACAAGACCGAGCCGGTATCGGTGAGCGTCACGGTGTTCGATGTACCTAAATTCGCATTAACCGTGAGACCACCAATCCACAGTTGTGCACCGTACACAGTGCCGCTGTTGGCGACTGTCAACGTGTTATAAGCGCCGCCACCACTGCTACCGACAGTCACGGTTCCCGCATTGCTCCACACGGAACCACTGCCGGTCACCAACGCGGTGTTCGACGAACCACCCCACCCGATGGAACCGTAGCTCGTGCCGGCATCAATCACCATGCCGCCATTGCTGATGACCAAGCTATTGTTGTTCCCGCCGTAGCCCACTGCCATGGTGGCATTGCCAGACACAGCCCCAGCTCCCAAATTCGTCACCACCGAGCCCGGTCCCGTCACCAACATGGTATTCCCGTTACCGCCAGCTCCAACATTGAGCCCGGTATCAACCATCGCGCCACCGTTCTGAACCACCAAGCTGTTGGATAGCGCCGAAGCCACTGTGCCAATCGACAAGGACCCGTTGACTTGGAACACGGAGCCGGTGCCGGTAACCGTCACGATGTCGCCGGTGGAATTGGCCTGACCAAGTTCAAACCGGTTATTGGTGAGATTCGCACCGACAATCACCAAACCGCCGGCCGCAATTGTCAAGCTGTTCGACGAGCCGGCCATCGCCAGATTTGGACCACCGGCTGAGACGCCGGGGTTGTTCGACCAAACTGAACCCGCACCAGTCACGGTCGCAAAGTTACCGATTCCGCCAATCCCGCTACTGTTGGCGGCATCGGCAAAGAACCCGCCGTTGGACACGATCAAACTGTTACCGGAAGCGGTGCCACTGCCGAGGGTGAACAGGTTGACATTGGTGACAAGTCCGCCGTTGATCGTCAGTACGTTGCCGGTCGCCGCGCCGCTGCCGACGGTCAAGTTCGCCGCGCCGCCATTCCAAACGGTGCTGCCCAGAATCGTCAGCGCGTTGTTGGACGAGCCGGCACCGACTTGACTGGCGGCGGTGGTCGTGAAGGTTTGGTTGCTGATGAGCAGCGTGTTGCCACCCCAGCCGGCGGTGTCGCCGACGCTGAGTGAGCCGCCGTTACCCAAGAAGATATTGTTTTGCACTGTGCCGGAAGCGTTGGTCAGCGCGAATGTCTGGTTCGCACCACCGAGGATGACGCCGCCGACGTTGGTAAAGATCGTCGTGCCATTCTGAGTCAGGTTCAGCACGTTACCGGTGCCGGCGCCGAACTTCAGACTGTAGCCCAGGAAATTCCACGTCACGTTATCCTGCACGGTCACGGTGTCGTTGGAAGACCCGACGCCAATCGCCAAGCCGCCGTACATGTTGGCGTTGGTGACGAACATTGAGTTGTTGCCACCACCGGTGGAGCCAACGGTGATCAGGCCATTATTGGATAAGGTGCTGGCACCGGCGTTACCGATGACATTCAAACTATTGCTGCTGCCGCCCAACCCGACCGTGATCGCACCGGAACCGAAGTACGCACCACCATTGGTGATCGTCACGAAGTTATTATTCGCACCAGTGACGCTGCCAATGACCAGCGCGCCGTTATTGGTCCAAGCTGAGCCGGGATCGGTCACGGTTACAGAATTGTTGTTCGCGCTCGTGGCGTTGCCGATGTTCGCGCCGGCACTGATTGCCAAACCACCGGCGCTGACGGTGAGCTGGTTATTGGACGCGCCGGTCTGATTGGCGTTGTTGCCGCCAATGTAGAGTATACCGCTGTTTCGCCAGAGCGAACCGGGACCGGTCACAAACACATTATTGCTGATCCCGCCGGCGCCGGCCGTGCCGATACCAATGTAGGCTGTGGTATCGAACACGCTGCCGCCGGCGGCAATGTTCATCGTCTCGTAACTGGGGCTGCCAGTATAATTACCGCCCACAGCCAAGGTCCCGAAGTTGGTCAAGACCGACCCGCTGCCGGTTACGAGGATCCAACAATTGCTGGCCTGATTTTGGACACCAATCATCGTGCTCCCACCGCCGCTGTTGACGCCGACAATTGCCACGCCACCGTTGCTGACGGTCAAGCTGCTGAAACTGCCGGTATCACCAATGTTAACGGTTGCGCCGGCAAAGGAGGCGCCGGTCCCATTGGACCAAACTGAGCCACTGTCCGTCACGAGCACCGCATTGCTGTAGCCGTTGATGTCAAAGCGTTGGCCGGTGAGGAACTGGCCGCCCTGGCTGACAATCAAGCTGCCGCCGTTACCACCCATCCCAGTTTCCCCGACATTCGCTAGAACTGCCCCGGCGCCGGTAACAACGATGGTGTTGCTATTGCCATTCCAGTTGACAGCGAAGGCGGTATTCGTAACGGTCAACACGCTACCGGCATTCACCGTCAGGGTGCCACCGTTACCGTTCATGTTCAGACTGCTGGCGTTCATCAGCGCGCCATTGGTGAGCACCACGAGGTTGCCGCCATTGATGGCCAAGTTCGCAATATTGGTGACGATGGCGCCGTTGATCGTCGCCACGTTGCCGATCGCCGCGCCACTGCCGACGGTGAAGTCCTTGTTGCCGGCATTCCAAGCGGTGCTGCCGAGAATTGTCAGCGTATTATTGGACGAGCCGAGGCCGATGATGCTGGCGGCGGTCGTATTGGCAACAGTCTGGTTGCTGAGAACGATGGTGTTGCCGCCCATGCCGGGCGCGCCGAGATTCAGGCCGGTAATCGTAGGCGCCAGGTTGCGGTTGGTCAGGTATAGCGTGTCGCCGGTGTCATAGAGACTGACGCCGCCGATATTTGTGAGTTGGCTGCTGGTGACGAAGTTAAACGTGTTGTTCGTGGCCGCGCTGACGCCGGTGGCGCTACCAATCTGAAGCGCGCCGCCACCGAAGTTCCAAATGTTCGCGTCTTGGATGCTGACGATGTTATTGGACGAACCGTTGCCGATGGTCAAGCCGACGCTGTACATGGTGGCGTTGGTGACGGTCATTGAGTCGCTGCCGCCACCGGTGGTGCCGATGGAAATCATTCCGTTGTTGGAGAAGGTGACCGCGCTGGTGGTACCGATGACATTCAAGCTGTTGTTGCTGGCGTTGCGACCGCCGCCAACCGTGATCGCGCCGTTGCCGTAATACGCGCCGCCGTTGGTGATGGTCACATAGTTGCCAATCGAATTGCCGCCGCCGTCACTGTTGCCGCCGATGGCCAGCGCACCGGCATTGCTCCAAACCGAGCCGGGACCGGTCACGATGATCTTGTTAAAGTTGTCGTTCGTCCCATAACCGACATAGGCGTTGTTGTTGAACATGTACGCGCCATTGCTGACGATGACCGAGGCATACATGTTATTGGTGTATTGGCCAGCGTAGCCGGACTTGCCACCGACAACAATCGAACCGCTGCTATTCCAGACCGAACCGGTGTCGGTCACCATCACCATGCTATTGGTGCTCCAGCCGCCGTTCATGTAACCACCGTCAATCAACACGCTGGTGTTATAGACGCGGCCACTGTTGGCAATCGTCAACGAATCGCTGGAGGAATTGAGACCCACGACGAGACTGCCAGCATTGGTAATCATCGAGCCGCTGCCGGTCACCAGAACCCGGCTATTGTTGGCGCTGGCAGTGTCGCCGATGGTCAGCCCATTCATGGTCACCAAGCCACCATTGCTGACCGTCATATAATTCCCAATCCCGCTGTAGCCGATTTCCAGTCCGCCGAGATTCGACCAAACCGAACCGGTACCGGTGACGAGCACCCAGTTGTTGCTGGTGCTGCCGCCATTCCCAACCGTGGTGCCGCCGGCCATTACGACCATACCGCCATTGGCGACAGTGAGACTGCTGTTGGTGCCGGCTGAAGCCAGATACCAATAGCCGCCATTGGTCCAGACTGAGCCCGGCCCGGTCACAACCACGGAGTCGTTACCACCGGCGCTCAAGCCAGTCTCAATCGTCCAGCCGGTGCCACTGGAATACCACTTGCCGCCGTTACTCACCACAATCGAGCCGGCCGTGTCGTTCAGATCGACTTGCGCGGTGGTGCGCAGGACTGAGCCGGTTCCGGCGACCAGAATCCGGTTGCTGGTGCCATACATGTAATCATTCCCGCCGACAACACTGGCGAACTGACCGCCGTTGGTGATGATCAAGCTGCCGTTCGCCGAACCCGTTCCAAAGCTAAAGATGCCGACATTGGTAACAGCACCGCCGTTGACAACCAACGCGTCCCCGGCGGCAGCGCTGCCAATCGTGAGATTGACGTTGGCGCTGCTGCCGTTAGTGGCAAAATTCCACACGGTATTCGAGGCGACGGTGACCACAGCATTTGCCGCGCCATTGCCGATGACGACAGTGGCGGCGCCGGTGTTATTCGTCCACGCGTTGATTGTGAAGTTGGTGCCGCCATTCATGTTCCAGCTGCCGTTGACGTTGAACGTCTGGTTGGAATAGAGCACGATGTTCGCCGCGACCGCATTGGCGGCGTTGGAGGTGGTCAACGTGCCGCCGGTCCAATTGAAGAGCGAGTTGGTCACACCGCCAAGGACATTGTTGGTGACGAGCAACTGATTGGCAACCAGCGTGCCGCTGTTGAAGTTGAGGGTGCCCAGGCCGTTCTGGCCGACGATCAACTGGGCATTCCCGGCCGCGTTGGTGATGAACAAGCTGCTGCCGGTCACGTTGACAATGTTGCCGGCATCGCTGGCTGTGGCGCTGATGAAGAGCCCGGCGGCTGACACCGTGCCGTTGTTGACGGTCAGCACGTTGCCGGTTGCGCCGCCGGTGCCGACGGTGATGTTGCCGCCACCAACGTAGCTGCCACCATTGGCGACGGTCAGGAAATTGCTAATGGCACCGACGCCACTGCCGATGACCAACGCGCCGGTATTAGTCCAAGTTGAACCAGCACCGGTCACGATCACGTCGTTGGTAATCTCTGAGACGCCGCTGCCAATTGTGGCGGAGGTGGTGAACAGCGCCGCGCCGTTGCTGACGATGACTTGGTTGCCGCCGGCAGAGCCCGGCCCGGTGTTATTGCCGACGACGAGCCCGCCGTTATCGCGCCAGACGGAACCGGTATCGGTCAGCGTCACGACGTTGTACCAGTTATTGCTGGATTGGCCAATCGTCGCGCCAGCACTGTAGACATAGCCGCTGTTGGCAATGGTCAAATAATCCCACGAAGCGTACTGACCCATGGTGATGCCAGCGGTGGTATTGCTCAACACCGACCCGGCACCGGTCACGGTCATATAAGCGTTCGAAGCAAAGTTGCCACCGCCGCCCTGGCCAATGAAGGTAAAGAGCGTGACGAGCGCACCGCCATTGCTGATGGTCGTACTGCCGTAACCGCCGGTGATGTCATAACCGTAGGCGCCGCCGCCGCCAATATTGGTCAGGACGCCACCACCGGTCACCAGCACGCTGTCGCCGGAGCCGATGCTGAACCCATCACCCACAAACACACCGGAATTGGCGACGATCAACTGGTTGTTGCTGCCCGAACTAAAATTGACTCCGTTGCCGCCCACATTGGCGAACACCGAGCCGGGACCGGTCACGATAAACTGGTCGTTGATGCCACTGACGGAGACATAGCCCTGATTGCCGGAGCCCGCCGATTCAAGGTATTGCGCCCCGTTGCTGATGACCAGCGAATTGCCAAAGCCGCCCATTGTCAGCATCGAGGTGCTGATCGTATGCACAACCGTGCCGGTGCCGGTGAACAGGAGCTGGTTGGTGGAGCCGGTGCCACCTACGGCGTTGTCAATCGTAAGCTGAGCGCCGTTGGCGGCGGTAAAGCTATTGTTGGCACCAGTCCCAAACGACAACACACCCGAGTTGCTAAAGATTGTGCTTGTGCCGGTAATCAGCGCCGTGTTGCTGCTGCTGCCGGCAGTACCAATCGTGAGCGAGGTGCCGCCCAGCCACGTAGCGTTGCTGACCGTGAAACTATTGCCAGTCGAACCGGCCACCGCGCCGAGCGAAACTGCGCCGGCATTGCTCACCACGCCGCCATTGTTCAGCAGGAAGCTGTTGCCCTGCGCGCTGGCTGTGGCGCCAATCGTCACTGCACCGAGATTGCTCACCACGCCGCCGCTGATGGTCACGACGTTGCCGGTGCCGGCACTGGTGCCAACGGTCAACCCGGCATTGCCATTGTTCCAGACCGTGTTGGTCAGGATGGTCAACACGTTGTTGGACGAGCCGTTGCCGATGATGCTGCCACCGGTGCTGCTGAAGATCTCATTGCTAATGGTCAAGCTGTCGTTGCCATAACCAAACGAGCCGAGCGTGAGCGAGCCACCCACCATAAACACGCGGGCTGTCTCGACATCGGGGCCGTAGCCCATGAGCATGTTGTTCGTCAGATTGAAGATCATTCCGCTACCGAGCAGGCCGAGGCCGCCGACATTGGTCACGGTGGAGCTGGAATCGACGATGATGTCGTTGTTGGTGCCGACGCCAAATGTCAATTGGCCTTGGAGCATGTTCCAGTTAACGCCAGCCAAGACAGTGGCGGTGTTGTTCGACGAACCGTTGCCGAGGTACAAGCCACTGCTCCACATGTTGGCGTTGCTGACAGTCACCGAGTTATTGCCGCCGGCAGCGGCGCCAACGGTAATCAGGCCATTGTTGGAGAAGCTGCTGGCGCTGCCGGTGCCGATGACGTTCAAGGTGTTGTTGCTGCCACCCGTGCCAACGATGATCGCACCGGCGTTTTGGAACGTGCTGCCGTAAACATTTAAGCTATTGAGGACGGCGTTGTTGCCATTGCCAATGGTGATCGCGCCGGTGCCGACATACGTGCCGCCATTGGTGATGGTCATGGAGTTGCCAAGCGTATCAATGCTGCCGATGATCAGGGCGCCGGTATTGGTCGCAACCGAGCCGATGCCGGTCACGAGGAGGAAGTTGCTGACGTTGCCGCCCGGCATGGTCGCGCTGTATGCATAGGCGCCAATGGTCCCACCGGCGGTCTTGAGTGACGCGCCGTTGCTGATGATGACATAATTGTAGTCATTGTTGGTGAATAACGCACCGCCCACCCCGCCGCCGATGCTCAACCCACCGGCGCTGTTGTCCCAGTACGAGCCGGGATCTGTTACGGTCACGCCATTGCCGTTTGCCGGGTGGCCATCGCCCTGCCCACCACGACGGCCGATGGTCGCGGCGCCACTGACGAGACGGCCACCATTGGACACCAACACCGAGTTGCTATTGTTCATGCCGTAGTACCCGTCGCCAACGATCAAGCTGTCATTGCCGGGACTGGCGGCGGTGAGCACCGAACCGGTCCCGGTAACGATGACATAGGCGCCGTTATTTCCTGCCCCCGCGCCGACGAGGAGGCCGGAATTCGCAACGCCGCCATTCCAGAACGTGCCGCCATTGCTGACGATCAAGCTACTCCCGCCGGAGATTTGGAAGTTGCCGACTCCACCGTTGGCGGACGCGTAGTTGGACCAGATGGAGCCGAAACCGGTCACCAGCGCTGTGCCGGGGCTCGCGTTGCCGCCGCCAATCGTGGCGCCCCACTCATTGCTAATCACGCCGCCATTGGCAACAATGACCGAAGCGTTCGACTGAGCCATGCCGAGGCTCGCACCGCCCACGTTCAAGAACGAGCCAGTACCGGCGACCACGATGCTGACATTTGCACCGAGGGCGCTCAAGTTCGCGCCGGTGCTATCGATCAACTTCGCGCCGTTGGTCACCACGAGGGAAGCGTTCGCGCCCAAATTGAATGTGCTGCCGCTGCCGGCCGTGCCACTCACCAGATTACTGCCGCCCTGCATGATCCAGTTGCCGCTAACCGTCATGGTCGTGTTCGACGTAATCACGATATTCGCAGCCACGGCATTGGCGGCGTTGGAGGTGACCAGCGTACCGCCGTTGAAATTGAAGATCGAGTCGGTCTGCGCACCTTGGAGATTATTGGTGACCAGCAACTGGTTGACGACGAGTGTGCCGCTGTTGAGGTTGAGCGCGCCGGCACCGACTTGGCCAACAATGATCTGGCCGCCGGTCGTCGTCTTGTTAGTGACAAACAGACTGCCGCCGGAGACATTAACGACGTTACCGGTGGAGGAAGCGGCCGCGCTGATGAACAGATTAGAAGCCAACACCACGCCGGAGCTGGAGATTGTGAGGGTGTTACCGGCGCCGGTGTTACCGACGGTGATGTTACCGGTGTTGGTCCACACCGAGCCGGTGCCGGTCACGCGCACACTGGCGTAGGTGTTGGTCAAGTTGACAGTGACGGCGTAGACATTCGCCGTTGGAGCATTGAGTCCGGTGTAATCCCAGAAGTTGGTGCTGTAGCTACTGATGTTGCCAATGACTGCCGACTGGTCAACCACCATGCCGCCATTGGAGATGACCAGCATGTTGTAGAGACCCGCATTGCCGACCGTGAAGGTGTTACCGGTCAGACTCAAACTTGAGCCGGCATCAGTGACCAACACCAAGTTGCTGTTACCAGCCACGCCAGTTGCCATCGGCGTACTGATTTGCTGGGCACCACCGGCCGGCAGGAAGTAGCCAAAATTGGTACTGATCACGCCATTGATATTGCCAACACTGACACCTAGGCTGCTCACCTGTGCACCGCCACTGACGCTGAGTTGGTTGGCGTTGCCGCCCGCGCCGATGACGAGCGAACCGCTATTGGCGGTCAGCACCGCGCCGGTCCCCGTCACCGCAACCACGTTGCTATAGCCATACCAATTGCCATTCCCGAGGCCACCGCCGCCGGCTGCCGTGCCGATCGTCGCTGACGCGAGGTTAAAGACACCGCTGTTGACAATGGACAGTGTACTGGCAATCGTATTCATGCCCAAGGCGCCGGTCTGGTTCCAGGTGGTGCCGCTGCCCGTGACGGTCACAGTATTATTGGTCGAGCCGGGCGAGCTGTTGCCGTAGTTGAAACCATTCAAATAGACTTGGGCCTGATTCGAAACCACAATCGAGTTCCCACTGCCAGTGCTACCGGCAAAGGTCAGCCCACCGATATTTGACCAAACCGAACCCGAATCCGTCACAAGTATTGTGTTGCTGTTGCCGGCGGCGCCAATGTTAGCGGAAGAGTCAATAAACACGCCACCTTTGGTGATCTGGAGACTGTTGGGACCCACAGTCGTTGGGCCACCGCCCATCGTGAACGAGCCGTTGGTCCAGACTGAGCCGGCACCGGTGACGATAAACGTATTCGAGCCGCTGGCATTGCCGGAGTTGTTCCCCTGGAAGAGGCCACCGACATATAGTTTTGCACCGTTGGAAACGACCACCGTACTATTATAACCGCCATTAAACCAGAGACTGCCAACTTGAGCGACCGTACCGGTGTCGCTGACCGACATCGTAAACGTACCAACGTTCGGGGTCACCTGTCCGGCAATCGTGAACAGGCCGCCCTGATTCACGGTGATAGAGTTGGCATTGGCACCAGCCGCGTTACCAACGGCCATAAGGGCGTTGGACAAAATTGATCCGGCGCCAGTGACCAAAATCGCATTGTTGGTTGATCCAGCGGTGGCACCGAGAATGAGGTTCGCTGTCCCCAGCACCTTGCCGCCATTGGTGATGATCAAATCATTGCCGGCGCCCGTCGCTCCAGTGCCGACGACCAGCGTGAGCGAGCCGACATTCCAGACCGCGCCGGTGGCCACGGTGACCGTCGCATTGCCCACGCCGTTGCCGAGGTTGATCGTGCCGGCATTGGCGACGGTAGTGACCGGGGTGAACAGGTTGGTGCCGCCGAGCATATTCCAGTTGCCGTTGATGTTGAACGTGCCGTTCGACGGCGCGGCGTAATTGAAGGCCACCTTGTTCGCGGCGTTGGAGGTGATCAGGGTGCCGCCGTTGAAATTGAAGATCGAGTTGGTCTGCGCCACGGCCACGTTGTTGGTGGCGATCAACTGCATGACGGAGAGCGTGCCGCTGTTGAGGTTCAACGTGGCAACACCGGACGAGAGACCGCCGACGTTGAGGGCGTTCACGTTGGTCACGGTGCCGCCGGCAATGGTCAGCGTGTTGTTGGTGGCCACGCCGTTGCCGAGATTGATGCCATTGCCCATCAGGTTCCAGACGCCACCGTTCTGCACCAAGACGAGGCTGTTGGAGGTAGCATTGCCGGCGCTGTAGCCAATGACCGCCGCGCCGCTCCAGAGGGTGCCGTTGGTGATGATCAGCGAGTCGTTCATGGCGCCGGAGTTGCCCACGTACAGTTGGCCATTATTGGAGAAGGTGCTGGAGAGACCGGCCCCACCAATGATGAGGTTGTTGCTACCGAGATCGCCATTGCCGCCAATATAGATGGTGCCGATCCCGACAACTGCGCCACCGTTGGTCACCACCACTTGATTCTGGAATGCACCGACGGCTCCACCGATGGCTAGGTTGCCAGCGTTCGTCCACATCGAACCGGGGCCGGCCACGGTGATGGTGTCGTTCGACCCGTAGTTACTGCCGAGGGTTGTGCCGGTGGTGACGAGCAAGCCGCCATTGCTGACGGTGATGGAGTTGTTATTCGCGCCGTTAGCAATCGTCACAACTCCGCCGATCTGATAAACCGAGCCGGTGCCGGCAATGACGACCGCGTTGGTCTTGCCGTTGGTCGTGTTGTAGTCCGCGATACCGAGGGCACCTGCCTGAATAATCTGGCCGCCATTGAGCACGCTGAGCGTGTTGTTGTTGCCGGTATTATCCCCGAAACCCAAGGTGCTGGAATTCGACCAGACCGAGCCGGGGCCAGTGACAATGATTTGGTCGTTAGCGGAACTCCACTTGAAGTTCTGCGTGGCGACCATCTTGCCGCCGTTGCTGACGATGATCGAGGTCCCGGCGCCGATCGAACTACTGAGGACGCCGTTAAAGAGCGAGTTTGTGTCGCTGACCAAGAGCAAGGAATTGGCACCGCCAATGAGGTACGGACCAGCCACATAGGCCTGACCGCTGTTGGAGATGATCAAGCTGCCACCGGCACCCAAGGTGACGGTGAACATGCTGGAATTGAAGACCGCGTTGGAGCCGACAACAATGCTGCCGTTGATGGCAACGTTGGTCACGTTGACGATGGTCGACACACCGACTTCGTTAAGGACGCCGGTGCCGCCGTTCATGAACCAGGTGCCGCCCACCGTTATCGGCCCGGCCGCGTTGAATGCCCAAGCATTTTGATTGGCATCGTTGGAAGTGATCAGCGTGCCGCCGGTGAAGTTGAAGAACGAGTTAGTCGCACCGCCGGCGACATTGTTGGTGACCAGCAACCTGTTGACGGAGAGCGTACCACTGCTAAGGTTCAGCGTACCGCTGCCGGCCGCACCGACGATCAACTGGGCGTTACCGGTCGCGTTGGTGACGAATAGGTTGCCGCCAGCCACAGTCACGACGTTGCTCTGGTCGATCGCGCTGGCACTGATCGTCAGCCCGTTGGCCAGCACTGTGCCGCTGCTGGCAATGTTCAGCACGTTGCCGGTCGCGCCACCGCTGCCAACCGTGATCCCCGCGCCATTGGCGCTGGCATCCAACAATCCGCTGCCGGCCACATAGACCGCGTTGTTCGATGAGCCATTGCCGATGACCATCGGACCGGCGCTGACCATGGCGCCATTATTCGTCACGACCAAGATCGCCGCGCCAGCGCCGTTCGGGCTGCCGACTTCCAGTCCGTTCTGCGCGACCCACGTGGAACCAGCGCCGGTAACCTTGGTGGTGCTGGTGCTGCCGCTGGTGGTATTGAGGCTGACCGACCCGATATTGGTAACAACGCCACCGTTGATCACAACGAATGTGCCGAGGTTGGTGAACGCGGGATTGATGGTCCATACTGCGCCCGCATTGCTGACGATGCCGCCGGCCAAGTTGATCAGCGGCGCAATCACCGTGCTCGAACCACTCGTGCCGGCAATCAACGCACCGCTGGCGTTCGTTACCGTTGACGCCAAGTTGCCGCCGTTCAGGAGCAGCGTACCGAGGTTGAGCAACGGCAATGAATTGCTGTTAACGTCCTGATAGCCCAACGTGCCGCCTTGGAGATTGTTTGTGCCGGTGTTGACCGCCGAGGCGAGTTGAATCAAGTTCATCCCACCGCTGGAGACGATGTTGCCGGCGTTGGTGAACGCGCCCTGACCGAGCACAATCAAGTTGGTCGCGCCATTGACGCCGGTCATGGTGATGAACGTGTTCGGCCCGTTGCTGAATGTCCCGGTCACCACCAATTGATTCAAGCCGCCGGTGGTATCGCCATTGGTCATCACGATTTGGCTACCGTTTTGCAGCATGAGTACCGTGTTCGAGAATGTTGCCGAACCGCTGCCGCCACCGATCTGGACAACGCCATTGTTGCCGACCAGCGTGTTCGTGCCCACGGACAGCGTGCTGTTGCTCAGCAGCAATGTTTGCGCGGCGTTGTTGTTGTTGGAAATTGTCAACGTATACGCCGCCGCGACGCTGTTGGTGAGGAACGTGACGGTAGCCTGCGTGGCATTGGTCAGCGTCGCCAGGTCGTAGACTCCCGGTACGGTGCTCGGGTTCCAGTTGCCGGCCAAGTTCCAGTCGTTTGAACCGCCGTTGATGGCCCAGGAGATGGCGCCACCGCCCAGCAATTGGATGATCTGGCCGCCCGAGTAGATCACGTTGCCCAGCAGATTGGTGCTGCCGGCAAAGTAAATTATGTCGCCGTTGAGGTTCAACGTCGCCCCGCTGTCCACTTCCAAATTATCCACATACAACACCGTCCGATTCTGGCCGGCGTTCGCGTTGGTCAGCGACAAATAGCCGGCCGCCACATCCAGTTGCGGGATGACGCCGTTAGCCTGGGCGGTGTACGCCCCATTGTTGATGCTGTTGGCGGTGAGGTAATAGCTCCCGGCAGTGGTGGCGCTGTTGACGAACATCACGGTGGCGGTGCTCGTCAGGCCGCCCATATTCCAATTGCCGTTCTGGCTCAGGTTCACGAAGCTCGCATTGCTCAGCACCAAGGTCGCCCCACTGCCAGCGGTCAGGTAACCGGTCGTGCTGTTGGTCAATGTCACGCCCGCGAAGGTGAGCGTTTGTCCGCCCGCCAACGCGATGTTGCCGTTGTTGACGAACTGCGCAGTCGGTGTGAGCGCGTTGCTGAGAATCAAGCCATTGTAGCCACTGGCGGTCCCGAAGACGCCGGTCGTTGTGTTGGTGATGGTGTTAGCGATCAACGTGCCGCCTTGGAACATGGTGGTCCCGCTGTTGACGAGGAGGCTGTTGGCAAGAGTCAGCGTGCCATTGGCATTAATCACGCCCGCGTTTTGCACGGCGTTGCCGGTCAACGTGCCGGTACCAGTCAGTACACCGTTGTTGCTAACGATCAAATTATTCTGGAACGAAACGGTGCTGTTCACCAAGTTGAGCGTGGCCGTCGCCGCGCCGCCATTGCCCACTGCGAAATTCGCGCCGTTGCTATACACAATCGTGCCGGCTTCCAACCAGCCGCTGTTAAAGCTCACTTGGTTACCGAGGGTGGTCACAACCAAGCTGTTCGCGGTGACAGTGCCGCCATTGAGCGCCAATTGATTGCTGCGCGCCGCGCCCACGCCGATGACGATGTTGAAATTGGTCATGAGACCGCCGGTGCCAACGTTCACCACGTTGCCTGTCGCCGCACCGCTGCCAATGGTGAGATTCGACGCGAGGCCGTCCCAGATAGTGCTGCCCAACACGGTGACGGTGTTATTGGAAGAGCCGGCGCCGATGGTCAGGCCGCCGGTCCAAACCGTGGCGTTGGTCACGCTCATCCAGTTGTTGCCGCCACCACCGCCGCCGATGGTCACCAAGCCGTTGTTGGTGAAGACGCTGCCGACTGAGCCGCCATTGATGACGAGCGAATTATTAATAGCATTGGTACCGACGCCAACGCTGATGGTGTTAGTGCCGAAGAACGCGCCGCCGTTGGTGATGACCAAGCTATTATTGGCACTGGCCAATGCGCTTCCACCAGCAGCGCCGCCTACCGTCACGGCTCCGACGTTGGTCAGGACACCGCCTTGGCCGACCAACACAAGATTATTACTGACGTCGCTGACGGCGCCAACTAGCAAATAGCCTCCATTGAGATTGATGGTGGCGTTGCTGCCAGCGCCGTTAGCTCCCGCCACGGTGACGCTGTTGAAGGAGTTCCCCCAGCCGGAGGGTGGGGCGCCGCCGACATACAAACCATTGGTGTTGGCCAGACTGATATATCCACCGTTGGTCACAATCACGCTGTTGGATCCACCACCACCACCAGTGGCAACTAAACCCGCGCCCACACCCATTTTCTGGGCAGAGAAAGTCCCATTGTCCACTTTGAGCACGTTCCCCGTACTCCCGTTATCGCCGATCAGCACCACCCCGCTATTAACCGCCACCTGGCCGCCATTGCTGATGATCAGGCTGCTGTAACCCGCGACGGTGGGATAATACCCCAAGTCAATCGCGTACAAACCGCCACGGCTGCCTGCTGGGCCGATGTTGGTGACCACGGCGCTTGGCCCGCTCACCACCATGACATTCCCGATGGCCGCGTTGCTGCCAATGAGCAGCGCGTTGCCGCCGAAATTCCACAAACTATTCGCCAAGACGTTGACTGTGTTATTCGATGAACTTGAGCCAATGGTCAGACCCTGACTAAAGAGAGTCGCGTTGGTGACGGTCATCTGGTTGTAGCCGCCGCCGCTGCCGCCGATGGTGATCAAACCGTTGGACACCACGCCGCCGGCAATCTTATAGAGGTTATTACTGCCGGCGTTGCCGACTGTGACCGCGCCACTGAAGAACTTCCCGCCATTGGTAATGACCAGTCCATTGCTGGCAGCCGTCGCCGCATTGCCGATGTTGACCGCGCCGGTGTTGGTGATCACACCATTGTTGCCGATCGTCACCCAGTTGTTGATGGCCAGTGCGGCATTACCGATCTGGAGCGCACCGCCGTTCAGATTGATCGTGGCCAGACTGCCGGAATTGTTCGCGCCAGACACCATGACCATATTGCTGGCAGAACCATAAGAGCCGCCGACATAATTACCAACCCCCAAACCGGCAATCGTCATAAACCCGCCATTGGCCACCGTCAGGCTGTTAGTGCCGCCCGTGCCGCCGCCGGGGCCAAATGCAATCCCGAGCGATATGAGGCCGGCGGACATGGAGAAGGTCCCGTTGTCCACGAGCATGCGGTTGCCAGTGGTGCCGTTGGCCCCGAGATACACGGCATCATTACCGCCGCCGGTCACAAACATCTGGCCACCATTGGTGATGATCAAACTGCTCACACTCGACGTAACGTACTGGGCGCCGAAAAAGAGGGTGCTGATGTTCGTGACAATGCCGGCGTTGACGGTCATCGTATTCATGGTCGCGTTGCTGGCGCCAATGGTGAGTTTCTGCGCGTTCAGGTTCCACGTCACGTTGGACAAGACGCTCACGGTGTTGTTCGACGAACCGTTACCGACCGTCACCGCCCCGCTGCTATAGAGCGTGGCGTTGGTGACCGTCATGGTGTTGAAGCTGGCGCCATTGGCGCCGACGGTGAGTGTGCCGTTGGAGACGGTGCTCACTACGCCGAGACCGCCGACATTGTAGGCGTTGTTGCTGCTGCCGATAACGGAACCGATGGTGACGGCCCCGCTGGCGAAGCTGCCGCCATTGGCAATACTCAAGCTGTTGCCCGTCGCGCCATTGGTGCCGACCACAACCGTTGCGGCCACCAACCGGCCACTGTTGGCCAAGCTCACGCTGTCATTGGCCGCCGCGCCGCTGCCGATCACGAAGCCTGCTGAATTGCTCCACACGGAGCTGTTCCCGGTCACCAGAGCCTGCTGGTTGCTCGAGTTGTTGCCGACGATGTAGGATGTGCCGGCGGTATTGGCAACCACGGTGCCGTTGCTGACCGTGATCGAGTTGGTGCCGATGGCGTAAGTGTTACCGAGCGTCAACGTCCCGCCGGCGCTATTCATCAACACCAGACCTGCGAAACTGTTCGAACCTTGGAGCGTCAGATTCCAACTGCCATTCTTGGTGAGCGCACCCGTACCGGTCACATTGCTGGCCAACACTACCGTGCCGAGGCCGGCGCCACGGAACACGGTGTTGGTGGTCAAGCTGATCGCATTGCTGATGATGAACATGCCACCGCCCTGCTGGACAAGCATTGGCGTGGTGCCGGCAAACGTCAGCGCCGCGCCCGCCAAGGTATCCGTCCCGGTGGACGTGCTGTTCAACACGATTGCGTTGTTGGTGAATGAACCTGCCACGCCACTTGTCGTCAGGTCGTTCGTGGCGATATACGACGCGGTGCCAGAACCGTTGAATTGCAGCACGAGCGTCGCGGAGCCGTTGGTCGCCGGGAACGCCGGTGTACTCGTCCACGCACTGGCCGTGCTCCAACTGGCGCTTACGCTGTTGCTCCAGACGAAGTCCGGGGTGATGTTCAAACTCGAATACGTCAGGAAAATATTCGTCCCGAAGAGCGTCGTGCCCCACGTGCCAGTCGCCGGCGCGCCGCCCACGTTGAAGCCGTTGGTGTTGACTGTAAACTGGCTCGAATCATAGCCCGTCGCACTGGCAAACCCGACGAATGCAACGCTGTAATCATTGGACGCATTAAAGTTCATGGCGGCCAAGGAATTGGTCAGCGAAGTGAGGCTGATGGTAATCGGGCTGCCGTTGGCGGTAATCGTCAACGCGCCGGTAATGTTGAGCAAGTCCGAGACGGTGCCGGCCGTGCCGGTGAAATTCGTCAACCCCAGTTGGAACGTGCTGCCGCCATACCACTTCACACTATCCGCCGTGAGGGTGCCAATAAAGTTGCCGGGGGCGATCGTCGCGCCGTTGGTGATGACCAAGCCATTGCCGCCGGTCAAGATCGTGCCGGCGCCAGTGAGGGTCGCGTTAGCGTTGACGACCATCTGGCTGTTCAACAATGCCGTTCCGCCGGCGAGTTGGAAGTACGCGGCGCTGGTGCCGTTGCCCACCACAAACTGGCCAACGTTGCTGTAGACCAAACCATTGTTGATGCTCAACGTGCCGCCGGTGAAGACAAACCGGTTGTTGCTGTTGGTCGCGAACAGCGTGCCGATGTTGGTCATGATGCCGCCGTTGAGCGTCAGCAGATTATTGGAGGACAAGCCGCTGCCGATGACCACGTTGCTGTTCAGCATGTTCCAAACCGTGCCGCCGTCGTTGACGGTCACCGTGTTATTCGACGAACCGGCACCGATGCTCAAGCCACCGGTCCAAACCGTAGCGTTGGTCACGATCATCTGGTTATAGCCGCCGCCACTTCCGCCGATTGTTACCAATCCGGTGTTGGACACCACGCTGCCAACCGAGCCACCGTCAATCTTGAACAGAGTATTGGTGGCGTTGGCCGCATTGCCGACGCTGATGGTACTGGTACCGAAGAACGCGCCGCCATTAGTGATGATCAAACTATTGTTGGCACTCGGAGTGGAGCCGCTGGCGGTTCCTGCGTTGCCACCAATCGTCACTGCGCCGGCATTGGTAATAACACCACCTGCGCCAACCAAGACGTAGTCATTGCTGGTCGTGGCGGCATTGCCGATCTGCAGGACATTGCCATTCAGATTGATGGTGGCGTTGCTGCCATTGCCATTAGCCCCAGCTACAGTGACACTGTCAAAGGAGCCACCCCAGCCGGCGCCGCCATTGAAATTGCCGACATTCAAACCAGAGGCGTTGGCCAGATTGAGATAGCCGCCGTTGGTCACGATCACACTGTTGGACCCGCCGCCACCGCCGGTGGCAACGTTACCCATGCCCACATACATTGACTGGGCGGACAAGGTGCCGTTGTCCACGCGGAGCAACGACCCGGTCGTTCCGTTATCACCCACATACACATAGCCGACATCAGCCACCACTTTGCCGCCATTGCTGATGATCAGGCTGCTGCCAGAGGCAACTCCGCCATAATACCCCAAGTCAATTGCGATTGTCGCGTTGCGGCTAGCCGTTTGGCCGATATTGGTGAGCACGGCGCCTGGCCCACTCACCACCATAACGTTCCCGGTGGCGTTGCCCGCACCGATGACGATGGCGTCGCCATTTTGGTTCCAAACCGTATTGGCCAGCAAGGTCACGGTGTTGTTAGACGAGCCCATGCCAATGTATGTCACACTGCCGGCGTTCAGCGTGCTGTTGGAAAGGATGACGATATTATTGCCGCCGCCCTGGTTCCCGCCTGTTGCGCCGCCAACCAGGACCTGCCCGGAGTTCATGACGAAGCGGCCGCCGTTGGTGACGATGAAGCTGTTGTAATTAGCGCCGGCGGCAGTACCAACTGCCAGACCGCCGACGGTGCTGTTGCTGACGAGGCCGCCGACGATGTTGAACGCGTTGTTGCTGTAGTTCGCCGTGCCGCCCACGGTGATGCCGTTGGCGCCAAGACTCCAAATGCCGCCGCCCATGGTGAACGTATTGCCAGCGCCGTTGATGGCGATGGCATTCGACCCGCCCAAATAGCCGCCGGTGTTGACAATCAGGCTATTGCCGAAAGTGGTGCTATTGCTGCCAATCGTCAGCCCGTTGACATTGGTGATGACGCCACCCGCGCCGACCAAAACCAGATTGTTACTGGCCATGGCGGCATTGCCAATCTGGAGAGCACCACCGGCCAAATTGATGGTGGCATTGCTGCCTGCCGCGTTCTGGCCGGATACGGTGACGGTATTGCTCGATGATCCCCAGTTGGCACCGCTATACGAGCCAACATACAAGTTCGCAACGCGCACATAACCGCCATTGATCACAGTTAGTTGGTTGGTATCGCCCGGGCCGCCAGTGGAAACCGAGCCAACCCCAACTTCGAGGTTGCCGCCAGATGATAGCGTGCCGTTGTTCACAATAATTTGATTATTATAATCGCTGCTGCCGATGCCGCCACTACCACTCCGGATGTCTCCGGTCGTCACGTACACCTGACCGCCATTGCTGATGACCAAGCTGTTACCGGAGGCGCCGGCAGCCGCATTGCTGCCGCCGACATACAAGTATTGGACGTTTGTGATGAAACCGCCGTTGACGGTCATCACGTCGCCGGTTGCAGTCGCGCCACCGATTGTGAGGCTCCCATTGTTCTGATTCCAGACCGTGTTGGTAAGAATGGTGACAGTGTTATTGGATGAGCCGAGGCCAACGGTCAGGCCAGTGCTCCAGATATTTGCGTTGGTGGCAATCAGTTGATTGGCGCCGCTGCCAGGAGCGCCGACAGTGAGCAGGCCGGCATTGGTTAGGGTGCTCACCGCGCCGAGGCCACCGATGTTCAACCTATTGCCGCTGGCGCCATTGGTGCCGACGGTGATAACACTCGCCACGAGTTTCGCGCCGTTGCTGACGGTCACACTGGCGCGATCGGTACTGGTCAGGCCGATAGTCAGGTTCGCATTGCTCCAGACCGAGCCGGCATCGCTGACGAGCGTCGTAGCCGTGCCGGTCACGAACGCATTGACGTTGGTGAAGATGCTGCCGCCCAGAATGCTCAACTGGCCGGCGTTGGTGAACGCACCCACCACAAACGTGCGGCTGGTCTGCATCAGCGAGTAAATGCCGGTATTCTCAAGGATGAGATTACCGGCAATCTTGTCCACGCTATTGGTCAATAGCCGCGTGCCGGCAATGTCCAGATTGGCTGCAAACGTGTTGGTGCTCGGATCAACAATCCAGAGGCTGTTGACCGCTTCATACACGTTGGTCGCAAACGTGCCGGCGGCGCCGTTCTGGAAGACGGTCACACCCAAGTTCGTGTAGATGGTGTTAATCACCAGCGCGGCGTGGTCGACGGTGACGGTCGCGCTGGAGCCGACGATGAACGTACCCGGATTGATGGCCACCGAGTTGGAGATCGTGTTGGTGCCACCGAGCATGTTCCAGGTGCCGTTGACCGTGAAGTTCGCGTTGGAGACGAGCACGATTTGAGCAGCCACGGCCGCCGTCGCGTTCGAGGTGGTCAGCGTCGTGCCGGCGCCCAAGGTGGAGTTGAAGAACGAGTTAGTCACCAACGCGGTGTTGTTGGTCACCAACAGACTCATGACGGACAGCGTGCCGCTGTTGAAGGCGAGCGTGCCGGAGCCGGTCCCGGCGCCAACGTTGAGCACGCCCACGTTTGTAACGGTGCCACCGTTAATCGTCATCACGTTGCCGGTGGCGGCACCGGTGCCAATCGTGATGTTCTGACCACCGGCATTCCATGCGACAGTGTTATCCACAATCGTCAAGATGTTATTGGATGAGCCACTACCGATGACGCTGGCGGCGTTACCGGTATAGTTCTGGTTGCTGAGCGTCAGTTGGTTATTGCCCAAGCCGGGCGCACCGAGGTTCAAGCCGCCGGTGGTGGTCAAGTTCTGGTTACTGAGCACGAGCCGGTCGCCGGTATCGTAGAGGCTGACGCCGCCGAGGTTGGTGAGTTGGCTGCTGCTCACAAAATTGAATTGGTTGTTCGAGGCACTGCTGGCGCCGGCCGCGTTACCAATCGTGAGTGCGCCAGCCATGAAGTTCCAGGTGCTAGCTGCGTCCTGAATGCTGACGGTGTTGTTGGACGAACCGTTGCCGATGGTCAAGCCGCTGCTGAAGATGGTGGCGTTGGAGACGGTCAGCGAGTTGCCACGGCTGGCGGTACTGCCGACGGTGATCAGCCCGTTGTTGGAGAAGGTGGCGCTGCTAACGGTGATGAAGTTGTTGCTGGAGAGCGCGGTGTTGCCGATGGTGACGTTGCCGTTGCCGTAGTAAGCCGCGCCGCCGGTCACCACCACGCTGTTATTGTAACCATTGTCGCCGACAATGAGCGCCCCACTGTTCGTCCAAGTCGAGCCGGCACCGGTCAGGATGACCGTGTTATTGAAGGCATTGCTCGACGCCAGACCGATGTCGGCGGACGTGGTGGTGAGCAACGCGCCATTAGTAACAATGACCTGGTTGCCGACGACATTGGTGTTGCCGACAGCGTAACCGATATTGAGCGCGCCGCTGACGCGCAACAGCGAACCGGTGCCGGACACAGAGATGGTATTGCTCACGGCTTCGTAATAGCCAAACATAATGGAGCTAAAGAAGACCTGGCCGCTGTTGACGACTGACATTGATTCGTAGAGTTGCTGGTCGCCGGCGTTGCCGTCGCTGATGTACAACTGGCCGGCGTTCGAGAAGACCGAGCCGCTGCCGTTGACGATGATGGAGTTGTTCGAGGAATGCCCACTGCCGCTCCCCCAGGCAAGGGTGACCGGGCCCGCGTTGATCACAACGCCGCCATTGCTGACCACCAGACTATTGCCGCTGCCAACGCTGCTAGCGGCACCGAGGCTCAGGCCGTTGACGCCGTTTGTGATCACCGAACCGGAACCGGTTACGAGCAGCAGGCCGTTGGCGCCAACCATGTTCATGCCACCCGCGTTGACCACGGCGCCACCATTGCTGACGATCAAACTGTTGCCGTAGGCGCTGGCTGCATTACCGATGAGCAATGTTTGGGCACCCGGGATCTGCAAAACAGAACCAGACCCCGTGACCACGACTGTGTTGGAGTTACCGGAATTGCCGATGACGGGGCCGTAAGTCGTGCCGGCATAAACTTTGCCGCCGTTGGCGACCGTCAGGCTGTTGCCGGCATCGCTGGCACTATTGCCAACGTAGAAGTAGTACCCGCCGCCGAGGGTGTTCGACAAGACGGAGCCGGGGCCGGTCACGAGCACGGCGTTGCTGCTACCGTAGACATAGAACTGGGTGGAATTCAGATAGCTGCCGTTGGTGATGGTCAGGCTGTTGCCGTTACCAGTCCCGGCTGTGCCCATGGTAAAGATGCCGACATTAGTAATGCTGCTGGCATTGATCAGCAACGTGTTATTGATCTCCGCACCGCTGCCAACGGTGAGGTTCGCGCCGCCATTGTTCCAGACGGTGTTGCCCAAAATTGTCAGTGCATTATTGGAGGAACCAAGGCCGATGACGCTGGCGGCAGTCGTGTTGGCAACGGTCTGATTGCTGAGAACGATGGTGTTGCCGCCGAGGCCGGGAGCGCCAAGGTTGAGACCGGTAATGCTCGCCGCCAGATTGCGGTTGGTCAGGTAGAGCGTGTCGCCGGTATCGTAGAGGCTGACGCCGCCGAGGTTGGTGAGTTGGCTGCTGGTAACGTAGTTGAACTGGTTATTAGTGGCCACGCTGGCGCCGGTGGCACTGCCAACCGTGAGCGCGCCGCCGCCGAAGTTCCAGGTCGTGTTGGTATCAATGGTGACGATGTTGTTGGACGAGAAGGAACCGATGGTCAGGCCAGCGCTGTACAAGGTGGCGTTGGTAACGGTCATCGTGTTATACCCACCCGCGCCGGCACTGGCGCCGAGGGAGATCAGCCCGTTGGTGACGGTGGCATTCGCGATGGTGTAATAGTTGCTGATGGAATTCAATCCACCGCCAATTGACACGGCACCGGCGATCACCGATGCGCCGCCGTCCACCACAAAGCCGTTGTAGGAGTTGGTCGGACCAGCACCGATGGTGACGGCTCCAGACGTGAGCAAGCCGCTCGTGCCGGTGACATGGACCACATCGCGGACGTTCGGCCCCATATCCATGCTGATACTGCCGGCGAAGAGCGTGCCGTTGGTGATCAAGAGCAGGTTGCCAACATTCCAGTTTCCATTATGCCCGAAGCTGACACCGAAATAGGCACTGGCGCCATTGGCAATCGTGAAGGTGTTGCTGTCGCCGGCATCAGAATTGCCGCTGACAGTGGCGGCAATGGCGAGATTTCCAGCGGAGACCACCGAGCCGGTCCCGGTCACCAGGAAATTATTGTAGAGGCTCGAGTTGGCGCCGCCAATGATGATGCTCTGGCCGGCCGTCGTGAACTGGCCACCGTTGCTCACAATGATGGAATTGTTCTGGCCGCCGATCCCGAACCGCACCTGGCCGGGCGCCGCGAACACGCTGTTGGCATCGGTGACCAGCAGGGTGTTGCTGACACCGGTCATGTTGAACAGACCGTTGGCGGAACCGATGTAAACCGAACCGCCGCTGGCCACGGTGAAATTGTTGTAGGTGCCGCTCATGGTCAGCGTGGTGGTGTTGCTGATCATGCCGCCGCCGGCCACGATGATGGAGTTGCTCTTACCGCCGATCAACCCAACTGTTCCAACATTGCTGGCCGAGTACAGGCTGGACAGCGCGCCACCATTGGTGACGATTAGGCTGTTGCCGCTGGTGCCTTCCACATTCCAGATCCCGATATTATTGACCACGCCGCCGTTGATCAGCATCACGTTGCCGGTGGCTGTGCCGTTGCCGATGGTGAGGCCCGCGTTGCCGCCATTCCACGCGACGGTGTTGTCCACAATCGTCAGCGTGTTGTTGGATGAGTTGTTACCGATGATGCTGGCGCCGGTGCTGGTATAGGTCTGGTTGCTGATGGTCAAGTTATTGCCGCCCATGCCGGCAGAACCGAGTGTGAGCGAGCCGCCGGCAAGAGTCACCTGCGCCGTCGTCACATCCGCGCCGTAGCCAATCAGCACATTATTTGTCAGCGTGAAGGTCAGCCCGTTGCCTACCAGACCAATGCCGCCGGCGTTGCTCATCGTCACGCTCGGATCAACGCTCAGATTGTTGTTACTGCCGCCAAAGGTCAACTGGCCGCTGAGCAGATTCCAGCTGGAATTGCTCGACACGGTCACGAGGTTGTTGGCCGAGCCATTGCCGACGAACAAGCCGGTGCTGATGATGCTGGCGTTAGTAGCGGTCATGGTGTTGCCATCGGCGCCGGCCGCGCCGCCAACGGTGATCAGGCCGTTGGAAGAACTGGTGCCGGCAACGATGAAGCTGTTGCTGTTGGCGCCGGCGGTGGCACCGACCGTGATGGCCCCGCTGAACAGACTGGCGCCATTACTCACAATCAATTGGTTGCCTTTACCGCCGCCGCTGCCGGTGGTGCCGCTGCCAATGGTGAGGGCGCCGTTGATGTTCCAAAGCGAACCGGTATCCGTCAGTGTCACCACGTTATAATTACCGCCGGGGTTGCCGGCCTGGCCACCGATGTAACTCGTGGTCGAGAACACCTTGCCGCTGTTGGCAATGGTCAGCGTGTTGTAGCTCTGGATCAAGCCCACATAGAGCAAGCCGGCATTGCTCCAGACTGAGCCACTGCCGGTCACCAGCGCGGAGTTGCTGGGCGCCCCATTCCAACCGATGGCCGAAGAGGTGGACAAAATAATGACCTGACCGCCATTGCTGACAATCATGCTGTTGCCGGTGCCGACCCAGCCAACTTGGAAATTATACGCGGTGCCGCCGTAATTGGTCAGCACGGAACCCGGGTCAGCCACCAGCAGGAGGTTGCTGTTGCCGCTGTAACCAGCGTAGAAGTCGTTGGCCACAACTACGCCGGCGCCATTGCGGATCGCCAGTGTGTCAAGTCCGCCGATGTTGCCAAGGCTCAAACCATTGGAGCTGACGATGGACGAGCCGGCGCCGGTCACCAACATCAGATTGGAAGAGCCAGCGCCATAGCCGGCGTACAGGGAGCCGCCGACGGCACCAACCCCATTAATGAGCTTGCCACCATTGGCAATAATCACTTGGTTGGAAGTGCCCCACATCGTCGTGAACAGGCTATTCGACCAGACCGAGCCAGTCCCGGTCACCAGCACAGTGTTATTGCTGGCACCGCCAACGTTGCCCCACGCATCGCTGACCAAACCGCCGTTACTGATGACCATGCTGTTGCCGCTGGCTGCCGTCGCAGTGCCGCCAATGGTCAGCGTGTAGGTGTTGTTCAGGAGACCGCCATTGACAGTCAGTACGTTGCCGGTGGCAGCGGCGTTACCGACGACCAATTGGAGGTTGGTGGTGAGACCGGGCACCGCATTCGTGGCGAACGACCAGACGGCGCCCGGCATGACATTAACAGCATTATTCGAGTCGCCGTTGCCGATATCCACCGCGCCGAAAGCGGCCAACGGCGCGGGAGCAGGATTAGCCGAAATGGTGTAGTTAGTGCCGCCGAGCATGTTCCAGTTGCCGTTGATGTTGAACGTGGACGTGGCACCGGAGGCGATCGTGATATAGGAGGCAACTTTGTTGGCGGCGTTGGAAGTGGTCAGCGTACCGCCGGCGAAATTGAAGAACGAGTTGGTCACGCCGTTCAGGACGTTGTTGGTGACCAGCAACTGCATGACGGAGAGCGTGCCGCTGTTGAGGTTGAGATAACCGGGCCCGGTGGCACTACCGGCAACGTTGAGCACACTCACATTGCTGACTGCGCCGCCGGTAATGTTCAGCACGTTGCTGGTGGCCGCACCGGTGCCGATGGCCACGCCGTTGTTCATCATGTTCCACAGGGTGCCGGTCTGCACCGTAACCACGTTGGAATCACCACTTGTGCCAATGGTCAGGCCGCCACTCCAAATGTTGGCGTTGCTGACAGTCATCCAATTGTAGCTGTTGCCAATGGCCGCACCGATACTGATGAGACCGGCATTCGAGAGCGTGGCGCTGGTGACAGTGACGTAATTACTGCCGGCACCATCATTGACGCCGACGCCAAGGTTGGTCCCCGGCGTCACGCCGAGGCTGAGCGCGCCGGCGTTGTAAAACGCGCCGCCGGTATCCACCACCAAGCCATTGCCGCCATTGCCGGTAGAGGTGGAGTAAGTCGCCATGCTAAATGCTCCGTTGTTAACCCACACGGAATTCGTCCCGGTGATCCGGACCACGTTGGCTCCGTCGGCGCTCAAACTGCCCAGATTGGAGTTGCCGGTATTGGTGACCACGCCGCCGTTCGTGACCAAGAAGAGATTATTTGAGCTTCCCGGGCCGGAGGTGCCGCCGCCAATCCCGAAACCGCCAATGACTGCCAAGCCGCCATTGGCCACGGTGGCCGTGTTGCTCCCGCCGCCGTTGTTCCCGGAGTTCAGCCCCATCGTGATGTTACCGCGGAACACGGACCCGGTCCCGGTCACGATGAGTTGATCAGCGGCGACAGCGCCCGACACCCAGCCGAGCACTACTGGGCCATTGAGCTGGCCGCCATTGCTGACAATCACAGAATTTCCATAGCCGCCCACGCCCAAAGAGAAGCCTGTCACTGTGAACAGACTGTTCGACCCGGTCACCAGCAAGGTATTGCCGTTGCCATTTTGCAAGTCGAAATAGCTAGTGGACACCGCCTGGCCGCCACCGGAAACAATGAACATATTGTACGAGCCGCTCGTTGTGAACGTGCTGCTGTTGCTGAACGTCGCACTGGTAGCAATGACAATGCTGTTACTGGTGCCACCGAAGTTTGCGGTGTTGCCGTTCCCGCTGACGGTTAGCAAGCCGCCATTGGTCACAATCAAACTATTGCCGCCACTGTTGCCGTTCACATTCAAATTGCCGGCATTGGTCACCATGCCGCCGTTGATCAGCATCACGTTGCCGGTCGCCGCGCCGGAACCGACGGTGATTCCTTGCGCATTATCATTCCAGACCGTGCCGGCCAGAACGGTCAAGGTATTGTTGGATGAGCCGTTGCCAACAGAGATGCCACCGGCGGTGGTGGTGAAGGTCTGGTTGCTGATGGTCAAGCTGTTGCCGCCCAACCCAGTCCCGCCGAGTGTGACCTCGCCGCCCACCATGGTCACCTGCGCCGTCGCCACATCAAATCCATAGCCCAGCAGCACATTATTTGTCAGATTGAAGGTCAGCCCGCTGCCCACCAGATTAACGCCGCTGACGTTGCTCAACGTCACGCTCGGATCAACAATCAGGTTGTTGTTGCTGCCGCCGAAAGTCAACTGGCCGCCGAGCATGTTCCAGGAAGAATTGGCCGCGACTGTCACCGCGTTATTGTTCGCGCCGCTGCCGATGGTCAGACCGCTGCTCCAGACGTTGGCGTTGGTGACGGTCATGGTGTTGCCGGCGCCGCCGGCGGTGCCAACTGTGATCAGGCTATTGTTGGAGAAAGTGCTGCCGTAGACATTCAGGCTGTTGAGGACGGCGCTATTGCCATTGCCGACGGTGATCGCGCCGAGGCCGATATACGTAGCGCCATTGGTGATGGTCATGTAGTTACCGAGCGTATAGGCGCTGCCGATGATCATGGTGCTAGTATTGGTCACAACCGAGCCGATGCCGGTCACGAGGAGGAAGTTGCTGGCGTTGCCGCCCGACATGGTCGCGCTGAACGCATAGCCGCCAATAGTCCCACCGGCGGTCTTGAGTGAAGCGCCGTTGCTGATGATGACGTAATTGTAGTTATTGTTGGTGAATAACGCACCGCCCGGCCCGCCGCCGATGTTCAACCCGCCGGCGCTGTTATCCCAGTACGAGCCGGGATCCGTCACGGTCACGCCGTTATTGTTTGCCGTTTGGCCGCCGGCCTGCCCACCACGCCGGCCGATTGTCGCGCCGCCGCTGACGAGTCCGCCGCCGTTGGCCACCAATACCCAGTTGCTATTGTTGACGCCGTAGTACGCGTCGCCCACGATCAAGCTGTCATTGGCGGGGCTCATGGCCTTGAGCACCGAACCGGTCCCGGTCACAATGACATAGGCGCCGTTATTGGTTGTCCCCGTTCCCCCCGCGCCGACGAGGAGGCCGGAGTTCGCGACGCCGCCATTCCAGAACGTGCCGCCATTGCTGACGATCAAGCTGCTGCCGCCGTAGATGGTAAAGTTGCCGACCCCACCGTTGGCGGAAGCGTAATTGGACCAGATGGAGCCGGGGCCGGTCACCAGCGCTGTGGCGGGACTCGCGTTACCGCCGCCAATCGTAGCACCCCACTCGTTGCTAATCACGCCGCCATTGGCGATAATGAGCGAAGCATTCGACTGGGCCAGGCCGAGGCTCGCGCCGCCCACGTTCAAGAACGAGCCGGTGCCGGCGACCACGATGCTGACATTCGCCCCAGCGGCGCTCAGGTTCGCGCCGGTGCTATCGATCAACTGTGCGCCGTTGCTCACCACGAGGGAGGCGTTGGCGCCCAAGCTGAGGGTGCTGCCGCTGGCGGCTGTGCCACTCACCAGGTTGCTGCCGCCATTCATGATCCAGTTGCCGCCGACCGTGAAGGTTGTGTTCGACGTAATTATGATGCGGGAGGCCAGCGCATTGGCGGAATTGGAGGTAATCAGCGTGCTGCCCGCATTGAAGTTGAAGATCGAGTTGGTCTTGGTGCCATAGACGTTATTGGTGACGAGCAACTGATTGACGTAGAGCTGGCCGCCGCTGTTGAGCGTCAAGGTGCCGCTGCCGGCCGCGCCGACATTTAGTTGCGCCGTGCCGGCGGCGTTGGTGACAAACAAGCTGCCGCCGCTGTTCACCGTCACGATGTTGTTAAAGTCGAGCGCCGTGGCACTGATGACGAGGTTGGTGGCAACGGCTGTGCCGCCCTGATTGACATTGAACACGTTGCCGGTTGAGCCGCCAGTGCCGATGTTGACGCTGGCGCCAAAGAACTGGCCGCCGTTGGTGACCGTCAGGCTGTTGCCGAACGCACCGCTGGCGCCGATGTTGAGCAGACCGGCGCCTGTCAGTGTGCCGCCGTTCACAAGCAGCGTGTTGCTGGTGGCGGTGCCGGTGCCGATGGTGCTGGTTCCGGCAAGCAGATTCCAAGTTGCGTTGCCGAGCACGGTCGCGGTGTTGTTGGAGGAATTGTTGCCAATGGTGACGGTGCTCCAGAGTTGTCCGTTGGTGACCAGCAACTGATCGAAGCCGCTGCCGCCGCCGCCGATGGTGATCAGGCCGTTGGAGGCCACGCCGCCGTTGATGATGTAGGAATCGTTGCTGGCCAGATTGGCCACGCCGATATTGACCGCACCACTGTAGAGCGCGCCGCCGTTGGTGACAACCAAACTGTTGTTGGCATTGGTCGCCGCGCCGCCAATCGCCACGACGCCGGCATTGGTGATCACGCCGCCCGCGCCCACCAGCACCAAATTGTTACTGGCGAGGTTGCCACTGCCGATGCCCAATGTCCCGCCGTTGAGATTGATGGTGGCATTGCTGCCGGCACCGTTCGCGCCGGCGACCGTGACGGTGTTGCTCGCGCTGCCACCGGTGCCATTGGTGAACGAACCGACAAACAGATTAGCCGCGCTCAGATAGCCGCCGTTGGTAACTGTCAGGCTGTTGGTGCCACCCATGCCAGTGCCGTCGGCGCCCACTTCCAGGTTGGCCGCTGTCAGCGTGCCGTTGTTCACCAAGAGTTGATTGTTCGCCGCGCCTTGTTGGCCGACTTGCGTGTCGCCGCTCGCCACGAACACCTGCCCGCCATTGGAGATGATCAAGGCGTTACCGGTGCCGGCGCCAGCGAGGCTATTGACTGCGGCGTTGCCGCCGACCCAGAGGCCGTTGACATTTGTCACTGTGCCGCCGTTGACGGCCAGCACGTTACCGGTTCCGCCGCCAGCGCCGAGATTGATGGAGCTATTCCCAGCGTTCCACGTGCCACCCGCCAGTACGGTGGCAGTGTTGCTATTCGCCTGCGCGCCGATGAACGCAGCTGACTTGGTCACGAGCGTGGCGTTGGTGATCGTCAAAGTATTACCGGCAGCGCCATTGGTGCCGATGGTGAGCGCGGCGTTGACCACGGTGCTCGCCGCGCCGATGTCACCGACGTTGTAATAGTTGTTGCTCGCGCCGGCAACCGCGCCGACGATGAGATTGCTACTGCTGAACTTGCTGCCGCTGTTGATGTCCAACCCGTTGCCGAAGCTGCCGGCGGCGTTGCCCAGTACCACCACGCCAACGTTCGTCACGGCGCCGCCATTGACCAGCAGCACGTTGCCAGTGGCTTGGCCGCTACCAATGGTGAGGTTGAGGTTGAGGGAACCGTTGGTGGAGAAATTCCACACCGCGCCCGAGGCCACGGAAACCAGTGCGTTCGATGCGCCGTTGCCGATGACCACCGACGAGCCGATGGTGGTGGCATTCGGCCAGGCCGCGACCATCCGGTTGGTGCCGCCGAGCATGTTCCACGTGCCATTATTGATGACGAACGGCTGATTGGAAGACACCAAGATCGTGGCCGCATTCTGGTTCGGGCCGTCAGAAGTGGTCAGCGTGCCGCCAGTCCAGTTTAAGATCGAATTGGTCGCCGTCGCGGTAATGTTGGTGAGCAGCAATTGGTTGACGAACAGGTTACCGGCGCTGAGGTTGAGGATGCCTTTGCCGCCCGCGCCGACATTGAGCGCCGCCGTGCCAGCGACGTTGGTCACGAACAGATTGCCACCGGTCACATTGACAATGTTATTGGTATCCGACGCCGTGGCGCTGATCGTCAATCCGCTGGCGAGCACGGTGCCGCCGCCGTTGACATTCAAGACGTTGCCGGTCGCGCCGCCGGTGCCGACGGTAATGCCCGCGGTGCCGGCGCTGGCATCCCACACGCCGCCATTGGCTACGGTCACCGTGTTACTCGACGCACCGTTGCCGATGATTGCCGGATTGGCGCTAATCAGATAACCGTTATTATCCACGAGCAAGGTCGCACGACCGTTAGCCGCCCCAGAACCGCCGATGTTCAGCGCATTCTTCGTAACCCAGGTGGACCCGGCCCCGGTTACCTGCGCAGTGCTGGAACCGCCACTGAGATTGACCACACCGGTATTGGTGACGACGCCGCCAGTGATCACGACAAACGTACCGAGGTTGGTAAACGCAGTGTTGATGGTCCACACCGCGCCCGCGTTGCTGACGATGCCGCCCGCTTGGTTAATCAACTGCATGTTCAATGTACTCGAACCGCTGGTGCCCATGACCACGCCACCGTTGACATTGGTCAACGCTGTAACCTCAAGGTTACCGCCGTTGAAGAGAATCGTCCCGGTATTGAGTAGCGGCAGCACGTTGCCGCTGAGGGTCTGATAACTCAAAACGCCGCCCTGCAACAAATTCGTGCCAGCATTGACCACCGCCGCCACGCGGAGCAGATTGCTCCCGCTCAGGGAAACCAGGCTGCCACCGTTGGTGAACGCGCCTTGGGTGAGCGTGATCAGATTAGTCGCACCGGCAGCACCGGTCATTGTAATGAATGTGTTGGGACTATTATTGAGCATCCCGGCAACAATTAACGTGTTTGAACCGGTAGCGCTGCCGTTGGTCATGACAATCTGGCCGCCGCTCTGTAACGTGAGTGTCGTGTTCGAGAATGTTGCCGATCCACTGCTGCCGCCAATCTGGACGATGCCATTATTTCCGACCACAGTGTTAAAGTACACAGCCAGCGTACCGTTGCTCAGCAGCAACTCCTGTGGGACAGCGTTGTTGGAAAGAATCAGTGTGGCCACTGCCGCGAGCTTATTGGTGAGGAATGTGGCGGTCGCCTGCGTGGCATTGGTCAGCAATGCCACATCGTTGCCACCCGGCACGGAACCCGCCGCCCAGTTGCTTCCCAAATTCCAGTCGTTGGAACCGCCGTTGATATTCCAACTCGCAAATGAACCCGTTAACTGGATGATCTGGCCGCCAGCTGAAAAGTCCACGGTGCCAGCCACGTAGTTCGTAGTGCCATAGAAGTAGATTGTTGCACCGTTGAGTTTCAGGTGTGCTCCGTTAGTAACCGTCAAATTGTCCACATACAACGCGGTCTGATTCAAGCTGGTATTGGCATCAGTCAATGTCAAATAGCCACCCGATACGGTCAGGACCGGAATGATGTCACTAGCCATCCCGACGTACGGCCCATTGCTGACGCTGGCAGCCGTAAGGAAATAGGAGCCATACCCGCTGGCAGTGTTGGTGAATAATACCGTTGAGGCGGTGCTGTTCAACGCGCCCAAATTCCAGTTGGCATTCTGGCTCAGGTTCACGAAACTGGCGTTGCTTAGCACCAAGGTTGCGCCGCTGCCACCGGTCAAGTAACCGGTAGTGCTGTTGGTCAGCAGGACTCCGGCGAAAGTGAGCGTCTGTCCGCCGGCCAGCGCAATGTTGCCGTTGTTGATGAACTGCGCATTTGGCGTGGTAGCGTTGCTGAGAATCAGGCCGTTGTAGCCACTGGCGGTCCCAAAGACGCCGGTCATGGTGTTGGTGATAGCCTTGGCAACTAATAATGTGCCACCCTGAAGTACACTGGTCCCGGCATTGACGAGCGAGCCGGTAAAGTTCAGGGTGTTGCCGCTGGTAATGTTAATCGTCCCAAAGTTTTGCACATTACCGGCCAAGGTGCCAGAGCCTGTCAACACACCGGCATTGGTAATTACCAAACTGTTCTGGAGCCAAGCGGTGCCGCCCAACAGATTGAATGTGGCAGTCTGTGTTCCGGCGTTGCCCACCACAAAATTCGCGCCATTGCTGTAGACTAGATTCGTGGCGTTCAGCCAGCCACTGTTAAAGGTCACGCCGTTGCCGGCGCCAGTCGCAATCAAACTATTCAAGACCGACACCGTGCCGCCATTGAGCACCAACTGATTGCCATTGCCCGCGGCGCCGACGACCAGATTCAGATTGGTCAGCACCCCGCCGCTACCAACGGTCAACGTATTGTTGCTGGCTCCTGTCCCGCTGCCGACAACCGCATTACTGCCCATGAAATTCCAAGTGCCAGTCATGACCGTCACCTGAGCATTAGAGGCAATTTGGGATGCGGTGCCCTGACCGACGATCAAGCCCTGGCTCCAGATGCTGGCATTGGTGACAATCATGTAATCGTTGGCATCGCGGAAGCCAACGGTAATTGAACCAGCATTGGACAGAATCGTGCTCGCGGCAGAAACCATCCCGCCGCCATTAACAACCACGCCCTCATTGATGCTATTGGGACCGCCAACCTGGAAATTGCCGCTGCTGAAGAATTGACCGCCATTAGTGATTACCAGTTGATTATTAGCACCAACGGAAGTGTATCCAATGTTGACCACAGTGACGTTACTGACCACGGCGCCACCGGCGACACCCAGACCGTTAACGGTCAACACATTGCCAGTTGGACTCCCATAGCCAATATAGAGCAGGCCGCCAACGTTCCAAACCGATGCAGTACCGCCGGCATTACCGCCGACAACGGTTGCGGTGTTGTAGTACGCATCAAAGCCGATGATGCCAGTAACGGAAGTGAGCAAGCCACCATTGGTAACAGTCAGACTGTTAAACTGAGCATCTCCGATGGCACCGGAACCGGAGCTATTTCCCACAATCATTCCCCCGGCGACATTGACCAGACCGTTATTGATGAGCATGGAATTGCTCACAGCCATGCTCGGGATCCCTACTCCCAAGTCGTTGGCAACGTAACCGACATTAACACCGCTAGCGACCCATAATTGGCCGCCATTTTGCACCACTACCTGATTAACCGCAGCTGTGGCACTGTTTTGCACAAAGCCAATCGCAAACTGCGGCTGAGTTGTAGCGCCTGGAATCCCCACATTAGTGACAATGCCGCCGGTGCTGACCAGTAACAAATTGCTCGAGGCATTCTTCACTGAGCCCAAACCGTCTGCAGCACCGATGGCAAAGGTCAACGCTGCGCCAGAGATGTCCAAATTGCCAGTACCAATGTACGTGGAGGTGACCCCATTGGAACCTCCGACGACAATCAGCTTATTACCGCTTGAATAATTGCCGATGATATCATCATAGCTGCTCCCATCGGCAGTGGCACGATTGATGGTTGCGCCGTTGGTCAGAATCAATGTGTTATTATTAGCACTATTGCTGGCTACCCCGTAGTTATAGCCAACATACATATAACCAAAGTTGCTGATGCTCGCGCCGTTGACCTGCCCACCGCCATTGAGGGTCAGCACGTTGCCGGTCGCCATACCACTTCCGACGGTGAGGTTATTGGCCAAGCTCTGTAGATCCCAAGTCGTCCCGGCGTTGACCGTGACGGAGTTGTTGGACGAACCATTACCAATGAGCAGGCCCTGACTTTGGAGGGCGGCATTGGTGACTGTCAGCGAATTGTAGCCGCCGCCGACGCTGCTGGTGTTGTTGCTGCTGCCCACCGTGATCAAGCCGGCATTGGAGATGCTGCCACCGATGATGCTCGCCACGTTGCCGGTCGCCGCGCCGATACCGATGGTGATGGGAGCGGCGCCACCATTCCAATTATCAGCCAGCAGCGTCAGACTGTTGTTGGACGACCCATTTCCGATTACGCTGCCGCCGGTGGAAGTGTAGGTCTGGTTGGTAATCGTCACTTGGTTGTTGCCCAGCCCCGGCGCGCCGAGGTTCAGACCGGTGATCGTCGCCGCCAGGTTCTGGTTGCTCAACGACCAATTGACACCTTTGTCATACAAATTGAGGCCGCCGATATTGGTCAGCTGTGAGCTGGTGGTGAAATTGAAAACATCGCCAATCGCGCCGTTGGCGCCGGTCCCATTGGTGCTGCCAACTGTGATGGCGCCACCGCCAAAATTCCACGGACTCGCATCCCGAACGGTGACGGTGTTGTTGGAGGCATTGTCGCCGCCAACAGTCAGGCCGGTGGTAAACAGCTGGGAATTAGTCACGATCAACTGGTTGAACCCGGCGCCATTGGTGCTACTGCCAACCGACACCAGTCCGGCGTTGGTCAGTGTGGCTCCGGTAATGGTAAACAGATTGCTGACGGCACCGGTTTTGTTGGTTGCAAGACCGACATTAACCGCGCCACCGAGCATGTTCCAGGTCGTTGTGTCGTTGACGTCAACGAGGTTATTGGACGAACCGGCACCGATGTTCAGGCCCGCAGTCCAGACTTGCGCGTTGGTGACAGTCATCTGATTATAGCCGCCGGCCGCGCCGCCGATGGTCACCAGCCCAGCATTGGACACCACGCTGCCGACCGAGCCACCGTCAATAATGTACAGATTGTTGCTGGCCTTGAGGGCATTGCCGACGGTGACCGCGCCGCTGAAGAACGCGCCGCCATTGGTGATGACCAAACTATTGTTGGCTGTATTGGTCGCACTCCCAATCGCCACGGCCCCGGCATTGGTGATGACGCCACCATTGCCGACCAGCACTAGATTATTGCTGGCCAAGTTGGCGTTACCAATCCAGAGTACGCCGCCACCAAGATTGATTGTAGCGTTGCTGGTGGTCCCGGCATTCTGACCGGCCACCGTGACGGTGTTACTCGACTGGCCTTCGATACCACCGGTGTAACTGCCGAGATACAAACCGGTGGCCAAACTCATAAACCCGCCGTTGGTCACCAACACGCTGTCAGATCCGCCGAGGCCACCACCGGTGTTCGTGCCTAGGCCGATAAACATTGACGACGCCGAAATAAACGTGCCGTTGTTCACCAAGAGTTGGTTGCCCTTGGTGCCGAAATCGCCAACCCACGTCGTGCCGCCCGTGACCACCACCTTGCCGCCATTGCTGATGACCAGGCTGTTGTAAGTATTCGTTGAACCCGCTGAACTCGCCACACCGCCATCGTAATAGCCGGCGCCAATTAGCAACCCGACACCATTACCGGGCGTCCCAGTTTGTCCGATATTTGTGATCACTGCGCCCGACCCGGTCACCAACACCACGTTGCCACTGGACGTGCCCGACCCGGCGCCAATGATGAGCGCATTTGCATTCTGGTTCCAAATGGTGTTATCGAGCACGGTCACAATGTTGGTGAATGAGCCGTGGCCGAGTGTGCTGACGCCGCCGGCTGTGTAGTTTTGGTTGCTGAGGATGAGTTGGTTGCCACCCATGCCGAGCGCACCGAGATTCAAGCCGCCGCCCGTCGTGGCCGTCGTCAGATTGCGATTGGTCAGGTACAGAATATCGCCGGTATCGAAGAGATTGACGCCGCCGAGGTTGGTGAGCTGGGCGCTGGTCTGGAAAATAAATTGGTTATTCACGGCCATCACGGCACCGCTGGGACTGCCAATCTGGAGCAGTCCCCCGCCAAAGCTCCACGCGTTCGTGTCCTGAATGGTGACAGTGTTGTTGGACGTCCCACTGCCGATGAGCAGGCCGAGTGAGTACATTTTGGTGTTGGTGATGGTGAGACTGTCGCCGCCGGCGCCGCTGGCGCCAATGGAAATCACCCCGTTGGTGAAGGTCGAACCTGTGAAATTGAATTTGTTGCCGTACGAGTTGCCGGCACTGCCGACGTTGACCGTGCTGCCCAGCATGTTCCAAACGACGCCATCGAGCACACTCACGACATTGCTGGACGAGTTCGTCCCGCCAATGGTCAGGCCGCTGCTCCAGAGATTGGCGTTGGTGATGGTCATCGTGTTGTACGCCGCGCCATTGGTGCCCACTGTGATTGTGCCGTTGGAAACCGTACTCACCAGCCCGAGACCGCCAATGTTATAGGCGTTACTGCTCGAACCCGCCCCGGTCCCAACGATGACTGAACTGCTGTAGAATTGACCACCATTGGTAATCGTCAGGCTGTTGCCCACCGCCCCATTTTGACCGATCACGACGCCAGCGGCCACCACCATCCCGCTATTGTCAATGCCCACGCTGTTGCCGACACCAGCCGAGCCATTGCCAATCACAAGATTAGCCGTGTTGCTCCACATGGCGCCGAGGCCGGTGACCAAGAACGACTGATTGCTCCAGTTGTTACCAACAATGTAAGAGGTGCCGGCAGAGTTGGCGACCAGGTTACCGTGTGTGACTGTCACCGAGTTTGTACCCAGCGCATTGAGGTTGGGGATGGTCAAGGTGCCGGAGCTACTCACCAGCACCGGCCCGGCAAACGTATTGGAACCCTGCAGAACCAAATTGTAAGCGCCCATGAACGTCACCGCCCCGGTGCCAGTAACATTACTGGCGAGCATCACTGTCCCTGGACCGGGGCCACGGAACAACAGATTGGTAGCAAGGTTGACCGTGTTGCTAATGATGAACATTCCGCCACCCTGCTGAACAACCACAGGCGTGGCGCCGGCAAACGTCATTGTCGCGCCAATTAACACATTCGTCCCTGTCGATGAGCTGTTCAGCACCAGAGCATTGTTGGTGTACGAATTACTGCCCGTCGTGAGATCGTTGTTGGCGGTGTACGCCACGGTGCCGGTGCCATTGAATTGCAAGACAACCGTCGCGGAACCATTGGTCGGCGGGAGTAATGGCGCACTATCCCACGCACTCGCCGCGCTCCAGTTGGCGTTCCCGCTATTGGTCCAAGTGAAGTTCGGCGTTATGCTAAACCCCGAATATGTCAGGTAAATGCTTGATCCAAACAGGGCCGTATTCCACGCGCCGCCAGTCGCAACTCCACCAGGGTTGAAGGCATTGGTGTTGACCGTAAATGTCGACGGGACGTAGCCCGTCTGATTGGAGAAACTCACAAAGGCAAAACTGTAATCGTTGTTGGCATTGAAATTGATGGCGGCCAGCGAGTTGCTCAGCGAATTGAGATTGACCGTAAACTGGTTGCCATTGGTGATGATGGACAACGTGCCAGTGACATTCAGCAGGCTCCAGCCAGTACCGGCAACGCCGGCCGCATTCGTTACGGCCAAGTTGTACGTGCTGCCGCCATACCATTGTACGCTGTCCGCCGTGAGCATGCCGGGGCTGTTGCCGGGCGCCACCGTCGCGCCATTGGTGATGATCACGCCGGCGCCACCGGTCAAGATCGTGCCGGCGCCCTTGAGGGTCGAGTTACTAGCAATGACCACCTGATTGTTCAACCGGGCCGTGCCGCCGACAAGTTGGAAGGTGGCGACATTGGTCCCGTCGCCCACCACAAAACTACCAACGTTGCTGTAAACCATCCCATTATTGATGCTCAGCGTGCCGCTGTTGAAATCAATCTGGTTATTGCTGTTGGTCGCGTACAGCGTGCCGATGTTGGAAATCACACTGCCATTGAGCGTCAGCAGATTATTGGATGACAGACCGCTGCCGATAACCACGTTGCTGTTCATCATGTTCCAGAACGTTCCACCATCGCCAACAGTCACCGTGTTGTTCGACGAGCCGGCACCAATGGTTAAGCCGCCGGTCCAAACCGTCGCATTGGTCACAATCATCTGGTTCCAGCCGCCGCCACTGCCGCCGATGGTCACCAGCCCGGTGTTGGATACCACGCTACCAACCGAGCCACCGTCAATCTTGAACAGATTATTGCTGGAATTCTGCGCATTGCCAACGCTGATGGTGTTGGTGCCAAAGAACGCGCCGCCATTGGTGACGACCAACCAGTTGTTGGCGCTGGGACTAGTCCCACCAATCGTCACGGCCCCGGCATTGGTGATGACGCCATTATTGCCAACCAGCACCAGATTGTTCGTGGCGAAGGCCGCGTTGCCAATCTGGAGCACACCGCCACGGAGATTGAGGGTGGCATCATTACCGTTCGCATCCGCGCCGGCCACCGTGATGGTGTTGCTTGAACTACCGTAGCTGGCGCCAGTGTACGAGCCGACATACATGTTCGCCACACTCACATACCCGCCATTGACTATGGTCAGACTATTGGTGCCACCCAAACCACCACCAATCAAAGAACCAGGCGAGATCATGAAGCTTGCAAGCGAGTTAAATGTGCCGTCGTTCACAATCATTTGACTGTTAAAATTACCGAAAGCACCAACCCGCGTTTCCCCGGCAACCACGAGCACCTGTCCGCCATTAGTGATCACCAGAGTGCTGCCGTTACCACCGGAACTGGCCGCGCCATTGTTGCCACCGACAATCAGCGTGTTGACGTTTGAGACGAGGCCGCCGTTTACTGTCAGCACGTTGCCGGTCGCGGTATTATAGCCGATGTAGAGGCCCGCATTGCCGGCATTCCACACTGTGTTAGTCAGCAGGGTGAGGGTGTTGTTGGTCCCGGTTTGTCCGATGTAGTTGATGGCGCTGCTGGTCAGCGTGCTGTTGGAAAGAATGACGGTGTTGTTGGCGCCGCCATTGCCAATTGTTACACCGCCGGAGTTCATAACGAACTTGCCACCATTGGTGACGATGAAGCTGTTGTTGTTTGCCCCGACGGCGATACCGACGCTCAACCCGGTGAAATTGGATAAGATGCCGCCGTTGGTAACGTTGACGCTGTTGTTGCTCGCCCCGGCGGCGGAGCCGATAGTCAAGACGCCGCCATTGGTGACCAGACTGCCGTTGATGTTGAAAGTGTTGTTGCTGTAGTTCGCCGCGTTGCCAATGCTGAGCGCCGTCGCGCTGAGATTCCAGACGCTGCCGGAACTCATCGTCAATGTATCGCCGGCACCGACGAAGGTGATGGTGTTCGACCCACTCAAATAGCCGCCGGAATTGACAATCAAGCTGTTGCCGTAAGAGGCAGTGCCACCCAGTGTCAGCCCGTTGGCATTGGTAATGATGCCGCCCGCGCCAATCGTTACCAGATTGTTGGTGGTGTTGTTTTCGCCAACCTTGAGTAGGCCGGCATTGAGATTAATGATGGCGTTGCTGCCGGCCGCATTCTGACCAGCCACGGTGACAGTGTTGCACGAACTGCCCCAAGTGGCGCCGCCCGAATACGTGCCGACATATAGACCCACCGCGCCAAAATACCCGCCATTGGTCACCACCAGAGTGTTGGTGCCCGTCGACCCGGCCGAATTAATCACGCCCATCCCGAAAGAGGCTGCTACGGTGGAGTTAAATGTGCCGTTGTTCACAACGATTTGATTGTTGAAGCCGGGAAAGACGAGATATACATTTCCGGCCACACCAACAATCTGACCGCCATTGCTGATGATCAAGCTATTGCCGTTGCCGGTGCTGGCAGCCGTCCCAGCGCCGTTGCCGCCAAAGTAGAAATTGTTGATATTCGAGATAATGCCGCCGTTCACGGTCACCACGTTACCGGTCCCGAGATTGCCGCCGATGGTAAGACCAACGTTGCCAACATTCCACACCGTGTTGGTGAACATGGTGAACACGTTATTAGTCCCGCCGTTGCCGATGGCGCTGGCCGCATTGCCAGTCAGCGTCGCATTGGAAAGGATGACGGTGTTGTTGTTGCCGACACCAATGTTCACCGCCCCGGAGCTCATGGTGAAGCTACCGCCATTGGTAACAATGAAACTGTTGTAGTTGGCGCCGCCGACGCTACCGACGCTCAACCCGGTGAAATTGGATAAAATACCGCCGTTGGTAACGTTGACGCTGTTGGAACTCGCCCCGGCGGCAGAGCCTACAGTTAATGTTGTACCATTGGTGATTAAGCCGCCGCTGATGGTGACTATGTTGTTGCTATAGTTCGCCGCACCGCCAATGGTGAGCGCTGTGGCGTTGAGATTCCAGACGCTGCCGGAACTCATCGCGAACGTATCGCCCGCGCCGGCAATAGTAATCGCATTCGACCCCTGCAACAGGCCACCAGAGTTGACAATCAGGCTGTTGCCGTAAGTGGTGCTGTTATTGCCAATCACCAGCGTGTTGACATTGCTCAGGATGCCGCCCGCACCCACCAGTACCTGGTTGTTGCTGGCCAATGGGGCGCCGCCAATCCAGAGCACACCGCTATTAAGATTGATGATGGAGTTACTGCCGGCCGCGTTCTGGCCGGCCACGGTGACGCTATTGCTCGACATGCCATCAATGGCGGAAGTGTAAGAACCGAGATACAAACCAGTGGTCAGACTCATGAACCCACCGTTGGTCACCGTCACGCTTTCGGATCCGCCAATTCCGCCACCAGCATTCAGGCCCAGACCGACAAACATGGACGATGGCGTTGTAAACGTGCCATTGTTTACGATGAGTTGGTTACCCACGCTGCCTTCGTCGCCAACCCACGTGGCACCCGCCGCTGCCGAAATCGCCACCCGGCCGCCGTTGCTAATGATCAGACTGTTGTAGTTATTCGTTGCGGCAGCACCGCCGTCGTAGGTGCCCGCGCCAATTAGCAAGGCGACAGAGTTACCGGGAGTACCGGTCGCACCGATATTCGAAATTACCGAACTCGTTCCACTCACCAGCACCACGTTGCCGGTAGATTTCAAATTCCCAGCGCCGATGATAAGCGCACCCGCGCCCTGGTTCCAAGTCGTGTTGGCGAGGATACTCACACTGTTGTTGGATCCGCCGGCACCGACGTAGCTGGCGGCGTTGGCAGTTAGCGTTGCATTGGAGAGGATCACGGTGTTGTTGCCGCCGCCAATGGCAGCGGCCGCCGCGCTGCCCACCAAAACTGCTCCGTTGGTCATGGTGAAGAGGGCACCGTTGGTGGAGATAAAGCTGTTGCCGTTGGCCCCGGCGGCGCTGCCAATATTTAACCCGAGGGCATTACTGACCGTGCCGCTGATAAGATTGAACGTATTGTTGCTGTAGTTCGCACCATTGCCCACGGCCAGCGCATTGCCGACAAGATTCCAATTGCCGGTTCCAAGCGTGAGCGTATTACCGATGCCGGCCAAGGTGATAGCGTTCGACCCACTCAAATAACCGCCGGCAGCGACGGTCAAACTGTTGTAATTGCCGCCAGCCGCAGCGCCGATCGTCAGTGCGTTGACATTGGTCATGATGCCGCCCTGGCCAATCAAGACCGAGTTGTTGCTGCTGCCGGCCACGGCGCCAACGTTGACTGCCGCGTTGATATTGAACACGCCACCATTGCTGACCGTCAAGCTGTTGCCATACGACCCGGCTGCCGCACCGACGGAAATCGCAGCACCTTGGTACCAAGTCCCGCCAGTCTGGATGAACGTGCCAGTGCTATTGGCGGAAACTCCCAGCGCCAACGCCGACGTATTGCTGACCAACCCGCCGGAGAATGAGAGCGTGCCGGCGCCACCGTTCGTGCCCAACACCAAACCGTTCCCGCCCAAACCACTCATGTTCAGCATGCCACTGGTCATGGTCAGTTGACCCGCGCCGCCGTTGCCGATCATGAACGCGCCGCCATTGCCGGCGGCGACATTACCAGTCAAGACGAGCGAAGCCGTGCCGCTGCCGACCGGCCCCGCGACATTGCCCACCGTCAGGTTGCCGTTGACGGTCAACAAACTATTGCTCGTCATGGTCAGCGAACCAACGGCATTCGAGATGAATAATTGGTCAACGGTGATTGTCCCACCCGCAAATTTCACCGCCGCCCCACCCCCGCCACCGACCTGTAGGCTAGCCGTCGTGGTCGCGTTGGTGACGTAGAGGCTGGCGCCTGCGACGGACACCGTGTCCGCCGACCCGCTAATTGCGATAGTCAGATTGGAATACACCTGCACTATGGCGGCATTGCTGACGATCAAATTCATGCCCGCCGGGGCCGTTGTCGCGGCAGCCACGTTAGAACCGCCGATCAACATCTGCCGACCGACCGTCAATAGTGAGTTTGTGCCGCTGACTAGGATTAGGTCATTGGTCATCCCGCCGGCATTGGCGCCACCCGGCAGGATTTGTCCGAGGATAACGTTGGTGGCTACCGAAACCACTCCGCCGTTCAGAATCATCAAGGTGTTGCTGGGACCGGAAGCATACTCCGAAGATCCGAGCAACAATGAATCACCGACAGTCAGCGTGCCGCCGTTGGAAACCGTAAAGAGATTGGAGGCGGTTTCGCTCTGGCCAATCAGGAAAATCCCGCTGTTATACATGCCGCCGGTACTGGTAATGGTCATTTGGCCAAACGCACTTCCGACTGACCCGCCGAAGGCCACAAAGACGCCGGTGTTGGACCAGACAGAACCGGTCCCGGCGATCACTACACTGTTCGATTTGCCGTAGGCAGTGGCGCTTTGATACTCGCCGAGTCCGGAATTGCTGATGGCGCCGCCGTTATAACCGATCAAGGCACTGGAGGCACTCACCAGTACGCCACCGTTGGTAATGACCAAGCTGTTGCCGCTAACTGAAGCAGCTACGCCGCCACCCGCACCCACCACCACTCGCCCGACATTGCTGATAATCGAACCGCCCGCAACCCCGCCGCCATCGATGGTGAGCACATTATTGTTTCCATTGGTGCCCACCTGTAACACTGTGCCACCTAGATTCCAACTCGCACCGGCATTCAGGGTGGCCGTGTTGTTGGATGAGCCAGCGCCAAGGGTCAAGCTACCACTCCAAACAGTGGCGTTGGTGACAATCATCTGGTTGTAGCCGCCGCCGGTGCCACCAATAATAATATTGGACACCACGACCACGCTGCCAACCGACCCGCCGTCAACCACGAATAGATTATTGCTGGCGTTTTGTACGTTGCCGACACTGACGGTACCAGTGCCGTAGAATGTGCCGCCGTTGGTGATGACCAAGCTGTTGTTGGCATTGGTCGCTGCGCCGCCGCCTACCAGCACGGCACCGACATTGGTAATGACGCCACCCTGGCCCACCAGCACCAGATTATTACTGGCCGTGCTGGCGGCGCCAATCTGGAGCACGCCGCCGCGGAGATTGAGGGTAGCGTTGCTGCCGGCCGCGTTCGTACCGACGACAGTGACGGTGTTGCTGGCCCCGCCCCAGTTATTGGCATTCCATGAGCCAACGTATAAATTGTTCAGGAACGCATACCCACCATTGGTCACCGTTAGGCTGCTGGCGCCGCCCAATCCACCCACGGCGCTCGCACCGCCATCGCCGATGGCCAAGAACGTGGCGGTTGGGGTCATATTAAACGTGCCATTGTTAACAACAATCTGATTACTAAAATTGGCTTCTCCGCCAAGGCTTACAGAGCCGCCAATCACATAGACCTGGCCGCCATTGGAAATAATCAGGCTGTTGTTGTTGCCGCCGTTATTGGCCGGGTTGGCACTGTTGCCGCCGACAATCAGGCCGTTGACATTGGTGAGGAGGCCGCCGTTCACTGTCACCACATTCAGGATCGAGGTGCCGCTGCCGATATACATGGCCGTGTTGCCCTGATTCCACACGGAGTTAGCCATGAGGGTCACGGTGTTATTTGACGAGCCGGCGCCGATGTAGCTGGCGGCGTTGGCGGTCAGCGTTGCATTCGAGAGAATGACAGTGTTGTTGCCACCACCGGCGGCGGCGCCACCGGCAGCACCCGCGCCACTGCCGACCAGAACCGCCCCGTTGGTCATGGTGAAGCTGCCGCCGTTGGTGACGATGAAGCTGTTGTAGCCGGCCGCGTTATTGGTGCCGATGTTTAATCCAAGTGCGTTACTAACCGTGCCGCCGACAATGTTGATTGCATTGCTGACCGAGCTTGCAGCATTACCAACGTTGACTGCGGCACCACCAACCAAATTCCATGTCGCGTTGGAGTAAATGTTGACAACGTTATTGGACGACCCGTTGCCGACGGTCAGCGCGCCACTCCAGACGGTCGCATTGGTGACGGTCATTTGGTTGCTGCCGCTGCTGACAGCGCCGACGATGAGCGCGCCGTTGGAGAGGGTGCTCACCGCGCCGAGGCCGCCGATGTTCAAGCTGCTGTTGCTGGCGTTATTGGTGCCGACGATCACAGTGTTGGCTACGAGTTTCGCGCCGTTACTGACGATTACACTGGCGAGGTCGGTGCTGGTCCGGCCGATGGTCAGGTTCGCATTGCTCCAGACCGAGCCGGAATCGCTGACGAGCGTGGTGGACGCACCGGTTATAAATGCGTTGCCATTGGTAAAGATGCTGCCGTTCAGAATGCTCAACTGACCCGCGTTGGTAAAGACCCCCGCGACATACGTGCGGCTGGTCGTGAAGAGCGAGTACGTGCCGCTGCCCTCAAGGATCAGGTTGCCGGCAATCTTGTCCACGCTGTTGGTCAACAGGCGCGTGCCGGCAATGTCCAGATTGGCGGCAAATGTGTTGGTGCTCGGATCAACAATCCAGAGGCTGTTGGCGGCCTCATACACGTTGGTGCCAAATGTGCCGACGCTATTCTGGAAGATGGTCACGCCCTGGTTCGTGTACAAGGTATTGACCACCAGCGCGGCGTTGTTGACATTAACGGTCGCGCCGGCGCCGACGATGAACGTGCCCGGATTGAAGGACACCGTATTGGAGATCACGTTGGTGCCACCGAACATATTCCAGTTGCCGTTGACTGTGAAGTTCGCATTGGAAGCGAGCACGATGTTAGCGGCCACCTGCCCAACTGCGTTCGAGGTGATCAGCGTGGCGCTGGTTCCGATGGTGCTGGTGAAGAATGAATTGGTCGCCGCCGCAGTGTTGTTGGTCACCAACAGACTCATGACACCGAGTGTGCCGCTGTTGAAGGTCAACGTGCCGCTGCCGGTCGAACTGCCGGCCACGTTGAGTACGCCCACATTGGTGACTGTGCCGCCAGTAATTGTCAGCACGTTGCTAGTGGCAGTGCCGCTGCCGATGGTGATGTTCGAGCCGCCATTATTCCAAATGGTATTGGCCAACACGGTTATGGAGTTGCTGGACGAACCGTTGCCGATGATGCTGGCGGTGCTGGCGGTGTAAGTCTGGTTGCTGATAATCAGCGTGTTGCCGCCGAAGCCGTTGCTGTTACCGATGAACAAACCGCCCGCCGCACCAATACCGGTGCCGAGGAACATGTTACCGGCCGCGTTGGTGAACAACAGGCTCTGGTTGGAGAAGTTAAGGCTGATGCCGCCGATGTTGGTCAGCACCGCCGTGCCGTCGCTGGCAACGTTCAAGACGTTGGCGGTTCCATTACCAAATGTCAACGCACCGCCGGCGAAATTCCAAGTCACATTATTGCTGACGGTCACGGTGTTGTTGGACGTGCCGACACCGATGGTCAGACCGCCGAAGATGGTGGCGTTGGTGACGGTCATCCGGCTGTAATTGGCGCCATTGGTGCCAACGATGATTGTGCCGAAATTGGTGAGGGTGCCGCCGGTAACGGTCAGGACGTTGCCGGTCGCCATGCCAGTGCCGATGGTGAGATTCGAGCCGCCATTATTCCAAGTGGTCGCGGCCAGAATGGTCACGCTGTTGTTGGACGAGTTGTTGCCGATGATGCTGGCAGTGCCAGCGGTGTAGGTCTGATTGCTGAGTGTCAAGCTGTTACCGCCGAAGCCGGCGGTGTTGCCGATGAACAAGCCGCCGATGTTGCTCAATACCGCCGTGCCGAGCAGCAGGTTCTGATGACCGGTCGCGTTGGTGAACAACAGGCTCTGGTTGGAGAAGTTCAGCGTAACACCGCCGATGTTGCTCAACACCGACGTGCCGTCGCTGGCGACGTTCAACACGTTGCTGTTACCGTTGCCAAAGGTCAGCGCGCCGCCACTCAAGTTCCACGTCACATTATTGCTGATGGTGACGGCGTTGGTGCCGCCGCCGTTGCCGATGGTCAAGCCGGCCGTGGTCAGGGTGGCGTTATTGGTGGCCGTCACGAAGTTGCCACCGCTGTTGAGACCGACGGTGAATAATCCGCCCGAGACCGTGCCACCGGTGACGTTGAATTGATTATTATCATTGGTGCCGGAGCCATTGCCGACGGTGATCGCGCCGCTGTAGAGCGCGCCGCCACTGCTGATTTGGACGATACTGTTGCTCGAAACAGTACCAAGAAATGGTACGCCACCAAGCACCACGCTGCCGGCCGTCACCTGGCCGGCGTTGGAAATGATCAAAGAGCTGGAGAATCCCAGGTTCCCGACATTGATATTGCCGACGTTCACCAAGGTTGAATTGGTCCCGGCAACCACGACCGAATTAAATTGCGCATTGGTGCTCCGTGTGCCGGCGCCGATGAGGAGCCCGCCCGCATTGTAGAACAAGCCGCCATTGAGAACTGTCAACGCGTTGCCTTGAACACTGCCGCCGGCGTCACCGATGTAAACCGTGCTGGCGCTCTTATTCGAGAATGTGGAGCCGCCGCCGGCCACAATCAGCGAATTGCCGCTGCCTTGATTGCCGACGATTACATTCCCCGAGTAGTTGGCATAGGCGGCCCCATTGGAAACCGTGAAGCTATTGCCGCCGGAACTCGCGGAGTTGCCCACTATCAACCCATTGTTGTTGGAGAGAACGGAACCGGGATCGGTCACGAGAATCCAATTGCTGGTCACGGCATTGGCGGAGTTAGCACCGATTTGGACTCCATTAGTCACGACCACTTGACCGCCATTCTTGATGGTCAAGGAATTAAAAGCCGAGTTGTTGCCCGAAAATTGATACGCCACGGTCAAGACACCGCCATTGGTGACGATGCCGCCGTTCACGATCATGGCATTACTCAATACAGCCCCAGTCGTGCCGTTGATCCCGGCGCCAATCTTGATGTCGGCCCCGCCAAGATTTAGCACGCCATTCTGAAGGACGGAGACGGTGTTGTTGGAGGAATAGTAGCCGACATTGAAAGTGACGTTGCTGTTAAATAGCGTGGCATTGGTAATGGTCATGGAGTTGAATCCCGAGCCGGCCGCGCCAACGTAGACACCGCCCACATAGCCGGTGCTGGCTGCGCCCACTCCACCCAGATTGAAGAAATTGCTACCGGCGCCATTAATCGCCCCAACGATGAGGTTGGTGGCGATGCCGTTGCCGCTGAACACGCCGCCATTGAGGATGACCAACCCATTACTGACCGAGCCGGCGGTGCCACCGATGGTCACGGCACCGAAGTTGGTCATAATCCCGCCGTTGTTGGTAATGACATTGCCGGCCGCCACACCGGTGCCGACGGTCAACGCCTGCGCGTTGCCATTCCAGACTGTGTTGGTCAGAACGGTCAGGAAGTTGTTGGTCGAGCCGGTGCCGATGGTGCTGCCGGCAGTGGAGGTATAAGTCTGGTTGCTGATGGTTAGTTGGTTATTGCCGAGGCCGGGCGCGCCGAGATTCAAACCGCCACCGGTGGTCAAGTTCCGGTTGGTCAGGTACAGCCGGGCGCCGGTATCATAAAGGCTGACACCGCCGAGATTGGTCAGGCCAGAGGTACCGGCGGGCAGGTTCAACTGGTTGTTAGTGGCGCTGCTGACGCCGGCCGCATTGCCAATCGTGATGGGGTTGGTCAGGAAATTCCAGGTGCTGGCCGCGTTCTGAATGGTGACGGTGTTGTTGGACGAACCATTGCCGATGGTCAGGCCCTGACTCCAGACATTGGCATTGCTGACGGTCATGCTGTTGGCACCGCCGCCGGTGCCGCCAACGGTAATCAAGGCGTTGTTGGAGAAAATTGTGCTCGCCGGCGACGCCATACTGCCGCCGTTGACAGTGAGGAAGTTATTGCTGGAGGTTTGGGCATTGCCGATGGTGACGGCGCTGTTGCCATAGTATGCGCCGCCGTTGGTCACCGTCAAATAATTAGCAAAGCTACTGACTGAGGCATCAATCACCAACGTGCTGGTATTGCTCCAAACCGAACCGGGACCAGTGATTATGATCGAATTATTGTTGTTTGTCCCGCCTGCACCAGCAATGGTGCCACCCAAGCTCACCACCATACCACCATTACTGATGATCGCCTGGTTGCCATACGCATAGTAGGAGACACCGGGCCCCACCACGTTCAAAGCTCCCGTAAGGCGTAGGACCGAACCGGTATCGGTGACAGTGATCCAGTTATTGGAAGAATACGTCCCGCTGCGGCCACCCGCATCGGCGTTGCGGGCGAACACTGTGCCGCCCTTGGAAACTGCCAGCGAGTTATAGCTGCCGCCGCTCTGATAAGAGGCGACCTCAATGTCGTATGTGTTAGTGAAAACCGAGCCGGCACCGGTCACCAGCACCAAATTGCTGATCGAACCGGCCGCATTGCCGATGAGGATACTGTCGCCGCCGGTTGCCCAGTTATTGTAGGCGAAGGCGCCGTTGCTGATGATCAGTTGGTTGTAATTGGCGCCGGCAGCGTTTCCAACATAGAAGGCGCCTTGCCCGCCGTTGCCACCGGGGTTGTTGGTCATGACCGTGCCGGCACCGGTCAACAGCAGAATGTTGGAGCTGGAGCCGGCGGCGCTACCGATGGTCGTCGTACCGACGACGATGAGACTACTGCCATTGGAAACCACGATGGAGTTGCCGGAACCGGAGCTACCGAGGGTGAGGTAACCGTTCAAGTTAAACGGGTTGCCACCGGCGATTACCAGGGAGTTGCTGATGCTGCCCGCGGAACTACCAACCGTCACCCCGTTGACATTACTCACGATGCCGCCAGCGGTGACCTTCAGCACATTTCCGGTCGCCGGGCCGGTGCCAATGGTGATGCTTTGGTTGCCGAGATCCCACACCGTGTTGGTCAGGATGGTCAGGATATTGTTGGACGAGCTGTTGCCGATGGTGGTGCCGGTACTGGACGCGAACCGCTGGTTACTGATGGTCAAGCTGTCGCCGCCCAATCCAGCGGTGTTGCCAAGATTGAAGCCGCCGCCGCTGCCGAGGAACATGTTCTGGGTGCCGGTGGCATTGGTGATGAACAGGCTGCGGCCGGCATCATTCATCGTGATACCGCCGATGTTGGTCAGCATTGTCGTGCCGTCGGCCGCCACGTTCAACACGTTGCTGACGCCGCCGAAGGTCAGCGCGCCGCTATTGAGATTCCACGTGACACCCGACTGGACGGTCACGCTGTTGCTGGTACCGGCGCCGAAGGTCAGGCCGACGCTCCAGATTGTGGCGTTGGTGGCGGTCATGGTATTGTAGCCGGCTGTGGCACCATTGCCGATGGTAATCAGGCCGTTGGAAACGGTGGTGGCCGCGCCGACGCTGCCGACATTGTAATAATTGCTGCCGGCACCGGCGGCGGCGCCGATAGTGAGCGCGCCGCTGGTGAAGTAACCGCCATTGTTAATGGTCAGCCCGTTGCTGAGCGATCCGGTCGTGGCGCCAATCACGACCGTGCCGAAATTGGTGAGCATGCCGCCAGTGACAGTCATGACGTTATTGGAGGCCACACCGGTGCCGACGGTGAGATTCCCGCTACTGGCATTCCAGATCGTGTTGGTCAGGATGGTCAGCACGTTGTTGGACGAGCCACTGCCGATGACGTTGGCGCCGGTGCTGGTGTAAAGCTCATTGCTGATGGTCAGACTGTCGCCGCCAAAACCAGTCGCGCCGACTGTCAGCGAACCGCCGGCCAGATAGACCTGCGCCGTCACCACATCGCTCCCGGCACCCATTAACATATTGTTAGTCAGGGTGAAATTCAGGCTACTGCCCAGCAGACCGACGCCACCGACATTGGTCACCGTATTGCCGGTGCTGACGTTCAGCGTGTTCCCGGTTCCCGCGCCAAAGCTCAACTGGCCATTGAGCATATTCCAAGTGGAATTGGTCAACACAGTCACGGTGTTGTTGGACGAGCCGGCGCCGATGTACAAGCCGCTGCTCCAGACGCTGGCATTAGTGACGGTCATCTGGTTGCCGCCGCCGCCGGTGCCGCCGATGGTGACCAGCCCAGTGTTGGAGACCACGCTGCCGACCGATCCACCATTTATAATATATATATTGTTGCTGGCATTCTGCGCGTTGCCAACCGTGACAGTAGTTCCACCGATCATCTGGCCGCCGTTGGTGACTATCAAGGTATTGCCAATCGCCAGCGCTGTGGCGCCGACGACTTCGGCGCCAGCATTGCTCACGACACCGCCATTGCCGACGGTCAGCACGTTGCCGGTCGCCGCACCGGTGCCGACAGTGAACCCGCCGCCAATCAGGTTCCAGGTGCCGTTACTGGCGACCGTGATGGCATTGTTGGTCGTACCGCTACCGAGGATGACCGCGCCGCTGCTCCAGAAGTTGGCATTAGTGACGGTCATCTTGTTGTAGCCGCTCGTGCTACCGATGGTGAGCGCGCCGTTGGAGACGGTGCTGACCGCGCCGAGGCCACCAATATTATATGTGTTATTGCTGTTGCCGATGGTGAGCGCGCCGCTGTAGAATGCGCCGCCATTGCTGATGGTGAGGCTGTTACCGGAGTTGGTGTTCCCGCCGCCGCTGCCGATGGTGACAGCGCCCACGTTGGTCACCACGCCGCCGTTGACCAAGAGCACGTCACCGGTCGCCGCGCCCGCGCCCAGCGTGAAGGCATTGCCTTGGACATTCCACAAGCCGTTGCTCAACACCGTCATGACATTGTTCGATGAGCCGCCGCCGTTGGTGACGATGCCGCTCAGCAGCGTAGCGTTGGTGATCGTCATGGTGTTGTACCCGCTGCCCGAGTTACCGACGATGAGCGTCCCGTTGGAGGCGGTGCCGCCGCCTAGCACATTGAAGAAGTTACTGGCCGAGCCGGCGGTGCCGACCGTGATCGGTCCGCCCTGCACCGCGCCGCCGTTGCTGATGACCAAACCGTTGGCCGAGGCTGCGCTGTTGCTGCCAATGAGGAGGGCGGTGGCATAGAGTTGGCCGCCATTGGCCAAGGTGAGGACGTTGTTGGACGCAGCGCCACCGCTGCCCACTGCAAAGGCAGCAATATTGGTCCACTGCGAACCGGTGCCGGCAATCAGCACGGTTTGATTGCTCAGACCGTTGCCGACGACGTAGGAAGTGCCGGCATTGGTGGCGATGACGGTGCCATTGCTGAGGGTGAGCGAGTTGGTGCCAATGGCGTAGATATTGCCGAGCGTCAACGTGCCGCTGGTGTTGACCACCACCGGCCCGACAAACGTGTTGGAGCCGAGCAGCATGGTGTTGTAGTCGCCACCCTGCACAGTGATCTGGCCGGCGCCGGTAATGTTGCTGGCGAGGATAACTGCGCCGAAACCGGCGCCGTTGAAGACGATGCTGGTCGCGAGGTTGACGGAGTTGCTGATGAGGAACGCGCCGGCATTGGTTTGGTAGAACCCGGCCGCCCACGTGCTGCCGGCAAAGGTAATGCTGGCGCCATTTAACACATTGGTGGCCTTGGTCGCGCTGTTGAAGACAATGGCGTTGTTAGTGAATACGCCGGCCAAATCGTTGCTGGCAACGTATGCGGTCGCGCCACCGGCGGCGGTAAACTGCAGGATGCTGTTGGTGGCGCTGGTTACCGGGCCGTTGGTAAACGCGTTGGCCGAACTCCAGTTAAGACTGGCGGTCGTGTTGGTCCAAGTATAGGTATTACCGCCAGTCGGCATTGTACCAAACTGCTCCAAGAATAATGTACCGTTGTTGGTCACCAACTGCCAAGTGCCGGGCGCGCCGGTGATCAAAAATGAATTGGTATTGAGCGTTAGGTTGGCCAAGACCAGATTGCTGGTGACCGTCGCAATCGGCAACGCATACGACGCTGTGTTGGTGTAGCCGTTAATGGTCACGCCCATTGAATTCAGGCTGATGACCAAGTTCGTCAGCATGCCGTTGACGAAGAGTTCGCTCCAGTTGACGCCGGCCCGGCCAGCGACATTGTTGAGGTCGACGTTGTAGACCGCACCGAGTGCGCCGACGTTTTGACCGATCACGTTGGTCACCGTCATGATCCCGATGCCGTTAGTACCGAGGCCGGGGGAAATGATCGCGCCGGTGTTCAGGATGATTCCGCCGCCGCCGGCGTTGATGGTGCCGGTACCGGTCAGCCATGAATTGCTGCTGATGGTCAGGCCGCTGCCAAACCCGTGCTGGCCGAGGGTGGTATTGAACACCGCTACGTTCGTGCTGTCGCCGACGACAAACGCAAAACCGTTGCTAATGAAGCTACCGCCGCTGTTGAGCACGCCGCTATTGAAGCGGATGAAGTTGTTCGTGGCGACTGTCAACGAACCGACTGTCACCGTGCTAGCGTTACCGCTCATGATGAATTGGTTGCTCGTCGCCGCGGCACCGCTACCGACGGTGAGGGCGCCGCCCATCAGGTTCAACATCCCATTGGCGACGGTCACGGTGTTGTTGGAGGAGGTGTTGCCGATGGTCAGGCCGGTGCTCCAGACACTGGCATTGGTGACGGTCATGTAGTCAAACCCATTACTAATGGAACTGCTGCCGATGGTGATCAGGCCGTTATTGGAGAGAATCGTGCTGGTAGGTGACGCCATCCCGCCGCCATTGACTATAACGCTTTCGTTGCTGAACCCGGTCCCACCGACGACGAGCGCGCCGCTGCTGAAGAACCAACCGCCATTGGTGACCACCAACTGGTCGCCGCCGCCGCCGGCGCAGAAGGTGCCGCCGCCAAAGTAGCCGATGCTGACATTGCCGGCGTTAATAACCTGGGCGCCACCGGCGACCCCCAAGCCATTGACGGTCACCGTATTGGAGTAGGCGTAGGTAGTGGTGACGCCGGCATTACCGGAGTTCGCGGTGTCGCCAATGGTAAGGCTGTTCGCTTTCAGGTTAAAAACCGAGGCGGTGCCCCCCGCGTTTCCGCCCACAATGGTAATGGAGTTATTGTTCGCGGTCCCTTGCGAATAACCGAGCACTATCCCGCCGCCGGTGACGGTGAGCGAGCCGCCGTTAGTGACGATCACGCTGTTTCCGCTTTCCCCGGCGCCAAAATATTGATTATTACCCACGGTGATTCCGCCGTTGACATTGACCAAGGCGTTGTTGACGAGCAGGTAATTGTTGTTGGGACCGCCCCACGACCCAAGCTCGGCTCCAATCGTGAGCGCACCGGCGCTCCAGAGCTGGCCGCCATTTTGCACAATGACCGAATTGTTAGTGGAAATGGACCCGTGCGCCACATAGCCAATGATAAAGCCAGCGCTGCCAACGTTAGTGACAATGCCGCCGGTGCTGATCAGCAACTGGTTGTTTGAGAAGGTCTGGGCGACATTTTGGACATAGTCGTACCCGACATAGAAGTTGGCGCCGCCGCTGAAGGTTGAGGTCACACCATTCGAACCGCCAGCCACGATCATTTGGTTGCCGCTCGGGAACTGGCCTCCGCCAGCATTGGAATTATAATAGCCGACGGCAACGGTGGCGCCGGGGGTGGCGACCATCAGCGCGCCATTGGTCATGATCAAGGTGTTGTTATTGCCGAGTGTCGTGGGGGCACCGCCGACAAAGAGTTGGCTGAAGTTGGTGATGACGGCGCCGTTGGTTTTCCCGCCACCGTCGACCGTCAGCAGATTAAAGGACGAATTGGGGCCAACATTGATATTACTCGCAAGCAGGTTGACTGTGGCGCCGGCCAAGACGGTGCCGGTAGCACCATTAAACGTGATACCATTTACGGCCAGCAGACTAGCATTGGTGACGGTAAAAGAATTGCCACTGTTGACAGTAATTGAGGCATTGGAGACGGTGCTCAGCGTGCCGAGGCCGCCGACTTGATATAGGTTGTTGCTGCTGGTTCCGCCGCCGACGGTGACCACGCCGCCATACCACTGGCCGCCATTGCTGATGATGAGGCTGTTGCCAAAGTTGGTCGCCCCGCCACCATTGCCGATGGTGACAGCGCCTGTCGCCACGTTGGCCACGGTGCCGCCGTTGACCACGAGCACGTTGCCGGTCGCCGCGCCGTTGCCAATCGTGAGCCCCTGCCCGCCCGTGTTCCAGACCGTGTTGGTGAGGATGGTCAGAACGTTGTTGGACGAGCCATTGCCGATGATACTGAGGGAATTGACGCCGGCCTGATTGTAGGTCTGATTGCTAATGGTCAGGGTGTTACCGCCAAAACCGGACGAACCGAGCGTGAGCGAGCCGCCGGCCATATAAACCTGCGCTGTCTCAGCGTCGCCGCCCGTGCCCATCAATACATTATTAGTTAGGGTGAAATTCAGGCCGGTGCCTAACAGGCCGATACCGCCGACGTTGGTCACCGTAGCGCCGGCATTGACAATCAGCGTGTTACCGGTTCCATAGCCGAAGCTCAACTGGCCGTTAAGCATATTCCAAGTCGTGCCGGCGTTGACGGTCGCGGTATTGTTGGACGCGCCGTTGCCGAGGAACAAGCCGCTGCTGGTAATCGTGCCGTTGGTGACAGTCATACTGTTATAACTGCTGTTCGTGTTGCCGATGGTGATCAGGCCGAAATTGGTGAGGGTGCCGCCGGTAACGGTCAGAACATTGCCGGTCGCCAAGCCGGTGCCAACGGTGAGGTTCGAAGCGCCATTATTCCAAATGGTATTGGCCAGAATGGTCACGGCGTTGTTGGACGAATTGTTGCCGATGATGCTGGCGGTGCTCGCCGTGAACATTTGGTTGCTGATGGTCAAGCTGTCGCTGCCAAAGCCGTTGCTGCTGCCGATGAAGAAGCCGCCCGCGGCACCCACGCCGGTACCGAGCACCATGTTCGCCGTGCCGGTCGCGTTGGTAAGGAACAGCCTGCGGCCGGTGTCGTTCATTGTGATCCCGCCAATGTTGGTCAGCATCGCCGTGCCGTCTGCTGCGATATTCAACGCGTTGCCGATCCCATTACCGAAGGTTAGCGCGCCGTTATTCAAGTTCCACGTCACATTGTTACTGACAGACACGATGTTGTTGGACGAACCGGCTCCGATGGTCAGACCGCTGCTGAAAATTGTCGCATTGGTGACATTCAATTGATTAGCGCCACCGCCGCTGCCACCAACTGTCACCAGCCCGAGGTTAGTGAGCGTGGCCCCGGTGACGTTGAGTGCGTTGCTGAGCGCGAACGCCGCATTGCCGACGTTGACATTGCTACTGAGCATGTTCCAGATCGTACCGGCGTTGACAGTAACGGTGTTGTTGGACGAACCAGCTCCGATGGTCAGGCCGCCGGTCCACACGGTGGCGTTGGTGACGATCATCTGGTTGTAGCCGCCGCCGGTGCCGCCGATGGTCACCAGCCGGCTGTTGGACACCACACTACCGACCGAGCCGCCGTCAATCTTGAACAGGTTGTTACTCGCCAGATTTGCATTGCCAACGCTAACGGTGCCGGTGCCGAAGAACGCACCACCGTTGGTGATCACCAAACTGTTGTTGACGCTGGGCAACGTGCCGCCCCCGGTACCGCCAATCGTCACAACCCCGGCATTGGTAATGACGCCGCCCTGACCAACCAGCACCAGATTATTGCTCGCGTCGGCGTAGGCGCCAATCCCGAGCACCCCACCGGTGAGATAAATGGTGGCGTTGCTGGTGGTGGTGGAGTTCTGACCGGCGACGATGACGGTGTTGCTTGACGAACCATACCCGATGGCGCCGGGGTTGTACGAGCCGACATATAAACTCGTCAACCGCACATATCCGCCGTTGGCCACTGTCAAACTGTTGGTGTCACCCGGCCCGCCACCCACCACGCTGCCCACCCCAATTTCGAGCGAGGTGCCGGAAAACGTGCCGTTGTTGACAATCATCTGATTGTTGAATGAGCCGACAACGCCAATCCGTGCATCCCCGGTCACAAACACCTGACCATTGGTGATGACCACACTATTGCCGCTAACGCCGGGGCTCGCACCGGAATTGATACCACCGATGTAGAGGGTACTCACGTTCGTGAGGAGGCCACCGTTGACTGTCAATACATTGCCGGTCGCTAGAGTGGTACCGCCACCGAGTTCGACGCTGGTGTTCAACGCGTTCCAAACCCCGCCCGCCAGCACATTGACCGTATTGTTCGACGCGCCGACGCCGATTGTGCCCGCATTGCTCAACAGTGTGGCGTTGGTGATCGTCATGGAGTTAAAGCCACTGCCGGTGTTGCCGACGGTGATCGCGCCGTTGGAAACAGTGCTAGCCGCGCCGAGGCCGCCGACGTTGTATTGGTTGTTGCTGCTGCCGCCGGCACCGACGGTGATCGCGCCGCCGTACCATTGGCCGCCATTGCTAATCGTCAGGCTGTTGTAGCCGTTGGTCGCCCCACCACCGCTGCCGATGGTGACAACTCCCGCCGCCACATTGGTCACGATGCCGCCGTTAACCAGTAATACGTTACCGGTCGCCGCGCCGATGCCGATGGTGAGATTCTGGCCGCCAGCATTCCAGACGGTGTTGGTCAGCAGCGTCAGGACGTTGTTGGACGAGCCGCTACCAATGACGCTGGCACCGGTGGTGTTGGTGATGGTCTGGTTGCTCAGAGTCAGACTGTTGCCGCCCAGACCGGGCGCGCCGAGGTTGAGGCCGGTAATTATCATCGACAAATTCCGGTTGCTGAAGATGAAGCTGTCGCCGGTGTCATACAAACTGATGCCGCCGATGTTGGTCAGGTTATAGGTCGAGCTGACGTTGAACTGGCTGCCGGTCGCGCCATTGGCTAAGGTGCCGTTGGTGCTACCTACGGTGATCGCGCCACCACCGAAATTCCAAGCGCTCGCATCCTGAACGGTGACGGAGTTGTTGGAAGAATTGTTGCCGCCCACGGTTAAGCCGGTACTCCAGAGACTGGCGTTGGAGACGGTCATCTGGTTGAAGCTGCCGCCGCCGGCACCGACAGTGATCATTCCATTGGAAACGGTGCTGACCGCGCCGAGTCCGCCGACGTTGTACTGGTTGTTGCTGGCGTTGACGCCGCTGCCGATGGTGACATTGCCACTGAAGAGCCCGGCTCCATTGCTCAAGGTCAGGCTGTTGAAGGCGCTGCTTGTGCCGTTGCTACCAATTGCGACCGCACCGCCATTGGTGATGGTCGCATCATTGACCACGAGCGCATTGAAGCTCCCGGCGTTGCCAACGGTAAAGTTCTGCCCGTTGAGCTTCCACGTGCCGCCCGCACCGGCGCCGGTGCTGGTGACCAGACCGGTAACACTTGAGGCGCTATTACCGATATTCACCGCCGTAATGGTGACCAGCGTGCCGTTGGCGTTGAGGTTGAGCACGCCGTTGGTGCCGAGCCATGTGAAGCTGGTGGTATTGCTGAAGATGCCACCGCTGTCGATTTCCAGCCCGCCGCCAGAACTGATGGTGAACGCGCCGCTGGTAAGCGTTGCGTTGGTGACCACCAGCCACGACTGACCGAGACTATTGGAGACGACTAACCCGTTCAGCGCAAAGGCGGGGCTGCTGTTGAGAATGTTCGTATAGGCGAAACTGGTTGAGTTCGTCAGATACGCAATATCGTTGATGACCAGCGAACCGGGCGCGCCGCCGGCCGGACTCCAACTGGCACTATTCGTCCAGTAATCGCTGAGAACGCCGGCGGAATAATTCGTCCACGTGTAGCTATTCTGCGCCAGCGCGTGTCGTGGCGTGGCTAGCAGAACAAAGGCGGCAAAAATTCCGAGCGCGCGTGAGACTGCCACGCGTCGCCCAGAATTTTGTTGTCGGAAGGCGTTCATGCAGTCCTGCCTTCTAGTGCCTGATTCTGATTACTTCCGGATCCACGACTGCCGGCAACGGCGACGGTGCTGGTGAGGCTGAGGTCCGTGCCGGCAGTGGTGTTGGTGAGGTTCAACCAGGTTTGGGTTCGCGAGCTAGAGGTCGCGAGGTGGGTGAGGGTCTGAGCCAGACCGTAGTTGAAAGTGTTACTGCTAAGACTGTTAAATGGAACGATTAGCGAGGGATTGGTCGGCAGGCGGGTTGCGGCTTGTGCGCACTGCGGCGCCGCCAGCAGCAGCACCACACAGCAAATACAAAAAGCCAGCGAGAGAGAACACTTCTCTCTGCTTTGGCTTCCTGATTTTATAATCAGTTCGTTCAACTGCGCCTCACCCTATCCGTCCCTGTGACCCAACAATTCTGCGTAAACAACCATATGAAAAAGCAACTGCCTTCTCACAAATTTTTGGATTAAACACAGTCCGCATCATCTTGAACGCGAACCCTCACCTTCACCGTAATAAAAATCTATCATAAGTTGTTGGCTTATGCAAATAAAAAATTGTTGGAACATATCTGCCGGATTCCTTAGCAAAAATCCTCAATTTGCCACAGAAATCCACCACCGTATCCGTCACAAGTTTTGCGTTTTTCCCTCACGATGATTGTCCACCACTCGCTACGCATGGACAAATCTGTACAAGGTTTAACAAAAACGTACAGACTGTCAAACATATTTTTACATTAATTTAACCTGTTCGCCAAATCCCCACACACACTTTGCTTGATCGGCGATTCCTGCTAATGTTGGCAGCCATGAAACAAACCGCGCATAAACTTAATCGCAAAGTCACGCGAACAATTTCGACACGGTACTGGTTGGCATTGCCGGCTGATTACGCCAAGCAACCCAAAAAGAAATGGCCGCTGCTTCTATTTCTGCACGGCGCCGGCGAGCGCGGTGACAATTTGGAGTTGGTCAAAGTTCACGGGCCGACGAAATTGATTAAACAAGGCCGGCAATTCCCATTCATCGTCGTGGCTCCACAGTGTCCGGCCAACGACTGGTGGCGACCGGATGTGTTGGCGGCGTTGCTGGATGACATCGAACGCCGGTATCGTGTGGACAAGCGCCGCGTGTATGCTACTGGTATAAGCATGGGCGGATTTGGGACGTGGGCATTGGCGCTGGAGTTTCCGCACCGCTTTGCCGCCATTGTGCCGATTTGCGGCGGTGGATTTTGGTGGGTCGCGCCGCGCATCAAGCATTTGCCGGTCTGGGTATTCCACGGCAAGAAAGATCGTGTTGTCCCATTTGAGCGTTCAGCGGAAATGGTCGCGTCGCTCCGGCAATGCGGCGGCAATGTGAAGTTCACCGCGTATCCGAAGGCAGATCATGATTCGTGGACTGTAACCTACGAAAACCCAGAGCTTTACAAGTGGTTGCTCAGCCACACTAAACCGCCGGCATCGTGAAAGCTGTCATCCAACGCGTGACGCGCGCAACGGTGCGGGTTGACGGCCAAACCGTTGGCGAAATTAGTCGCGGCCTGCTCGTGCTGCTCGGCCTCGGCAAGACCGACACGCCGGCAACGTCGGATTGGCTGATCAACAAACTGCTGGCGCTTCGTATTTTTCCCGACGACACCGGCAAGATGAACCGCAGTGTGACCGACATTGACGGTGGCCTGCTCATCGTTTCGCAATTCACACTTTACGGAGTGCTTGAAAAAGGCACGCGCCCCAGTTTCTCCGATGCCATGCCGCCGGCCGAAGCGGAGCTTCTATACCGGGATTTTATGGTAAAACTCCGCGCTGCAACGACCTTACAGGTCGCCGAAGGCCGGTTCGCCGCGATGATGGACGTGGAACTGGTCAACGACGAGCCGGTAACAATTATTTTGGAACGATGAGAAAACCCAACGAAACAAACCCGGAGTCAGTGCTAACCTTTGGCGCCTTGCCAAACTTGGCCAATGTCACCGTCATCCTTGTCGAGCCAGCCACCGCCGGTAATGTCGGTTCGACTGCACGGGCGATGAAAACGATGGGATTAGGCAATCTGGTTGTCGTCAACGGTGTCGAGTTCAAGACCAGCCTGCAAGCCACGATGATGGGCCATGGCGCTGGTGATCTGCTTGAACGCGCTCGGACCGTGCCAACTTGGGAAGAGGCGACCGCCGGCCTGCATTGGCTAATCGGCACGACGCACCGGAAACGCCGGGCGCAATTCCCGCAAGTGCTCACCGCCCGGGAAGCCGCCGGCAAGATTGCGTCGTTGTCGCAGAAACACCGGGTCGGTCTCGTCTTCGGCCGGGAAGAAGCCGGCCTCAGCGACGCTGAGTTACGCCAATGTCAGGAAATCGCGAGCGTCCCGCAAGCGTCCGAGCATCCGTCGCTCAACCTCGCGCAAGCGGTGATGATTTTTGCTTACGAGATTTACGCCGCCAGCCTCGGCACCGTGCCGATGCCGCGCCAGAATCTAGCGACAGTGCACGAAGTCGAATCCTTGCTCCAACACCTATCCATATCGCTGGCGAAAGTCGGCTTCCGGCCGCACCAAGGAAATGCGGACTCGTTTCTCCGGTCACTGCGCCGGGTGTTGGGCCGCGCGCCATTGGAGCACCGCGACGTGAACGTCCTCCACCGGATCTGCCAGCAGATTGACTACTACGTCAACGGACAAGCGAAGTAATCAGTTCCGCAACGATTGAATCGGCGCCGGAATCCGGCCGCCGTGATTCACAAACTCGGCGCTCGCGCCGGTATTGCGGACATCCATGATCGTGGCGCCGCCAAACAGGCCGCCGTATTCGACGCGGTCGCCGACCTTGGCGCCGGGCACCGGAATCAAGCGGACACCGGTCGTCTTGTTGTTGATGACGCCGATGGTGGCTTCGTCGGCGATGATTGCGGCAATGGTTTCAGCCGGTGTATCGCCGGGAATGGCGATCATGTCGAGGCCGACGGAGCAGACGCTGGTCATAGCTTCCAGTTTTTCCAGCGAGAGATAACCTTTGGTGACCGCGTCGTCGAGCACGGCGTCTTCGCTGACCGGGATGAACGCACCGCTCATGCCGCCGACGCTGGAACTGGCAAACGCGCCACCTTTTTTCACGGCGTCGGTTAGCATCGCGACCGCCGCGGTGCTGCCGGGGGCGCCGATTTTGGCAATTCCGAGTGTCTTCAGAATTTCGCCGACACTGTCACCGACTTTCGGCGTCGGAGCGAGTGAAAGATCGACAATGCCGAACGCGATTCCAAGTTCGTCGGCAACTTCGCGGCCAACGAGTTCGCCGACGCGTGTAACGCGGAAGCTGGTGAGCTTAATTTCCTCGGCCAGTTCGTTGAGCGTGAGTTTCTTGCCGAGCGCCAACCGGCGACGCAGGGCGCTGACGACGACGTTGGGGCCGCTGACGCCGATGTTGACGGCGGCTTCCGGCTCGCCCTCGCCAACATAAGCACCGGCCATGAACGGGTTGTCTTCGGGAATATTGGCAAATACGACAAGCTTGGCGCAGCCAAACCCTTTCTGGGCCGCGGTGGCGGCGGCGATTTCGAGAATGATGCGGCCCATTTCACCAATGGCATCCATATTCACGCCGGCCTTGGTCGTCGCGACGTTGATACTGGCGCAGACACGTTTAGTTTGGCTAAGCACTTGCGGGAGTGACCGCATGACGCAAGCGTCGGCCGGCGTAATGCCTTTGTGGACGAGCGCCGAAAATCCGCCAACCAAATCAATGCCGCAGCTGGCAGTAGCTTCATCAAGCGTTTTGGCAACCGCAAGTGCGGCAGCCTGGCCGTGGCCGGCAAGGAGGTGCGAGACCGGCGAAATGGCGAGACGTTTGTTGACGATCGGAATGCCATATTTGCGGCCCACCCTGTTGCAGACTTCAACAAGGCGACTGGCCCGGCCGGTAATTTTCTCACGGAGCTTCCGGCAGAGCGAGTCCATGCTCGGTGCAGCGCAATCATCAAGATTGAGGGCGAGCGTAACAGTGCGCACGTCGAGGCTTTCGGCGTGCAACATCTGGATGGTCGAGAGGATTTCGTCGGTGCGCAGCATGGTTACCTTTCGAAACGGAGTTGGTTGGTGGCCACGAAAATATTTTCGTGCTGGAGTTTGACCGTGAATGCTTCCTCGGCGGCAATCTGTTCGAGGTCGGCCTGCAGCAACCCGAGGTCGCGCGCGGCCGGGATTTCGAGCTGACCGATGAGCAAGAAGTCGTCGGCTTGCCGGTGCGCGAACAGGTCGAGAATGTTGATGTCTTTGCCGGCAAGGTATTCGCTGAACCGGCGGACGATACCGGGTTTGTCTTTGCCGAAAGCGGTCAGCACAAACCGGTCGATCGCCGTCACCGGCTTGGCAACTGGCGAGACGAATTTGCGGGCTACGACTTGGAAGCCTGTGGCGGCATCGCCACGAATTTCGGCAGCGAGCGCGTCGGGTTCGACTGGCTTGGCAAAGCTGATCACCATGATCAGCGTGAAATAGCCTTCCACGACAGTCTGACTGCAGGCGTCAATGTTACCGCCGCGCTGGTTGACGGCGCGCGTGATGGCGGCGACGATGCCGGGATGGTCGTCGGTCAGGACGTTGAGGACGTAGGCGTGGGGGAATTGGGTTTTCATTGGTGCTCCACTGCTGCGACGTGTTGCCATGCGTGATAGGAAGTGCGCACGACCGGCCCGCTTTCGACGTGCCGGAAGCCAAGCGGCAAGGCGGCGTTACGGAGTCCGGCGAATTCGTGTGGCGTGATGAAGGCCTGCACCGGCAATTGTGCCGGGGACGGCTGCAAATACTGGCCAAGCGTGAGAATGTCGCAGCCCTGCCGGCGCAGATCGGCAAAAACCTGGAGCAGTTCAGCCCGAGTTTCGCCGAGGCCGAGCATCAATCCGGATTTCGTGAGGATGCCGGGCCGGAATTCTTTCGCCATCTTCAGTACCTGCAACGAACGTTCGTACACCGCGCCGGGCCGGACCTGCCGGTAGAGGCGCGGGACAGTTTCGAGATTGTGCGCCAGCACCCGCAACGGCGTTTCGACGACGCGTTGAACGCAAACGGCCACACCGCGAAAATCCGGAATAAGCATTTCAATGTTGCACGTCGATAACCGCTGATGAATTGCGTCGATTGTGGCGGCAATGTGATCAGCGCCCTGATCTGGCAGGTCGTCGCGGTTGACAGACGTAAGGACGGCGTAATCGAGCTGCATCGCCGCAACAACTTCGGCAACGCCGGCCGGTTCGGAGGGATCAAGCGGGTCGGGTTGACCTTTGCGTACCGAACAAAAATTGCAGCGCCGGGTGCAGGTATCGCCCATCAGCATGAACGTCGCCGTTCCGTGGCTCCAACACTCGCCGATATTCGGGCACTTCGCTTCCTCGCAAACGGTGTGGAGCTTAAATCCTTGCCGGGCCGCGCGCAATTGGAGGTACCGGTCGCCGCCAGCCGGCCGGGTACGAATCCATGCCGGGATGCGGGAACGGGGTGGCGGCAGACACGTATTGCTCATTTCACTTCCAACCGGCGGGCGATGCCGAATTTTTCGATGCGCTTGCGCAACGTGGCGCGGGTAATGCCGAGCAATTTTGCTGTTTGCACCTGATTGCCGGCCGTTTCTTCCAGCGCGCGGATGATCAATTCGCGTTCGACGGCCGGGAGAATTTTCAGCTTCGTGTCCTTGCGCGCCAACGCAAACAATGGTCGCACAGCCGCGTCAATCGCGGCGTTCACATCTTCGGGCGCGACGGCCGGCCGGCGCGGATCGCGGATTTCCAACGGCAGATCGTCGACCGTCAACGTGTCGCCGCGGGCAACAACTGCGGCGCGCTCGATGGCGTTTTCCAATTCGCGCACGTTGCCGGGCCAGCCGGAGTTGGTCAACAATTTCAACGCCGGAGCGGCAATCTTCTTGCCACGCGCTGACGACGGGACAGACTTGCCGAGTTTTTGGAGAAAATAATCCACCAGCACCGGGATGTCTTCGCGCCGGTCGCGCAAGGCCGGCAAGTGGATGCGCACGACATTTAACCGGTAAAACAGGTCTTCGCGAAATTTCTTCGCCGCGACTTGGTGTTCAGGTTCGCGATTGGTGGCGGCGATGATGCGAACGTCGGCGTGGAGCGTTTGGTTGCCGCCGACGCGCTGGAATTCGCCATTTTGGAGAATGCGCAAAATTTTGGTTTGCGTCTGCAGCGGCATATCACCGATTTCATCTAGGAATATCGTGCCGCCGTCGCATTGCTCGAACTTGCCAATCCGTCGGTCGGACGCGCCGGTAAAAGAACCTTTTTCGTGGCCGAAGAGTTCGCTCTCCAGCAGGTTTTCCGGAATGGCGGCGCAGTTGATCGCCAGGAACGGTTTGTCTTTGCGGAGACTATGATGATAAATCGCGCGGGCGACGAGTTCCTTGCCGGTGCCGCTCTCGCCGGTGATCAGCACGGTCGCGTCGGAGTGCGAGACCTGACCGATCATCTTGAAAACCTGCTGCATCGGCTCGCTCTTGCCGACAATGCCTTCGGCGTAATCCTCCTTCGTCAGCAACGGTTGGTAGCTGACGACTTCGCGCATGTCGCGGGCAGTTTTGAGTGCTGCGGCAATCAACGTTTTCAGCTTCGGCACGTCGAGCGGCTTGAGGACATAATCGTACGCGCCAAGTTTCATCGCTTCGATGGCGGTCTGTGTCGTGCCGTAGGCGGTCATCATGATCACGAGCAGCTTCGGGTTGAGTTCCCGGAGTTTGCGCAACGTGTCGAGGCCGTTCGTCGCGCCCATCCGGATGTCCATCACCACCAAATCCGGTTGCACCGCCGCGACCTGATGAATCGCGCTCGGTCCGTCTTGCGCCTCGGCGACTTGCAGTGTGTCGCTTTCGAGATTGCGCCGGAACGCGCGCCTAATGTCGGCATCGTCATCGACAATTAAAATCTTGTCCACAGCTGGCATCTTAAACCGCCTGTCGCCGGCGCTCAATGCAAT
>Ga0316217_10000125_pt1 | contig 116499 bp, 78 predicted proteins | sample 1anoAmetaG_FD_203633 | JGI IMG/M metagenome (GOLD analysis project Ga0316217, IMG submission 203633) | Freshwater microbial communities from Trout Bog Lake, Wisconsin, USA - 1anoA | ecosystem: Environmental > Aquatic > Freshwater > Lake > Hypolimnion/Profundal zone | place: USA: Wisconsin... | reverse complement strand
GGTCACTTGGCCGAGGTGCTCCCGTTGGCGCAGGCTTTCTGGAGGCCTGGAGTGTGATCGCGATCATGCCGCAGATGCGGCTGTTGGTGGCGGTGGAGCCGGTGGACTTTCGTCGCGGCATCGATGGCCTGGTGGCCGTCTGCCGCCAGAGACTCCAAGCCGACCCGATGAGCGGCGCCCTTTTTATATTCGGCTCGCGCAATCGCAAATCCATCAAGATATTGGCCTATGATGGTTATCGGAACAGCCAGATTATGGGACATCGGCTCCAGCGATGGGGTTGTTTTCGTGCAAACCAGCGGTTCGGCGGACGACGATGTTCCCATAATTAAAGCGCCTCCAGGAAGGCTAGCACGTTGGACAGGGCCTTTTTCGGAACACGCCGAGTGGAACCCGGAGCTTGCAGATAAGCCAGGGTCTCTTTCTTCACGTTGAGGTCGGCTTCCGGATAGCCGTGAGTCGTGCCGAGTTGCTCGTGGCCCAGCCATAGGGCGATAATTTCGATAGCCACGCCGGCTTGGAGCAAATGCATCGCGCAGGTGTGCCTGCTATGCCGCTAGCGGCATAGCAGGCACAGCCTTGCAATGGACTTGCTCCAGCACGGCATCGATCGGTCGGTCATCGCCCTGTGGCTGGGCTACTAATCGATGGAAACCACCCAGATCTATCTCCACGCCAACCTCCAACTCAAGGAAGAGGCACTGGCAAAAACGAAACAGTTCAGCGGGAGACCAGGCCGCTTCCATCCGTCGGACCAACTCCTGGCGTTCCTTCAAGGTCTCTGATTATTCCGAGCCACCGAGAGCAAAAGGCCGGAAAGGTCCCGATTCATTGGGTCTTTCCGGATTGAATTCGGAATAATCGGGTGCACGGAATGATTTCTTCCATCAATGGGCTGGAGCGCCAGGAACACCCGCGTGGCCGGCGAAAGGCTCAGCATGGCCGTTGCAGGGCTTGGACGACCGAACTGATCCACTGGGCCGAGGCGCCTGCGCTAAACCGAACCGCCACGCCCCCAGCCAAGCTGACCTCGGCGGCCCAACGGCAGCTCCCTTCCGGTCCAGAGGGGAACCTGACCTCCCGGAACTCCGGAGCGACAGCCGCTGCCTTCCGCTGGGTTGGCCGTCGGCCCGTTGCCTCGGCGGGCTTCTGGTAAACCCAGTAGTGCAGGCGCCCCGCGGGCAACCCCTCTTTCAGCGCAAAGGCTTTAAGGCCGAGCCCGCTTGCGCGGTACCGAGCGATGACGGCCGCAATCTCGTTGGAACTAACCTGGAAACTGGCGATTTGATGACGTTGCATCTCCCGAGTCTACCAGTCGCCAGCGCCGCGCATAGACCGCACCCCCTGTACCGCTTACCCTGAATCCCCTGCTTCATTTTCACCAGGGTCTATTGCCACTCCTCATTGCACCGACAGCCCAAGTCCTTGCCCGTCAACCCATTCACTACGAACCAGAATCCGATCTTCCAAACGCCACGAACCCCATACAGAGGCGGCATCATCATGAAGTCGAACCTTTCCAGCGGAGCATTAAGACTCATTTCCATCAACTCCCGTATGCTGATTTTGGCCTTCCCGGTTTCACGAAGTGCTGTAAAAGACGAATCCGGGTCACGATGATTAGGTCAAGCGCGTCAACCAAGTTCTCCACCGGCCACATCCTCTCCGGGTCATCAGCAGCACGAATCCCCTCAAGCACCTGGACACGTCTTTCGGCCATGGATCGATCCGCCGCGTCCCTTTTCTCGATCAGGTGGATTCTGCTCGGCGACAAATCGAATTTCCTGGCAACATCTACACGGCGCACCCCCTTCTTCCTCATTTGGAGGATCTGCCGGTTGCGCTCTGGAATTGGGATCATGGCTCAGGTTGCGAGGTCAGATGGATCACGCGCAGGTCTCGCTCATTATGGCAATCGATACTGCGCCCACCTGCCGCTGCTGTCCTGTCTGAGTTTGCCCGAGCGGTGCAACTTGCGGAGCAAATACCACGCACGGTGCATTCCTACGCTTAGCAACTCCCGGCACTCAGCGTTGTTGATCGTGCCGTGCTGCTGAACATGCCTAACGATCGCTTCCTCCTCAGAGCATCTACCTCTGGCCTCACCAATGACTGAGATCCCAGCAGGCAATTCCGCAACGGTTTCTTCAGTTGCAGTTCTTGCTTGGGAGGCCTTCTCCGTCCCGGCAGCAGCCGCTGGGACTAAGAACCTGAGGTGCTCGGCGCCGATTTGGCCACCACCGTTTTGAATAAGCGCCCGCTCAATCACGTTTCTCAGCTCCCGGACATTACCTGGATAGTCGTAGCCCTCGAGCACCTCAAGTGCTCCAAGACTCAGGCTGGGTTGCGCCATTCCCATTTCCGACGCAAAGGCCTTCAGAAAATGTTCTGCCAGAAGTGGAAGGTCCTCGCGGCGCTCGCGCAACGGAGGTGATTCAATAGTGAACCGCGCCAAACGGTAGTAGAGGTCGCCACGGAACTTCCCAGCCTCGATGGCCGAGTTCAATTCGCAATTGGTTGCTGCCACCAAGCGCACTTGCACCTGCTTGAATTGGGTTGCCCCCACCGGCGTGATGACGCCGTCTTCCAACACCCGCAGGAGTTTTGCCTGCAGCGGTACTGGCATGTCACCAATTTCATCCAGGAACAGCGTGCCCCCGTGCGCCTGTTCGAAGCAGCCTTTGCGATCCGCCGTCGCGCCAGTAAAGGCGCCTTTCACTTGTCCAAAGAGCATGGACTCCGCCAACTCGCTCGGAATCGCCGAACAGTTCACCGGAATGAACGGCCCCTTTGCTTTCGCTCCTCCATAGTGGATTGCCCGCGCAATTAGTTCCTTGCCCGTTCCGCTCTCACCCGTGATCAGCACGCTCGCCGTGCCGAAGCTCTGCAACCGACGGATATCTTGAACCAGCGTCTGAAAGGCCGAACTCCGGCCCACGAACGCTGCCAGGCCCCACCGCTCCGCTTCCCGCGTGGAGATGATCGAGAGCTGTTCGTCCGCGACCTGAAAAGCTTGCTCCGCTTGCTCCCGCCTGCTGATTTCCGCCTGCAACTCCTGGTTTTTCCGCACAAGTTCCTGCGTCAGCCGGTGGATTTTCAGGTGCGTGGCCACCCGCGCCAGCAACTCCTCCGCACGAAACGGTTTCTGCACATAATCCACGCCGCCGGCCTGAAAACCACGCACCACATGTTCGGACTCATCGTGGGCGGTGAGGAATATAACCGGAAGCGATCGCCCGATCTCGTCGGCCTTCATTCGCCTGCAAACTTCGTAACCGTCCATCCCAGGCATAGTTACATCCAGCAGAATGAGGTCTGGAGGGTTGCGCTGGCAAAGCTGAAGGGCTCTCTGGCCGTTTGTCGCAGCGAGAACTGTATACCCGGCGGCACTCAAAGTGTCCGTGAGCAAGTTCAGGTTCGCGGGATTGTCATCAACCGTGAGCACCTTCGCGCCCGCCATGATTTCCGCATTGGAGGTCATATATACACCGGGTCAGAATCTAAAGCGAATACTCCGTGAGACCGCCTTTGGTGTCAACCGACCACTCGTTCCTCCAGGGTACGCAGCACGCCTTCCATATCGTGGGCAAGAGTGAGCGCCCGTAGTTCGGCCGCGAACACCCGTTCGCCGTCCCCGAGCCTTTCTAGCTCTCCTAACGCATTGCGAAGCTCCGTAGCGTTGGAGTCCTCCGCCGCGGTCTTCAGGCGGGCAACCATTTCCTTGGCAAGCGTGACCCGATACTCGAGTCCCGGCGCCTGTTGGGTCGGCGTCTCAACCGCTTGAAACTCGACTGAGAGCAGCCGCTGCAGGCATTCGCACAACCGGTCGAACTGAATTGGCTTGGCCATGAAATCGTCAAAGCCCACCGCACGATACCGCTCCTGCTCGTGCGCCAGCGCGCTCGCGGAGAAGGAGACAATCTTCGGCTGCCATCGACTCCATTCCCGGACCATGGCAGGTTCTCCTTTCTTAACCGAGGACGCCCGAGGGTCGCTTGCGTCGCGGGAGCTCCCTGCTTTAGGCGCGAATGACGCTACCGCCTCGCGAATGCGGCGGGTAGCCTCCAGGCCATCAATTCCGGGCAGCCGCACATCCATGAAAACGATGTCCGGGTGTTCCGCCCCTGCCAGTTCGACCGCTTTGAAACCCTCCTCCGCCGTGATGACGCAACAACCTATCGCGGAGAGCATCTGCAACAACACATCGCGATTCTCTGGCACGTCATCAACCACCAGAGCCTTCACGGTTTGACCCGGTTTCAGCCTGCGCAAACCCCGAGTGGTCGAGGCCCCCTGGATTTGCGACATCACTGAGTCTCTATCAAGGATTTCAAGCGGCACGGCAAAGAAAAAACGCGAACCTGTACCGCTCGCCGTCTCAAACCCAATCTGGCCGTTCATCAGTTCGACCAGTCGCTTCGCGATGGCTAGGCCAAGTCCCGTGCCACCCTTGGTTTGCAGCCCCGCCGCCTGCTCGAAAGGCTTGAACAGGCGCTCCTGCAACTCAGGCGTAATCCCCGGCCCCGTATCGCAGACGGCAAACTGAATTATTACCGGCTGCGAAACCCCGCCAGATGGAGCCAGCCCGATGCGGCTGTTCTCCGTCCTCCCTCCTCCTCCCTCTGCCTCCGGTCTTGTAACTTCCAGCCTCACCTCTCCTCTTTCAGTGAACTTCACCGCGTTTGCGACAAGGTTGATGAGCACCTGCCTCAGTTTCCCTTCATCCCCGCGCAGCCTGCATTCCGAAGTTTCCACTTTGAATTCCGCAATCCACCTTAGTCCTTTTTGCGTGCAACGCTCCTCAAAAGGCGCCGAAACATCCCTCACCAGCGCCGCCAGATCGAATACGGCGAGATTTACCGTCATTCGGCCAGCCTCGATTTTAGACAGATCCAAGATGTCATTAATGAGGCCCAAGAGATGCTCTCCGCTGTGCTCGATCGTTTCCACCGCGGGTCGCAATTCATTTGGCAACTTCCCACCCCGTTGGAGCAACTGCGAATATCCGAGGATGGCATTCATTGGCGTCCGAATCTCGTGGCTCAAGTTGGCCAGGAACTCGCTCTTGGCCTGGTTAGCCCGCTCGGCTGCGTCCTTGGCGGCGAGGAGGTCGCGGTTCTTGCTCTCCAGTCCCTCCCGCGCCTGCCGATCTTGCTCCAGCATGTGCTGCCTGAGCCGTCCAGTTTCGCGGCGCTTAACTTGGTAGCGCCAACCAAAAAGCGCCGCCATCAACCCCATTGCGGACCCGCCTCCACCCAAAACAATCTCCGCGAATAACCCCGATGCTTTCGCTTGGTCATACCAGAGTCGCGCCGGTTTGGGCTTCATCACGGGTTGCGGTCCCTCCAACGCAGCAATCAAGCCGTTTGTTTGTCGGCATTGATCACGATAGTATTTCAACGGATACACCTTGCGAACCTGATCACCAAATGCCACGCTGGCGTACTCGTCCCCGCGTTCCGAACAACCGTACAGCGCTTTGTGCGGATGGTAGGCTAGGCACTCATCGTCAGGCAGCAAGTGAACCCTCATTCCAGCAGACGACGTACGCAAATTCCAAAATGAGATTTCCTCTCGCACATCGCCGACAGCCAACGTCCATCCATCCGCGCTCACAGCGATGCTCTGGACCTTGGTGGGTGAAACGTCAAGGCGTTTCTCCAGACCGCCGGAACGAACGTTCCACAGCTGGATCTCCTGGGCGCCATTATCTGCTACTGCCAAAAGGTCATTGCCCATTACGAAGGCGAGCGTGGGCATTATTGGGTTAGTGCGAGAATCGTTATCAGTGAGATGACTGAGAGGGGTAAATTGTCTGATTAAACGGCCACTGCTAACTTCAAACACCGTCACGATCAGGTTTGTGCCAAGATAAGCCATTTTTGAACTATCGCCAGCCAGCACCGCCTTGTCAGCAGCTGAGCCGGTGTAGTCACCAACAAACTCCCGGATCAGGCGCCCATCCGCGACAGACCATAAGCCTAAGTGAACGTTGCTTGTTGGAGCAACTAAGAGCTGATCGTCTAAACTAAATACCAGAGGACCAACCCACGCATTCGTGGCTATTGCCGTTTCCATCTCGTTCTGAACGTTCGTAGCCAAGACCAAGGAAACTGCCCGGAGGTCCGATTCAGCGGTTCGTAGAAAAGCGGCAGACCGACAGTTCGGGCTCAAAGCGATTGTCTTCGCGTGCATGCCCACATCAAAATTATAGTGCCATTTCCATCTCGTTCCACCATAGGGACATGTAGACTCAAATGTGCCACTTCCGATGCTTACCACGCTTTCGCCGACGCCAGCATATAACGGGTAGTCAGCGACACCAACCGCACCGGGATCCTTATAATTGAGTCGGCGTCCCACTGTACCACTTTCGAGATCCAAAGCAAGCCATGTACTAGAGGTGTCGTCAGTTGCAGCCAGTTTTACGATGAGGCTGCTTCCATTTGGAGAGAGAATAATGTCTCGGATCTGGTGGCTCTGAGCATCTTGAAACACCTCAGAGAAAGTCCCGCTCGCAATGTCGATGATTCGGACACGCCGATCAGCATGAGCTGCCAAAAGTTTCTGCCCATCCCGGCTGAACTCGATACTACTTGCAGTCGCCAGATTCGCCGCCACGGTGCGCAAGACCGCACTCCGCTCACCAATTCGCACAAGAGTAATGCCGCTAGCCCAGCCAAGGTTGGGAAATTGCCCGCTCGAGAATGCTAGAACGTCTCCCTTCGCGTTAAATGTCACGTGTTGCACCTGGTCCTTTGCTCGAGCAACGGTCTCGATGTGCTTTCCTGTTCGTGCGTCATAAAGATCCACTTCTCCTCTGTCTGTCCCTACCGAAACGACCGTTCCGACCGGGTCGAGGGCGACACACTTGGGAACGTCCCTACAGTGGATCTCAGACACTTTCTGCTCGTCCAATTTCCAAACGGTTAAACTATCTCCTGCCACAAAGGCCAGGCATTTGCCATTATAACTCTCGCTGCACAATGAGATCTGATTGGTACCAACTGTCCACTGGTTCAGCAATTCGCCGGTATCCGGTCTCCACACTGAAACCGATGAAGTCCTGCGCTCTGGGGATCCGCTCGCATCCTTCCCCGGAAAATGGCACACAAGCAGATGTCCGCTCCTTAGGAATGTCGCGCAGGTAATTGTATTCGATGGGAGCAGTGCAACGGAGCGTTTGGCCCCCTTCTGGACATCCCAGATCTCAACAGACGTTTGCGCGTTCACCGCCAGCAGTCTTCCGTCCGGGCTAAAGGACAGGTTGCGTGGATGCATGCTCCCTGATCGAAGGGTCCTCAGCGCCGTTCGAGTGTTGGCGTCCCAGAGAATAATCCTGTCGTCGTCGAGGACGACACCGGAAAGGCTGGCTATGATTGAACCATTTGGACTCCACCTGGCCTCTATCGCTGGAGCTCCGTGTCCGGATAAGACCAATATCTCGTGTGGATAGAATTGCGTCGCCAACCCAAAAGAAGCCGCATGCAGTTGGAGAGTCAAGCACACAAAGAAACGCGACCTGGAAGAACTCGAGTTGTACTTGAATAACCATGCCGTCAACGGACGTGCACGAGGACCAGCTTGCGACCATGTTGGCAACGGATGCACGAGAATCACCATAACCGAGATCATCCGCCTTGCAACTCCCAGGAATCTAACAGCGAGCCGTCGAGGCAATGCAGACACAGTGCAACTCGCAACACCTGTAGCCGCGTGACCTTCTCGCAAGACTCGGGTGCGATTGTTAGAGGTGTTCATGTTGAACGCATTCATACCTGTTCTCTCTCCGATTGGCAATGCGGGAAATCACGATTGCATACATTGGCGTTTTTCTTCGATATTCGACGCCCGCGGGTCCGGTTGGCTAAATCCTCTGCCGCCGCAAACACTGAACCTAGAGCGAGTTCAATAGATGTTTGTTGACCTGGCCTGGCAACAGTTGGATTCGCTCGCAGATTTGTACAAATCCGCTGCCGCTGAGGAAGGTGGAGTTGATCAAGGTTCATATTCATGCCTTTCCTGAGGCACAGCCTAGATATATCATTCGTTCGTAGTGACCAAGCGATAGAACCGTTGCTTACTGCTTGGCGTCGACATAAGCTTAACCCCCCTCTCACCATCCCCAAAAAACGAGTCACCGAGATTCACCCAGGTTGTCAAGTCTTCAGAAGATTGGAGTTGATACGCCTTCCCGAATTCTGTCGAAATATCTACTGCAGAGATTTCCAAACTATTCAAAGCTCCGTGTTTCGGACTCATATCGAGCAAGGCGTAGTCGACCCCGGTATCGTTTTCGATGACAATGTCAAAGAAGCCCTTGGCTCTAATCAAAGGTAGCAGGTTCGTTGTTCCGCCCGTAGACATTGGCAAGGCTGACAGATCGAGCTTCGCAATAGCCACATCACCTTGAACCCAAGGAGTGTTCTTCAGCAACCCCGGATCGTCCGCACTTTGTCCTAAACTTCGATGCCAAGCCAGCGCGCTCTTTGATGAACTATTCTGAGTGTCGGTAAAGAGTATGTCCATTGTGTCAGTCGCCGTAGTCCCTGTTCCAGCGGTTAGCTTTAGCCATAGTGTTGCTCCTTCCACATCTGGAGGAATGTTTGCAAAAGTGTGCCCAAAGGCCGTATTTCCGGCTACAGAATTCACCCCAGGAACCTGGTCAAAGTCGAAGCGCCTGTGAGCATACTCCATCAACAAGAGATTTCCTAAAGCCCGGGAAGGTGATGACAGCGATGGGGGTTGGCCGAACCCATTCACAGTGCCAGCAACTCTGACGTTCAAACTCTCAGTAATCACTCCGGCAGTTACAGTCTGATGCAAGTCCTTGGTGGCGTTACCGCTGTTGAACTCGAAGCGATACGGCAGCGTGGCTCCACCAAAGCGATACGTGATCCCATATCCAGCTCTGGCAGGCGTGTTTGAATAAACACCAATCGTCACTCCACCGAGAATGACTCGCACATTATCACTCGGGTTACGGCTGGTACTCTCATCAGCGTTTACGGAGAATCGCACGACCCATTGGTTGGAGCTAGGCATTCTCAAATTGCCTTCAATGAAACCTGAAGTAAATGCTCCAAGTCTTACGGCTTCTCCATACGGAGTCACATTCGCTTTGGTGATTCCACTACTCCACCAAGCCGTCTCGACAATGTCGGCGACGCATAGCGTCGGGATTAGGGCAAGAGATCCTGCCACGGTTAGCAGCGGAAGACGGCTCCAAGAGGGCCGATTGTCTTTCTGCGTTAAATGGTTATTGCTATTCTGTGAGTTTAGTTGAAGTGTTTGCATTTGTTTGTAGTGTTGAGTAAAGGTTGTAGTGAGCTTGTTATTGGTCAGAGCAATTGGAGTGTCATGCGATAAATACTTTTAGATGTATCTTTATGATGCGGCACCAGCCTGTCAGTAATGCTGCTAGCAAGAATTGTCCCGTCGCGAAGAGGGAGATTAGCTGCGCTCGAGCGCGCGCTGGATTCGCTCGCTTGCTTCATACAACAACGATTTCCTGAAACTGGCAAAGAACTTGGTTCGATCTTCCTCGCCAAGCGATGATGTTTCGGGAGTAACCGCGGTAATCCATTCCCACTGCCGGAAAGTCCAAACTGCTTCAAAGACGCCGGTTAGGCACCGTTTCAGCACTTCGGTGTGCTGCCCAACGATGAAACGGAGTCGCATGGCCTTGTTCTCGATGACGCCTAAAGGCTGTTCCAAAAGATGGTCGAGACTCATCCGTTCGGCGATTTCTTCGCAGGAACCTCCGCTCACCGCGCAGCAATAGACCACCGAAGCGAGTGTGGTTTGAAATCTGTCGGATTCGAGGTCCGCTGCCAACCCAATCGCCGACTCGTCCGACCAGTAGAGAGTTTGGACAGCGTCGATGGCGAGTTTTTTCAGGATCGGTCCGGGCACCCACTCAGTCAGGTCTACAGGCATCACATTTACTGTCAGCACCTCGTCGTCGGTTTTAATCTTGAAACCCCTTGTTTGGACAGTATCAGGGTTGATTTCATGTCCCACTGCAGCTCGTGAGGTCCTGCTGGGTATTTTGCTCGTATTCATAATCCACTTCGTTGGTTTGTTGACTGAAGTGAAGAGATGCATTTCGTATGCCAACGCTCCAACTACCGCGTCTTTTGGCTTCAGGACGGGAGGCTGCCCTCAGTGTCTTGGCGACGAACCGATTCAGGAAGCCAATTAGGACTTGAATCCCCGAGACACGTAATGGCTTGTATTTGGGTGGTTTCGGCGGGTTTGTTTGCTCCGCACTGAATAGAGAGCGACCAAAAGGAGAGGCCTATTCTCGGGCTCGCCGAAGGCGCGGTATCAATTGAGCGATTCGGTACAATTTAGTCGCGCCGTGCTTCTTGGCAGTTGCCTAGTCAATTTCAGCTACTCAAGACCACTCAAGGATCTTGAGTAGGATTTTGACTAGTCGAAGTTCTTCACCTCAATCTGCCGATACCATTTCAGCCCGCGATCGTCCGAAGAAGAAGATAACCGTACCGTCCTGCTCCAGTTCCTCGGGATCTTCTGATCCAACGCTGCACTCCTCTCTGGTTTCCGCCGCGAGTTTGAACACCTCCTCTCGCGCGGACCAAGGCGCGGCGCCCGACCCAACGCGCGCTGCTGCAGAAGCACGGCAAGCCTCTATTCCCTAAGCCAATATGGGCATGTCAACTAGTCTATTGACATGCTATTCGGGGCATTTCCTATGCTTTTCGCTTGGATCCATGGCGATGTTTCTGTAATCGACTCGATCGTTCCAAGGCGATCCGCTCTCCAACCCTGTCCAGGTGACCGCCGCCCCGTCGGGCTTGGCGCTAGTGGCAGCGACGGCGCCAACCGGAAGACGCCCCAGTCAACCGTAGCCAGATCTCCCTGGGGTTGGTGCACGCCTCGGTGAAGGCGAGGGTACTCAAGGTAGCCTCCAGCACCGCTGAGATCTCTACGAGGCGTTTAGGCGGCTTTCTTGTCGGTCGCGGGCGGGGTTAGCTTTATCATGATGTCCAGCGTATTGATGACGGTGAGGACCTTGCTGAGCTTGCAAGTTGGTTTCCCCATTTCTAGTTCGATAATGAAGAATATTTCCGATCGGGAATAATCCCTAAGAACCTCAGAAAGAGCGATATGGATGCGCGACCGAAATCGCGTAGCGTGTGATAGGGGCAGGGATGGCACTTGCGCCCCGCCTCTCCCACCGAACCGGACGGGCGGATTTCCCGCATCCGGCTCTCCAGTTAGTGGGGTCTCGGTGAGGCAATCCATAAGCACATGAGCCATGTTCCAGACTAAATGACCCATGCGCCGCAGACCATCGGTTCGGCCAACGTTGGCTGTCGGTCTGGCTCCGTCCATAGCCGGGGAGTTTCTCCCGCTTGCGCAACATCGCCCGCAGGCGCCGCCGCAACCATCCATCCGGACCTCGCAGGCCCGAGGGATAGCTTTCCCGGAAGTAGTTATGCCAGCCGCGCAGAATGGGGTTCGCCAGCGCGATGGTTTCGCCCAGGCCCTGCCCATTGGTGCGCCGCGTCAGTAACCGCAGCTTCTCCAGGCTCTTCTTCCGCGGCCATTTCTTCCCCTCGCGAAAGTGCCAGCCCAGAAAATCAAAGGCTTCGTTCTGCACGTTCACGATGCGCGTCTTGGTCGGGTGCAGGGTCAGTCCCGCTTCCTCGCTCCAAACCCGCAACTCCGCCAGCGCCGGCTCGGCTCCTTCCCGGCTCCGGCACAACACGACCAAATCGTCCGCATAGCGTACCATCTCGTATCCCTTCCCGGCCATCTGATGGTCCAAGGGGTTAAGATACAGGTTCGCCAACAGTGGACTGATCATGGCCCCTGCGGGGTCCCGCGCTCGGTCGGTTGCCAACCTGTGAGTCCTTCCAGTACTCCAGCTTTCAGACTTTGTTCCAGCAGCGCCAGGACGCTACCGTCCACCACGCGCTGCTTGACCAACCCGAGCAACCGGGCGTGCGGGATCGTGTCGAAGTAGTTCTTGAAATCAAGATCGACGCACCAGGTGCGCCCGCCTTCCAAAAGTCGTTCGACCCGCGCCACCGCTTCCCGGCATCCGCGTCCGGGCCGAAACCCGTAGCTGAGCTCGGCGAAGTCGCGCTCGAATATCGGTTCAAGCACGTGCTTCAAAGCCGCTTCCACCGTCCGGTCGCGCACCGCCAGTATGCCCAGCGGCCGCTGCTCCGTGGTCCCGGGCTTGGGTATCCACACCCGTCGCGCCGGTTGCCGGTGGTAGCGCTTACTCCGCAGTTCTTCGCCCAACTCTGCCAACTCGGCCTCCGCCTGCGCGTCGAACTGCTTCACGCTTTGGCCATCGACTCCGGGTGCGCCGCCATTGCGCCATACCGCCCAGAAGGCGGCTTGCAGGCTGGCCGGCGCTATGACTTTGTCCCAGAGTCGGAACCATACGGTTGTCGGCTCGCTTTGTTCGAGCCGGTTCAGCATGCGCTCCGTCCACACCACAGGGGCCACCCACCACCAGCGGTCGTGGGCTTTTCCGGCTTGTGGAGACGAGGTCTCCCTCGTCACTCCCGCCGGTTCAGTTGCCTGAGCCTGAGTCATGGCCTGAGCGCTTCCACTTTCCTGCATCCCTTGGCTCCACGGGCGTTACCCCGCTTCCTCGCTACTATGGATGCTCTGACTCCCGCCAGCCGGTTCTTCGGGCCTTGCGGCTATGAACGCCGTTCTGTCGCCGACGGGTCTCCCTGCTTATCGCGCACACACTTCCCACCGTTCTGTCTCCAACCACCACGCCACCCCAACCACGGCATTCGCGCTCATTCACGCTTTCTTTCTGCTCGGGGCTGTACGCCAGAGGACCTGGCCTCGTTTTCGAGACCCAAGGCGGTTCTCCTCCCAGGGTCATGGCGCAAGCTTGGCTCAGCACTCGCAGGCTCGCTGGTCGGCATGGCCGAATCGAGTTCACTTTGTGTCATGTCAGTCATGTCACGTCGTTACGGACCGATGGTTCACCTCCGACAGCTCTCCACCCCGTGTCTCCGCGGCGCAGTAGTCTTCGGTTACAGGCGGGTGAATGTTCCGCCTGGCAGGGACTTCCACCCTGCTGTGTGTGCGCCTTCACAGGCGCACGAATGCGCGGCAGGCCCGCGCTTTGGCTGCGTCCGGCGACAGGAAACTCGGAATTGATTCTTGCACGGGCGCTTAGCAACTTCGTTGCTCGACCCCGTTGTCTATCCCGCCGAGCAGTTGGTCGCCTTGTATGCCCGGCGCTGCAGATTGGAACTGTTTTAGTCCTGCCCCACTGCCGAAAAGACAGAATGCAAGAGGCTGGGATTGCTCCCAGCCTCTGGTCGAATCAATTCAAACCGGGCTTACGGCAACACGCGATAGTACATCTGCGTGCCCGCCCCCGGGATGGCATAAGGACTGCACTGGGCGGGCACGGGCGTCCACGGACCAGCAAGGCTCGTGGAAGAGACGAGGGTGCCGGCATAGGTCAGGGTAGCCTTGCCGCCGCTCTGTCTGAGGATCAACTCGCCAATCGTGGCGGTATTGGGATACAGACGAATCTTCTGCACCGAGTAATTCGAATCGTTCTGCACGTTGCCGCCCGCCGCGGTGGGATTGAACGGGTCGGTCGAGCTGATGGTATGGCCGTTTGCGGCGTAGCCACTGTTGGGCGGCGCAGAACCGCCGCTGTCGTTCATCGTCGCCACACCGAGAATCAAATGATCCGGCAGCGAGAGGCCAGCGGTGTCCACCTGGTCCCAGACGAGACCATTCCAGGAGGCGTAGATTACATAATTCGTCTCCTCGCTGCGGGTAATGCGCAGCCAGCGCGCCTCGTAGGCGTCCGACTGCGGATCAACCCTACCCACCGAGTTGGTCGCGCGCAAGTCACCCTGGTAACCCTTGAGCCCGTCGATGACCGTCGACCAGGCGTAGCCGGCATTGCCGTTGCCATAGCCGCCGTCCACCGTCGTGCGCCACAAGGGGATAGCGCCACGACCCGGACCGAAGGACTCGACGTAGGTGGTGTTGGCCACCATCGGGACCTGGGTGCCGGCGGTCGTGTATTCGGAGCCGGTGTTGTAGAGGGCGGCGCGCAGCATCAGGCCGGAGTTGGCGTAACCCGTCGTGTTAGCTGCGCGGTCGTAGCGGCTGATCTTGACCGCCACGTCGAAGTTGCCCGACAACATATTCGAGTTGTAAACATAGTGAACGAAGTCGCCCGGATTCCAGGCATTGGAGCCACCACCCACGATTTCAACTTCGGGAGCATCATCCGAAGAGGTGGCCACGGTCGTGCCCACCAAGTAGGGATCGTCACCGACCGTGGGACGGTTGGTCGGGTTCTGAAAGGAACCGAGGTCGGTGCCGGTCCAGGCGGAGACCTTGCCACTCACGGTCGAGTTGGCCACGATGGTGTTGCCCGAGCTGTCCTGCACGTTGTTCACGGTCACAGTGAAAGCGTTGCTGGTTAGACCAGTAACGGTTAGATAGACCGCGTCGCCACCGATGCCCACCTCGGCGGATTTAACCGTACCCTGGCTCAGGGTATAGTTGGCAATCGGCGTGGCGCTGGTGGAATTGACCTGTTTCGAAAACTTCACGCCGATGGTCTTCTTGTCCAGCGTGCCCGCGGAGATCAAGGTGGGCGGCACCACGTCGCCCAGATTGACGGGCATGTAGCTGTCAAAGTTCGCCACCGCCCGGGAGAGCAGCCCCATGGGATTGCCTGTGCTGTCCGTGGGATTGAGCGACGAAGCCAACACCGGTCCAAACAGGACCACATTGGTGATTTCCTGGTAACGCTGACCGATCAGCGTCCAATTCACACCGTCGCCGCTCACGTAGAACGAGAAGCTGTTGCCTACGCGTTTCATGCGCAGCCATTGGCTGGGCAAGGCATTGGACACGCCTGCGTAATCGCGGCTGATTTGAGTGTAATTCTGGGCATCCAGGCAGCGGCCCTGGACCTTAACCTCGTTGGCGCCAGCCGGATTGCCCGCCACCAACTGGAAGTTCAGTTTGTAGGCGTTGGTGCCGGTGCTCATCATCAGGCCCGCCCGCGCCCAGCTATCCACCGGCACGGTGTCGCCCGGGGTGTAGGTATAATCGGTGCCGTCACCATTGTAATAGGTATTGGTCAAGCTGGTGACGTTGACTTGCATGTCAAAGTCGTTGGTCAAGACCTGGTAAGCAAAGGACAGTTCGTCGCCACCGGTGGTGCCATCATAGGGCGAGGGCAGATTCTGGAACGTCCCGGTGCCGCCGCCGGTCATGTTGAAGGCATGAGTGCCGGCCGAGGTCCAGGTGCCCGAGAGGGCCGCCGAGGAGCCGTCGGCGGGGCGAACATCCACCAGAACCAAAGGCACCGGCAGCGCGTTGGTCACTCCGTTGGGGAAGACCTTAATGCGTTGCACCGAGTAATCCGCCTCGTTCTCAACAAAGCCGAGGGCCGGCGAACCGTCTGAGCCCACGTTACCCGTGTTCCAGGCGGCTAAGGGATCGCCAGCGGAGCCGGGAATCTGGACCAATTGGTGCGCCTTACGGTCATAGGCGCCGTAAGGAGGCGTGCCGCCACCGGTATCGTTCATGGTAGAGAAGCCGAGATACAGTTGGTCGGGGAGATCCGGCAGATCATGGGTATCACTTATGACCCAGTTCGAGCCGTCATAGGAGCAGTACATGGTGTAGGTGGTGCCCTTGCGTTGGATCCGCAGATAACGGGCCGAGTTGGTTGAGGAGGCCGGGTCCACATGTCCACTGGCATCAATGCAGCGCAACGCGTTGTAATAACCCTTGATGCCGCCGATGGCCGTGCTCCAGCTAATCCCGCCGTTGTCGTTGTTGTAACCCAGGAGGTCTTGGTCGCGCCAGAGCCCAATCGACGCTCGTCCCGGAGCATCGGCTTCCTCGTAGGTCGTATTGGCGACCATTGCCGACTGGGTAGCAAGATAGTTCGTGTAATTATAGCCCGTGACAGGTAGTTGGTTCGTCACGTAAATGGCGTCGCGCAGCATCAGGCCGGAGTTGGCATAGCCACCGGTGGTGACGCCGCCGGAAACCACGTTGTGGTCATTGCGGTCCACCTCGATGGTCACGTCGAAATTACCCGACAACGGCGTCGAGCGCCAGACGTAGTGTATGAAGTCGCCCGGATTCCAGGCATTGGAGCCGCCGCCAACAATCTCGATTTCGGGGTTGTCATCCGAGGAAATCATCACCGCCTCGCCCACGTTGTATGGGTCGTCGCCCGGTTGCGGACGGGCTGAGGCGTCGTTGAAATAGCCGATGTCGGCATGGTTCCAGTTCAAGGCCCGGGCGGCCACTTGAGAATTCGGCGCAATGGCATTGCCGGCGGTGTCCTGCACCCCGGCCAGCACCGTGACGGAGAAGGTGTCATTGGTCAGACCGGTGACGCTCAGATACATCGTGTCACCCCCGATACCGGACTTGGCTCCAGCTATAGTCACCGCACCGCCGCCCGGCTGTGTCACGCTGTAATTGGCCACCCTCTCCGCCGTCGCCGACGAAACCAGTTCGGAGAACCTGACTCCCACCGCCGCCTTGTCCAGCGCTCCGGCCGAAACCAAGCGGGGCGGGGTCGTGTCATTGACCGCCGTAGCGCCGTAGTTGGCGAACTTGACCGTGGCCATGGAACCAGATATGCTGCTCGCTGCGGTCGGGCCGACCAGCAGGGTCTTGGAGAATCCTCGCAAGTAACGTTGCCCGGCGAGGGTCCAAGTGGTGCCATTGGGTGCCCACGTAAACGGCGAAGTAATCGCCCACGCGGCGCAGCCGTAACCATTGATTAGGCAGCGCGTTGGCAACCCCGCTCAAGCGGCGATCCCATTCCGTGTAGTTCTCGCCATCCAGCGCGCGGCCCATGAAGACCACCGCATTGGCGCCCGCCGGGTTGGCGGCGACCAGTTGGAACGACTGCGCATAGTGGTTGGTGCCGCCGCGGCACATCGGGCCGCCGAACGTTATGCTGTACGAAGGAGTCGAGGCGTTGGCAATGCTCGTAATCTGAACCCGCCGATCGAAGTCACCGGTAATCGTCTCTTAAAGGAAACCCATCACGTCCCCGGAGGCGTTGATATCGGGGAAGTCCCAATTAGGAGCACTCGAATCCCAGGTTGGATTCAGGCTCATGTTCGCAGGATAAGGGACGCCGTCACTGGTCAGCGTGAACGCTGTACCAGTGCCGGTCGTGTAGGTTCCCGCCTGTGGTCAGGTGGCCGGCGGGAAGATGTTGACAAAAGTCAGGCCGGCCGAGGCGCACAATGGCGCGGAGATTACGGCGGCCATGGTATAAGTCGCCCATCTCTCTCCGCCACGAACTCTGCTCAGGAATAGTCTCATATTTATTTATTGTTTTCTTGAGCCAGATTGGGGTCCGCGTATTAGCTAAACAGGTCCTTCTGAATCTGGAAAGGGGTCGGGCGCGGAAACGTCACCAATCCGCTGGAAATCGCCGCGAAACGGAGTTTGGGGGCGGGGAGCGGGGGCGTTCTGGTAAGAGGTTTGCGGCCACCCTTCGGGGCCATATCCCTTGTCAGTCTTTAGTCTCGGCGAGCGAGAAAAACTCTTTGAGCCCCGGCGGGATTTATTCGCCAAGATTGATCTGGTCTTTTTCGACACCGCTTCCCTCTACTTCGACGGCCCGGGCGGCCAGGAGCTTGGCCGCCATGGCAAAAGCGAAGACCATCGGCCAGACCTGCCGCAGATGGTGGTGGGATTGGTGTTGGGTCTGGACGGATGGCCGTTGTGTTGCGAGTTGTGGCCGGGCAACACAGGCGATGTCACCACACTCAGGGTGGTGGTCAATCGGTTACGACAACAATTCCGAGTCCGTCGGGTTTGTATCGTCGCGGACCGGGGGATGATCAGTGCGGATACGATCAGCGCTTTGGAATCGGGCGCCGTCGATTGCGACTAGATAGTGCCTCCCAACGGAGCTATCGCACCCTCGCCAAAGCGTCCAATATCCGGGCTAGAGATCGGGTCCGCGGATAATTTGCGGCATGATTTTCATAGGAGCGCGAGTCCCTTTGCGCTAATTTGCGGCGATCGTTTTGCGCATATGAATCTGGAACATAGAATTGTCCTGGTTACCGGCGGCACCAAAGGCATTGGGAGCGCCACGGCAATCGCCTTGGCTGAAAAGGGCGCGGATGTGGCGATCGTGGGACGGTGCCGGGACGCCGACGCCGAGGAAACCCGGCGGCGGATCGAAGCGCTGGGCCGTCGATGCCTGCTCCTCCTCGCCGATGTCGGAGTGGCCAGCGAAGCCGCGCGATGCGTGGAAGAGGCGGCCCAAGCGCTGGGCCCGGTTGATGTCCTGGTCCATGCGGCCGGGGGCCCGGCCAATGGCGGGTTGTTGGAGTTGACCACCGAGGCGTGGCATGCCGCGTTCGACGTGCATGTGCATGCCATTTTCCATTTGTGCCGCGCCGCCATCCCGGCCATGCGGCAGAAGAAGGAAGGCGTGATTATCCTGATCTCGTCGGCGGCCGGGATCCGCGGGGTCAAGACCAACGTGACCTACCAGGCGGTCAAAGGCGCGTTGCCGCAACTGACCCGGGCGCTCGCCTACGAGTTCGCCAACGACAACATCCGCGTCAATTGCGTCGCCCCCGGCATCATTCGCACGGCCTTCCATGCCGCCATGCCGGCGCAAGCCAAACAGCACAATCTCGATCATCGAATCCCCCTCCATCGCGAGGGCTCGCCCGAGCAGGTGGCCTCCTTGATCCGGGAATTGGTGGCGAATGATTACATCACCGGCGAAACGGTCGCGGTGGACGGCGGCTTGACGATGCGGATTTGCTAACGAGGCGCGGCCTCAGACCGCAAACGATGAGGTCATGACTGGACCGCAAGCCAGCGATGAAGCGCCGCCCTCCCCGCTGCGCTGGTGGATGGTCGGCCTGGCCTTCCTGGCCACGGTGATCAATTACTTGTGCCGTCAGGCCTATTCCGTCTCGGCCACGACCTTGCAGCGGGTTTTTTCCCTTTCCAACGAAGACTACGGTCTGCTCACTTCCGGCTTTTTCCTGGCCTACGCCGTTAGCAACGGCGCCTCGGGTCCCATCGTGGATCGGCTGGGCACCAAGCGCGGTTACCTGCTGTGCATGTTTGTCTGGAGCTCAGCCGTCGCGCTGATCGGCGCCGCCCAAAACGTCTGGATGCTGGCCGCCTGCCTGATGCTGCTGGGACTGGGCGAAGCTGGAAACTGGCCGGCCGCGGTGAAGGTCGTTGGGGAATGGTTCCCGCCGCGGGAGCGCTCGCTCGCTTCGGGTCTTTTCAACAGCGGGGCGGGCATTGGCGCCCTGGTCGGACCCACCGCCGTGGGCCTGCTCCTGCTTCGTTTTGGATGGCGGCCGGCGTTCGTCATCGTGGGCCTGATCGGCTACGCATGGCTGGCGGTTTTTGCCCTGGCCTACCGCACGCCCGCCACGGTGGCGTCCGAGGCCGCCGCCCCTCCGCCGCCGCCCTGGCGTTTGCTCAAGACCCGGTTCCTGCTCGTTTTTACCCTGTCCAAGGTCTTCATGGACCCGGTGTGGTATTTCTTCGTGTTCTGGCTGCCCAAGTTTCTGACCGAAGCGCATCATTTCAATCTCAAACAGATTGTCTGGCTGGCGCCGATTCCGTTCATCATCGCGGATATCGGGAATTTGGCGGGCGGGGGGTTCACGCAGTTTCTTATCGCTCGCGGCCGTCCGATTCCGTCCGCGCGCAAGACGGGAGCCGCGGTTTTTGGGCTGCTCATGGTTTCGGCTATTCCCGCCATCCTGAGCCGCGATCCCTATTTATCGATCGCCTTTGTTTCCCTCGCCATGTTCGGCTATACGGGTTACACGACCAATACGCTGGCCTTTCCGGCGGACGTGTTCCCCAAGAACATGCTGGGCTCGGTTTGGGGCCTGGCCAGCATGGGTTCCGGACTCGGAGGCATGCTCTTCCAATGGCTCTCCGGCCGCATGGTGGACAAGTTTGGGTATTACCCGGTGTTCATCGGGTATGGCCTCATGCCATTGGTCGCCGTCGCCATTGTGCTCTTCTTAATCGGACCGTTGCAGCCGGATCCGCGTTTTCAAGTCGGCGGCGCGGCTCGCCCCCAAGCCGAACCCATCGCTTTGAAGGGGGATGCGCCGCTCTCGTCTTCGTCGTCCTGAGAGGTCGGCGACGCGGAGGGCGACGTTTCAATTCTCGCGCCAGCGTGGGCGTGGACGATGGAGCCGCAAACGGACGACCTCCTGTTTTTTGCCGGCGACAGCATTTTCCGGGTGACCGTCCGCGAGCGGTCCTAACCCGGCGGGAGCTTTCCGGCTCTCAACCCGCGCTCAAGGCTTGGGCCAGTTCAGGTGCTTGTGCAGGAAATCGAACGTCCCCTTTCCGTTGATCGTGTGGGGGCCATTGAAGAACTCGATCTCCGTCCGATCTCCCAACCCGAGCTTCACGTATTGCCGCCGAGTCTTGGCGTATTCGTAAGCGACCCATTCATCCGGGGCCACGCCGTCCTCGTGCCCGCGCTCGACCATGAAGGGGCGGGGGATCATGAGCCAGCTCAGTTCGGCGTAGTTGAAGGTATTGCCCAGGTCGAACTCCGGCATGTCATACTCGCCCCAGTAAAGGTAGCAGTAAGCGCTGCGCGCGGAGACGTTTTTCCAAATCCACTCGTTATAATCCGCCGAGCAAATGCTCAGGGAATAACGCCGCACCAATTCCGGAATCCGCATCGCCGTTTTGCCCCCGTAACTCAACCCGTAAAACGCCATCCGCGAACCGTCCACGAAATCCTGCGCCGCCAACCAGTCGAGGATCACCTCGTGCTGCCGCATGATGAACGACCAGAGCGTGAGCTTGAGCGGCTGCGCCTTTCGCAACACCTGCCGAAAGCGGTTCTCCCCGATATAACAATTCTGCGGAGCGAAGGTCACAAAACCGCGCTCCGCCAGGCGGCAGGCGAAAGCGTGGTAGGCGTCGGAGTTGACCTTGGGGTCGGCCACGTCGCTTGGGCGGCCCTCCAAGCCATGCTGGCAAACCACCAACGGCCGCTTCTCCCCCGCTTTGATGCCTTTGGGCACCAAGAGGATCCCGTAGGCAAACACGTCGGGATGCACGTCCAGCATCACCTCATACCCGGTAAAAGCCGCCGTTTCAGACACGCGCCGCGACCGCGGATGCGGCGGGAGCGACGCGGCCGGGATGGGCCCGACGATTTCGTTCAGCAAGTAATCGCGATACCATTGGGCGCTCTCGGCAAACGCGGCGGCGTTCTCGCGTTTGGCCCGCTTCCAAAACTCGGCGCGGGTGAACTCGCTCTCGCGCATCAGCCATTGCGTGTCCTCCAGGATCTGCGCGTACTGGCGCAGCAACCGCTTCGCGGCGTCCGGCGCGGCATGGGAGGGAGTCACCGGAAGCCCGGAATCAACCTTCCAAGGCCCCACGTTCAGCCGGGACAGGATCGCCGCCACCGAAGTGTCGTTGAACACATCTTCCGCCTCGCCTTGGATTAAGGCCCAGCCCGAGACGCCGGGCACACCGTCGAGCCATTCCCGCGCATGCTCCAGCACCGGCGCCAATTCGGCGGGCTTCGGGCGTCCCAACCGACCGGGGGCCGCCCCGTTGTCCGGTTGGCCCGGCTTGGGATAGGCCGTCTCGGGATACTTGCCGTCCTCCCACACCAATTGTCGCGGCGCGATCAACCCGCAGAGCTCGCCCCGGCCAAATTCCTCCGTGAACGACCAGACATTCCGGTAGATCGGTTCGTCCTGAAGGTTCATCGCCACCTGGTAACCGCTCACGGCCGTGACGTCGATCCGCGGGTCGAGGGCCCCGGCAAAGCAGGCAATCATGCCGCCTTCCCCATAGCCGGCCACGCCGATGGGCAGCTTCTGATTGCCGCTCCTGGCTTCGCCCGCGCACCAATCCACGGCGGCCAACACCTTTTGCACCTCGTACCCCTGAACAGTGCGGCCCATCTCATACGCCGCTCGCCACAAAACCTCTCGTTGCGTCTGCCGCAGCTTCCGCACCCCCGGCAAACCGGCGTTGGTATCCGACCGGTCGATGAGCAGCGGCACAATGACCTCGCAGCCGTTCTCAGCCAACCGCCGCGCAAATTGCTGCGACTCCGGCAGCCCCGGCTCCACCCCCGACACCTGTTCCGGCGTCCAGTCGCAGTCCGGAATCGCCACCACCATGGCCTTGGTCTCGCCGTCGGGGACCAAGACCAGCCCTTCGGCTTCCACGCCCCGGAAGACATTCCACGTCACCGCAAACACCTTGAAAACCGCGCCGTGTCCGACCTCCGCCGTGTTTTGCGTCAGGTCTTTCCCAAAGGGGGCCTCAAAGCGCATCCGCACAGGATCGCGCGGGTCGACGACTCCCAGGATTTTTGCCAGGCGTTGCCGATTCGTTTCCACCGACTGCGCATAGGCTTCCGGCGAACTCAAGTCCCGTTTCCAGTGGCGCGCCCGATTCTTCGGCGCATCGGCCAGCACCCGGTCCAAATACTGGTCGATCCCCCCGACCATCTGCGCGGCAAGATCCCCTTCCGCGGTCAGGGGTTGGGTGCCCGGCAACGGCTCCCCGTCGGCCAGCCCGCGCCGGGCCCACAGAGCCAGGACCAGGGCGAATACGTAAGGCGACTTCATATCAATCCTTGGGCGCGTCCAGTTTCATGGTCCAGAACACGGCGTTGATCAGGATGCGCCGGAAGGCTGGAATCTTGAAATCATCCCAGTGTCCCAGCGTGGTGTAAACGATCCGGCCGCCTCGCTTGTAAGTATTGGTCAGAAGCACCGCCTCGGCTGCCTTGCCCGGGATCTTGCCCATCATCAGGGCCGCGGCGGTCGGCGCCAGCGGCGCCACCTCATAGAGCCAACTTGGGCTGTCAAACGTCTCGGGAACGCCCCTTAGGATGGGATGCCCCTTCTGGTCCGGGTTGACCGACACGACGGTGACAACGCCCGGCTCGTAGTGCCCATGATAACTGCAACCAAAAACCTCCTTGTCAAAGGTCCTCCATTGCTCCAGGCCTTCAGGCAGCCGGAGGTCGGCGGCCACGGGGGCGCCGCCTTCCTTGGGAACGACCAGGTTGGCGTCGAAGGCATGGCTGGCGGTGCGAATGCCGATCAGGGGCCGGCCGCTGTCCAGATAATCCTTCAAGAGTTGCATTTGCTCCCGCGGCAAGGCCCGGCGGCGCGCGAAGACCACCACCAGATCCGCCTGTTTGACCTTCTCCATGCGCGGAATGAAGAATCGATTCGTGTCCTTGTCATCCGTGCTGCTGATCAGGTACTCGCACTTGAAACCATAGTTGTCTTCGAGTCTTTGACCGAACTCGGGGAGGGTCTGCCAGGCCCGGTATTCGTTTTCAGCCGCGATGAACACCACGTTCTTCGGCGGCGTGGTTTCCGCGGCGGCGGCCGCAGTTTCCAGCGCCGCCATCGTCAGGGCGCAGGCCGTTAACGTAAACAGGCTCAGTTGGATTTTCATATCGGTGGTCTCCCAAACTTAAACCTGTTCGGAAATGCCATAATTGGCGCGATAGGGCTTGGTCACCAGCTTATTGGCGTCATCGCTGTTGGTGAAACGCTCGGTTTTGGCATCAAACAGCAGGCGCTGGTTGCCGACGCGGAACGAGATATTGGCCAAATGCACCAGGCAGGCGCTTAAATGGCCCTGCAATGGGTCGCCCTTGGGTTTCTTGCGCGTCCGGACCGACTCGATGAAATCCTTCTGATGGGCGTCATCGGGGAAGTACCCCTTGTGCTCGCTAATCAGCTTGTTATCCGGACCAAAGACCTGCCACCCGCACCCGTGACGCCCCAGGTACATCATGGCCTCGGTGCCGTAGATCTCGGTGCGGCAGGAATACTGGGGCCAGAAAGGCCAGGCCTTGCCGTAGCGCACGTCCGCGCCGGCTTTTTTCAGGTAGTTGGTGGCGTTCCCGCTGTCGAAGGTCAGTACGAAATCGCCAAATTCGTACACGATGGACTGGAACTCCGGGGTCTCGCGCTCGCCATTAAAGGCGAAATTGCCGCCGACGCAACAAACCGATTTGGGATGCTCCGGATCGCCCAGGGCCAACCGAGCCAGATCAATGACGTGGCTGCCGTCATCGGACAGGATGCCGCCGCTGTAGGCCCAGAAGTTGCCCCAACCGCCGCGGTCCCGCATGGAGTGGATGCCGCGGTTGTAAGGGACGTAGGGCGCCGGCCCCAGCCAGGCGTCCCAGTTCAATCCTTTGGGGGTCTCCGGAGAATCGGGGTAGCGGCGCACCCGGCCGCCGCCCAGCAGGTTGTAGGACTTGACCATGACCACCTTGCCCAGCTTGCCGCTCTTGATGTAATCGCGGGCGGACCAGCCATAGTCGGCGCTCCGGTTCTGCGTGCCAATTTCCACGATCCGCTGATACTTCGCCGCAGCTTCGACCAGCTTGCGGCCTTCCCAGATCGTGGTGGAGGAACATTTTTCTACGTAAACGTCCTTGCCAGCCTGGCAGGCCCACACCGCGGCCACCGAATGCCAGTGCTCGGGTGTGGAAATCTGGACCGCATCCACGTCCTTGTCATCGAAGATTTGGCGCATGTCGTTGATGCGCTTGGGGGCGTAACCTTGCAGCTTGGTCAAGCCGTCTATGGCCTCGCCACCGCGCTCGTCATTGACGTCGCAAACGTATTTCACTTCGACGTTCTTGTTGTTCTTGAGCATGCCCTGGATCACGCCGGTGCCGCGACCCCCGGCGCCGATGAGCGCCAGCACGACCTTGTCGTTGGCGCCTTTGACGCGATCCTGGGCCAGAGCGGACAGGGCCATCCCGGCCACAGCCGCTCCCGCCAGACCTTTGCCGGAGTTAGCGAGAAACTCTCTGCGGTTGATTGTATTCATGATAATCCATTCTATAAAAGCAGGGCCGGATAGCAAACTCGGGGCGCTGAAGCGGCCATCCCGCTGGAACAGGGCGCGCGCAGTTCATCAGCGGCGCGCTCACGCGCAGGGCGGCGGCGGCGCTAACTTCGCGGCGCGCCCCACGACGGTTGGGCGCTTGCGGACCATGCGCCATAACTTCCGCCCGAAGAGGGCGGCGCCTATCACCAGCGCGGACGCCACCGCTACCGGGACAATGAGCGCGAGCACGGAAGTCAAGGTGGCGCCGGCCAATTCCACCGTGGCGATGAGCGGGTTGGCCAACCCGCCGGTGGTCATGGCGGAGGCGCCGCGGGCCAGGACGGCGCCGCTTTGCACCAGGCCGGCGGCGCCGCCGCCCGCGATGACGGCCAGGGTCCATTTAAGGAAAGGGCTCATGTGGGTCGCCATCGAGGCGCTCGCAATCGTGCCGGCGATAATGGCCGCCGGCGTGGCGACCGTGTCCAGGAGATGATCCACCCACGGAATATAATAACCGATGATTTCCAGCGCGGTGGCCACCGAAAAAGCCAGCAGCGCCGTATAGGAGCCGATCCAATCGAAGCCCGGGGCCAGCGCCAAGTGGCCGGACAACGACGCGATGCTCATCACCAGCAGCGGCACAAACACTCTGAATCCGCAGGCGGCGCTCAAGCCAACGCCCACGCAAATGCTAAGCAGGCTGTCCATGCCCCATCTTACTCCGCCGCCCGGGTCTGGTCCAGTCGGCGGTTGAACTCTTGGCGCGAATACGTCAGCGCGCGGCCGGGCTGGGCTGACCCTGGCGCAGGACATTTTCTATTTCGTCGTCGTCATCCCTTTCGATGGAACGAGCGCGCCGCGCCGCCCCGTAATCGGGGTCCTTGGGATCTTTGGCCTTCTCGGGATCAAAGACGCGCGGGTCGACGGGACGGCAGTGGTAGGGCCGAAAATCCGGGGTCGTGGTGAAGCAGTCGCCAAAGTCATTGGCCAGAGCGTCAAACATGTTGAGCGGGGGCAGGCCAAAGATCTCATAGAGCGTCCGGTGCATGCTGACGATGGTGGTGTGACGGTGGGAGACGTAGCCGTGCCGAGCCCAGGGGCTGATCAGGAGCAGCACGCTCCGTTGAGCGTCGATATGGTCGGGTTCGCCGCCCGCGTCGTCCTGGGTGACGAAGATCGCCATGTGCTTCCAGTACCGGGTGTGGGAGAGGAACTCGACGATGCGGCCCAGCGCGAGGTCGTTGTCGGCCATCCAGGAGGCGAGGTAAGGATAGCCTCGACCGGGTTTGGGGTTGGTGCCGTGGTCGCTGCAAAGGGCGATGTTAAGGAAGGACGGGAATGCGCGCAATCCGTACCGGTAGCGATGTTCGACATCCTTCATAAACCAGTGGGCGCGGTACTGGTCGGGGATGCTCATGTTAAAGATGGGGAAGCCGAAGCAGGTGTTGTCATAGAGGACTTTGGGCATAGGAATATTGACCACCTCGCGAGCCCCGGTGGGACTCTCATTGTCGTCTTCCTCGACTCCCGGCAGCTCGAAGCCCTCGCCGTAGTTGCGGAAACGGATGCCGTGCCGGGCAAGGTGATCCCACATGGCGCCCGCTTCGGGATAATCCTCCGGGATCAAGGACCCGTTCGAGCTCATCGAGTAACGCCGGCCCGGAGCGGAGCTGTCTTTCTTGAACTCCCAACCGACGGTGTAATTCATCTGCATGAGATTATTAGGCTGGACGCCGACCAGCCAGCGATGGCCCACCCCGGAGGCCTCGGGCTCCATGTAAAAGTTATCGCTGACCGTAAATTGGCGCGCCAAAGCATTGTGGTTCACCATCACGGGAACGTCTTGGAGCGTAGGCTGGCCGTCGGCGCGGAGGGTCTGGTGATAGCCCCACCGGAGCAGGCTGGGATCGTCATTGGCGCCCGGGACGTGGTCGAAAATGGTATCGTAGGTGTGGTTCTCCTTGGCGATAAACACCACGTAGCGGATCTCTTTCGAGGTTTCGGCCGGATGGGTGGGAACCACGGGCGAACTCATGCGCGCGCGATCCGCCTCGCTATCCACCATGCCGTTATAGGCCAGAACGTTCGCCGTCATTTCCCGAAGCTCCTCCTCCCGCGGGACGTCCAGGATCGAGAGGACGCCGCGCAGGCCGAGGAACTGGCTTTTGGGAATTTCCTGTCCCGCGTTGGGCCCGTTGCCGAAACCGCGGAAGCAGATGCAGGCCAGGCGGCTTCCGTCGGGCGAGAGCGCCAGCCGGTAGGGATACCACGCTGTGGGAATGTGGCCCAGGACGCGCAAATCCCCGGCGTCGAGCACGGCGATGGCGTTGATCCCCAACTCCGCCACGTAGAGTCGGCGCCCGTCCGGCGAGACCGCCATGCCCGCCGGACTCACCCCGCGGACATGGGCTACCAGGGGGGAGGGGACCAGGCGCTCCTTCGCCACGATGCGGCGCTGGCGAAGGTCGATGCGCTCAATGAGATCGTTATTCCCATTGGACACAAAAACCGAGTCCCCGTAAGCCGCCAGAAAATTGGGGGCGCTGCCGCCGACCGTTTTCCCATTGTCTGACGGAGCGCCGATCAGGAGGCCGGTCTTGAGCCGGCAGGAGACCGTGGGATGTGCTGAATCCGCCACGTCCACGCCCCAGACCGAGAAGGAGTCCGGGACATTTGGTTCCCCCAGCCCAGGAATGGAGCGACCCTCAAACTCCACGCCCTCCCGAGCCTGGCGGCTGGGAAATCCGAACGGCGGGATGGTGAGACCCCGGGGGTCGAATCGTTTGTCCTTGGGCGGGGGCACCGGACTGTATTGAAACAAGCCGATGTTGGCGACGTAGAGCTGGTCCTGGGCAAGGGTCAGGGCGTAGGGGTAGCGCCCGACGGGCGCCGAGCCGCACACCTGGCCCCGGGTCGCATCGATCACCACCACGCGGAAATTGGCCACATCGGCGCAGTAAAGATATCGCCCGTCCTGGCTTGTCTTCACATCGACCGCGAAGCTGTCGGCATATTTCCGGCCGGCTACTTCGACGTTGAGCGGGATTTCACCGGCGAGTTGGCCGGAGCCGGTGTCGTAAACGTAGATCGAACCCTCGTCGCCGCCGCTCCAATAGAGCCGCTTGCCGTCGGCGGAGAAATCGGCCGCGCCCGCGTTGGAACGACGGCGCTTCTCCTTGTTGGCGGGCGGCTTGACCTCCTGGATGACCGGCGCAGGCCCGCGCCATCCCCGGATGAACTGACCGACGCTCGCGCTGGCGACGAAGAGATCTTCGCCGTCGCGAGACATGACCAAACCATGAGGCCACGCGGCCAATGCCAGATGATGGCCGACCGGTTTCAGAAAGCGCCCGTTGGAAAGCACGGTCACGCCAGCGGGGTCATGGCGGGCGTAAGTATCGATCGACGGCGGGTGGAGATAGGGCGTGGCGGCCGAGAAAGCGTATCCCGGCGCCGCAATCAAGGCCAAGCTGAGCGATAGACGAAGGAGCATTTGCATCGTGGCGGCCATCATAAACCAAACTTTCGGAATGAACAGGCGATCCCGTTACATTCCGGCAACGATTCAAACCCGGCTGGCGATCCGGCTTCAGGGTTTGTAGAGGCGCAGGAACAAGCGCCCCGCCGCCGGAGTCCAAATAGGGGCCGGGGGGAACGCCGAACACCGCCTTCTCGCAGGTTCCGGTGAATTGGCCCGCAACGCCCGCGACGTTGGCCAAGATGACGCAAGCGTTCGTGGGGTTGAAACTCGGATCGACAGCGTAGATGCCGTTATAGGTCCAGTGCGTTGATGGATCGCTATTCCCCCAACCGGCCGTTTGCCATGTTCCGGAGGCGCTCTGTTGCGCGCTGGAGCTGATCAGCTTCCCCATGATGAGATTGGTTGCCGTTTGCGCCACCTCGTATTGCGCCTTGTCCTGCCTGGCGGCAATTCCGCGACCCGCCTGCCGATTCGCAAGACAACCGAGCGCCCGTCCGACAATATCAACCGAAGTTCAGGCGCGATCCAAATCTCCTGAGCCCACAACCAACGGCTAAACAGTCCCAAATGGCGGCGCGCGTCAATTCCGCAGCGCCAACGAGGTACAAGCAGACCATAGACAGAAAAATTGAGGACAGAAAAATCGGCGGCGGGAACTCCGAAGCTCTCTCCTTTCTTCCCATTTTTCTGTCCCAAATCTTTCTGTCATCGCCCCTTTCTCCGCCTCAGTCGAGGGTTTTGCGGTAGCGTTTAACGCCGAGGGAGAGCGCGGTGGCGGCGAAGAGGGCAATGGGCCACAGATGCGCCATGGCCTCGGCGACGCCGTTGCCCTTTAGCAGGATGCCGCGCACCAGGCGCAGGTAATGGGTCAGGGGGAGAATCGATCCCACCCCCTGGGCCCAGTGCGGCATCCCGCGAAACGGGAACATGAAGCCCGAGAGCAGGATGGAGGGCAGGAAGAAAAAGAAGGTCATTTGCATGGCCTGGAGCTGATTCCGGGCCAGGGTCGAGAACGTGATGCCCATCGCCAGGTTGGCCAGGATGAAGACAAAGGACGCGGCCAGCAGCAGGGGGAGACTGCCCAGCATCGGCACCTGGAACAGGAACCGGGCCGCCGCGAGGATCAGGCCCACCTGGAGATAGCCAAAGAGGATGTAGGGAATGATCTTGCCCAGGAGAACCTCCAAGGGCCGCGTGGGCATCGAGAGCAGGTTTTCCATCGTGCCCCGCTCCGTCTCGCGCGTGATCGCCAGGCCCGTGATGAGCGTCATGGTCAAGGTGAGAATGACGCCCATGAGGCCGGGGACAATGTTGTACTGGGTGATCGCCTCGGGGTTGTAGAGGGCATGGATCCGCAGGTCAATGGGACTCGGGGTAACGGCCAGAAATTCGAGGGGACCCTTCAGGTCGTTTTGGAAAGCGGAACTCAGCAGGTTGGGCAGGGAGCCGAGCGCGTTGCCGGTCGCGGCGGGATCGGAAGCGTCGGCCTCGACGAGGACGGTCGGTTTGTCGCCGCGGAGAAAGTCGCGCGTGAAGTTCTCCGGGATATTGATCACGAACTGAACTTCGCCTCGGGCCAGGGCGGCATGGGCCTCGGCCTGGCTCTTCGCCTCGCGGACGAAGTCGAAGTAACCGCTGTTCTCAATCGCCTTGAGCAACACGCGGGCTTGGGGCCCGTGGTCGGCCACGAGCACGGCGGCCGGCAGGTGCTTGGGATCGGAATTTATGGCGTAGCCGAAGAGAATGAGCTGGAGGAAGGGGATGCCGACCATCATCGCGAAGGTCAACCGGTCGCGGCGCATCTGGATCGACTCCTTGACCACCACCGCCCACAGGCGCGCGGGCGAGAAATTATGCGGCAGCCTCAGGACGCCCCTCCTTCCGCTCCATGAGATGGATGAACACGTCCTCCAGGCCAGACTCCACCGGGCGCCAGTCATAGGGCGCGCGGCGGAACGGCGCCAGGTCGCGTTCGAGCGCCGGCCCGTCGCCGCCGCTCACATGCAGGGCGGCGCCGAACATCACCGCTTGCTCTACCCCCGGCCGCCGCCGCAATTGCTCCGCCAGTTCGAGCAGCGCGGGCCCGGTGACCGACCAGGTGGTCAGCGCCGCGCCCTGGACCACTTCGGCCACGGTACCATGGGTGAGCAGGTTGCCGTTGAGAATGAAGGCCAGGCGATGGCAGCGCTCGGCCTCGTCCATGTAATGCGTGGCGATAAGGAAGGTCAATCCCTGGCCGGCCAGTTGATGGATCTCCTCCCAAAAATCGCGGCGCGCCTTGGGGTCCACCCCCGCCGTCGGTTCGTCCAGGAGCAAGAGCCTGGGGCTGTGAATCAGGCACGCCGCCAAGGCCAGGCGCTGTTTCCAGCCCCCGGAGAGCGTCCCCGCCAATTGGTCTCTGCGGGCGGTCAACCCGAGCCGGTCCAGGCTCTGGCGGACGGCCTCGCGCCGCTGCGGGACCGCATACATGCGCGCCACAAAATCCAGGTTCTCCCGGATGCTCAGGTCCTCATAGAAGCTGAACCGTTGCGTCATGTAGCCGACCTGGCGCTTGATGGCTTCGCTTTGACGCAACACGTCGTAGCCCAGGCAGACGCCGCTCCCTTCGTCGGCCCGCAGCAGGCCGCACAGCATCCGGATAAACGTCGTCTTGCCGCTCCCGTTCGGGCCAAGAAAACCGCAGATCTCCCCCGCTCGCACCTGGAGATCCACCCGATGGACCGCCGTCAGAGCCCCAAAGCGCTTCGTCATCCCACGCACGTCGATCGCGAGGTCGGCCGCCATAAGCGCTAAGCGCCGATCCTGACATCCACCGGCTGGCCCGGGTGGAGTTTGACCGCCGTCTCCGGTTCGAACACCGCCTCGATGAGAAACACCAGCTTGCCGCGGCTCTCCCGGCTATAGATCACCGGCGGGGTGAATTCGGCCTTGGGCGAGATGAAGCTCAGCTTGCCGGCCAAGGGCGTGGGGACCCCGTCCACAAAGACCTCCAGGCGATTCCCAAGACGGAGCGTCCCTACCAAAGACTCGGGGACAAAGGCCCGGACTTTGACATTTTGCGGCGGCAGCAGGGCGACGACCGGCCGGCCGGCCGGCACCCATTCCCCCTCCCGATACAAGGTGTCAAAAACCAGCCCGGCCTGGGGCGCCGCCTGACTTTTTTGGGCGAGATCCCATGCCGCGCGGGCGAGAGCGGCTTCGCGCACGCGCGTCTCCGCCGCCGCCGCCGCGACCTGGTCGGCGCGGGCCCCAAGGCGCGCCGTCTTCAAATCGGCTTCGCCTTGCGCCACTCGTTGGCGGTCCTGGTCGCGCGCGGAGCGCGCCCGGTCCAGTTCATCCCGGGAGTTGGCCCCATCGGCGCGCCAGAGTTTCTCCTGCCGCTCCAGTTCGGTCTCCGCGAGGGCCAAGGCCTCGCGGGCCTGTTGGAGCTGCGCCTCCATCGATTCGATTTCCGACGGGCGTTTTCCTTTGCCGGCGTCCTCCCAGTTTGCCCGGGCCTGCGCCAAGCGATGATCCGCTTCATCGCGGGCGGCCTTCTCGGCGGTATTCGTCAGCGCGAACAGCGGGTCCCCCGCCTTGACCTGCGCCCCCCGCCGCACGGAGAGCGACTCCAGCGTTCCCGGCAAGGGAGAGGCCACATAGACGAATTCCCCCTCAACATAGCCCTGCAAGCGATCGGTCGGAGTCGGGCCGCAGCCGGCGCACAGGCCCAGCGCGGCCAGGGCCGCAAGCCCCCAACTCCAGCGGGCCGTGATGATGGTCTTATTATTATCTTTGCGCATGGTAGCGGACGCGGGAAAGCTCGGCTTGCCACGCTCAAAGGGCAAGCTCTTTGTGAGGGGAGCGGGGAAAGCTCAATGGTTGTTTTCCGCTCTCGCATGCGCTAAGGTGTGGCATTCGCATGACCCGCTTTGGATCGAATCTTCTTCCGAGGTTCGGCTTGCGCTTCGGAAGAGGCGCCAGGGCCGTCCTTGGGCGGCGCGGTTGGCGCGGTTGGCGCGATCGGGCGACGCCGACCCCAACGGCGGAATTTCCAGGGCGCGGTGGCGGCGCCGGGAGGCCGGCGCGCCGGATGCCTCTAACGCGGAACGGTTCAAGCCTATGAAGTTAAGCCAGACTCCCCAGGACCCCGCCAGGGCGTTTACCTTGATCGAGTTGCTCGTGGTGATTGCCATTATCGCCATTTTGGCGGCGATGTTGCTGCCGGCTCTGACCAGGGCCAAGCAAAAGGCGCTGTTGTCGAACTGCGTTTCCAATCTTCGCCAACTAGGGATCGCTAACACGCTTTACCTCAACGACAACGCCGATACGTTCCCCTTTTCCGGGAACGACTGGTGGCAATTGCCCTTTGTGGACGTATTAAGACTGACCGATCCGTACATCAGCACCAATGGGCGGGCGTTTTATAAGTGCCCCGCCGACCGCGGGCAGGGATGGAACTTCCAGATCGCCCCCGTGCTCGGAATACCGACGAATAAACTCCCGTTCGCTTGCTCGTATGTTTATTACCAGCATTTTTATGTCGATGACCACGCCTCCGCCACCACCCGGCGCAAGCTATCCGAGGTGAAGTACCCGACCCGCAAAGCGATGCGCGCCTGTTTTGCCAGCGTTCCGGGAACCTATTTTGATGTGGTGTCCGCGGCGGCGCGGAGCCACGGCGGGCACGGCCCCAAAGGCATGTCGCTATTGTTTCCGGATGGCCATAGCCAATACGCTTTCTATAGAAATCTACAATCGACCTCCGTTTCGGGCGGAGATCCGGCCTATAATTTTGATTGGACCGTTCTGCCCGCCCCCGGTCTTCAGGGAGCGGATCTGAACCGATAAGCGCTCCGCTGGTTATTGGAGAGCGCGGCGGCAGCCCGCCCATGGAAACATCGGTGAAGGCGGGAGCGCTAGAGAATTTGCCTCAGCCTCGCCAGCAGCCCCGAATAGCGACTCTGCGTGCGGTTGTTATGGACCGCCAGGGCCAGGGCTTTGGCCTGGCCGATGAGCACGACCAGGCGTTTGCCGCGGGTGACGCCGGTATAGATCAGGTTCCGCTGGAGCAGCAGGAAATGCTGCGTGGCCAACGGAATCACCACCGCCGGGAATTCCGAGCCTTGGGACTTGTGGATCGTAATCGCGTACGCCAGCGATACCTCGTCCAGTTCGCCGAAATCATAGGTCACCTCCCGCTCGTCGAACTGAATCGCGAGTTCGCGCTCGACCGGGTCAATCCGGACGATGTGGCCGATGTCGCCGTTAAAAACCTCCTTGTCATAGTCGTTCCGGGTTTGGATGACCTTGTCCCGCAGGCGGAATTGGATCCCAAACTTCTCGACGAAGGGCTCCTCCGGCCGAGGCGGGTTCAACTCCCGTTGGAGGCGGACGTTGAGCTCGCGGATGCCGAGCGAGCCGCGATTCATCGGCGAGAGGACCTGGACCTCGCGAATGGGGTCGAGGTGGAACTTGTTCGGGATGCGGCGGCGGAGAACCTCGACCAGGGTTTGCGCGATCCGGTCGGGGTCTTCGCGTTCGATAACGAAGAAATCGGAGTCGCCCGCTTCCGCTTGCGGCAGCAAGCCGTCATGGATGCGATGGGCGTTAGTAATGATACGACTGTGGGCGGCCTGGCGAAAAACTTCCGTGAGCCGCACCACGGGGCAAACGCCGCTCTCGATCAGGTGGCGCAGCACCATCCCCGGGCCGACGGAGGGGAGTTGGTCCACATCGCCCACCAGGAGGAGGGCCGCGTCCGACGGCAAAGCGCGGAGCAGCGCGCTCATCAACGGCGCATCGACCATCGAGGTTTCATCGACGACGAGCAGGTCGCACTGCAGGGGATTGGACTCGTTACGCAGGAAGCCGCCGCGGGTGGAATCCACTTCCAAGAGGCGATGGATGGTCTTGGCCTCCAGGCCGGTGGATTCCGAGAGGCGCTTGGCGGCCCGGCCCGTCGGGGCGCAAAGCAAGCAGCGAACCTTTTTGGCGCGGAGAATGAGGAGAATGCTGTTGACCAGAGTCGTTTTGCCAACCCCCGGTCCGCCCGTGAGGATGAGCATCCGGGCGGTCAGGGCCAGGCGCAAGGCCGCCTGTTGGCTGGGGGCCAGTTCCTGGCCCGTCTTTTGCCGGCACCATGCGACCGCCTCGTCGAATTCGATCGGCGGGTACGAACCCGGGCTGGCGCGGAGTTGGCGGATGCGCTCGACGATCGCCGTCTCGGCGCGCTGGAGGGCCGGCAGAAAGGCAAGTTCCTCGCCGGCCACCGTTTCGGAAACCAGGAAGCGATCAAGCCGGGCGCGTTCCAAAGCGGTATCAATAACCGATTCGTTGACGAGGAGGAGTTTGGCCGCCTCCTCTTTGAGCAAGGCCCAGGGCAAGGCGCAGTGTCCCTGGCCCGTCGCCTCCAGCAGCGCGTGCTCTAGCCCGGCCACCGCGCGTTGGATTGAATCGTGCGGGACGCCGAGCTTTTGGGCGATTTGATCCGCCGTCTTGAACCCGATCCCCGGTATGTCCCGGGCCAGGACGTAAGGGTTGGCGCGGACCTTTTCGATCGCGCTTTCGCCGTAGGTCTTATAGACGCGAACCGCCCGGCTGGTACTCACGCCGTTGGAATGGAGGAAGACCATGATGTCGCGGATGATCTTCTGCTCCGCCCAGGCGCCTTTAATCTGGTGACGCCGCTTGGGACCAATCCCTTCGACCTCTTGGAGGCGGACCGAGTGGCGCTCGATGATCTCAAAAATCCCCTCCCCGAACTTGCCGACCAGTTTTTGGGCATACACCGGGCCGATGCCCTTAACCAGGCCGCTGCCGAGATACTTGGCGATGCCCTCGCGCGTGGTGGGCGCGGTGCTGGACAGCAGTTCCGCGCGGAATTGAAGGCCAAATTCGCGGTCCTGGACCCATCGGCCCTGAGCCGTGACCCACTCGCCCGCATTGGCGGAGGGCAGCGAGCCGACCACCGTTACCTCGTCCCGGCGCCCCTGGACGCGAACCCTGAGGACCGCAAAGCCGTTCTCCTCGTTGAAGAACGTGACACGCTCAATTAGGCCCGAGAGGCTCTCCGGGGGCGCTGGCGGCGGCGGCTGCAATCAGAGGCCCTTGCCCGCCGAGAAAACCTTGCCCAGAAACGAGCCCACGCCGTAATAGTCCTGCGTGTCGGGCGTGAAGATCAGGGGGCGGAGCTTCTTGATGTCAATGGCGCCGCCGTCGCCAATGATGCTGTCGTCCGCTTTCACATCCAACACCTCCCCGATGAACTGCGAGTGCATGCCGATTTCCGCCACGTCCACCAGTTTGCATTCGAGGATCAGCGAAAACTCTCGCACGTACGGGGCGTCCACGAGCTTGCTTTTGACCGCCGTGAGTTTGGCCGTGGCGAGCTTGTCCGTGGTTCGTCCCGAGACCAGTCCGAAGTAGTCGGCGGCCTTGAGGTGTTCCTCGGAAGGGATGCTGATGGTAAAGGCTTTGCGCTCCATGATGTTCTCGTACGAAGAGGTCGCTTTGCGCAAGGAGACAGCCACGCACGGGGGTTGGGAACAGCAGATCCCGCCCCAGGAAGCGGTCATCACATTAGCTTTGCCGGCTTTGTCATAGGTCCCTACCACCAGCACCGGCGCCGGGTAGATCAAGGTTTTTCCACCAAGTGATTTCTTCATGCGCGGCATTGTAGAGAAACCCCCGCCTGGGGCCAATAGGGAAGCGCGAAAAGGGAAAACTCGGAATTGTCGGCCGCCGGACAACGGGCTACGCTCGGGGAGTGAACTGTGGAATTCGCGCTCGGTGTTTCGCGGCCTTGGCTTTAGGGTTGGTCGCGTTGAGTTCGACATGGATCCCGCGCCCGCTGGGAAATGTCCCCGGGGGCCGGGCGGGGTTTTTCCTTTCCTGGCGCGGGCGCGGCAAGCCCACCTGAAGAGATTTTTGTCTATGCGTCTATTTGTTCGCTTCGTTGCGCTCGGCGCTGGCGTGGGTTTAGCGTCCTTCAATCTATCCGCCTTCGCGCAAAACTTGTTGACCAATCCCGGCTTTGAGCAAGGAGGCGATAAGCCGGCCGCCTGGACGATCAGCGGCGAGAACGCCGGGAAATGGGCTTCGCCCGGCCACCTGGGTCAACGCTGCCTGGCGGTCAGTGGCGACGGTAAGAGTTCTTCCTATTGGCGTTCGGACGATCTGTCGCTCCAACCAGGGGGGCTGTACCGCCTCCGGTTTTGGGGGCGCCGCGGATCCGATGCGAGCGGCGGGTGCGTGGTCAGCGGTCCCAGCCGCGTCAACCATGATTTCCAGTTCACTGAAACGTGGCAGCCTTACAGTTTCGTCTTCACGGTTCCGGCGGATGGCGCCCGGGATTTCATCCGCCTCGGGCAATGGGAACAGAAGGGAACCGCCTTTTTTGACGATGTTGAACTGGTCCTGCTGACGGCCCTTTCGGCCGGCTATGGCAAGGGTTTGGAGTTGGGCGATGGCGAGAGCATCGAGAGTGGCGTTTACCGCTGTGTCATCCGCCTGGGCGGGCCAGGGGGCAACTACCACCGCGCGCTGTCGGAGAGCCGGTGCGGCTTTAACTCGGATCGCTGGACTTTTTCCGCCGGGCAGCAGGTTACCTACGCGCACCGGCTCAGCCAGGGAGCGTTTACCAGCGGCCGGCTCAAAGTAGATATGAACTATTATGTCGGCGGCGCCCTCAAGATTGAAGCCAGCGACAACGGCGCGACTTGGACGGTGGCGGGCGTCATGGACGGAGCTCACCGGGGCGGGGAAGTCTCGATCCCGGCCGCGGCGCTCTCCTCGGGCAATCTCTATATCCGCCTCACCGGGGAAGGCTCCGCCTGCAATCTCCAGGTAAACGGCTACGCCTTGGAAGTTGCGTTGAAAGAGACGCCGGGCGCGGATGTCCGAGGCAGGACCTTCTTCCTGGAGAACCAGCAGACCTGTCCTGAACTGGAGATCGTACCGGAGCCCGCGTGGTGGCGGAGTCCATCCGGGGCTTTCGAATTTCGACTGTCGGCCAAGAACGCTTCCACGTCCGCCTTGGATTTGCGGGTGCTGTTGACGATGGATGGCGAGACGAAGCTCGCGGTGAAATCGCCCGCCCTGCTCGCGGGTGAGGGACGCCGTCTGTCGGTCGCGATCCAGCCGACCCAACCCGGCGTCCAGGAGGCGGTCCTGACCATCAAGGACGCCCGGAATCGCACCCTGTATGCCGGCCGGACGGTGTTGAGCCTGGGCGTTTTGGAAGACCCCCGCCCGGGCTACTGGCTGGCGGACCAGCCGGACCTGGGGCTGTGGTGGTGCGAGAGCGGCTGGAAGATCGGACGCGCGCATGGGTTGCCGCAAAAGCCCGCCCGCGGCAAGGCGCAGCCCGTGAGCCTATCCGCCGCGCGCGGCGAGTTCGAGGCAGCCCAAGTGATTCTGAATCCGCGCAAGCCCATGGAATTGCTGGCCGCCACGGTGGGCCCGCTGCGCGACCGCCATGGCCGTCCGGGCGCGATCAGCGCCGAGTTGATGGAAGTAGCCTATGTGAAGGTCACCCGCCCCACCGACCCCGCCTGCGAACCGGGTTGGTATCCAGACCCGCTGCCGCCGCTGCGACTCCCCCTCAAGCTGGCTCCCGCGCTTTGTCAGCCGATTTGGATTTCTTTCCATGTGGACCCAACCGCCCAGGCGGGCGATTACACGGGCGAGCTGATTTTGAAGACCTCGACTGGCGACGTCGCCGCGCCGCTGAGGCTGCGCGTTTATGATTTCGAACTGCCTCGCGAGACCCACCTTAAAAGCGCGCTCGGTCTGGGGACTTCAGAGATCAACCGTTTCCATCATCTCCAGGACGCCTCGCAGCAGCGCCAGGTGTTTGCCAGCTACCTGACGAATTTCGCCGCGCATCGCATCGCGCCCTATTCCTTCAGCGACTACGCGCCGATCGACATTCGTTTTACGGGCGAACCGACGAACCAACGGGCGATCGTCGATTTTCGCGCGTTTGACCGCGAAGCAGTGAAGTGGGTCGACGAATACCACTTCTCCACCTTCACGCTGCCGTTGCTCGGCATGGGCGGCGGCACTTTCCAGAGCCGGAGTCTCGGGGAGTTGGAAGGCTTCAAGGAGGGAACCCCGGAACACGCCCGTCTGTTCAAAGACTACCTCGGCCAGGTCGAAGCGCATCTGCGCCAGCGCGGTTGGCTGGACAAAACCTACACTTACTGGTTCGACGAGCCTGCCCCCAAGGACTTCGCGTTCGTGGTCCAAGGCATGGACCGCATCCGCGCCGCCGCTCCCGGCATCCGGCGCATGTTGACCAAGGAACCCGAACCCGAACTGAACGGCCATGTGGACATCTGGTGCGGCCTTACCCCGGAATGGACGCCTGAAAAAGTGGCGGCTCGCCGCGCCGCGGGCGAAGAGGTCTGGTGGTACATCTGCTGCGGGCCCACGGCGCCCTATGTCACGGAATTCATCGATCACCCGGGCACGGAATTGCGACTCTGGCCGTGGCAGTCCTGGCAATACGGCGTCCAGGGCATCCTCATTTGGGCGACCACTTACTGGACCAGCAGCAGCGCCTTCCCACCGCCGAAGACGCAAGACCCCTGGAGCGACCCGATGAGCTACGTGTCCGGTTACGACACCCAACCGGGCCAGATCGGCTATTGGGGCAATGGCGACGGTCGCTTCCTCTATCCCCCGCGCTCTGTCGCCACCAATCTGGCGCCCTGCCTCGAACCCCCGGTGACCTCCTTCCGTTGGGAAAACCTGCGCGACGGCATGGAAGATTATGAATATCTTTGGCTCCTGCGGCAGGCCGTGGCGAAGCGCGGCGGCGCCAAGAAGCAGGCCGGCCTGGTTCGCGAGGCGGAGACCCTGCTCCAAGTCCCCGCGGAGATCTCCCGGGACACCCGGTCTTTCACCACCGACCCGCGCCTGCTCCTGCGGCGCCGCGACCAGGTGGCCCGCCTGATCGAGCGGCTCAAGGAATAAACCGTCGTTTTGCTAGGCCTTCGGCAGCGCCGGATCCCCCGGAGCGTAGTCCGCGCGCAGCAGGCCGTACATCGCGTGGTCGGCGTAATGGTCGTGCAGCCATTCGATTTGGCGGATGATGCCTTCGAGCTTGAATCCCAGGCGCTCGGGAATCGCGCGGCTGCGCGTGTTCTCGGTGGCGCACTCGATGGTGAACCGATTGAGCTTCCACGTGTTAAAGCCGTGGGCGACGAAAGCGCGACAAGCGGCGGTCATGAGGCCTTGCCCCTGATGGCCGGCATCCAGCCAATAGCTCAAGGCCGCCCAGCGGTTTGCCCAATCCACATGCAGATGGTTGATCATCCCGCACAATCGTCCCTGGAACCAGACGCCGGCGAAAATCCCGCGCTGGTTGGCCTGCAATTGCTCCCAAACCGCGACGGTTTTTTCGACCTCCGCTACCGAGCGCATGCCGTCCACCCAGGGATGCCAGCGCCGCAAATGGTCCCGGTTGGAATCCAGGAGTTGAAATAATTCCTGGCTCTGCGGGCGGCCCAGGAGCCGAAGTTCGGTGTGGTCGTTAATGCGGCAAAACATTCGTCGCCGGGGTGGTCTGGCTGTCCCAAACATATTCGCCGCCGCCCCGCCTGTATAGGATGGAGTGGAGCCGAAGCGCGCATTTTCTTTTCGTCTTTGAGCTTTACCTTTTCGCCGGGTTCTCGCACCTTTCAATTTGACTTAAATCCGTGTCTGACGATAATCGCGAATAGATCAGTAATATATGGCGAAACTTGTTCTCCTTAGCGCGGGAATGACCGGGCGCACCCATGAGTTAAAGGTGGACAGAACCACTATTGGCCGCCTGGAGGACAACACCTTCCAAATTCCCGAGCCTTCCGTTTCCAGCCACCATTGCGAGGTTCTTCTCCGAGGCGGAGAAGTCGTGGTGCGCGACTTGGACTCGACTAACGGGACGTTCATCAGCGGAAACAAGATCACTGAGGCGCCGTTGAAACCGGGCCAGATCCTCCGTCTGGGGCAAATCGAGATGCGCCTGGAAACCGATGCCCAGGCGCCCGCGCCAGGCAAGAAACTCGATCAAACCATGGTCATGCAGCGGGGCGTCAGCCTCAATGAACTGGTGGAGAAAGGGACGCATGCCGGGGGGTTTGATACGTCGGGCAGTGGATTTTCCAAGAAGAACAACAAGGGCAGCAAGATTTTCTGGATCGCCGCCATCCTTTTTGGCGTGGCGCTCATGGGAGCGATCGCCTACCTCATCTTCGTCAAAGCCCGGAGTTGAACGGGTGGAGGCGGGGAGAGGTTATGGCCCAGCGCCCGCCGCCCCTCTCGGCGGCCGAGGTTATTCCTGGAGCCACCGGGCGGCATCCACCGCGGCGTAGGTGATCAGGATGTCCGCGCCGGCCCGGCGCAGCGCGAGGAGGGTTTCCAGCGTCACCGCCCGCTCATCGATCCATCCGTTGGCGGCCGCCGCTTTGATCATCGAATATTCCCCGCTGACGGAGTACGCGGCCGTCGGATAGCCGAATTGGGTTTTGACGCGGTGCAGGATGTCCAGGTAAGCGAGCGCGGGTTTTACCATCACAATGTCGGCGCCTTCCTGAATGTCCAGCGCGACCTCGCGCAGGGCCTCGGCGGCGTTGCCAGCGTCCATCTGATAGCTGCGACGGTCGCCAAACTTGGGAGCGGATTCCGCCGCCTCGCGGAAGGGGCCGTAAAACGCGGAGGCGAACTTGGCGGCGTACGACATGATCGGGGTTTCCGTGAAACCGAGCTGATCGAGACGCGCGCGAATGGCGCGAACGCGTCCATCCATCATATCGCTAGGCGCCACCATATCCGCCCCGGCCTCGGCGTGGCTGGCGGCGGCGCGGGCGAGGATCTCCAGCGTGGGGTCATTCAAGATCTGAGCGGAGCTCTGGCTCTGCCGGACGATGCCGCAATGGCCGTGGGACATGTATTCGCAGAGACAAACATCGGTGATGACCATCAGTTGGGGCAGTTCCTTTTTCAGGAGGCGGACGGCTTGCTGGACGATGCCCTTGGGGGCGTAAGCGCCCGAGGCCTTGGCGTCCTTGACGTCAGGGATGCCAAAGAGCAGGACGGCAGGAACTCCCGCTTCGAAAGCGCCCTTCGCCTCCAGGAGCAGTTCATCCGGGGAAAGTTGACAGACCCCGGGCATCGCCGCGATGGGGCGGCGCAGCTTGCGTCCGCTCCGAACGAACAACGGCAGGACGAACTGAGCGGGGTCCAGGCGCGTCTCCCGCACCATCGCGCGCAAGGCCGGGGTCTGTCGCAGCCGTCGTGGGCGATAATCCGGAAACTGTCCGACAAAAGGCAAATTCATGCCCGAAGTGTAAGCGGGATGAACGCGCGAGGCAAGAATCAGGCTTGGCTTATGACGTTGGTTTTGGTTTAGTCAGCGCGCTGCATGATACGACTGCGGAATATCCTGGCGCTGGGTCTGTGCCTATTGGCGCTGATGGGAGCGCGAGGGCAGGCGCCCAGCGAATGGGTCATTCAACCGTTAACCGACGATGGTTGGGCCTGGCTGGATTACGAGCACGGTCTGGCGGGAGGCACCAACGGGATGCTGGTGCAGTACGCGGGCGCGGTGGTCACCGCCGACAGCATGACGATCGACAAAAACGCCGGCGAGGTCGTCGCTGACGGGCATGTGCGAATTCTGCGGGAAGACCAGGTTTGGGTCAGCGAGCATGCGCGTTATAATTTCCAAACCCATGAGATCCAAGCGGAGCAGTTCCGCACCGGCAAACCGCCGTTTTTTGCCGCCGGCGACGGCTTGCGCGCGGACGTGAAGGAACAGGTGTATGTGGCCACTAACGCCGTCCTCACGACCGATGACATCGCCCAGCCCGGGGTGAAGATACGGGCGAAGTCCATCAAGATTATCCCGGGCAAAAAAGTCATCGCCCGCCACGCGACGCTCTACGTGTCAAACGTCCCGCTTTTCTACTTTCCGTATTACGCGCGGACGCTGGGGGACCGGGCGAACAACTTCAATTTTATTCCCGGTTACCGGAGCACCTTCGGCCCGTTCGTGCTGGGCAGTTACAATTGGTTCCTGGGCCCCGATTGGGATGGGACCTACCACTTTGACCTCCGGGAAAGACGAGGAGCAGGCACCGGGCCGGATGTGAATTTCCACCTGGGCCCCTGGGGGGAAGGCACCTTTCGATACTACTACCTTTACGACACGGAACCGACCGCGGACTCGTCGAACGTATCCGTTCCGGACAACCGCCAGCGGGTTTACTTTTCCTACCAGGCCGATCCAGAGTCGACGCTTTCGATCAAATCCATGGTGCGGTACCAGGGCGATACGAACATCGTGCGGGAGTTCTTCGAGCGCGAGTATCGGGAGAATCCGCAGCCGAGCACCTACTTCGATGTGAACAAGTATTGGCAAAATTGGAGCCTGGATGCCTATACGCAACCTCGGATCAACGATTTCCTGAACACGGTCGAGCGGTTGCCGGACGCGCGGTTGACGGGGTTTCGACAGCAGTTGTGGGCTTCGCCAGTTTACTACCAGAGCGAGAGCTCGCTGGGGTATTATGAGCAGCTTTTCGCGCGGACCAACTCGATGCCGACGGGGACGGATTACGCGGGGGCGCGCGGCGACACTTACCACGAGCTGCTCCTGCCGGAGACGTTCTTTGGCTGGCTCAATGTGACGCCCCGGGCGGGCGAACGCCTGACTTACTACAGCGAGTCCACCGGCCCGGGAGGAGTCTGGGGCGATGAGACTCGCGCGGTCTTCAATACCGGGGCGGAAGTCACGTTCAAGGCCTCGCGCGTGTGGCCCGAGCTGCATGGCACGTTGCTGGATGTGGACGGCCTGCGGCACATCGTCCAGCCCTCCTTCAATTACGTGTTTGTTCCGCGCCCGAACACCCTGCCGCACCAGTTGCCGCAATTTGATACGGTGCTGACCAGCCTGGAGATGCTTCCGAACGAATTCCCGGAGTTCAACGCCATTGATTCCATTGATAGCCAAAACGCCGTCCGCCTCGGGCTGGGCAACAAGCTCCAGACCAAACGCGACGGCCTGGTCCAGGACCTGGTCAAATGGCAGTTGTACTCGGACTGGCGGTTGAACCGCTCGCAAGATCTCACCAATCGCCTCTCGCAGTTCTCGGATTTGTATTCGGATCTGGCCTTCAAGCCGCGCTCCTGGATCACTGTGGAGTCCAAGACCCGCTACGATGTCGAGGATGGATTGTGGCGGATGTCGCTCCACACCGTGACCTTGCAGCCAAACGACGTGTGGAACTGGAGCTTTGGTCATCTCTACCTGCGGGACGAGCTGAGCGGCGCCCCGACCGCCCTGGGAATCGGCAATAACCTGTTCATGAGCACCATTTTTCTCCGGTTCAACGAAGACTGGGGATTCCGGGCCTCGCACTATTTCGAGGCGCGCACGGGGGTGCTCCAGGAGCAGGCCTACACGTTTTACCGGGATATGCGAAGCTGGACGGCGGCGCTGACGCTGCGCGAGCGGGACAACCCGACGGGACCTACCGATTACAGCGTGGCCTTCACTTTCTCGCTGAAGATTCATCCGCATTTCGGGGTGGGCAGCGAGACGCGCAATCCGTATTCGTTATGGGGCGGGTACTGAGCTCGAGGAAAACGGATAGACAGCCAAGGCGAAGTCTGGTACTCCCTTGGGTAACAGTAACTAATCAAAAGTAATATGTTGCGAACATTGTTGCTCGGCATTGACAGCGGCACCCAATCAACCAAGGCCTTGGTGATTGACGCGCGGGATGGCAAAGTGGTGGCCTCGGCCTCGCAAGCGTATGAATTGATCCCGAACCTTCCCCCCGGCGCCAAAGAGCAACACCCGCACACGTGGCGGGACGCCGCCGCGAGCGCGGTCCGACGCGCCTTGCGCCAGGCCAAAGCATCGGGGTCGGAAGTCAAAGCCATCGGCGTCAGCGGCCAGCAGCACGGGTTTGTTCCCCTGGATAAGGCCGGCGAGGTGATCCGCCCCGCCAAGTTGTGGTGCGATACTTCGACCGCGCCGGAGTGCGAGGAAATCATGGCCCATTTGGGCGGGCTCAAACCGACCATCAAGGCCCTGGGCAACGCGGTGCTCCCGGGGTTTACGGCCTCGAAAATCCTCTGGCTCAAGAAACATGAGCCGCACCACTACGACCGTTTGGCGACGGTGTTGTTGCCGCACGACTATTTGAATTTCTGGCTGACGGGCGAGCGGCTCATGGAATATGGGGACGCGAGCGGCACGGCGCTGCTCGACGTCCGCCGCCGCATCTGGGCGACGGAGGTGATTGACGCCATCGACCCGGAATTGGCGGGCCGGCTGCCGCTGTTGATCGGAAGCGACAAACCGGCGGGGGTATTGCAGACCTCGACGGCCAAGTTACTGGACCTCACGCCCGGCATCCTCGTCAGCGCCGGCGGGGGCGACAATATGATGGGCGCCATCGGCACCGGCAATACTCGGGCGGGAGTGATCACCGCCAGTTTCGGCACCAGCGGCACCATCTATGCCTGCGCGGAAAAGCCGGTGGTGGATCCGCGCGGGGAGATCGCCGGCTTCTGCGACTCGACTAACCGCTGGCTGCCGCTGCTCTGCACCATGAACGTCACGGTCGCCACCGAGATGGTGCGCGAGGATTTTGGGTGGTCCCACGAAAAGTACGCCGCCGAGTCCAGCCGGATTCCGGCCGGTGCGGACGGCCTGGTCCTGCTCCCCTATTTTGAGGGCGAACGAACGCCCAACGTGCCGGAAGGGACCGGGGTTTGGTTTGGAGTCAACCAGCGAACGTTCGAGGGCGGCCATTTCGCGCGCGCCGCCATGGAGGGGGTGACGCTGGGGATGAATTACGGTCTGCGGCGCATCGAGAGCCTGGGCGTCAAGCCCACCCAGATTCGCGCGACCGGCGGCGGCGCTCGGTCCAAGGTTTGGCGTCAAATCATGGCGGATATTTTCGATGCCGAAGTAGTCACCTTGAAAGTCGGGGAAGGAGCCGCTTACGGGGCCGCGTTGCAGGCCTTGTGGTGCTGGCGCTTACAGCAAGGCGAGAAGCTCTCCATCAGCGACCTCACCGACCAGTTCGTCGAGGTGAACGCCAGCGAGACGGCGCATCCAGACAAGGCCAATGCGGCCGTGTACCGCGAGCTGCAAGAGGTCCAAAACGACCTCTCCGGCGCGTTGCTCAAGGTCTTTAAGAAACACCGCCAGTTTGTGCTTCGCGGCCGGTAGAGGTCTCTTTTGAGCCAAGGATCCTACTGCGGCCAAAGGTGTTGACGCCTCCTCGAAGCGCGCGGAAACCTTCCCCTCACGCGCCCTCTTCGCCGTCGGGGTCTGCTTCCCCGGTCGGAGCGGTCTCAGCTTCCACCGGCTTCGCGCGGTAAAGCACAACGACGTTCCCGACCCGGGTGATGAGCCGGCTGCCGCTTCGTTCGGCGAGCTGGGGAGCGAGCGCCTTCTTCTCCTCCTTGAAAAAGTCAAACTTCACTTTCACCAACTCATGGTGGGTCAACGCCTGGTCCAGGGCGGCGATGAACTGCGGGCTGAGACCTTCTTTGCCAACCCTCAACATCGGTTCGAGCCGCTGGGCTCGGGCCTTGAAATCCCGTATTTGCGCGTTCGTGAGCGAAACCATGGACCTAGCGTAACCGAATTCGCCGCGTCGGCCACGAAAAACCGCGATGGAAGCTGCGGACGCTTTGTCAGTTGACGCCGCGCCGGTTAGCGGGCCAAATAGGGCCATGATCATGCGGCGACGTTTTCCCGGCTCGACGGGTCCTGCTCACTCCCCCCTGGGGCTGGCCTTGCTGGTGGCGCTGGGCCTGGCTGCCGGGTGTCGGACGCCACCGCCAGGCGCCCTGGTGGTCCGGCGCGGCGACGAGATCGTGGTGGCCGGCCAGTGGGTGCATACCGGCACCCCGGTGGTGCTCTGGACCGACCCGGGCGGATACGATGCCTACCGGGTCGAACGACGGTTCAGCCCGTTCGGCAAGTCCGATTGGCGGGATTCCGCCGCCGAAGTCAGCGCCCTGTCCACCCCCAACCGCTATGGCTTCCGGGCGAACGGTCTGACCGACGAAGAGATCGAGCGGATGCGCGGCGGCGGTTGGGACCTCCCAACGCTGCAACGAACCGTCGACCAGTTCGTGCTCCATTTCGATGCCTGCGGCACCAGCCGGCAGTGCTTTAAGATTTTGCAGGACGAGCGAGACCTGAGCGTCCACTTTATGCTCGACCTCGATGGGACGATTTACCAGACCCTGGACCTCAAGGAACGGGCCTGGCACGCTACCAGCTCGAATACCCGCTCGGTGGGGATCGAGATCGCTAATATCGGGGCCTACGGTCCCGCCGAGCCGAACGTGTTCAAACCGTGGTACGCGACCGAGAGCCCGGGCCGGACACGGGTGACGCTTCCGCCCAGCTTTGGCGACGGCGGAATCCGGACCAAAGGCTTCGTGGGCCGCCCCGCTCGCCCCGAGCCGGTCCATGGCCGCGTCCAAAACCACGATCTGATCCAGTACGACTTCACTCCCGAACAGTACCGCGCGCTAATCAAGCTGACAGCGACGCTTTGCACCGTGCTGCCGCGAATCCGGTGCGACTATCCGCGGGACGCCACAGGGCGTCTGGTGTCGCACAAGCTCTCCGATGCGGAGCTTAAGACTTACCAGGGCGTGTTGGGACATTTCCACATCCAAGCAGACAAGGTGGATCCCGGTCCTGCCTTGCAATGGGATTACCTCATCGACAACGCCCGACGGATCATGGGCCGGAAGGCGCCGGCCGAGGCCAGCTCTGATCAGGTGAAGAAAGGGCTCTGAGCCGGGCGCGGGACGCATTTCTTCCCCCGCCCGCGCCGCTCCGGAGTTTTAGCGCTTCCCCAATCCGCGGGTTCGGATACCCTGACGGCATGACGGTCCTGGAAGTCATCCAACGCAGCGCGGAGTTCTTGACCAAGAAAGGCGTGGACTCGCCGCGGCTGCAGGCGGAATTGCTGCTGGCCCACGTGCTCAAGCTGCCGCGGATGCAATTGTACCTGAACTTCGAACGCAGCCTCTCCACGCCGGACTTGGAAGGCATGCGCGAGTTGGTTCGGCGACGAGGCCTCCGCGAGCCCTTGCAGCAGGTCACGGGCTCAACCTCCTTCTGCGGCTTGGAAATCGCTGTGACCCGGGAGGTATTGGTCCCCCGCCCGGAAACCGAACTTCTGGCCGAAAGCGCCTGGATATTCCTCAAGACCCCGCCCCCCGCTCCTCCGTGCGCTCCCAATGCGTTGGACTTTGGCACGGGCTCGGGATGCCTGGCGATCGCCCTGGCCGCAAAGTGTCCGGCGGCGCAAATCTGCGCCCTCGATATTTCTTCCGCCGCGTTGCTCGTGGCGCGCGCCAACGCGGCCCGCCACCAATTGGAGGATCGCATCGCCTTTTTTCCAGGAGACGGCTTCGGCGCGTTGCCGGAAGCCGCGGAATTTGATCTCATCGTCAGCAACCCGCCCTATATCCCGAGCGGGGATATCGCGGGTTTGTCGCCCGAGGTTCGAGACTTTGAGCCGCGCCAAGCCCTGGATGGCGGACCCGACGGCCTGGATTACTACCGGCGGCTGGCGGTCGAAGCCCCGCCGTGGTTGCGCCTCGAAGGTCGCCTGATGGTCGAATTTGGGGACGGCCAGGCCGATTCGCTGCGCGCGATCTTCACCGCGCAAAAGTGGGTTGTCGAAGCCGTGCAAGAGGATTACACTCACCGGCCTAGAATCCTGGTGGCGCGTCGGAATTGAGAGTTTGCCTTGGCCCGGCGAACCCGATTTCCTCCGGCGGGTTGGCCGGGAAAGAAACGATTTCATGGACAGCTTATTGATTAAAGGCGGCGTGCCGTTGCACGGAGACGTGGTCATCGGCGGCGCCAAGAACGCCGTGTTGCCGATTATGGCGGCGGCGCTGTTGACCCGCGAGTCGTGTCTCATCCGGCGGGTGCCTAACCTGAGCGACGTCAAGTTCATGGGCCAAATCCTGACTTGGCTGGGGGCGAGCGTCCATTTTGAAGATGGGGGCGTGCGGATCGAAGCGGCGAAGATCAAAGGGGCGGGCGATTACGATTTGATCCGGAAGATGCGCGGCTCGATATGCGTGATGGGACCACTGCTGGGGCGGCTGAACAAGGCGACGGTGTCGCTGCCGGGAGGATGCGTCATTGGCGCGCGTCCCATCAACTTGCATCTCAAGGGTTTTGAGGCGCTGGGAGCCAAAATCACCATCGAGGCCGGTTACGTTCATGCCCGGGCCAAACGATTGCAGGGGTCGGCGGTGTTCCTGGGCGGACGCGCCGGCCCGACCGTGCTCGGCACGGCCAACGTGATGATGGCAGCCACCCTGGCCGAAGGCGTGACGGTGATCGAGAGCGCGGCGTGCGAGCCCGAGGTCGTGGACCTGGCGGCATTTCTCAACGCCATGGGGGCTCGGATCGCGGGGGCGGGCAGTCCTACCATCACCATTACCGGGGTCAAGGAATTGCACGGCGCGGAGCACGAGGTGATTCCCGACCGCATTGAGGCGGCCACTTACGCCATCGCCGCCGCGGTGACCGGAGGCAAAGTCACCTTGCGTGGCGCCCGGCCGGAGCATCTGCGGGCCGTGCTCGACAAACTGCATGACGCGGGGGTCAAGATCGAGCGCGACGCCGCCGGCGTCACGGTTCAACGGGGCGGCCGCTTGAAGCCGGTGGACATCACCACCCTGCCCTACTCGGGCTTTCCCACGGATGTCCAGGCTCAAATCATGACGCTCATGGCGGTGACGCCGGGCATCAGCATCATCACGGAGCGCATCTTTGAATCCCGCTTCATGCATGTGAGCGAACTGGGCCGGTTGGGGGCGGACATCGAGATCGAAGGCCCAACGGCGATTGTCAAAGGCGGCAAGCCGCTGAGCGGCGCGCCGGTCATGGCCAGCGACCTCCGCGCCTCGGCCGCCCTCGTTCTGGCCGGGCTGGCCGCCAGCGGCACCACGCAGGTCAACCGCGTTTACCACATCGATCGCGGGTATGAGAACATTGATGGCAAGCTGCGCCAGCTCGGGGCGCGCGTCGAACGAATTGAAGAATCATGACTAAGCTCATCACCGTCGTTATCGTGGTCGCCGTCCTCTTCGGCGTATGGGAACTCTGGGTTTACTACGACCGGGTCCAAAACGAGAAGGAATCCGACCAAAAGCAGGCGGCCGCCTCGGTTATCATCGGCGAGCAATTGCCCGGCATGCCCTTCCAGATGGAACAAAGTTTGCAAACGGCCAAGAGCCGCGGCGCGACCGGCGTTAAGAACTGGCTGGCGGCGTACGGCCCGAACATCCAGGACCCTCGGAAGGCGTGGATCGAGCTCGATTATTGCGTCCTCATCGCCCGCGACAACCCGGCCGAAGCCAAGCGCATCTTCGCCGCCGTCAAAGCGCGCACGACGCCCGCTTCCCCCATCTGGAAGCGCATTCAGGAACTCTCCAAGTCGTACGAATGACGCGCCGCCGCGCGGCTCGGGCTTCCTGCTCGCGAAGGGCCCTTCCTCGGCCGCGGCTCACATCCCCATGATCTGGTAGCCGCAGTCGACGTAGATTACCTGGCCGGTAATGGCCGCCGCGCCGTTGCAGGCGAGGAAAAGACCGGTCGCCCCCAATTCCTCCGGCAGCACATTCCGCTTAAGGGGGGAATGCTCCTCGTAGTGCTGGAGCATGGCGCCAAACCCCGAGATCCCGCGCGCCGCCAGGGTATTAACCGGCCCGGCGCTGATGCAGTTGACCCGGATCTTCTTCGGACCGAGGTCGTAGGCCAGGTAGCGCGTGCTCGCTTCCAGCGAAGCCTTGGCGACGCCCATCACGTTGTAATGAGGCACGACCTTCTCGGCCCCGTAGTAGCTCATGGCGAGGATGCTGCCGCCCTCCCTCATCAGCGGCGCCGCCGCCCGCGACAGCGCCACCAGCGAATACGCGCTCACGTCATGCGCGATGCGAAACGCCTCGCGGCTCGTATTGACGAAATGGCCTTCCAGCGCGTCCTTCGGCGCGAAGGCCACCGAATGCAACAGCAAGTCCAACTGACCGAACTTTTCCCCAACCATCCGAAACACCTCGTTGATTTCGTCGTCCTTCGTCACGTCGCAAGGCAGGATGAGGGTATCGGGGCCAAAGGCGGCGGCCAGTTCCTCCACGTTTTCCTTGAGCCGCTGGCCCTGGTAAGTGAACGCCAGCCGGGCGCCCGCCGCGGCCCAAGCCTGGGCGATAGCCCACGCGATCGAGCGTTTGTTCGCAACCCCAAAGACAATTCCCGTTTTACCGGCTAATAATAACATGTGTTTTGACGAATCGTATCAATTCAGATCTTTTACCGATGGCCGTACCGCGACGCAGTCCGGCCCGATTCGGTTAGTCCGGGACAACAAATCGCCGTCGACGCCGCAGCGTCAAGCACTCTATTGGCACATATACTCTTAAGCCAATTCCCCCCTCCTGGCAATCACAGATTAACCGGGCGGCGGCCCGTTGACGGAACATTAGCCCATTCCGTCGTTGCAGTGGGGCGATGGGGGGAGTAGGTTATCCCCGCTTTTATGAGGATTACCAATCTGAATCCGGACACCGAAATCGGCGCTTCCGGATGGTTCGTTGAACTGGAGGGTCACCGGCTCCTGATGGACACGGGCATTCACCCCAAGCGCGAAGGGTTGGACAGCCTGCCGCTCTATGGGCGGATCAAGAAGGAGGAACTGGACGCCGTGGCCATCTCGCATTGCCACCACGACCATGTCGGGTCGCTCCCCGTGGCGCTGCGGCAGTTTCCACAGGCGCATGTCTTGATGACCGAGCTGAGCTATTTTCTGATCGAGCGGGTGCTGCACAATTCGGTGAACGTCATGAAACGGCAGCGGGAGGAACTGGGCATTAAGGAATACCCGCTGTTCACGCACGATGAGGTGGACGACCTGTCGCCGCGTTTCCAGGGCTTCAAATACAATCGCGAGATTGATTGGGCCGCGTTCCATAAGACCCGCGCGGGGTTTTTGTCGCCGACGCTGGAGTTTTACGACGCGGGTCACGCCTTGGGCTCGGCGGGGATCATGGTGCGGGGCCAGCGGGAGACATTGTTCTACACGGGAGACGCCTGTTTTCATGACCAAACGATTCTGAAAGGGGCGCGCTTCGAGGACGTGCAGGCCCAAGTGCTGATGATGGAGACCACGCGGGGCAACCGGGGCGCTTCCCCCGGCGTCACGCGCGAGACCGAGATCGCGCGCTTGCGACGGGCCATCTGCGACGCGGTCCGGCACAAAGGCGCCATCCTAATTCCGACCTTCGCCCTGGGCCGGACGCAGGAAATCCTGGCGCTGCTGGCTGTCATGCTCGCCGAAGGAGATCTCGAGCCCCAGCCCATCTACATCGGCGGGTTGGGCCGCGTTTTCACCGAGATTTACGACCTGGAGGCCCATCGCACCCACCGTCAATATCCCAGTCTCCAGTTGCACGAGGCCCTAAACCTCACGGTCCTGGAACAAGGGCAGGCCCAGAAGATGAAGCTCGCGAAGGGGCGCATTTTTGTCATCACGGCGGGGATGATGAGCGAGAACACGGCGGCCCACGACCTGGGGTTGCGGATGGCCGGCGACGAAAATCAGCACATCTTTTTTGTCGGCTATACGGACCCGGATACTCCCGGCGGCCGGCTCCGCGCCGCGAAACATGGCGAGACGTTCGTGTTCAGCCCTTCGGGTGGCCGCGTGACGCGCCGGTGCCACATCGAGAATTTTGACCTGACCGCCCACGCCAACCGCAAGGATATGTTGGAATTCGCCTGCCAGGTTGACCCGCGCGCGGTGCTGTTGGTCCATGGAGACGCCGACTCGCGGGCCTGGTATGAGCAGCAACTCCGAACGCTTCGCCCCAAGATCAAGATCTTCCATCCCAAACCGGGGGAAACCATCGTGGTGTAGCCGTTTTCAGCGTCCGACGACCAGGATATCGAGAAATCCCGGGCCGCCGCGCGGGCCGCGCTTGCCGCCGGGTTGGCCCGGGGCGGGAGCCGGCGGGGTCGCCGGTGCCGCGCCGGGGCTGGCGGGTGCCGGTTCTGTCGTGATCAACACGATGTGGTTATTCTTGGTGTCCAGCGAGCAAGTCTTGGCCCGGGCCTTGGTTTGAACGGTCTGTTCCACTTCAAACGTGGTCGGGCTGGTTTCTTTGATCAGGGTCAGGGTGCCGTCGCCCTGCGAGCTGAAGGCTTCCATGGTTTTCGGGTTGAACCCGCCGCCGTCCACCCCGTTGCCGATGGGCAAAGTGGCGAGAATTTTTCCGTCTTCGGCGTTGAGCATCACTGCGGTCGCCGGCTCGTGGCAGAAGGCGAAGAGCACGTGGTTTTTGGCATCGAGGGCAAGTCCCGCGGGGCCGCCGCCTTTGCCGGCGAGGTCGTAATGCGCCGTCACCTGGAGCGTCTTGACGTCCACCACCGCGATGTTGTCCTTATCTTCGATCGCCACGTAAAGCCGGCCGGCCCCATCGCTGGCCGCCTGTTCAGGCGCGCCGCCGAGGTCAATCGTACCGACCACCGATCCGTCCTTGCCATCGATCACGGTGGCGTTGGGCTGGCTGTGGCTGAACACGTAGATCCGTTCGGTCAACGGCTCGAACACGATGCCGTCGGGACGGCCTTGAACCGCGATGGTCTTGATCGTCTCGAGGGTCTTGGCGTCCCACATGACGACCGGGCTGCTGCTGCAAAAGCCGTGGTTGGACTTGGGATCCACCGCCACCCCGCGCGCTTGGGCGTTGGCGATGGCGCCCGCGGACTTCAGGGTATCGAGATCAAAAACCAGAACCTGCGGACCGCGCGGCACATAGAGCCGGCGGTTATCGTTATCGGCAAACACATAATCGATGCCGCCGGAGCCCATCGTTTGCGTCGTGGTCAGGACCTTGTACGGCGCGTCGGCGGCCGCTACGACGGTTGGGTTCAGCGTGGAAAGGGCGCCGCAGGCAACCACCACCGCCCCTGTGAATGAGAGGACGTGTGAAACGGGCAGAGGATTTGAACGAGTCATAAGAAAGAATCGACTATTATTATCATTGTCGCTCTTCCTCGTCGTTGCGCAAGGCATTAATGGCAGGCATTAATGGAGGCGTGAAAACACGACGACCGCTGAGGAAAGGGCTGGGAAATGGCCTTGGACCAGGGCGGAGGGGCGGGCGACGGGGAGTTCTAAACCAAAGACTCAGGACTCCTGAAACCGTGGAAATCAGGTGACACCGCGATTCCCCTCACCCCAGCCCTCTCCCGAGGGAGAGGGAGCAGGATCGTCTGCCCGGAGAGGTCCACCGGCTTTCCAGGTCTGCGAGCTTCTGTGCGGCGGGATCAGGAATCCTGAGGCTGGCTATCATTCCGATCACTAGCCGCCGCTTTTTTTCAATTGGCGCGCGCCAAGCGAACTGAGGTATAACCAACCCGGCGCCCCCTGTCGCCGCAACCATTTATGATGAAGCATCAGCACGCACGCAACACCGCGCTGGCCCTGGTCGGTCTCCTGGCGCTCACGGTCTATATCCTGGCCTGTACTTCGTTCAGTCCGGACGATACCAAAGTGCTTTATCCGGCCTTCAGCGGCGCCAACGGCGCGATGGCGGTGGCGAGCTACGATCGCGCGGCCAGACGGAGCGAGATTGTCTTCGCGCCCGCCATCCTGTCGGACCTCGAGACCAATGCCGCGCCCCTGATGGTCCGAGGCCAATGGCTGGGCGACGGTGATCGCATCCTGGCCACGTGGGTCGCCAAGGAGAATAACAACACTTTCAACCTGGCCGTCCTCCCCTTCGGGGCGCGCGGTCCCGTCCAGCTCTTCACCCTGACCGGCGCGGACCTGGCTACTTCGGTCATGCTTCCCGCCCCAATTGTCGGGGACCGCGTCTTTATGGTGGATGCGCCGAACAAGCTCGTCCGCCTCGATCTCCGGGACGGGTCGGTGGCGCGCCATGAACTAGGCAAGGCAGGCGCTGAATGGGTGCTCTATCCCGCGGCAGACGGCAAAGGACTCTTTTACCTCCAAGACCCCAAATCGACGGACGGTCGCACCTTTGGGCGCCTGGACCCGGAGAGTTTCGCCCTGACGCCGATCCTCACCTTCACCAACCCGATCGAGAATGGGTTTTCATTCACCTATGACTTATCCGGCAACCGCGTGGCTATCTTCGAGAAGGATGGCGATCATCAGCGGCTCGTCATCCTCGAACGCGGCAAAGCCGCGTACACGCGGCCCATCCCGGGCTCGGGAAGCGCCTTCGAGTTGGGCAACGCGATCTTTTCCCGCGGCGGGGATACCCTCCTGGCAAGCTACCGCCGCCAGCAGCAAGGGACGGCCGCCTATTCGTTCGGCCTAATCGAGATTCCGCTCCGCGATCAGCCGCCCCGCGAAACGGAGCTGATCCCCGCCTGCAACGCGGCCGAAGACGGGGTGACGTACTACTTTCAGATCGGCCTCTCACACGATGGCAAGTCTGCGGCCGTAGCCTCCACTTACCTTGCCTGCATGAGCGAGAACTTCAAACCCGAGGACTGCGCCCTGTTCTTCATCGATTTAAGCGATACAAATAGGAAAGTGACCAAGGTTCCCATTCCCATGCCCGCCGGCCGGACCTGGCCGGTGAAATAGCCGTCTGGAGCTGCCTATGCTGGACCAGCTCACGCGTCTCTTTTCCCGGGTCTGCGGACAGAATCCGGACCACCTATGGGCCCCGGGAGGTCTGCCGCTGCCGTGCTGCCAGCGTTGCGTCGGCCTATACGCGGGCGCGGCGGTTGCGGCCCTGGCTTTGCTGTGGCTTCGGCCTCGCCTGACCTCGCGCTTCCTGGAAGCGCACGGCGCCTGCCTGCTCTTCATGGCGCCGCTGGGACTCCACTGGGTTCCCCAGGGGCCGGCGCTACGCACAATTTCCGGCGCGCTCTTCGGTTTTGGAGTGGCCGCCTTCTTGTGGCTGCCTTTGGCGGCGAGGCGAGGCTGGAATGACAACCCAAGGCGGTTCGCGACGCCCGGCTACGCGTTGGCGCTCGCGCTGACGCTCGCGGTTACGCCCACGCTCGCCGCGCGGGGAGGAACTCCGGCCGCCTATGCGCTGGCCGCGCTGGTTTGCGCCGGGGCGGCGTCCTTTGGGGCGCTGGCTTTGGGCGCGGTGGTTTCCATCGTCTGGCCCTCGGGGTTGCGAGCTCCGCCTTCCGGCGCCAGGAACGCCGCCAGGAGTTAAGATAAAAGCGTCGCCGGAGTTACCAGACTCAGGATTCCTGATCCCGCCGCACAGAAACTCGCAGAACTGGAAAGCCGGTGGACCTCTCCGGGCGTACGATCCTGCTCCCTCTCCCTCGGGAGAGGGCTGGGGTGAGGGGAATCCCGGTGTCACCTGATTTCCACGGTTTCAGGAGTCCTGAGGCTTAATGCTGGCTTAAGGTGGGTAGGGTTAGACTTGCGTGAAAATGGCAGATTACTTATGAAAACACATATCCGAGCTCTTACCCTTGGCGTCCTTGGAACAGCGGCGTGGCTGCTGACGAGCGCGGGGAACCTCTCCGCCCAGGATCGGCCGCAGGGCAACTTCAATCCCGAACAAATGCGCGAGCGCATGCTGCAACGCATGCGCGACCGCTTCGAGGTCAAAGACGATGCCGAATGGAAACTCATTTCCGCGCGCCTCTCCAAAGTAACCGAAGCCCGGCGGGCGGCCAGCGGCGGAGGCGCCGGCTTTGGGGGACCGGGACCGGGCGGGTTCGGCGGTCCGGGTGGGCCGGGCGGCAACGGGGGCGGTCCCGGTGGCCCCGGAGGTCCCGGTGGCAATGGCGGCGGCCCGGGAGACCAGCCTCCGCCCGGCGGTAATAATGGTTCCAACGCCGGTCCGCCTCAGGGCGGTCCGGGCGCGGGAGGATTTGGGCCGGGCGGGCCGGATCGCCAGGCCAGCCCTGAACTGGACGCTTTAAACAAAGCGATCCAGGCCAAAGCTGATACCGCCGAACTCAAAGCCAAGCTGGCCCAGGTTCGGGAGGCGCGCAAGAAGAAGGAAGCCGACCTGGTCCAGGCCCAAGAGGACCTGCGTCAGATCCTTTCCGTCCGCCAGGAGGCGATTGCGGTGACCCTCGGCCTCTTGAAGTGAGGAACCGCCCGCAATGGCGCCTACGCGCGCCATCCCCGGGGCGATCCGCCGGCAGCCGCGCGGCTGCCTTGGGATCATCGCTCCGCGATGGCGCCGACCCGCGGCATCCCCCGGGGCGCTCCGATGGTAGCCGTGCGGCTTCAGCCCACGGATTCATCGACCATTCCACGTCCTTTGGCGTCGCGTCAGCGACGCTTGAGGTTGTCGGTTGCCTCGGGCGTCGCTACGCGACGCGGACCGCGTTCCCGGCGGATCCCCGCGGGCTAAAGCCGCGCGGCTACCTTGGAATCATCGCTCCGCGATGGGGCCGACCCGCGTGATCTCCCGGGGCGCTCCGACGGTAGCCGTGCGGCTTCAGCCCACGGATTCATCGGCCAATCCACATCCTTTGGCGTCGCGTCAGCGACGCTTGAGGTTGTCGGTTGCCTTTTAGTTCTTGTTTGTATTATGCATTATTATGGTTTGAGCGCTGGCCGTTTTCCCCGGGCGCGCGCTTGATTCCGCGCCCGCCGGAGCGTTTTCCATTCGAACTGAACCGAAGTTGCAGCTAGCATGCCGTCGCTATGAACGCGCCATCAGATCCTAACGAAGGCTTGGGCGAACGCTATCGAGCCCTGCTGCAAACTTCCATGGACGGCTATTGGCTGCTGGACACCGAGGGACGCGTCCTGGAGGTCAATGAGACCGCTTGCCGGATGACCGGTTATACGGCGCAGGAACTTTTGACCATGCGCCTTGCCGATCTGGAGGCGCTGGAGACGGAAGAGCTCACCGCAGCCCGCGTCCAGAAGATCATTGCCGACGGCGAGGACCGATTTGAATCGCGGCATCGCCGAAAAGACGGTCGTATTTTCGATGTCGAAGTGAGCGTTCAATTCCGTCCCTCAGGAATCGGCAACTTCATCTGCTTTGTGCGCGACATCACCGGGCGCAAGCGGGTTGAACAGCAAAAAGAGGATGCCGTGAGTTATGTTCACACGCTCCTGACCGCATCCTCCGTCGGCATCATCACCTACAAGGCATCGGGTCAGGCGATCTCCGCCAATGAAGCGGCGGCGAACTTGGTCGGCACAACAATTGAGAATTTAAAAGGGCAGAATTTTCGAGAGTTGGATTCCTGGAAACAATCAGGCCTCCTGAAGATGGCGGAATTGGCCCTGGCCACTGACCGGGAGCAGATATTCGAGGATCATCTGGTCACGACTTTTGGGCATGAGATATGGGTTTCCAATCGATTCGTGCCCTTTCGGTTCGCCGGCGAACCGCATTTGCTCCTGCTGTCCCAGGATATTTCCCAGCGCAAGCGGGCGGAAGAATCCGTAATGCGGCTGAGCCAATGGCTGCTGCGCACCCAGAGCATCGGTAAAGTCGGAGGCTGGGCGGTAAACGTCAAGAGCGGCGAGGTGTGGGTTTCGCCGGAGGCCCGTCGTATCTACGGGCTCAGCGAGGAGGTTGAACTCAGCCTTGCGCAGATCCAGTCGTTTGTCCTGACCGCGTATCGCCCGAAGCTCGACCTGGCTTTCCGCGAGTTGGTGGAGCATGGCAAGCCCTACGAGGTTGAGTTCCAAATTTCCCGTGGCAACGATCAGGCCATTGCGGACATCCATTCACGGGCTGAATACGATGCCAAGGAAACCACCGTTCTCGGGGTTATCAAGGATGTCACCGAACGCAAGCGAGCCGAAGCGGCGCTGCGGCGTAGCGAATCTCTTTTCTCGACGATGTTTCATGCCAGTCCCACGGCCATGGGTATCAGCCGCCTGGAGGACGGACGCTTTCTCAATGTCAACGATGCGTTCTTGCGCTTATATGGGTATAACCGCGAGGAAATCATCGGCCATACTTCGGAGGAGCTGCGGCTCTGGCCATCCGCTGACCGCGCGGAGCTCCTACGGGTACTTCAGCAGCACAAGCGCGTCCAACTCCTCGATATCAAAGGCCGCCGTAAAAACGGGGAGCACTGCGATATCCTTGCTTCGGTCGAACTGATCCCTGTGGATGGAGAGCCGTGTATCATGGGCATCCTCACGGACGTCACAGAACGAAAGCAGGCCCAGGCCGCCCTGGCTCGCAGTGAAGCCGAGTTAGCGGCCATCCACGATAGCAGCCCTTTGATGATGTGCCTGGTTAATGGAGACCAGCAGGTCGAGCGATTGAATCGGGCCATGGCGGAGTTCGCGGCGGTCGAGGGCTTGCCTGAGTTTGGGCAACGACCGGGGGACACGCTCGGATGCGTCAACGCCCTCGACGATCCCCGCGGATGCGGCTTCGGAAAGGCCTGCCACAGTTGCGCCTTGCGCTTGGCGATCCGCGCGACCTTCGAGACGGGCCAGTCCTGCCGTCAAGTGGACAGCCAGCTATTCCTGGTGCGCGGCGGCCTGCGGCGGGAGCTTCAGGTTTGGGCCTCGACCTCGCTGGTGCAGTTCGGAGGGCCTCCCCGCGTGCTGCTGTGCCTGGAGGATATTACGCAGCGGAAGCAACTTGAGGCCCAGTTCCTGCAAGCCCAGAAGATGGAATCGGTGGGGCAATTGGCCGGAGGCGTCGCTCACGATTTCAACAACATCCTGGCCGCCACCATGCTCGAACTGAGCTTCTTGCAGCAAAATCCGAATTTTGACCCGGAGACGCGCGAGTCCCTGAAGGAGCTCATGACGGAAGCCCAACGCGCGGCCAACCTCACCCGCCAATTGCTCGTGTTCAGCCGGCGATCGGTGATGGAAATTAAGGTCCTGGATTTGAACGAGCTGGTGGCGAATTTGCTGAAGATGCTCGGCCGGCTCATTGGAGAGCATATTACTTTAGAGTTCCATCGGCACGATGCCTTGCCGGCGGTGGAAGCGGATCCTGGCATGGTGGAACAGGCGCTTATGAACCTCGCCGTCAATGCGCGGGATGCCATGCCCAAAGGCGGCAAGCTCATCATTAGCATCACGCCCTTCCAGGCGGATGAAGAACGCGTCAAAGGCCATATCGAGGCTCGACCGGGGCGGCATGTATGTCTTTCGGTGGCGGATTCAGGCTGCGGCATGGATGGCGCCACGCTTAAGCGCATCTTCGAGCCGTTCTTCACCACCAAGGAAGCCGGCAAAGGCACCGGCCTGGGCTTGGCGACGGTGCATGGCATCGCCGCCCAGCACCAGGGATGGGTCGAAGCGGAAAGCGAACTTGGAAACGGATCGACTTTCCGGGTTTTCTTTCCCGCCACGTCCAAGGCCGCGCCTGAGTCGATTCAGACCGACCGCGCGCCGATTACTCGCGGTCACGAGACGATTCTGTTGGTGGAGGATGAGGAGAGCTTGCGGAGAGTTGTGCGGCAAGTCCTCCGGCAGTTGGGATACCACGTGCTGGAGGCCGCCAATGGCGCGGCCGCCCTGGAACTTTGGCGGGAGCTCAAGGGCCGCATCGACTTGCTGCTTTCAGATATGGTGATGCCGGAAGGCCTCACCGGCTTGGACCTGGCGGGCAAGCTTCGGGAGGAGAAACCGGATTTGAAAGTCATTATTGTCAGCGGCTACAACCCCGAGATGGCCGGCCAGAGCCGGCCAACAACCGAGGGGATCGTATATCTCCAAAAACCGTTTCACCTCACGCTTCTGTCGACTACCATTAGAGCATGCCTCGATAAGCCATGACGCGTCGAAGAATTGCCGCGTAGTAGTAGCGGTTTAGCGCCGCCCGTGCTGACTCCTCAAGTTGGGTGGTTTGCCAATTGGCAATTAGGAGGTCCGCGACGATGACGATGTCGCGCGACCTAGGCATTGCTCGGCTCTGGGGCGCGAGAAAACCGAACCACGCAGTCGATGGGGAGCTCGCTGGCCTCATCATTAAAGGCTTCCAGCGCCGCCACTTGGTATTCAGTCGGCGCGGGGACGGATACGACCAGGTTGATCATGAACTCCGCCTCAAGCCAAGGGGCGAAGACGCTCACATTGGCGTGAAAGCATGCTGCCACTTTGTTCACCAGGGCGGTCACGCGTTCGAGGACAGCCTCGAGGGCAGCGGTCGCAAGCTCGTACCGCGCGGGTACCACAATTTGCTGTGGCACGCGGGGAGCGATTTGCTCATCCAAAAAATGTGTCATATCACCCTAACAAGAATAAAACTAACTCGTTTTTTGGCTCTCGCAAACCTCTTCCCGCCAAGACAACCAGGCCCGGTGGCACGCGACCTGCCGCCTAATAAGCTCTGCGATGACTCACTTTGTCATCGGCTTGAGGTCCAGCGGACTTTAATTCTGGGGGGCGGTCTTTTCCGGTTCGGGGGGTCCAGTTTTGAGATTCCCGGCCATAAAAACGGCCCCCCGGCCAAGTTATCCCCGGCATTTCACCGGAGCGCATGCTGGGTAGATTTGCGATAGGCCAGATCCTGCTGCGATCACTTCCGCCTGCCAGTGGTTGCGCAGGCGCCGCCCATGAGAAAAGTCGCGTCATGATAAGACGTTCCGACCAGGCATGCACGCAAAAACGCGACAAAAAAAAACAGGCTCTTGCGAGCCTGTTTTCTGAAGTTGTTATAAGCGAGAGTATATAAAAGTATCTAACTACATCCTAAGCTCTCGCCGCAGTTCATGCATTTGTAGCAGGCGCCGTTGCGGACGGCGACGTGGCCGCAATTGGGACAGGTCGGGGCGTCCTGCTGGAAGTGGGCGACGGAGTCGCTGAGGGTCTTGATGATGCGGTGTCCGGCCGGCTCGGGCTGGGCGTGGCGGCCATTGCTCTTGCCGCCATTGGCTCGCGGCTTGGACTTCACATCAATAACCTCGTTGTCCTCGGCCACGGGGAGATCGGACACGGGGCGATTGATCTTCTTTTTAAGCTCTTCCTGCAACCCGGGGATGGCCAGCTCGGGCTGGTTGGCGCGCGGCGTGTTGGCCTCGCGGTAGCCGGGAACGAACTGGAAGCCCATCCAGCGGAAGACATAGTCAATGATGGAAGCGGCGTTGCGGACTTCCGGATTCTTGGTGAAGCCGGACGGTTCGAAGCGAACGTGGGCGAATTTCCGGACCAGGGCCTCGAGCGGGACGCCGTATTGGAGGGCCAGACTGGTTAACGTGCCGATGCCGTCCATCAGGCCGCCGATGGTCGAGCCCTCTTTGGCCATGGTGATGAACAACTCGCCGGGCTGCTGATTCTCGAAGAGGCCGACGGACAGGTAGCCTTCGTGGCCGGCGATGTCGAATTTGTGCGTCACCGCGGGCCGGGTATCCGGCAGGCGCCGGCGCAGGGGTTTTTCCGCCTGTTCGCCCAATTGGACGATTTCGGCCTCAAGCTCCTTGATGCGGGCCTCCAGGGGCGCGGCGACTTCCGCTGTGGAACCATTACCGTTGTTGCGCTTGGTGTTGAGCGGCTGCGAGCGTTTGGAGCCGTCGCGGTAAATGGCCACGCACTTGAGCCCCATCTGCCAGGCCTTCACATAGGCGTCCCGGATGTCGGCGATCGTGCTGTTGGCGGGCATGTTGACGGTCTTGGAGATCGCGCCGCTGATGAACGGCTGGGCGGCGCCCATCATGCGGAGATGGGCCAGGGCGGGGATGCTGCGCTGGCCGCGGTAGGGCTTGAAGGCGCAGTCGAAGATGGGCAGATGTTCGGGCCGGAGGCCGCTGGAAACGGTCGCGCCCTCTTCGGCCACATCCTCGATGGTGTCGAATTTCGCGATATGGGCGACGATCCGGGCGGTTTCGTCGGGCGAGTAGCCGAGGCGGCGGAGGCCCTCGGGAACGGTGCGATTGACGATCTTGAGCAAGCCGCCTCCGGCCAGGAGCTTGTACTTGACCAGGGCGATGTCGGGCTCGATGCCGGTGGTGTCGCAGTCCATGAGGAAGGCGATGGTGCCGGTGGGGGCCAGGACGGTGACCTGGGCGTTGCGATAGCCGGACTTGCGGCCGCGTTCGAGGGCCTCATCCCAGCAACGGCGCGCCTCCTCCTTCAGGTAATGGAAGTCCTCGCTGGGCTGAATCTGTTCGACCGCGACGCGGTGCTGCTCGATAACGTCGAGCATGGAGGCCACGTTGTCGGGCGCCAGGGGTTGGGAGACGTGGGCGCAATGGGCGTCGCGATACCCGGCGAACGGGCCCATGGCGGCGGACATTTCGGCGGACCGTCCGTAAGCCTGGCCGGTCATGATGGCGCTGATGGCGCCGGCCAGCGCCCGGGCGGAATCGGAGTCATACGACAGGCCATAGCTCATGATGAGCGAGCCGAGGTTGGCGTAGCCCAGGCCAAGGGTGCGAAAGAGATGGGAGTTTTCAGCGATTTGCTGCGTGGGGTAGCTGGCGTTATCGACCAGGATTTCCTGGGCGGTGATGAAAATGCGCACGGCCGCCTTGAACCGCTCCACGTCGAAGACGCCGTCCTCGCGCTTGAACTTCATCAGGTTCAGCGAGGCGAGGTTGCAGGCGGTGTTGTTGAGAAAGACGTATTCCGAACAGGGATTGGTCGAGTGAATGGGCTCCGTGCCTTTGCACGTATGCCACTTCTGGATCACGCCGTCATACTGGAGGCCGGGGTCGCCGCAAGTCCAGGTGCCTTCGGCGATCTTGTCCAGGAGCGCGGTGGCGTTCTTTTTATCGAGCGGCTGGCCGGTGGTGACCGAGCGCGTCCACCACTCCTTGCCGTCCAGGGCGGCCTGCATGAACTCGTCGCTGACGCGGACGGAGAGGTTTTCGTTCTGGTACATGACGCTGCCGTAGGCCTCGCCATTATAGGTGCCGTCGTAGCCCTGTTCGATGAGCGCCCAGGCCTTCTTTTCTTCTTTCATCTTGGCCTCGATGAACTCCTCAATGTCGCCGTGCCAATCCCGCAGGGTGTTCATTTTGGCGGCGCGCCGGGTTTTGCCGCCGGACTTGACGACGTTGGCGACCTGGTCATAGACCCGGAGGAACGAGAGGGGGCCGCTGGGCCGCCCGCCGCCGCTGAGTTTCTCCTTGCTGGAGCGGATCGGGGAGAGGTCGGTGCCGGTGCCGGAACCGAACTTGAAGAGCATGGCCTCGCTGTAGGCCAGCTTCATGATGGACTCCATGTTGTCGTCCACCGATTGGATGAAGCAGGCGCTGCACTGCGGATACTCGTATTGGGTCGAGGCTCTTTCGGTCTGGCCAGTTTTGGGGTTGAAATACCAATTGCCGCGGCTGGAAAGGTTGCCCACCTGGTACTCGTGGAAGAGCCCGACATTGAACCAGACCGGCGAGTTGAAGGCACCGTACTGGTTGAGGCAGAGCCAAGTCAGCTCGTCGTAAAACACTTCGCCATCCGTCTTGCTGAAATAGCCGTCTTTGACGCCCCAATCGGCGATCGTGCGGCAGATGCGGTGGATGAGCTGGCGGACCGAGGTCTCGCGCTCAGGGGTGCCCAATTCGCCGTAGAAATACTTGGAAACCACCACCTTGGTCGCCAGGAGCGACCAGGATTGCGGCACTTCCACATTCTCCTGTTTGAAAATGACCTTGCCCGCGTCGTCGGTGATTTCCGCGCTGCGCCGCTCCCATTCGACCTGGTCAAAGGGGTGGGTCTGGGCGTCGCTGAATACTCGCGCCAGGACTCGGCTCTTCTTCGCCGCGGTTCCGGCGTTCTTCACACCCCGCCTGCCGCCCGCCGACGCCGAGCGCCGACGTTCCGGCTGGGGAATAACCGACACAACTTCCTGACTCGAATTAATCATGATTCTGCCTCGTAGTTAGCTGAAGCCCTGCGGGTCATTGGCCGGGCAATTCGAAGGAAAAGCCGGCAACTTTCAGCAAAATTCTTACCGTTACTTTATTAACATGGCCTCCCTCTGGAGGCTTACAAACATCCCATTAGTAGGGGAACGTGTCAAGCTTACCCCCTACCTGTTGGGGCACAAGAGAATTTTGAAAAAAATTACGCAAACGTTAATCCCAGGGAAATCCGGCCCCTTCACCCGTCTCAAAATCAATTTTGAAAACCGTCCGGGGCGGGGTGAATTAACGGGCGTGAACCATCGGCCGCGGCGAACGGATTTTGGCCCCGCGCGCCCAGCCGCGAAGGCAGGCGCGGAGGCAGCCAGCCCCGCGCCTTTCACGATGGGGCGATCAACGCTTGGCGGGGGCGGCGGAGACGGGCGGAATGGGCGGCAGGCCCGCGGCCCAGGAGCAACCTCGGCGAATAAGTTCCTGGACGCTCTCGGGGCTCAACGCCTTCACGTCGTGGCCGAGAGTGCAGAGGAAGGTCCGGCCCTGGCCGCATTTGGCCGCGAGCGCCATCGGATAATATTTTCCATCCGCTTTGGACTTGGCCTGCGCCAGGATTTCAATGGGCGCGTCGCCGGTGAGGCAGGTGTAGAGCTCATCCTGGGTATCGAAGTCGCTCAGACCCTGGACGATGGGATGGCCGGACTTTTCAATTTCGACGCGGAAGGGTCCATAGGGATCGTGTTGATGAACATTGGGGCCCGCCCAGACGCGGCCGGCGACCTGGGCGAAGTCGGGCCATTCATCATGCCACGCCCCGCACGCGAAATGGACCAGGACCACTCCTTTCCCGCCGGCGACGAACTGGCGCAGGTTTTCGCGCGCCGGCGCGCCGGGGCCGGGTTGCTGCCAATTCTGCCAATGGAGCACAATCACGTCGTATCTCGACAGGGCGGAGGAATCGAGGAAATGCGGGTCCTCGATGGTAAAGACCTCGAGCCTGGGGTCCTTGCGCAGGGCCTGGGCCAACACGGGCGCGGTCTCGCGCCACAGGTGGGCGGGATAATCAACGCCGGTGGTCAGAAGGACCCGAACGCGCTGGCCCGCGGGGGCGGGTTGAGCGCTGAGCTCGCCCGCCCCGAGCAGGAGAGCGAGCGCGAGGGAGCCGAGGAACCAGGTCGATTTCATATCAGAATGGTTCGGCCCGGCGCGGGAACCGGGTAGCTGCCGTTGGCTTCGGGTTTGGTGGGAGGTTCCATGTCATCGTGGCAATCCTCGGGTTTGGGCGGGTAGAAGAATTCGGATTTGTTGATCTGATCCCAACTGACTTCTTTGCCGGTGTAGCAGGAGATCTGGCCCATGATGGTGATCAGGGTGCTGCGGGCCATGTAGTCGCCGCAATTAATGGGGTTGCCGGAGCGGATAGCGGCCGAGAGGCGATCGTGTTCGATCTGATAGGGGTTGCATTGGGTCTGGGACCGCCAATTGGTCTCCCCCCAGATCCGGCAGGAGGTGATGGAGGCTTTGCCTTTGCTGCCGAAGATGAGGCTGGAGTTCTCGTCATAACACCCCGTAGTGGTGCGCGTCAGGGCATAGACCCGCACCCCGTTTTCAAACTCATAGACGACCGAGTGGTGATCAAAGACGTCGCCGTACATAGGCTCGACCATGGTGGAGCGTCCGGCCAGCCCATGGCACTTGATGGGGGTTTTGTTGCCCAGGACCCAACTGGACCGGTCCAGGTTATGCACCAGCGACTGGGGCACGTCGTCGCCCGAAAGCCATCGGAAATGGTATTGCGTGCTGCACTGCCATTGCAGCTCGGTGTGGCCGGGTTTGCGTTCGGTCACTCCGTAAGGCGAACGGAGGAAGTTCTCTTCGATGGTGATGATATCGCCGATGGCGCCGTCCTGAATGCGTTTGACGGTTTCGATGTAGCCCTCATGGAAGCGGCTCTGCAGGCCGGAGACGATCGACAATTTCTTTTCCTTGGCGAGATCGCAAGCGCCCTGCATGAGCTTGATGCCCCGGGGGTCGATCCCGTGCGGCTTTTCGACGAACACATGCTTGCCGGCCTGGATGGCGGCCATGGCATGGAAGGGATGGAACTTGGCGGCATTGGCGATGAGCACGAGGTCGGCGGATTCAATCACGTGTTTGTAGCCGTCGAAGCCGGTGAAACAGTGGTCGCCATCCACCGCCATTTGAGCGCCCCGGGCCGCTTTGATCTCGTCGCGCTTGGCATCGATACGGTCGCGGAAGATGTCGCACATGGCGACGAGGCGCGCCCCGGGGTCGGCGGTCAAGGCCTCGACGGCGGCGCCGGCGCACCGGCCGCCGCAGCCGATCATGCCGATTTTGAGCGCATCGCTCCCGGCGGCGTGGGCGGTGCGGCTGATGTCGAGGGCGCCCAAGGCCGCCGCGGAAGCGGCGACGGTGGAGGTCTTGAGGAAGGTCCGACGGTTGAACGGGTTGGAGGAAGGTAGATGGATCATAATTCCAAGGGGTCTAGGTTGACGGAAGGGGTGACGGTCAGGTGTATTGAATGTTCAAATCGTCGAGGGCGCGCCGGAGCCAGGCCAGGGATTGTTCGATCATCGGTCCAGCCTGCCCTTCGCATTCGATGCTGAGCGCGCCTTGATAATTGGCGTCGCGCAGCAAGGTCAGGCAGCGGCGGATGTTCTCGGCATTGACTCCGCCCCCCAGAGGGCAATGGCTCACGGCGATGCCGGTTTGACCGCCGCGGACGGCCTGCGCCAGGGATTCGGAGACATCCTTGGCGTGGACATGGCTCACCCGCGGAAGGAAGCGCTGGAGGAAGGCGACCGGGTCGCGGCCGGCGATGAACGTATTGCCGGTATCCATGTTCAGGCGGAGGTAGGGACTGTCGCTGAAGGCCTGTATCTCGGCCATTAGGTCCGGGTTGGTGGTGAAATACCCGTGCGGCTCGACGTTGACAATGACGCGATGAGCCTCAGCCACTTTGAGGATCTGCAAATAACTCCGCTTCATAAGCGCGAGCGACTCCTGGTCCGAGACCCCCTCGGGTTGATGCAATCCGTCGGTGGTATCCACGCAAGGACAGCCGATCTGGGCGGCCCACGCAATGGCCTTCATCACGTAGGGAACCCCCCGCAGCGGGCCTTCCTCGCCCGAAAGCGGAAAGGCCGCATCCACCTGGGAAAACTGGACGCCGAACTTGTCCATCTTGCGCCGCAGCAGCACCGGGTCTTCGTACAACGCCACGTGGGGCTGATAGCCTAGGCCATGGATCCAGCTCACCCCATCAATGAGGCCGCACTCGATAAAATGCAGGCCCTGTTGCTGGGCCCAGGCCAGGCACTTGTCGAAGGACCAATAGGCGGAGTTGAAGGCGTCGGTGTGAAAACCAATTTTCATGGGGAGGTTCCTTTTGCATTAACCATACCCTGCGTTCGACCCGGGTCGGAGTCGGAATGTGTAAAGGAATGGTCGCCACATTTCGATAACTACTTTACCAGCCGTCCCGGAGGATCATCAAACCTCTTTTTCGCCTTTTTTCAGAATGCTAGTCCAGGCTAATCCAGACGGTTTTGAGGTAAGCCGGCTCGGCGCGGGAGACGGGAAAATCGGGCGGCTGGGGAGCGTAATGGCGGCGGGTAATGGTTCGTTGGGCGATACGCGCGGACTCGTCCAGCACGGCCAGGAAATCCTCCGGCGGCCAATCCGCCGCATTAGTTGAGGCGAAGAGCGCGCCCCCGGGCTTGACCAGGGGCAGAGCGGCCTTCACCAGCCGGCCGTAATCGTGTTTGGCGCGGAACGCTCCCGATGCTTTCGATTGAGAAAACGTGGGCGGATCGAGCAGCACCAGATCGAACTTCCGTCCCTTGCGGCCCAAGCGGCCCAGCCAATCCAAGGTGTCGCCGTAGATAAAATCGCGCCCCACGGGATCGAGTCCATTGAGGGCGAAGTTGCGCCGGCCCCATTCCAGGTACTTCTTTGAGAGGTCCAAGCTGGTCGCGCGCGCCCCGCCTTTGGCGGCGGCGACGGAGAAGCCGCAGGTGTAGGCGAACGTATTGAGGACTTCCAAGGCCGGCGGCAGGTCGAACCCGGCCGCGACATGGCCGGTCAAGAGGCGCCGCCGATTGTCCCGCTGGTCCAGAAACAGCCCCACGGAATAACCCTCGGCAAAACTCAACTCGAAGCGCAACTCGTTTTCTGTCACCAGGAATCGTTCCGGCGCCGGTTCGCCCAGCGCGAGCTGAGGGGATGCCGCTTCGGGCGTCGCGCCGCGGAGCTTGCGGACCAAGGTTTTATGGTACGCTCCGCGGGCCCCGAACCGCTCGACGAGCCGGGCGAGGTGCGCTTGTTCGGAGGCGTCCATGGGGCCCGCTTTGAGCGAGAGCAGGTAATCGCCCAGGCGCTCGACATACCATCCCGGAAAGCCGTCGCTGGCGCCGTGAATGGCCCGCCAGGCATCGGTGGCGCGCGGATCGACCAACGCTCCCCGCAGCCTCAGCCGGGTGTCCGCTTCAAAGTCGGCTGGCGCGCGAAAAACCAGGTTTTCCCCCGTGACTGGGTGCCGAAAGGCCAATTCGGCGGCGTGAAGGCAGACGCGAGCCGCCGGCGTTCCGCCGTAAAGGGTGTCCCCCAGGATGGGGAAGCCCGCTTCAGCGGCATGGACGCGGATTTGATGGGTGCGCCCGGTCAAGGGCTGGGCTTGCCAGCACACCCCACCGGGCAGGGGATTCGATGGCTGGTATTCCGGATACAGGGCAAAACGGGTTTCCGCGACTTCGGCGCCCGGGTGCGGCGGCCGGCTCACATAGCGATCGCCCGCCCGCGCGAGCGCGCTTCGAGCCGTGAAGGCCGTCCCCGGGGCCGGGCGGTCGGTCAGCAAAAGGTATTTCTTCGCCACGACGCGTTGGGTGAACTGTTCGGTCAGGGAGCGGTTGGCGCGGGGACTTTTCGAGAATACCATGACGCCGGAGGTCTCTTTGTCGAGTCGGTGGATGATGGCCAGCGCGGCCCAGCGCGGCTCCCGGTGCCGCAGCCAATCGTACAGGCCCTCGCCGGCAAACGGTCCCGGCGCGTGGGTATTCATCCCCGCCGGCTTGGTCACCACCAGCAAATCGTCGTCTTCAAACAGGGCGCACGGCAGCACGAATCTCTTGGCGGCGACGGGGCGTTTACCAGAAACTCCAGGCGCCCTTCCATACGATATACACCCCGAGCAGGCAGTTGGTAATGCCGTGGGCCGCCATGGAGTCTCCCAGCCGCCCTTTGCGGATGACCAGCCATTGGTAGGCCAACCCGCAGAGGATTCCCGCCACCCAGCGGTCCGGATGCATGAGGCCGAAGAGCGTCGAGGTCCCGATGAAAGACAGCAAATGAAACTGCCCGAGCGGCATCGTTAGGAAATTGACCTTGACCAGATATCGATAGAGGAAAGAGCGGTAGAAGATCTCCTCCAGCGGCGGCACGACGAGCGATGACCCGCCGATGCGGACCAGGATAAACATCCAAGCCAGGGCCGACCCCGCGCCGAACTGTTTGGGCGGATTCCACCCATCATCGGCCCCCAGCTTGACGAGTCTTGGATAATAGCCGTCCAACCCCACCCAGAGCGCGAATACCCCGATGCCGACCACGACGGCTTCCCAACTTATCTTCCACCGCATCTCCGCGACGAACGGGCGCAGCTCCCAGACGATCCAGACCCCCGCCAGGGTCTTGGCCATGTAAAACCAATACTCCGCCTCTTTGCCGAAAAGCCCTTTTAAGGCGCCGATTCCGACAAAGACAAACAGCGGCAGCGCCCGCGCATAATCGGGCGATTCGGCGAACTTTTTCCGCAATAGTTCCATTCCCGGCCAGCCCTCAACTCAGGGCGGAAAGAGACGAAGAAATGAAGGACAGAGAAAGGAAGAAAGGCCTCGATCCGAGCCGACCAGCCTTTATTCCCTCTATTCTCCGGTCTTAAATGTTCCTGTCAAAATCGGTTCAGATGAATTCGTTGATCAGGTTCTCGAGGAACTCCTGGCGACCGCTCGCATTCGCGGCCGGTTCGCCCTTCTTGAGCATGTAAGCTTCCAGTTCCTTGAAGCTAGTCTTGCCCGCCTCGATGTCGGCGCCGATGCCCTGGTCCCAGGAGCTGTAACGGTCCTTCACGAATTGGGCCAGGCGGCCGTCTTTGCGAATGGCGGCGGCGATCTTCAGACCTCGCGCGAAGGTGTCCATGCCTCCGATATGGGCGTGGAACAAATCCACGGGCTCGAAACTCTCGCGGCGGACTTTGGCGTCGAAATTGGTGCCGCCGGTCGCGAAGCCGCCCATCGCCAGGATGGGCAACATGATGCCGGTGGTCAGGTAGATGTCGGTGGGGAACTGATCGGTATCCCAGCCGAGCAAGAGGTCGCCGGTATTGGCGTCAATCGAGCCCAAGGCGCCGGCGGCGATGGCGACCTCCAGTTCATGCTGCATGGTATGTCCGGCCAGCGTGGCGTGGTTGGTCTCCAGGTTGAGCTTGAAATCGCCGAGGAGGTCGTACTGGCGGAGGAAGTTCAGACACGCCGCCGCGTCGGAATCATACTGGTGCTTGGTCGGCTCCTTGGGTTTGGGCTCGATCAAGAACTGGCCTTTGAAGCCGATGGCTTTCTTGTGCTCGACCGCCAAGTGGAGGAATCGGCCGAGGTGGTCGAGTTCCCGTTTGAGGTTGGTATTGAGGAGGGTGCTGTAGCCTTCGCGGCCGCCCCAGAAAACATAGCCGCCGCCGCCCAGTTCGTGGGTCACTTCGATCGCCTTTTTCACTTGGGCGCCGGCATAGGCGAAGACGTCCGCGTTGCAACTGGTGGCCGCGCCGTGCGCGAACCGCGGATGAGCGAAGAGACAGGCGGTGCCCCAGAGCAATCCGACCCCGGTGCGCTTCTGCTCCTCCTTGAGGACCTTGACAATCGCATCCAGGTTCTTGTTGGTTTCGCGAAGGGTCGCGCCTTCGGGCGCCACGTCGCGGTCGTGAAAAGCGTAAAAGGGAGCGCCCAGTTTTTCGAGGAACTCGAAGGCCACGCGCGCCCGGGTCTCAGCCATCGCCACGGAATTCGTGCCATCTTCCCAGGGCCGCACGGCGGTCCCGGAGCCGAACATGTCGGACAAACCGCCCCGGATCGTATGCCAGTAGGTCACCGAGAAACGAAGGTGATCCTTCATCGATTTACCCTCGACCAACTCGTCCGCGTTGTAATGCTTGAACGCCAACGGATTCTTGGACTGGGCTCCCTCGTATTGAATTTTGGCGATGCCGGGGAAAAACTCTCGTGATTTTGTTTTCGTGCTCATTCGGGTTGGTGCGCGTTATTCAGTTTTTGGTGCCTTAGGCTAATGGTCTCAGTACGATTAAGCAAGGACTTTTAGGCCGGCTGCTGCTGGGTCAGGCAGTGGAGCGTACCGAAACCCAGCACGAGGTCCACGGCGTGGATGCCCACGACGATACGGTCTTTGAATAACTCGCTCAGCGCGCCCAGGGCGACGCGGTCATTCGGGTCGTTGAAAGTGGGAACCAGGACGGCGGCGTTGCAGATGTAAAAATTGGCGTAGCTGGCGGGGAGGCGGTTGCCGTCGAAAAAGAGCGGGCCGGGCATGGGCAAGGGCACCACTTCGGGTTTCGAGCCGTCTTCCAAACGCACGTCCTGGATGCGCTCCCAGTTTTCCGCCAAAGGCCGGTAGTTAGCGTCCTTGGGATTGGTCTCCTTAATGAGGACCACCGTGGTGGGATTGACGAAGCGGCAGATGTCATCAATGTGGCCGTGGGTGTCGTCCCCCGCGGGGCCGGCCACCAACCATTGGACGTTGGAGACGCCGAGCGATTGCTTGAGGGCGGTCTCAAACTCGGGGCGGCCCACCCCGGGATTGCGGACTTGGACCTTGGGGTCGAGGTAGCACTCTTCGGTCGTCAGCAGGGTGCCGCGGCCGTTGACGTCAATGCCGCCGCCTTCCAGGATAAAGGGGGCGCCGCCGCATCGGCCGCTGAGCAGGGGAAGATCCAGAAGCTTGGATGCCATCTCGGGCACCCGGCGGTCCCGGTGCCAATCGTCGTATTTGGCCCAGGCATTAAAATGGAAATTGACAATGGCCAACCCGGCCTTGGCGCCGCGGCCCTTGCTTCGCCCGGAGCCTTTGCGGACAAAGATCGGTCCGCTGTCCCGCATCCAACCGCGGTTGGTGGCGTGGACGATAAACTCGACTTTTCGCGTGTCGACGCCCGCCCGGGCCAGGTAACGGTGGGCGATCTTCTGGTCGGTTCGACTTTCGACCAGGATGCGGACCGTCTCGCCGGCGGAGAGGCCGCGGACGATCTCGGTATAGACCCAGCGGATCGTATCGAGCTTGTCCGGCCAATCGGTCGGATTGTGCGGCCATCCTATCCAGGTGGCCTCATGGGGTTCCCATTCGGCGGGCATCGAGTAGCCCAAGCCGGCAGGGGTTTGAGCTGTCGCCGGACTCTTTTTATTAGTCATAAGTAGTTAAACTCAAGATAGAGGCTTATCGCTGATTGTCCACCACCCAATCGCTCTATCCGCGAACACGCCGTGGGAGGAGCAATATCGCCCGTCCTTCAGCGGGGCAAGCTTCGTTCTTCCTTCTTCCAGCTTCGTTCTTCCGGCGACGCTTCATTACCCCAGTCACCGCCTTTGGTGGCCAACGGCCCTTCTAGCCAGAGCCAAAGCTTGACCTGGATTGGCGGCATGGAGATGCTCACCGCCGCATGTTTTTGATACTGAGCAGACCCCCGCGGTTAATTGGAGCAGCCATAATCCTGGGGATAGCGCTGTGTTTGGTCGCGGCACCGTCGCCGCTCCAGGCCGCGGCGCGCAAGAAGACCGCGGCAAGGGGAATGGGCCGCGACCCGTACGTGGGCGCGGTCGTGCTGGAAGCTTCGAGCGGCCGGGTGCTCTTCGAGGACCAGGCGGATGCCAAGGGCTATCCGGCCAGCGTGCTCAAACTGATGGACTTGCTGGTCATCCTGGAGAAGGTCGAACAGCGGCAGCTTTCGTTTCAGGACCCCGTGGTGGCCAGCGCCAAGGCGACGCGGGCGGCCCCGTCGAAGGTGTGGCTGGCCGAGAATGAGCGATTTACCCTGGACGAGATGCTCTACGCGCTCATGGTCCAATCCGCCAACGACGTCGCGGTCGCCCTGGCGGAAAAAGTGGGCGGCACCACCGATGGGTTCGTCCAATTGATGAATCAACGAGCCCAGGAACTGGGCATGAGCAACACGGTGTTCCACTCCGTCAATGGCCTGCCGCCGGGCCGCGGGCAGCCGCATGACGTCACGACGGCGCGGGATCTCTCCCTCCTGTGCCGCGAAGTGCTTAAGCATCCGGACGCTCTCCGGTACACCGGGACGCGGCAACGGGCCTTTCGCCCCAATACGCCCGGCAAGACGGTGGACATGCGCAATCACAACCATCTGCTGGAGCAGGTGCCCGGTTGCGATGGGCTGAAGACCGGGTGGATCGCCGCGGCGGGCTATTCGATCGCGGTGACCGCCGCCCGCAACGGCCAGCGCGTCCTCGTGGTGGTGTTGGGCAGCGATAGTTTGCGGAGGCGCGATGCCAAGGCGACGGAGCTGGTTAACCGAGGCTTCGCCCTGCTGGCGGCCGCCCCCGCGGTCAGACCGCCCGCGCCTGGAGCAGCCGGGTCTCCCGCCGCCCCCGCGCCCAAGGCGCGGAGCGCCAAGTAGGAGAGGGAAGCGGCTTCAGACCCGCTCGAAGGACTCCTGCTGTTGCCAAACCTCGACGCGGTCGGCGAGATGGAGGGTCGCCAGGTAGTCGGAATCGAGTTCGGCCTCAATCAGGCTCGACGGCGGCTCGGTGCGGCGGGCGAAAAAATCAGCCGCGTGGACCGCGGTGAGGGGAGAAAACGCCCGTCCGGAAGACCGCAAGGGAAAGTGGTGGAGCGCGACCGCTTCGACGATGGGATCCGGCAGGCCCCAGATGCCGAGCAAGCAGGCCCCTAATTCGGCGTGGCAGGCGCCCAGGATCTGACTCTCGCCTTCCCAGACGGGGCGTTCCTGCTCGCGGGCCAGCGCGATAGCTTGCCGAAACGGCTCGGGGAGATTGGCGGCCAGGAGCAATTTGCCCAGATCGTGCAGCAGTCCCGCCGCGAAGGCCTGCTCCGCAACGTCGGACCCCCCGTCCTCGATGCGGGCGATTTCGCGAGCATACCGCGCGGTGCGGATACAATGGTTCCACAGCGCATCGATGGAAAAGCCGGGCAACTGGAGCTGATCAAAGGCGGAAAAGGTGTGGGCCATCAGCACCAGCGACCGAGTGGTCTCCAAGCCGATGTAGATCACGGCCTCGATCGGTTGGATCACCTTGAGTTGGAGGCCGAACACGGCGGAGTTCGCTAGTTGCAACACCTTGGCGGTGATGGCGGGGTCCTGGGCAATTAATTCCGCGATGCGTTCGATCGAAGCGTTGGGAGAGCGCATTTCGGCGAGGACTTGGAAGTAGATCCCTGGCGGGCTGGGGAGCCGCCGCATCTTGGAGATCAGCGACTGGACCGACTGGCTCGGGAGCCAGACCTCGAGTTCAATCGCGGTGTTCAGCGCGTTGAGCAGGGTCGGGGTGTCGCATGGCTTGAGCAGATGATGGTGCCCGCGGCCCAGACACCGGATGGTGGCCCGGACGTCCGTGATGTCTGACAGCACAATGCGCTGGGCGTCCGGCTGCCGGCTCAGCACTTCGTCAAGGAGTTCAATGCCGCTCAGGCCCGATACGTTTACATCGGCGACGACGGCGTCGAAGTCAAATTGGTCGAGCAGACCGATCGCGTCGGGCGCGGTCCGCGCGAATTCCGCCGCCCAACCCCCATCCGGATAAGACGCCGCCTGCTGGAATTCGCTCCACAGCGGCTCATTCTCACCCGCAAACAAAATTCGACGTTTCATGCGACTGTCTTAATCGCCCATCCGACTCGCCCCATTCTGGGACGGGCGCTATGCCTCGTTGCCCCGCCCTCTCCGGTAGGAAGGGGCGGCAACGTTCAGGGGCGGCTCGCTCTCGGTTGCCTTTGCTCTTCGCCACGCCCGAATGCGGAGGGACGCAGGTTGGATGCCAAACGAAAGTGAAAAATAAAGTAATGGGAGTAATGGGGGAAATGGAGGGTTAGGCGATCGGTGCCCGAGGTGAGAAAACAGGAGCGTATGAATGCCATACAGAACTGGTTCGAAGGTAGGAAGACATATCTCACGTGCCTCAGCATCGGCGCGCTGCTCTTTGGCTCCTGGCAAGGGTGGTGGCAGTTACCGGCCGAGGTGTATGCGGGGCTCCTGGCGCTGGCTACAGCGTTCTTGCGAGCCGGACTGACTCGGGAAATGGAGGAGGCGCGGGCCGCGAATGCCCGCGCGACGGGAATCGAAGGCGGTGTTGCGCGGGGGGCCGACGAGGCAGGGATTTCCGGTCCTGGTCCCGCGCCGGCCTCCGGGGTAGGAAAAAAGGTCCCGGTCCTGGTCCTTGCCGCCGGGTTGGGCGCGGCTCTGCTGACCACTTGCGGGACGCTGGACCCGGCCGGGGTTTACCACGGAGATAAGACCCTGTACACGTCGGACTTGGCCCTGGGAGCGGCCTACGACTCGTTGCAGGGGTTCGTGCAGTGGGAATACGAGCATCGGGCGGCCTTGGCGAGCCAGCCCGCGATCCGGCAGGCGGCCGACCAGGCGCGAGCTCAAGCCACGCAATGGTTCGCCACCGCCATGGCGTTGCGGGACGCCTATGCCGCCACGCCCACCACGGCTAATCAAAACGCCCTGTCCAGCGCCCTGGCGGTAATCCAGGAGGCGGTAGCGCGGGCGGCGGCGTGGAACACGAACTCGACGCGCTAAGGGACTCGAGCGCCCCGCGTGAAGCGAGCAAGGACCTTAGGTAAACAAGGGAGAAACGAAGTATGGAAGCAACAGCAATATTAGCGATTGTGGACGGAGCGTTGGCGATCCTGGAGCAGGCGGTACCGGCGATAGCGGCCGCGGTGAGTCAGGGAACCATCAGCCTGGAACAGCAGGCCGCGGTTTATCAACGGGTCAGCGCCCTGCGCCCCGGAGGCGGGGCGTTTTCGGGACCGGAATGGAAGCTGGGCGACGGCGCGTCGGCCGCCGGTTGAGAGCGCGGCGACGTACCAGTCAACGGGGGGCGAAAGGAGTCCGATGAACTGCTCAATCCTGATGGCGCAACTGCTGCCACCCGCCGAAATCGCGGCCTGGCTGGCCTGCGCGACCTTCACGACCATGTTGTTTAACCAACTGGCCCAGGCGCGGGCCAACTTGCTGGAGAAAAAGAGCCGCAGCGAAATCTCGCCCGATCCCCTCAATATCCGCCCCGTGTCCGACGCGGTGACCGACCGCATCTGCCTGGGGCGGCACGCGGGGCTCGAGAAACAGATGGATGAAATGCGCTCGGACCGCAAGGCCGAGGGCAACCTCCTGCGCGAAAAGGTCAACGGCGTGGCGCGGGAGGTCAGTGAACTCGCCGCCGCCGCCGGCCTGCAAAACCAACGCCTCGCCCAAATCGAGGCGAAACTGGACCGCGTGATCGAGCGGCAGAAATAACTCCCCGGCGCAGCCGAACGGCCCGGGGTCAGCGGCTGTGGGCCTGCCAAATCATCCATGTCAAGGAGGCATCTATGTCCCACCGAATCCCCTTAGCCGCTGTCCCCCGGCCATTCGCCGCGCGCGGACAACGATCGGTTGACCTTCCATGAATACGCAACAGAAAGAGCTCTTCCGGGTGGCGCTGCTGCGCGTCTTTGACGCGAACCGGACCCGGTTTGGCTTCGGGATCGAAGCGGCGCGCCACCTGGCGGGCCTGTTCGGTTTTGTGTTTCCAGACCGGGAAGATACCGCGGCGGCCATCGATTACCTGGCGCGCAAGCAATTGCTGGAGGAGGTGGCCAAGCGCATCAGCCCGGAGAACCGAGCCTGGCGCATCACCGGCGCGGGGATCGCCTTCCTGGACGAGCAAGGCTTATGAAACGCGCGGCGCCCGCGAAAGAACCTCCCGGGCGGAAGTCGGCAGGCGCGAAAGGGGCGAAGGGCAAGTCGGCGGGCCAGCCTGCGCGCGGCGGTCCGCGCCCCTGGCAGGCCGCGTCCCGAAGGCTGCGCGACCATTTCCGCAGGAACGCCGCGATAGTGACGCTGATGCTCGAGGAAGCGCGGCGCATCAGACCGGGATGGACCCCGGAGGAACTCGAGGCGGCGGGGCAGTCCTTTTTCGCCGCCTTGGCCATTCGCCTCGAGGATCCCAAGATATGGGCCATGACCCAACGCCTGGCCCTCCAGCGGGATCAGTTGGCTTTTCAGCGGGAGAAGTTCCGGGAACAGTTGCGGAGCAAGCTGGAACTGGGGCTCGACGCGTTGGCCCAAGCGTTCCTGGACCATCCAGCGGCCCTGAAACTCTTCCGCAAAGCGCGGGCGATGCTCCCGGAGGCAACCTGTGAATCCCCCTCCACGGAGGCGGAATGAAACCCTCCCGAGAGACTGACCCGCTTTCAAGGGTGGTGGCGGTCGGCCAGCTCTGGCCGGCCGATCGTTTGGAAGCGCTCCTGTCCAAACGGCGGGCTACCGGGGGCGGGCCTGCGTGCCGGACCTTCCACGAATTCCTCGCTCGCCATGCGCGCGTCTTGGGCCGAGACGGAACGGGCGGCCCTTTTTCGCTGGCCGGCCGCGCTCCCCTCGAATTGGTGGCGCAGTGGCTCGACAAAATTCTGCGCAACACGCTGGACGCCGAGGCGGTGGAGATCGACGGAGTTCGGTTCGATCCGGGCGAGTTGAAGGGCGCGACGGTGGCGGTGGCGGGCGGGGCCCAGTTCGGCAAAACCGTGCTCGAGCTGAACCTCATGGCCTACGCTACGGCCATTCGTTTCCTGAGCGCGGGGAATTACCTGCCGGACCGCCTCAAAATGGAGGAGATTGTCGAGCAGAAGTTCCGGCCCAATGTGCTGGACCTCTATCCCTGGATGTCGGGCATGATCCAGCTCGGGAAGCTCCGCAACGCCAGCGGCAAGACCATCAACCGCAAGCAGAGCTACACTGTCACCAACGGCGAACGGAAATCTTTCGGCAGTTTTTGCGGCATGCATAAGCCGCCGACCTCGATCACGCTCGACCTGGCCTTGCTGGACGAGGTGGACGACATCGAGGAGCGCAATATTGGCTATGTGGATGCGCGCATGACGAATTCGCCGGTGCATCTCACGGTCTTCATCGGCACCCAGCGCGTGTCCGGCGCGGGCCAAAACGCCCGCCTCAAGGCCTCGTCCTTTCATGTCCGGCGCGTCCCTTGCCCCCAATGCGGCGGCGAGTGGTGCCTGGAAGATGAGTTTCCGCGGTGCGTTCGCGTCCGCGCGGCCCGTTCGAAATCCAAAATTCATCCCGCGGGTCCCGACCCCGTCATCACGCCTGAAATGGGCTTTGATCGGCTGGCCCGCTACTACGCCGCCTGCCCCGAGTGCGGCGCCGAACTAGACCGCGATGCCGGCCGCTATGTCGCCAATCATCCCGAACGCATCCGGCAGGCCAGGCTCGGCGCGCGGGTGTCCCAATTGAACATCAGCGCGATCTCGATGACGGAGATCGTCGGGGCGTGGTATGCGGCCTTCGAGGATCCCAGCGGCAATGCGCTGGCGGCCTTTTCCTGCGACCGCATCGCCATTCCACACGCCGGCGCCGCCCAACCGATCACCCCGGCCATCCTCGAGACTTGCCGCCGACTCGGCGTGGGCGAAGCCGCCGAGACCCCGCAGCCGTACGGCATGAGCCTGGCCAACCGCCTCGCCGCCCGGCCCCCCGACGAGGCGCCGGGCCTGCGCGTGGCGGGGATGGACCTGGGACCGCGTTGCTGGTTTTGGTGCGACGAAGTTCGAGGGTCCCGGGTAAGCGCGTGTGTCTGGGCCGAGATGATGGCCAGCGGCCAAGCGGCCGCGCGCCTCCCCCTGCTCATGGACGCGCTGGCGGCGCGCTGCGTTCTCCTGGACGCGGGCGGCGAACCGGTTCTAACCAAAAGGCTCGTCCTGGCCCTCAACGGGTTGGATCGCTATGTCCCGCCCGCGGCGCCCCGGGCCGAGTTGCTTAAAATGCGGCTTTACCACCTGGGCGCGGGCCTGACCTGGGACGGCGAACGCGGCCAATGGAGCGGCTTGCGGGCGGCCGCGGTGTTGTTCGTGGCGGGCGCGGCGCGGGGCGTCGAGCAAACGCTGGGTTTCACCCAGGAGGGACTTATCTACCCGCTCCTCAAATGCCAGCGCGGGGAGAGCATCCAGACGGCGGTGAACGATTTCCTGACGCCGGACCAGGGAGTCATCGAGTTGGTGGACGCGCCCGCCGCGGTCGGAAACCTGGGCGGTTCGGCAAAAACGGCCCGGTCATTGCCCCGGGCGCGTTTGCCCCAAACCTGCCTCGGCCCAGGGGTATCGCAGGCGGTGCTCGATGGCCACCTGTTGAACTTGCGCAAAGAGCGCAATGCCCGAACCGGGATTGAGGATTGGATCGAGGGCGTGGAGAACCATCTGGGCCTGGCCAAGACGTACGCCCGTCTGGCTCAAACGCTGCTCGAGGCCGACCGCAAACCCGCCTTCGGGGCCATCGCCAACCCCGACCTGATCCGCTCCGGTGGGAACGCGGGGCCGCGCTTTTCCCCGAGCCGGCTCTGACGGGAGATCGCGGCTCGTCGCGGAGCCGCCGCGGGCGAAGGAGGACCGTTTTGGGGGTGGCTCGTCCTGCGGGAGAGGCGCAAAAAGAAAAAAGCCTAAAAAACCTTATTGACTTGGCCCCGGCATTTGGTAGTTTCACCCCTCTTTTGATTGGGATTTGAGATGAAGACGCATTTGCCGAAAGTAGATTTGGAACAACGCAAGTGGCACGTGATCGATGCCAATGGCGCGGTATTGGGCCGCTTGGCCGTTCAGGCCGCCAACATCTTGCGCGGCCGGGACAAACCGGTCTATACGCCGCATATGGATGCCGGCGATTTTGTCGTGATCATTAACGCCGCCAAGGTCCTTCTGACCGGAAAGAAAGAGACCAAGAAGAAGTTCATGACTTACTCGGGTTGGAAAGGCGGCGAACACTACCGGACGGTCGAGCAGATTCGCGCCGGGCACCCGGAGAAGCTCATCACCCACGCCGTGCGCGGGATGGTGCCGAAGAACCGCCTGGGGCGCGTCCTGATGACCAAGCTGAAAGTGTACAAGGGCGACCAGCATCCCCATGCCGCCCAGCAACCCGCGCCGCTCGCCCCAGCCAAGTAGCCCCGCTTCGTCGCGCTCAATCGTTTAGCCTAATTTACTGGTATGTCCGACATCAAACTTCCCGAAGTCAAAGCTCCGCAACACTTGGGCACCGGCCGCCGCAAGACGGCCATCGCCCGCGTGCGTCTCGCCGCCGGCACCGGCAAAATCCTGGTCAACGGCCGGGCCTTTGAAAACTATTTCCCCGTGGAAACGCTCCGCTCTGCGGCCGCTCAGCCATTGACTGTGACCGGCACCGCCGACAAGTTCGACGCGCAGATCACCGTCACCGGGGGCGGCCCTAATGGTCAAGCGGGCGCCGTCAGCCACGGCTTGGCCCGCGCGCTTTTGACCGTGGACGCCAACCTGCGCCCGCTGCTCAAGTCCGAGGGCCTGCTCACCCGCGACTCTCGCATGAAGGAGCGCAAGAAATACGGCCAGCCCGGCGCTCGCCGCCGTTTCCAATACAGCAAGCGTTAAGCCGGCGTTGCGCGAGAGCAGTTGCTTTTGGGACTGTCTTTTACGCCGCCCGTCCGATTTACCTCCCTGCCACGAACTGGCAGGGATTTTTTTTGAGGCACCCCTTCTCGCGATCATGACGCCGACCCCATCCGACCGGGAGGTCGCGGGTTTAGCTCGCGGTGTCTATAGCCTCAGGATTTCTGATCCCGCCGCACAGAAACTCGCAGACCTGGAAAGCCGGTGGACCTCTCCGGGCGGACGATCCTGCTCCCTCTCCCTCGGGAGAGGGCTGGGGTGAGGGGAATCGCGGTGTCACCTGATTTCCACGGTTTCAGGAGTCCTGAGCCTCCGCGCGGTCGCGGCGAAACCACTCGATAAAGCGGGGAATTCCCTGCTCGATCTTCACGCGCGGCCGATAGCCGAGCCGGGCCTGGGCCTTCGAAATGTCGGCGCAGGTCAAAGGCACGTCGCCCGGTTGGGGAGGCAAGCGCTCGATCACGGCCTTTCTCCCCAGCGCCTCTTCCAAGAGCTCAATGAGCCGGTCCAGCCTTACGGTTTGGGATTCGCCCAGGTTGAAGACTTCGTAACCAAACTCCCGTTCCACGCAAGCCATAACCCCGTCCACGATGTCGTCGACGAAAGTATAATCGCGCGCGGTCGAGCCGTCGCCGAAGACGGGGATGGGGCGCCCCGCCTCGATGAGCCGGGCGAACTTGTGGATCGCCAGGTCGGGCCGCTGTCGCGGGCCATAGACGGTAAAAAATCGCAGCATCACCACTTCGAGCCCATAGACGTGGTGATAGACGTGGCCCAGCGCCTCGCACGCCAACTTGCTGGCGGCGTAAGGTGAAATGGCCTGGAAGATCGGATCCCCTTCCGCGAAGGGGACTTTCGCATTCACGCCATAGACCGAGGAGGAAGAGGCGATCGCCAGCTTGCGCGCGCCGTGGAGGCGGGCCGCTTCCAAAACGTTAACCGTGCCCTCGACATTGACGCGTTGGTAGAGCGCCGGTTCCTCCAGGCTGGGCCGCACTCCGGCCCGCGCCGCAAGGTGGATGACCTGGTCAAATCGCACCCGGCCAAACAGAGCCTCCAGCGCCCCTCGATCCACCACGTCGCCCGCAACGAATTCGAACGGCCGGCCCGAGGATTGCAGGGCGCGCAGGTTGCGGCGCTTGAGCCGCGGGTCATAAAAGGAGTTCAAATCATCGAATACCCAGACCGCGTGACCCAACCCCAACAATCGTTCACAGACGTGGGCGCCGATAAAACCGGCGCCGCCGGTAACAAGCAGGTTCATGATGGCTTCGATCCGCCGGCCAAAACTCTGGATGATCCAAGACTGGCCGGACCGTCGCGACGTTAGCGCTTGGCCGCCACCAACGCAAATCCTTTTCGGTCGCCGCCCCAATCCCCGGCAAGGGAAGGTCGCTCGGCGCGCCCAGCATTGCATCGGCGCCGGTCAGCGCCTACCCTCCGGCGCGTGAAGTTGTCTGCAAGAAGCGACTATGCGGCGCGGGCGGTGTTGGGATTGGCGCGCCATTATCCGGCCGGGGAGGCGATCCGGGCCGAGGATCTGGCGGCGGAGCAAGCGGTGCCGGCCAATTACCTAACCCAGATCCTATCGGAGCTCAAAGCTCAGGGCATCGTCCAGAGCGTGCGCGGCAAGGCGGGAGGGTATCGGCTGGGACGGCCGCCGGCGCAAATCACCATGGCCGATGTGTTGCAGGCCGTCGAGGGCGCGGTCTTCGATACCCCCGCGCTCAACGATCGGGATTGTCCGCCGGAACTGCGGCGGGCCTGGCAACGGCTGCGCCAGGCGCTCGACGCCGTTGCCCAAGCGACCACCTTTCAACGGCTAGCCGAAGAGGGCGCCGATAAGGAGAGGATGTATTATATTTGACCCGGCCGGCCCGGCAAAACGACCGCTCACCTCGCGGCGCTCTTAACGGTCCCTTAATCCGGTTTGGACTAGGCTTGCTCTGTGTTGCGATTTCTCTGGCGCAAATCGTCCGGCGGCCGGATTGACAAGACCGCCGTATGACCTTTGGATAAACTAGCAAGAAGATCGTTGCGCGCGTTATGAGAATACTGGTCATCGAAGACGAACCGCGGTTGCTGCACAATCTCGCCAAGTCCTTGCGCGAAGAGGGTTACGCGGTAGATACGGCGGCCACGGGGGATGACGGGCTGTACAAAGCGGAGAATTACGACTACGACGCGCTGGTGCTGGACATCATGCTGCCTGGGCTCAATGGCTGGGAAGTCCTGGAGCGGTTGCGTAAGACCAAACCGACGCCGGTGCTGATCCTGACGGCGCGGGATGCCACCAAAGACCGCGTGAAGGGGCTCGACGATGGCGCCGATGACTACCTGGTCAAGCCCTTCGACCTGGCCGAACTGCTGGCGCGCTTGCGGGCGCTCATCCGGCGCGCCGCCGGCCAGCAGCGCTCGATCCTGGAGTTGGGCGACATTGTGCTGGATACCCGCTCGCAAACGGTAACCCGCGCCGGGGAACCGCTGACGCTGACCGCGCGCGAATACTCCATCCTCGAATACCTGGCGTTGCATCGGGGCGAATTGGTCACGCGGACGGTTCTTTACGAGCACCTGTTCGACGAGAGCGACGATTCTCTGTCCAACCTCGTGGATGTGCATATTTCCAACATCCGCAAGAAACTCGGCCGGGATCTGATCACGACCCGCCGGGGACAGGGTTACTGCATCGAAACCTAGACGGCATGTTCACGAAATCGATCCGTTGGCGCCTGCAACTCTGGCTTGCCTTTCTGCTGGTCAGCGTGCTGGCCGGCTTCGGCGTGACGGTGTACCAGCTCCAACGGTTGCATCAGCTCAACCTGATCGATGAGGAACTGGATCGCCGAGTAGCGGCGCTGACCGCCGCGTTGCACCCGCCCCCGCCCCAGGGCTGGGGCCATTTCGATGGCCGGCATGGGCCGCGGGGAACCAATGACGACTTCGGCAAGGGCGGGGAATGGGGTCGTGGACCGGGCGACCATCACGGCCCGGGCGGCGGCCCCAACGACGGGCCCGGCCGAGGGCCCGGACCCACCAATGATTCCGGACCGTGGTCCGACTGGCCGCCGGACTGGGCGAAGCCCCCCGGCATGCCGTTCTCCGGGCCGGGGCAGGATCCGTTCCCCCGGCCGCCCCGCGACTTTCCGCCTTCCACCGAGCTGCTGGCGCTCATGGATCATACCCCAACCAATCTGCTCTATAATGTCATTTGGTACAATAGCGGGAACCTCCTGAGGAGTTCGACCAATACGCCGGCCGGTTTGCTTTGGCCCAAAGAACTCGCTCGCAGCGCTCAAGCCCGGCATCGGACCCGAGGTCCCTATCGCGAAGTCGTCCATTTCACCGAAATGGGGGCCTGTGTCGTAGTCGGATGTTCCTTGGAGCCGTTCTGGAAATCCATGGGGCGATTCGTCGGGTTGTTGTCTTTGGCGGGCGGGGGGGTTCTGCTGGCCGGCTTGGCTGGCGCCTGGTGGTTGTTGGGGCGGGGCCTCCGGCCCATCGCGCAGATCAGCGCCGCCGCAGGCCGCATCTCGGCGGGCAATCTCGCGGAACGCATCGACGCCGCCGAAACCGAGAACGAATTCGGCCGTCTCGCGGCCGTGCTCAACTCGACGTTCGCGCGCCTGGAGGCCGCCTTCGCTCAGCAATCGAACTTTGTCGCCGACGCCTCGCACGAGCTGCGCACCCCGCTGGCGGTGCTCATTTCCGACGCCCAAACCACGCTGGCCCGCGAGCGGTCCGCCGCCGAATACCGCGAGACCGTGGAGAGCTGCCTTCAAACCGCCCAACAGATGCGGCGTCTGGCCGATTCGCTTCTGGAATTGGCCCGGCTGGATTCGGGCGAGGAGCGGATCAAACACGAAGTGTTCGACCTGGCCCAGGTGGTCCACGAGTGCGTCGGGCTGGTAAAGCCGTTGGCCGCGGCGCGCGGCCTGAAAATCCATGACGAACTTGCTCCCCTGCGCTGCGTGGGAGACCCGCAGCGGATCGGGCAAGTGGTCACCAACCTCCTGTCCAACGCGATCCACTTCAACCGCGAGGGCGGCGAAATCCGCGTGACCGCGAAGGCCGACAAACAGGAAGTGCACCTCACGGTGGCGGATACCGGCGAGGGCATCCCGGCCGAGGCCCTGCCGCACCTTTTCGAACGCTTTTATCGCGTGGACAAGTCCCGTTCGCGCGCGAGCGGCGGCACGGGACTGGGCCTAGCCATCTCCAAGGCCATTATGGACGCCCACGGGGGCGCCCTTCGCGTCGCCAGCGAACCCGGCGTCGGCAGCTCCTTCACGGTCCAACTGCCGCTCAACGAGTAGCCCAACCGAAGCCGCCGCTGCGGCGCGCGCGGCGCCGAGAACCGTGTCACCCGGCTGTCGCTCGTCGCGCCAGCCAGGAATACCCATCCGGCATGGGGCCTAAGGCAACACCAGGTTCTCCGACGGACGGGACAGGACCCTCGCGACCGCTTGGCGCAAAGCCTCGAGGCCAATGGGTTTGATCAGAACTTCATCCACGGGATTGTCAGGTTGCTCCAGTCCCCAAGGCGTGCCGGTAAGCATGATAATGCGTTGGGAGGGGACGAGAGCTTTGATGGTCCTGGCCAGTTCGTCGCCCTTCATCTCGGGCATTTCATAGTCGGTGACCACCAAATCGAATTGACCCGCCGCAAAAAGTCGGAAGGCCTCCTTGCCATGGGCCGCTGGAGTGACCAGGTATTGTTCCTGCGAGAGCAGCAGAGTGAGAATCCGCCTGACCGCGGGTTCGTCATCCACCAGAAGGATGCGCTTGCCCAATACCCGGTTCGAATCCATGACAACCGGAGTATGCCACACCCGGCCTCGATGGGTAAATCGGGCCATCTCCGGAAAAGCCCCCGGGGATTCACCGGGCGCCGCCGGGATGGACTGTGGCAGGGGCTTCGCGACGGAGTTGACCAACCGTTCCGGGTTCAGGTCGCGGGCAGCCTCTCAGGTTCCGATCCAGCGCGTCCCCGCTCAGTTCGCCTTCCCACCGGCTGATGACGAGCGTAGCCACGCCGTTGCCGATCAAATTGGTCAAGGCGCGACATTCGCTCATGAATCGATCAATACCCACCAGCAACGCGAGCGAGGCAATCGGCACGCTCGGCACCGCCGCCAGCGTCGAGGCGAGAGTGACAAACCCGGCGCCCGTGACGCCACTCGCGCCCTTGGAGGTAATCATGGCGACGGCGAGCAAGGTGAGTTGCTGCTTCAAATCGAGCGTGGTGTTCGTGGCCTGCGCGAGGAACACCGCCGCCATGGCCATATAGATGTTCGTTCCGTCGAGATTGAAACTGTAGCCCGTGGGAATCACCAGCCCGACCGTGGAGGGCGAGCAGCCCAGGCGCCGCATTTTCTCGATCATGCCCGGCAGCGCCGTTTCGGACGAGCTCGTTCCCAGCACCAACAGCAGCTCGTCTTTGATATAATGGAGATAGCGAAAAATGGAAAACCCGCTCCACCAGGCAATCCCTCCCAGAACGACGACGACAAACAAGCCGGCCGTAAGATAAAATCCCGCCATTAGGGCGAGCAGTTTATTGAGGGCGCCCAGACCGTAGCTGCCCACCGTGAAGCCCATCGCGCCGAAGGCGCCTATCGGCGCGGCTTTTACAATGATCCGCATCACGCCAAAGAAGACCTGGGCGCCCTGGTTTATGGCGCGCAGAATCGGTTTGCCGCTCTCCCCCAGCGAAGCAATCGCAAACGCCACCAGCACCGCAATAAACAGGACTTGCAGCAGATCACCCGAAACGAACGCATCCAAGAAAGTCTTGGGGATGAGGTTCAGGAAAAACTCCATCGCGCTCATGGCATGAGCCTTCTCCACGTACTGCTGCGAAAGGCCCGGGTCTAGCGTGGCGGCGTCAATGTTGAATCCCGCGCCGGGTTTCAGCGCGTTGACCACCATCAGGCCGATGGCCAGCGCCACGGTCGAGACGATCTCAAAATAGAGCAGGGTCTTCGCGCCGACGCGGCCCAGTTTCTTTAAGTCCCGCATGGAGGCGATGCCATCGACGACCGTGCAAAAAACGATGGGCGTGATGAGCATCTTTACGAGCTTGATGAAGCCCTCGCCCAAGGGTTTCACCGAGCGGCCGAAGGCGGGGAAGAGATAGCCGACCAGGATGCCCAGCGCCACCGCGAAGAGCACTTGCAAGTAGAGGGTGGGACGCCAGGACTTGCGGGTTGAAGGCGCGTCAATCATCGGCCGCGGGCTTTGCACGGGTCATCAGTGGGGTGAGCATCGACCAACGCCCCGCTGACGTCAACCATTGTTCCCCAAGCGCGGATCAACACGGATCTTAGACCAACCCCTCAAGGGGCGAGGGGGAGTAGAGAAATAGTGAAAAAAAAGGGCCGCCCTCCAAGGTAGCGGCCGAGAATCTGTTGGTAGGGCCATTATGCCTTAGCGCGCGCCGCCGCAACATGGGGTGTACACCCCATTACCCAACGACGTGGATCACCGCCTTCCCCAATGGCCTCCTGGTTTTCAATCTCAACCCTCGGCCGCAGCGCCTTCAACGGAAGGTCCTTTCTGCTTGAAGTGTCAAATCTTGAAGTTGTGAAGCGACGTTTTTTTCGGCAACATGATGAACGATGTCTGGCCACGAATCATCAGCGCGCCCGCAAGTGGCTTGTGGAGGGCTCGTTTCTACCTGGCTTGCCACCCTGGCTTTGTTCGCTCTCGCTCCGAGCGCCCCTGCCTCCTGGACCGCTTATGACGATCACACGCCCGGGCCGGAAACGGGCGCCAACGTCGCTGCCTACAATTTGCGGACCGCAGGCGGCGGACCCCTGAGCGATCAAGCATCCGGCGTCCTGCTGCCCGCAGGTTTGCAGGTGACGCCTGCAAGGAATCCTATCGCCGTGCGCTACGGCGCCGAGCCGGCGACGAATACGCCGGCCTGGCAAGTCTTCAATGGCTACGTGGATTTCTTCACCAGCAACTCCGCCGATAACGGGTCATTGCTCTACGCCGTTTCGAATCAGTCGATCACGTTGACCTTCACGAATTTGGATCCCGCCAAGGATTACAGCTTTCGCGGCGCTTCCATTCGCGGCGGCGCGGATGACGGAACCGCGGCGAACAACTTCCGCCGCCGCTGGACGCTCTGCTCGCTCCAGGGCGCGGCTTCGTACACCGACGCCCACTCGACGGGCTGCGTCACCGTGGTCACCCTGCCAGAATCAAGCCTCGCGCCCGGCCAGGCCGCCTACAACAGCGGCATGAACCGTAACAACGGCGACGTCGTCGGGTGGGATAAGATCCGGCCCGGAGCCGATGGCAGCTTCTCCATCTTGCAGACCCAATACCAGGGGCCGATCTGGAACGGTGACCAGGCTTCCGCAACCAACGAACCCGCCTATGCCATCAATGGGTTCCGGCTGGAGGAGACTACCCCAGGGTTGGTGTTTGGTCTGGTCAGTCCCGCCGAGAACGCGAGCTTCACGCTGCCGACCCAGATAGCCATAACTGCCGCCGCCGCCGGCGCCCAAACTCCGATCACCAACGTGGTCTTCTATGCCAATGCGACGGAGTTAGGTAGCGCCTTGAGTGCGCCATGGGGATGGGTCTGGACCAATCCACCGCCCGGGTCTTATCAACTGAGCGCCGTGGCTTGGGAAAGCAATGCCAACGCGACCACCTCCGCCGTCGTAAACATCATGGTGACTCAGAGCGCCGGGCATTACGGAAACGTGTACCTCGTCGTGGGGTCCGATACGGCCATTTGGAACGATGGCAGCACGGTGAATATCAATGCGCATCATCCCTCCTACTCGCTGGATTCGTTCACCGACCCCGCGAGCCCTTCGTTCCAGGTCATGGACCCCGTGTGGCGGGCGCAGTTCACGGACTCTGCCGGGCAGCCGGTGAAATTCACCTGGTGGCTGATGGGCGGCAACATCTATCGGGAGGCGACGAATCTCAATGTCCCGGTTCCCAACACGATGATCCCCTATTTGATGCGGAAGTACCACGGCGACTCGATTCGCTTCTTCGGCGACGAGGTTTCCCTTCACTATCACACGTTCATTTGGAGCGACTATGCGGGCGCCGGCGATTATTACTGGAACCAGGCGCAGGCCTTCGCGGATTGCCGCCAGGACTTCGATTACACACTGGCGCAGTACCTGCTGGAAGAAGGCATTTTCCCCGTGTCCTTCCGGAGCGGCTGGCACTACATGGACAATGACTGGCAGGCGTATTTGAATCAATTGTTGCCCTTCAGCCTGGACGACGACTGGCCTGCCGATGTCGCGTGGCCCGCCAACCAACCCGTCGCCAACGTGCGGGATTGGTCGCGGGCGCCATCCGCGTTCGCGCCCTTCCGCCCCGCCACGAATGATTACCAGGTTCCGGGCACGGGCGCCGGTTGGAATGTCCGCTCCATCAAGATGCAAAACATGGCCCAGAGCGACGTCAATGCGATCTTCAAAAAGGCCGCCCAGGGAGTGGACCAGGTGGTCTGCATCTGGGATCATCTGCCGGAAGGTTTCGTGACTAATTTCGCCCGCATCGATTCATATGCGCGCCTGGCGGCGTCGAGCTATTCGGGCGTGCCGTTCTATTACTGCACCGCCGTCGAAGCCATGCAGCGCTGGCTGGGCGCCACGAACCTCGCTCCGCCCGAGATCGCGCTCTCGGAGAGCGTCCAGCAGGACGCGGTTACCCTCACCATTCAGACCAGCAAGTCCCTCTTTCAACCGCAGCCGTTCGTGGCGGTGCGGGATGCGTCGGCGCAATACAGCAATGTCACCGCGCTGTGCGTCGCAGGGCCGGCCACGGATTCGTGGGTTGTCACCCTGCCCGTTCCGCGCAGCCAATTGGCCAAAGTCGGCATCGCGGTTACCGACCCGAGTGGAAACCTCGCCACGCGGATACTCCGCTATTTGCCCGACGTCCAGTACCTCGACGACCTGGATCCGCAATACACCGAGACCCAAGGCGACTGGCTCTCCACGCCAGAAGCTGCTTGGGGCACAGACGCCCGCGTAGCGCGGCTCGGGCCGCCTGACACGGTCCAAGCCCGGTGGACGCTCCCCATTTCCCGCTCGGGGCCGTACAGCCTGGCGGTCCAAGTTCCGCCTATAACCAATGCGGCGAGCAATGTCTGGTTCACCGTTTCTTCGGGCGGTTCCAACGTGAGCACGGTGTTTTTTCCCGCGCCCCTGCCCACCGCCCAATGGGTCGATCTCGGCTCATGCGCTCTCGACGCGACCCATACCAACTGGGTGGACATGACCGTCAGCGGAACCAACCAACCCGGCGCCTGGGTGGTGGCGGACGTGCTTCGGGTGGTGCCGCTGGCTGACCCTAACACCCACGCGCAATCCTCGCTCACGGGTACGATGACCCAGAACGGATTCGTGGTCCGCTTCGCCGGAACCCCTGGACTCTGGGCTCAAGTCGAGCGTTCAGCAGACCTCAGCTCCTGGACCACGCTCGCCACAATGGCGATTCCGGCCCAGGGCTTTGTCGAGTTTGGGGAGACTGATCCCCCGCCGATGGGGGCGTTTTATCAGGTCAAAACGCGGTAGGGCCTCCCGCGCAATCCCAGAACCAACCCCGAATGAAAACTCACACCCCATTGCCCTCGCCATCTGCAACCCTCGGGTGGCGGTTGGCGCGCTGGCTGTGGATCGACCTGGTCGCCGCCGTCGCGCTAGCCGCTGAGCCCGGCCGCGATGACTCCGCGGTTCTTCGCTCTCGCTCGGCAGATCGAACGCCCCTTCGCTCACAACTGGCCCGGCTGCCCTTTAAAATCGCTTACGAAGGCTACGTGTCCAACAACTGGGAGATCTTCGTCTCCCGGCCGGACGGCGCCATGCCGGTCAATCTGACCCGCACCCCCAACGAACACGAACACTATCCGCAAATCTCCCCGGACGGGGCCAGTATCTGTTTTTCCGTCGACCAAGGCGAAGGCCGGGACACGGTGCGCGGCCTTTATGTCATGGGCATCGACGGCCGCAACCGACGGAAGCTGGTCGATTACGCCCGTGAGCCCTTTTGGACTCCCGACGGCAAGAGCATCGGTTTCCTGCCCCAGGAATATCCCAAGTTCAACGTCATGGATTTCTACACCCGGGGAATGAGCTTTTACGATCTCGCCACCGGGAAGATTACGCCGCACCCGAACAGCACCAACCTGCATCATCTTTACAACCCCTGCTGCGCCCCGAATGGCCGATGGATCGTGGCCACGGTCCATGGCGGAATGGGGGTAAGCCACGGCATAGTGGCGGTCGCGGCGCGCGGCAACCAAGTGGTCAACCTCCGCCTGTCCGGATGTCGCTCCTGGCTGAGCCCGGATGGGCGGCAAATCGCGTGGGGTGGTGGCGATCACGAGATCGACGTTGCCCCCATTCACCTGGATTCCGATTCGCCCAGCGTCGGCCCCGTGCGGTTGCGGATCCAGGACCTCCAGAACCGGGTGATTCACGTGGATTGGTCGCCGGACGGCCGTTACCTCGCCTTCAGTCGCGGACCGGCGGGGCAAGGGAGCGCGGACAAGCCTGGAGCGTTTTCCGGCCCGTGCGGGCTCGTGGGGGTTGAAGCGCCCGGCTGGAACCTCTGCGTGGTGTCCGCCGAACCCAATGGCCTCTTGGATCTGAACCACGCCTCGGAGAGTGAGTTCTTCATGGTCACCACCAACGGGCGCAGCTACAAGGAGCCCGCCTGGTTTCTGGCCGGGCAAGACTGAGCCGATTCAGAGCCGGTCGAAAATCATCCACGCGGCGCTCAGCACAGGCGGGCGCGCAAAAAGCGAATGGATTCACCACAAGCGCGAACGTCGACCGTTGGCCGGAGCATTCTCCTCCCGTCGCCGCGGCGACCGGGCCGCCGCTCAGCGCCGTTCATAGTAGATCACATCCGCTTGCCGAAGCGGGACGAGCCTCATCCATTTCACCCAGGAAGCCGAACCATCCACGCGCGCCACCGCTAATCCATCGGGCGAGGGGACCGGCTTGACGTTCGGGGGATACAGCACCAAGGCGGAGCCGCGCACGTGGGGCATCCACGAGTCCCAATTCTGCGGACGGGAGTCAAAACAGGTGCAGGTCATGAGGGTGTCGGAGCTTGGGGTAAAGCGGTCGGTGGTTTTCTTGGGGGGAATGTAATCCGGTCCGGCGCCCACCGGGTCGCGGCCTCCCCAATAGACCCAGCCCAGCAGGACGTCGGTCGTGCCCCAAACGGGTTTGCCTACTTCGACCAGCAGGTCAGGACGCGAGAGCCAGCTCTGGCAATAGGCGATGTTGGTGGTCACCCCGTAGGCGCGGAGCGCGTTCCAGGTAATCCCGCTAAACCAAATGAAGTCGTCGGCGCCGGGATTACCGGCGGCGCCCGCCCGGATCCCCACCGGCAGATAGTCCTTGAAATCCGCCGCGTACAGAGTGCAAGCCACGCCCCACTGATGGAGATTGCTGACATCCATCGTGCGCCGCGCCCGCTCCTTGGCCCGGGAAAGCGCGGGCAACAGCATCGCCGCCAAGATCGCGATAATCGCTATGACCACGAGCAACTCAATCAAGGTGAACCCGCGAGACCGTCTCATTGCGATACTTTTCATGGCCTTCCTCTTGATACCGGAGAAAGCCGCGGCCGACTATCTCCAACCGCCGCTGGACAGCGCCGGAATCTCAACCGCCAATAACCCGAAGAGGGGAGCGGCTCGCCAGGGCGCCAGGGCGGTTGCATTCCAACCAATCCAGACGGCCTTGAGTGGCGGCCGAGCACAAATAGTTCCGTATTTCCATGCGCCCCGAGCTGGATTCACCGTTCCGCGCCACCAGGGCAACCAACGCTCCGGGGTGCCCGCGACGCGCCTGCAACCACAGATTAACCCACAAGTAAAACGGCGGCGGCAATCGCTCGGCTTCATAAAGCGAAACCACAATCACATCGGCCTTTCCCAGCGCGGCCGAGCTTTGGGAAAAAACGCTCGCTTGTCCGAGATCACCGACGTTCCACTCGGTGTGGCGAATGGCTTGCTCGCCGACTAATTCCGCGAGTCGGCCCCGCACCTGGCCGGCCCATTGGCGGGTAGCCTCATCCTGAAAGACCAAGGCGACGTTAACTTCGTATTCCGTGTCTGACCTCAGCGCGTGCATTCGGTCCGTTCTATCCGTGCTACTGCCAAGAAATGTCTCTTGCATGGGATGCCTGTTCTATTTTCCAAGAAGAACTAACCACGACCAGCGCGGGGAGCCTAATTAATAGGGGCATTGCCAACGTCAAAAAGGCATCAATGGTTTCACGCGGCATTGCTCCGCCGCCAACCGAAAAGATGAAAGCGTTAGCGGACGCTCCGGGGTCCTTCCGGGCGACCCTTATCGCGGCTTGAGCGATGTTCCGGTAGTAAGATGCCCGCAGGACAGGTATCGGGTGTTCTCGTTTTATCCAGGGTCGCAACGTAGCGCCCCCATTCACCCCCTGATTAGACAAATTTGAGGTGGACGATGTTTGGTCCGCCTGTGTATTACCTAACCATACCATATGATGAACGACATTCCCCTCTCGCAAGCCTCGGGGGCTCGCGCTCTCTCCCGCCGCCGTTTCCTGGGCGGCGCGCTGGCGGCTTCCGCGGCGGCTTCGTCTTTCAACGCATTCCCCGTTCGCGCGGAGGAACCGCCGCCGCCGGCAAAGCCGGCGGGATTCACGCGGAAGCTTAAGCTCGGGGTGGTCGGTTGCGGTGGGCGAGGAAGCTGGCTGGCGAAGTTATTCCAGAACCACGGGGGTTACGATCTGTTCGCCGTGGCGGACTACTTCCAACCCGTGGCGGACGCTTGCGGCGACGCGCTGGGCGTGGACCGGGCCCGGCGTTTTTCCGGCCTGTCCGGCTACCAGCGACTCATGGAGAGCGGCGTGGAAGCGGTGGCGCTCGAAACGCCGCCCTATTTTTTTCCCGAGCACGCGAAAGCGGCGGTAGAGCGCAAGCTGCATGTCTATATGGCCAAGCCGATCGCGGTCGATGCGACGGGTTGCCTGGGAGTCGAGGCCGCGGCCGGTCGGGCCACCGCGGGCGGGCGCGTGTTCTTGGTGGATTACCAATTGCCCACCGACCCACACAACCTCGATGTGGCGAGGCTGATTCGAGCGGGCGCCCTCGGCAAGGTGATGGCGCTCCACACCCACTATTTCGCGGGTCCGTTCAGCGACCCGCCGCTTACCCAGACAATCGAAAGCCGCCTGCAGCGTCTGACCTGGTGCAACGATGTGGCGATCGGCGGCGGTTACCACGTGAACGCCTGTATCCACGCGGTGGATGCGGGGTTGTGGATCGCCGGGGAGCGGCCCGTCGCCGCGTTGGGCCTGTCCCGGGTCGGCCGCCCGCAACCGCACGGCGACAGCCACGATGTGTTTGAGATCGTGTTCGAGTTCGCCAACGGCATCCTCATGAGCCACCGCGGCAAGCATCTGAGCAACCTGCTGGACTTTGATGTGGTGTGCCACGCGCTCGGGGAAACCGGCAACGCGCGGATTTGCTATGGCGGGAAGACGGTCCTCCAAGGAAGCGACAACCACTACGAGGGCGAGGTAGGGAATCTCTACGAAGCCGGCGCGGTCCGGAACATCGCCAAGTTTTACGAGGCCGTCACGCGCGAGAACTTCGCCAATGAAACGGTGCGCCGCTCGGTGGACGGAGCGTTGGCGACCATCTTGGGCCGCGAAGCCGCCCTGCGACGGACGCGCGTGACCTGGGATGAGTTGCTCCGGGAAAACCGTCGCCTGGAAGTGGATCTGCGCGGCCTGAAGGCGTGAGTCGGGCGCGCTCGAAACGCCCGGGGATGCCCTTCCATTCCAACCTTCGCGGCGCCCGCCTATCCGGTCTCTCGCCTTATTTTGCGATCTTCACAAGCGCGACGCCGTGGCGTTGGACGGGGGTCATGAACTCATCCGCGTAAAGGGCGAGGTTCTCCTGGCGCCAAAGGTCGCGCACCCGATGCTTGCCGGTCAAGCCGAGGTCGGACCATTTCACGGTCGCTATCGCCTCGTCCTCGCCGCGGTTGAACAGGCCCACGACCTTCGAGCCGTCCTCCATGTCTTTGGCCCAGACCTCGATGGAGCCGCTCTTGGCGACGCGTCCGGCTTGGCGGCCGAGCGGGTCCTGGCTGACACTGAGCACCTCGTCGTTGGTCAGCAGGCCGAGCGTGAATTCGTCGAGCTTGGTCATGTCGCAGCCGATCAAGAGCGGGGAACAGAGCAGGCACCAGAGGCTGATATGCGTGTATTGCTCGTTGGGAGTGAGTTTGGTCGGGCGCACCTTGGCGCTCCAGCCCACATAGCCCACCACCAGCATGTCGGGGTCGTTCCAATGGCCGGGACCGGCGAACTTCTCATGGCCGGCCTGGCTGAAACCGATTCCGCTCATGCTGGACCAGGTGTCGGTGATATCGCCGGTGGTGCGCCAGCAATTACCGCCCACTTCGGCGCCCCATTCCCAGACGTCGCCCATGCCGTATTGGCAAAGGCTGAAAACGATATCGCGCGGGGCCTGGCTGAGCGCGTCACGCATGAGCTGGTAGGGCTTGAGCAATTGAGCGTGGTCGGGTCGGGGGGCGATCTCGCCGTAACTGCACCAGTCATACTTCAGGTAGTCGAAGCCCCATTCAGCGTACCGGCGGGCATCCTGCGCCTCGTGTTGGTAGCTGCCTTCATGCCCGGCGCAGGTCTTGGGACCGGGGGAGGAATAGAGCCCGATTTTCAAACCCTTGCTGTGGACGTAGTCCGTGAGCGCTTTCATATCGGGGAACTTGTCGTTCGACAGGACCCTACCCTGCGCATCGCGGCCGGCCTCCCAGCAATCGTCGATATTAATGTAAGTCCAACCGTGCTGGATAAGGCCGCTGGCCGCCATGGCGTCGGCCGCGGCGCGGACATTGGCGTCGGTCACGTCGCACGCGAAGCAATTCCAGCTATTCCAGCCCAGCGGCGGGGTCAGGGCCATGGTGTCGCCGCAGACAATCTTGAAGGCGCGCTTGTCATTGCCCAGCGCGTTCTTGGCGTGGAGCGTGACGACGTGGACGCCCTTCTCCTTAAGCTTGCCGGTAATGATGCCGGTCATGGGATCGAGTTGCAGCCCGGCGGGCAAGCGATCGGCCGCATACAATAGGGGCCGCTCGCCGCTGACGGGGACGGTGAAAAGAAACGGAGAGCCGGGGCGAACGCCGACGACGCGCGCGCCGTTAATGCGCGGTTGGGAAGGGGATTTAGGCGTCAGCACCAGGGCCGGCTCGCGCGGTGGAACCAACACGGTTGGTTTGCCCTCGCTCATCGTGATTTGCGCGTCCGCCCAGTCCGCGTGGTCGTAGTCGATGCCGTCTCCGGCGTCCTCTACGGTCAGGACAAGTTTCTTCACCCCATGCAAATCCACCGTCATCGTTTTGGCGGGGTTGCCGCCCCGCAGCAGGCCGCTGTCCCAGAGCGTTTTGCCGTCGCCCGTCAGCCGGAAAATGACACTGCCCTTGGCGCCTACCTCATCGTCCACACCGACGCTCGCGGTGAACCGGTCGGCCTTGCGGCCGAGGTCGAGCCGGAACGTGCTGGTGGCATGCGTGCCGACGCCATGGGCGAATTTCTGGCCGCCGATGGACAGGCCGTGTCCATCGACGGACTTGCCCGCCTGGGCCTGGCCCCAGCCCTGCTCCATGCTGGAGAGGTCGAGGGATTCCAGCGGGTAAGCATCGGCCCGCGCGCTCCCAGCCTGGGTAAGCAATGCTAACGTGATGGCCAATGGAATGTATGAAGTTAAGTTCATATTATGCACATGAGGGGGCATGTTCTGAGAAACCGGCCCCGGGAGCAATGCGAAAGACGCGGATTAGGCTCGCGGCGGCAGTTTCTGATCGACCTTGGTCTTGCCGAGGGCGACATACTTGGGCAGACCGGCCTCGACGGGGAAGGCGACTTCGCCTTCGATCAGCGCCTGGGCGTATTGGACGAATTTATCGTTGGGCAGGAAGCCGTCGGCGGAGAGCCAGTCGCGCGGGATCAGGCGTTCGACATTGGCGATATCGGCGAGAGGCTGGAGGCCCGTGCTCCACTTGACGGAGCCATCGGCCCGGGCTTCGCGGACGATCTTGACCATGAAACCGCTTTGGCCTTCGATAGCGGCTTTGACGGCGGCCTCGCCGCAGGCCAGGGCGTTGGAGGAGTCGGTGAGGCTGGCGAAATGGCCCGCGGCGCGCTGGGCATAGCCCAGGAGGGCCGTGCGCGCCTTGATTTTCAGCTTGGCCTGGATCAATTCCTTAAGTTTCTCCGCGGCGCCGGCCAGCACCGGGTGGCCGAAGGCATCCAACCGCGTCTTGTCGGCGCCCACTTCATCGCCGGCGGCATCCTTAATTCCCTCGCCGACCACCACGAGGCAGTATTTCAGGGTGTCGACGGTCTCCTTCACCTTGGCCAGGAACTTGTCCGGTTCGAACACCAACTCGGGCAGGAGGATCAGATGGGGCGGGTTAGCCGGGAGGCCGCGCTTGGCCAGGACCGTGCCCGCGGCAATCCAGCCCGCGTGACGTCCCATCACTTCGACCAGGCAGCAAGCCCCATCGTCGGTCGCCATGCTGCCGATATCGATCCCGATCTCGGCGACGGTCGTGGCGTTGTATTTGATCACCGAGCCGTACCCGGGGCAGTGGTCGGTGTGGGGCAGGTCGTTGTCGATGGTCTTGGGCACGCCGATAACACGAAGCTCGTAGCCGCGCTTCACGGCCTCTTCGTGGATCTTTAGCGCAGTGTCCTGAGAATCATTGCCGCCGATATAAAAGAAGTAACGAATGTTGTGCGCCCGGAACACCTCGAAGAGCCGGTCCATGTCCTTGGCGGCTTGTTCGGGCTGCTTCTTGAAATCGAGTTTGTAGCGGCAGGTGCCCAGGGCGGCGGCGGGAGTGAAGCGCAGGCCTTGAATGGTGCGCGCCTTTTCGTCATTGATATCAATCAGATCCTCGTTCAGGACCCCGAGGATGCCGTTGGCGCCGCCGTAGATTTCCTCGATGCAATCATGATGACCCGCCTGCTGGATAACGCCCGCCAGACTCGCATTGATCACGGCCGTCGGGCCGCCCGACTGCGCCACTAATAGATTACCTGACAATTCTGCCATAATACCTGCCGCTTGGTTTTGCCGCTCAGATTGGGGGTTCCGACTCCGCGAGCCGTTCACCCCGAACGGGGTACGCTACCTTGCCAATCCCCGCCGGTGTTGTCAAAGGAGAAAGGGGGGGAAAACGCGCGGCGGCTGGGGATCCGCCGGAGCGCGCCGCATCGCTCGGGAGGGGGCGGGAGTGGGGCGGAAGGACTTAAACGCCTCGCGGAAACGAAAAACAACCGCCGAAAACTCAAACCGGCGGCGCGGCCGTTTGAGGCTGCGACTTAATCAAAGCGAGGTCTTCAGGAACTCGATCAACTTCTTCATCGGCGAGGACAGGACCTTGCCCTTCTTGTGAATGATCGCCAACGGCCTGAAATACTTGCCATCCAGACGCACTGTCGCAATCGTCTGATTAGCGACCTCCCCACGGACGGTTTCATCAGGCAAAATGGCGATGCCGGAGCCGATCTCCACCGCTCTTTTTACCGTCTCGATGTTGTCGAATTGCATCACATACTCCGCTTCCACGCCCTGGTCTTTGAGCATTTTGTCCACGGCCTTGCGGGTGGGGATGTCCGGTTCGAAACCGACAAACTTTTGCCCCGTCAACGCCTTCAGCTTAACCGTCTTGAGTTTGGCGAAGGGGTGTTGGGGATGGCAGGCCAGGATCAGCAGATCGTGGCGAAAGGGCAGGATGTCCAGTCGCGGGTGGCGCGCCGGAAAAGCCACCAACCCTAGATCCACGACATTGCCCAACACATCTTCGTAAACCTGGTTGGCGCGGCGGTATTGGACCTGCACGTTGACCCCCGGGAAGTCCTTCAGAAAGCGTTGGATATAAGGCGGCAAATCGTAGAGCCCGATGCTGTACACGGTGGCCACGTGGATATTACCCGCCAGGACGCCCCGAATCTCCTGGAGTTTGCTTTCCATGGCTTCATGGAGCTGGAGAATTTTCTTGCTGTATTCGTAAAAGACCTCGCCCTCGCTCGTGAGGCGGAAATTCTTCTTGCTCCGTTCGATAAGCAGCGCGTTAAACTGGTTCTCCAGCGCACTGATGGTCTGGCTGACAGCGGATTGGGTGACTTCGTTGAATTGCGCCGCCTTGGTAAAACTCTTGGTTTCCGCCAGGTCGCAAAACGCCTTCAAGCTCGATATCTGCATAACTTATTGAACTGGAAGATAGTGCCGTTGTCAAGTTCGGTCCATGAGCCTCCGGCAATTCCATCATACGGAGGGGGACAGGCCGCTGGACCGCCCCACGGTTGGCATCCAAGATGAGCATTGCTGATGGGCCTCCGCCTCGCCTGAGTCCGGCCAGTTGCCGGGCGAAACGAGGAGCGATGCTTCGGTGGAGCCGTCAGGAAAAGGCGGCGCGGACCGCGCGGACCGCTTCCGTTTCGCGCCGGGCCTTCGCCTTTTTGGACTCGGGATGACTTATGCGCCAATGAAGCGCGCCTTAAGGATACACCGCCCGATAGTAACGCAGCCCCTCGCCGCAGGCGTCGATGAAGGTGAACGCGCCCGAGTCATCAACCGTCGCCACGCCCAAGGTCGACCAACTCGCCGCAGGTGTCAGGTTCGTGGCGCATTGAATGGTACAAGTGGATCCGGGCTGCCCCTGGCCGCCAATCTCAACCAAGCCCTTGCCGCGGGCGGTGATGTTCAGATTCCACGATGGACTGTTTTCGACCAGGAGCTTCACCCCGTTCTTCGTCACGGTCAGCGTGCCGGCGACATAGCTGATAGCGTAATTCGGGGCAACCGCGCCGTTGGCGGTGATCGGATACTTGCCCACGGGACTGGTCGCGGTGGCCGTGGTCGTCAAGGTCGCCTGGGTGGTCAGGTTGGCGACCTTATCCCCATTGACAAAACCACTGTAACTGGCCGTCAGCTTCGGCAACGTCCCACCGTAGGGTTTGTTGGTGTTTACGGCGGTAATGGTCAGCGGCGCCGCGTTCACCGTCAACGTTCCGCCGGCATACCCGATGGTATAGTTCGGACTGGCCGCGCCGCTGGCGGTAATCGGATATTTGCCCGCGGGGCTCGCCGTGGTGGTCGTGGTGGTCAAGGTCGGCCGGGCGGTCAGATTGGTGACGGTATCGCCGTTGACGAAACCACTGTAGCTCGCCGTCAGCGACGGCAGGGCCGCGCCGTAAAACTTGCTGGCGTTGGCGGCGGTAATGGTCAGCGGCGCCGCGCTCACCGTCAGCGTTCCGCCGGCATAACCGATGGCATAGTTCGGACTGGCCGCGCCGCTGGCCCTGATCGGGTAGGCGCCCACGGGGCTGGCCGCGGTGGCCGTGGCGGTCAGGATCGGCTGGGTGGTTAGTTTGGCGACTGTATCCCCGTTGACGAAACCACTGTAGCTGGCCGCCAGCGTCGGCAACGCCGCGCCGTAGAGCTTGCTGGCGTTGGCGGCGGTTATGGTCAGCGGCGCCGCGCTCACCGTCAGCGTTCCGCCGGCATAGCCGATCGAATAATTTGGGCTGGTCGCGCCGCTGGCGGTGATGGGATAGGCGCCCACGGGGCTGGTTGCGGTGGCCGTGGTGGTCAGAACCGGCGGGGTGGTCAGTTTGGCGACGGTATCCCCGTTGACGAAACCACTGTAGCTGGCCGCCAGCGTCGGCAACGCCGCGCCGTAAAGCTTGCTGGTGGTTACAGGCGTGATGGTCAGGGTTCCTGGCGAGACGACCAGCGCGATATTGGTCGCGACGAGCGCATAGGTGTTGGTATCGGTCGGACTGAAGGTAACGGAAAGGACCTGCGAACCGGCATTGAGCACGGTATTGGCGGGCGGATTATAGGTGAAGACGCCGGGAACGGAGGAGCTGGCGTTCAACTGAGCCGCGCTCAGGGCGGTTCCATAAACGATGGCCGCCGGGGTTGACCAACCGATCGGCGGCAGCGCGGGGCTCGGATGCCCGCCCGGAACCTGGTAGGAGATTTCATTGGAGAACGCGCTCTCCAGGCCCGTGACGTCAACGGCGGTGGCGCCGAAAAAGTACTGCGCCCCGGGGCACAGGCCCGAAATGGTAGCGTTGGTCACGTTGCCGACCGCGACCACGTTGGTATAGGTCTGGGTAGACCCGCCATAGTACAAGTTGTAGCCGGTCACCTGTGGATCGGCGCAGGGACTCCAACCCAGGGTGATGCTCTGCCCCCAGGCGGAGGCGCAAAGAAACGACGTTATCGCGATGAAGACCATGACGTTGCCCCCTGCCACGGGGCCCGGCCTGGTGCGGATGCCTAACACATACATACGGAGGCTGGTGAGCATAACCGGGGCCATGATTGATGGAAGCAAGTTTGGAGCCCTGGACGCGCCCTCCGATGAGCGGCGGGGCCAACGGGCCTAGCCGAGCCGTTGTCCTCAATCGCATCGCCCCCTGAGGGCCCGCAGGCGCGGCTTCCCATTCTCCCTGCCCAACCCCCGCCGGCGACGCGGACCCCGCCCCAGAATGGGACACAATGTGGCTATAATGTGGACAGTGGCGCGCCTCTGGTGGAAGCGATGGGTTTAAAGCCGCCTCCTCACGGACGCCTCGCGCGCGCAACGGAAAAACTGGTACCCCCGCGCCGAATTGAACGGCGATAACACGTTTAGGAAACGCGGGCTCTATCCATTTGAGCTACGGGGGCGCCCGGCCCTTTATACAGGCGCGCGCCGGGAATTGCAAGCCGCCGCCAGCCCGAATCCGGGCCCGATGCGGCTTGACTCGTTCGCCTCATTCTTCGGCGATCCCCAGCGGCCGAATTATTCCCGCCGCTTGCATCGCCTCTACTAGTCGCGAGGATCGCCAGTATTCGCAGGGCTAACAAAAACCTTCTGTATTCCGCGCCTATTTGATAGAGTGCGGTTGGATCACCGGAATAACAACTATGAAGCCTAGAACCCTCTTTAGTGCGATCGTACTAACCGTTGTCGGAGCCGGACTGACCCCGGCTGGCGCGGCGGACCTTGTTTGGACCAACACGGCGGGGGGCGATTGGGCCTCCGCCGCCAACTGGAACCCGAACCAGACGCCCGGGGCGGCCGACAATGCGACCATCGCGAGCGGCGTCACCGTCGCCGTGAAGGCCAGCGCCGCCGCGAAGTCGCTCGCCTTGGGCAACGGCGCCACGCTGGCCGGGTCCGGCCCGTTGGCGCTCTCGGGTCCGCTCATGTGGACGGGCGGCACGATTAGCGGCACGGTGCAATGCAACGGCGGCACGGTAGGCGGCAGTTCAACCCACATTTACCTGGCCGGCGGACAGTTGATCAACATCGGGACGCTGACGGTCAGCACCAAGCCTGGCTACCTTTTCTTTACTGGCTCCGGGTCGGTGATCAGCAATCGGGCGGGCGCCACCTTTGATCTGATTACCGACGTGGGCACCACTCCCAATGGCGGGGCGGCGGCCATTTATAATGCGGGCCTTTTCCGCAAGTCGGCGGGCGCCGGTACCAGCTCCGTCGGCGACACGTTCAACAATCTCGTCGGCGGGACGTTGGAGGCGGACAGCGGCACCCTGAGCCTGACCACCACCGGCACTTACGATGGTACCTGCGCCGCCACCGGAACCGCCACTTTGAATTTCCCCAGCGGAACACACAATTTCCCGGCTAGCGCTTCTTTCTCGGGCGATGGAACCATCTTGTGCGGCGGCGCGACAGTGAACTTCAATGGACCGGTGTCCGTGGCCTCCTCGGTGGCATTCAGCATCTCAGGCGGCACGGTGGCCGGGTCCGGACCGTTGGCGCTGTCAGGTCCCCTCACTTGGACAGGCGGCACGATTAGCGGCACGGTGCAATGCAACGGCGGCACGGTGGGCGGCAGTTCAACCCACACCTACCTGACCGGCGGAGAGTTGATCAACACCGGGACGCTGACGGTCGGCACAAAGCCAGGCTACCTTTTCTTTACTGGCTCCGGGTCGGTGATCAGCAATCGGGCGGGCGCCACCTTTGATCTGGTTACCGACGCGGGCACCACTCCCAATGGCGGGGCGGCGACCATTTATAATGCGGGCTTTTTCCGCAAGTCGGCGGGCGCCGGTACCAGCTCCGTCGGCGACACGTTCAACAATCTCGTCGGCGGGACGTTGGAAGCGGACAGCGGCACCCTGAGCCTGGCCACCGCCGGCATTTACAGCGGGACCTGCGCCGCCAGCGGAACCGCCACCTTGAATTTCCCCAGCGGAACACACAATTTCCCGGCGAGCGCTGCTTTCTCAGGTGATGGAACCATCTTGTGCGGCGGCGCGACAGTGAACGTCAATGGACCGGTTTCCGTAGCCTCCTCGGTGGCATTCAGCATCTCTGCCGGCACGGTGGCCGGGTCCGGACCGTTGGCGCTGTTGGGTCCGCTCACTTGGACGGGCGGCACGATTAGCGGCACGGTGCAATGCAACGGCGGCACGGTGGGCGGCAGTTTGACCCACACCTACCTGACCGGCGGACAGTTAATCAACACCGGGACGCTGACGGTCAGCACAAAGCCTGGCTACTATTTCTTTACTGGCTCCGGATCGGTGATCAGCAATCGGTCGGGCGCCACCTTTGATCTGGTTACCGACGCGGGCACCACTCCCAATGGCGGGGCGGCGGCCATTTATAATGCGGGCCTCTTCCGCAAGTCGGCGGGCGCCGGTACCAGCTCCGTCGGCGACACGTTCAACAATCTCGTCGGCGGGACGTTGGAGGCGGACAGCGGCACCCTGAGCCTGGCCACCGCCGGCACTTACAGCGGGACCTGCGCCGCCACCGGAACCGCCACTTTGAACTTCCCCAGCGGAACACACAATTTCCCGGCTAGCGCTTCGTTCTCAGGTGATGGAACCATCTTGTGCGGCGGCGCGACAGTGAACGTCAATGGACCGGTTTCCGCGGCCTCCTCGGTGGCCTTCAGCATCTCTGCCGGCGCCTTGGCCGGGATCGGCCCGTTGGTGCTGTCGGGTCCGCTCACGTGGACGGGCGGCACGATCAGCGGGACGGTGCAATGCAACGGCGGCACGGTGGGTGGCGGTTACGCGCATACTTATCTGACGGGCGGACGGTTGATCAATACGGGCGCCCTGACGGTCAGCACGAGGATCGTCAACGGCTATTATTTCTACACGGGCTCCGGGTCGGTCATCAGCAACCTGGCGGGAGGCGTCTTTGACTTGGTTACCGACGCAGGGACCACCCCCAATGGCGGGACGGCGGCCGTCTATAATGCGGGGCTCTTCCGCAAGTCAGCGGGTACGGGGACCAGTTCCGTCGGCGACGTTTTCAACAACCTGATCACCGGCGCCGTCGAAGCCGACAGCGGCATCCTCAGCTTGCGAAGTGGCGGGGTCAACAGCGGCACCAACGCGGCGAGGGGCGCCGGCGCGTTGGATTTCGGGGGCGGGACCCATACGCTCGACGCCCATTCCTGGCTGGCCGGCGCCGGCACAATCGGGTGCAGCGACGGCACGGTCAACTTCAACGGCGCCAGCGCGTTAAGCGGGGACTTAATGGTCAACGGCGGGACCTTCAACTGCGGCAACGGGGCCCCGGTTACGGTGGCGGCGTTGACGATCACCGCGGGCGTCCTCGGCGGCAATGGCTCGGTCATCGCCAGCGGTCCCTTGAACTGGACCGGCGGCACGATCAGCGGGGCCGCGCAGTGCAACGGTGGCGCGGTCGGCGGCGGCTCCGCGCACACATATCTGACGGGCGGACGGTTGATCAATACGGGGACCCTGACGGTCAGCACGAGGATCGTCAACGGCTATTATTTCTACACGGGCTCCGGGTCGGTCATCAGCAACCTGGCGGGAGGCGTCTTTGACTTGGTTACCGACGCAGGGACCACCCCCAATGGCGGGACGGCGGCCGTCTATAATGCGGGGCTCTTCCGCAAGGCGGTGGGAACAGGCGCCAGTTCTGTGCGCGACACTTTCTACAACTTGCCTGACGGCACGGTCGAAGCCGACAGCGGCGTGCTAAGCCTGACGGGCGGCGGGGTCAACAGCGGCACCAACGCGGCGAGGGGCGCCGGCGCGTTGGATTTCGGGGGCGGGACCCATACGCTCGACGCCCAATCCTGGCTGGCCGGCGCCGGCACGATCGGGTGCAGCGGCGGCACGGTCAACTTCAGCGGCGCCAGCGCGTTAAGCGGGGACTTACTGGTGAACGGCGGGACCTTCAACTTTAGCAACGCGGCTCCGGTCACGGTGGCGGCGTTGACGGTCACCGCGGGCGTCCTCGGCGGCAATGGCTTGGTCATCGCCAGCGGTCCCTTGAACTGGACCGGCGGCACGATCAGCGGGGCCGCGCAGTGCAACGGTGGCGCGGTCGGCGGCGGCTACGCGCATACGTATCTGACGGGCGGACAGTTGGTCAATACGGGGACCCTGACGGTCAGCACGAGGGGCGTCAATGGCTATTACTTCTACACGGGCTTCGGCTCGGTCATCAGCAACCTGGCGGGCGCGACGATTGACCTCACTACCGACGTCGGCACCTCTGCTTATGGCGGCGCGCTAGGAACCATTTATAGCGCCGGTCTGTTCCTCAAGTCGGTGGGCACGGGCACGGCGACGCTCGCCGACTTGTTCTATAATTCCGGCAACGTGGAAACGCGCGGAGGAACTCTTGAGTTCAGCCAGCCTTACGCGCAGAGCGCGGGCACGACCCTGCTGATGGAAGGCGCATTGAGAGCGGATCAAGGGTTCGCGCTGAACGGGGGTACTCTGGCGGGCACCAACACGCTGAGCGGCGCGGTTGCCAATGCGGGCGGCCTCGTCAGTCCGGGCATGAGCGGCTCTTCACCCGGGACGTTGACGATCAACGGCGCCTATACGCAGACCTTCGGAACGCTGGGCATCGGGGTCGCCGCCACCAACCTGGCCGGCAACCTGCGCGTTTCCGGCGCCGCCACGCTCGGCGGCGCACTCGCCGTTGCCCTCTTGAATGGAGACAACGCCGCCCTGGGCGATACCATCCCGCTGGTCACTTGCGGGTCGGAGGCCGGCGCTTTCACCAACCTGAGCCTCTCCGGCCTCGCAGCGGGTCAGGCCTGGGGAATCTTCTACACCCCCACGAATGTGTTGCTCGAGGTCGTTGCCAACACCAACACGGCGGCCCAAATCATCGGGTCGGTTAAAGATAATCTCGGCCATGCGGTCGCCCATGTGAGCGTCTTTGCCTTTCTGACCAACGCCGGTCAGGCCCTTTACGTTAGCGCCAGTACCGACGCCGGAGGACGGTACGCCCTGAACGTCGCCAACGGCGCTTGGCAAGTGGGAGTCCTGGGCCTGCCCGCCGCGGGATTTTTCAACGTCGCGAACCAGGTGGTGGTCGTCAACGGCGCCAATGCGACGGCCGACTTCGTCGTTCAGCCGAACAACAGCGGGCTATTTACCATCGCCGCGTCCGTCAACCCCGCGGGCGCGGGAAGTGTCACCGGCGATGGGAAATTCACCGCCGGCACGGTGGCGAGGCTGATCGCCTGGCCGACCAACCCGCCGCCCTACCTGTTTGTGAACTGGACGGAGAATGGCCTCTTCCAGAGCGCCTCGACCAACTACCAGTTCACGGTGACGGGCGATCGCCAGTTGGTAGCGAACTTCGCCCTGCCGTATTACACCATCGCCGTCTCCAATTATCCCGCGGCTGGGGGTACCGCCAGCGGTGGCGGGTCGTTCATGTACGGAACCACGAACCTGCTCTCCGCGAGTCCGCTCCCGGGTTACAAATTCGGCGCCTGGATGGAAGGAACCAACGTCCTGGGGACAAACTCCACCTTGGCGGTCCTCGCTTACTCGAACCAGCTAATCGTCGCCTGGTTCGCGGAGGCCAACGTCACCCACACGGTGACGACCGCCACCTCTCCGGGCGGCCTGGCCGTCGTGGCGGGCGCCGGGCTTTATACCAACGGCCAATCCGCCCTCCTCAACGCCCCTCTCTCGGTCACCAATCCGCCCCTGACGTACACGTTTCGCCAGTTCCAGTTGAACGGCGGTTGGCTCGCTGGCGGCGCGTCGTTCACCAAGACCTTTTCCACGCTGGACCCCACCAACCTCCAATACGTGGCCTTCTACGAAGTGGTCGCCACGCTTCCTTCCATCACCAACAATCCGCAAAACCTCACGGTCCCGATCTTCTCCCAGGCGGCATTCCAGGTGGGCGCTTCCTGCAGCGTGCCGCCGAGCTTCCAGTGGCAGCACAGCGGAACCAACCTGCCCGGCGCCACGAGCAGCGCCCTTGCTTTGGATAACGTTTTGCCAGCGCAAGCGGGCGCTTATCGCGTCATCGTAACGGATGCCGCCGGTTCCGCGACCAGCAGTGTGGCCACTTTGACCGTGGCGCGCGTAATCCGCGCGGGCGTGACGAACGGTCCGACCGGCAACCTCGTCGAACTGCCCGTCGAACTGCTCGCCGCGGGGGACGAAAGCGCGCTCAGTTTCAGCCTGGATTTCGATCCCGGGCTATTGACGGCGGCGGGCGTGGCGCCGGGTTCGGCCCTTAGTGGCGCCGCGTTCCGTTTCGATGCCAGCCAAACGGGACACGTCGGCGTGACCATTGAGCAGACGAACAACGGGGCGTTTCTATTGGGCGCGCAGCAAGTCGCCCGCATCCAGTTCCTGCTGGGCCGGCAACCCGGCACGAATGTCCCAGCCTGGAGCGACGCCCCTACCACTCGGGCCCTTTCCGACACCAATGCCAACCCTCTGCTGCTGCAATTCCAGGCGGGCCAGGTCGCCGCGCTGCTTGTGGCACCCTCGATCACCCAGCAACCGGTCGCCCAAACCGTGTGGGCCGGCAGCAATGTCACCTGGGTAGTGGCGGCGCAGGGGTCGTTGCCCATGAGTTTCCAATGGCGGGAAAATGGGGTCGCTCTGCCGGGCGCGACCAACGCCGCGCTTACGATCGCGAATGCGCAATCCTCCGGCGTTTTCAGCGTCCTAATAACCAACGCCGCCGGAACCACCGCGAGCGTCGGCGCGTCGCTCACCGTCCTAACCCCGAGTCCGGACCTTTTCATTAGCCAGGTCACGGCGCCCGCCACCGCGACGGCCGGCCAGCCGGTTCCGGTGGTCTGGCGCCTATCCAACCTCGGCAACGCGACGGCGCCGGCGGGTTGGTGGCACACCCTTTGGTTGGCCGCGGATGCCGCGGGCGACGGCGCGCAGTTTGTGGCGGCGCTGCCTTTCACCACCCCGCTGCCCGCCGGACAATCGCTTTCGGTGACGGGCTTGGTCGTGGCGCCGTACTCGGCGCTGGGCGACCGCTTTTTCATGGTCCAGGCGGATGGCAGCAATAACGTGGTGGAACTCGATAGCGCCAACCACGCCGCCGTTGCCACGCAAAGCACCCATATTATCGGCGGCGACCTGGCGCTTGCGGCCTTGTCCGCCCCGGCCAGCGCCCAGTTCGGACAGACTATCAGCGTGACCTGGGTGGTAACCAACGCGGGCAGCTCGCTGCCGAACGTTCCGTGGCGCGACGGCCTCTACCTGGCCAACGCCGCCCATTCGCTGGCGGGCGCGGTCCTCTTGCTCAGCGTCCCCGCCCCCGCGACCTTGGCTGCCGGGGGCGCGTACACCAATACGCAATCGGTCACCCTGCCCGCGGTCAATCAATGGCCCGCCGGCGCGTATTACCTGACCGCCGTGGCGGACTGTTTCAACAGTCTGGTCGAGCAGTCCAAGACCAACAATTCCCTGGCGGCGTCGATCGTGGTTTCTTACCCGCCCCTGCCGGACCTGGCGGTGACGCGGATCACCGCGCCGAGCGCCGCGACGCCCGGGCAGACGGTGTCCTTGACCTGGGGCGTAACCAACCAGGGTACGGCGGCCACCTCATCCGGCGGTTGGAGCGAGGCGGTTTATCTTTGCAGCCAGGGCGGAGCGGCCTTCAACCCCAGTCAGCCGGGCTTGCTGCTGGCCACCTTCGCCTTCACCAATGACCTGGCGGCGGGCGAATTTGTCACCCGCGCCCAACGAGTCACACTGCCGTCGACGGCCTCGGCAGGCGAGTTCTTCTTCGTCGTTCAGGCCGATAACGGCCGCAACGTGGTTGAGGTGGATACCACCAATAACATTGCGGAAGCGGACCATGCCACCATGATGGCGGCAGTGCTTACGCTGTCGCTGGCGACAACGCGCATTGCCGAAAATGCAGCGAACCCGGTTTTGTTGGCGACCGTGGCCCGTAACGGAGATCGGTCGCAGCCGCTCACCGTCACGCTCTCCAACAGCGGTCCGACGCATTTGACCGCGCCGGCCAGCGTGGTGATCGGGACGGGACAGTTCTCCGCGACTTTCCAGGTCAGGGCGCTGGATGACCATGTGGTGACGGCTGATCAGTTGGTCACGGTCAGCGCCACTGCGAACGGGTATCAAAGCGGGGCCGTCCAACTGACGGTCCTGAACACCGATCAAGCGCAACTGACGCTGACGCCGGCGACGAACGCGGTCCTGGAGGGCCACTCGCTGCCGGTCACCGTATCCTTGGGCGCGACGGCCACGAACGACGTCACAGTGAACCTCTACACTTCCGGTTCGAGCCGCTTCAGCGCGCCGGCGTCGGTGCTGATCCCGGCTAACACGAGTTCGGCCGCGTTTACCGTTGCCACAGTGGATGACGGAATAGTGGAAACGCCTACGCTTTGCGCGTTGACGGCGACGGCGACCGGCTACATGAATGCCTCGGCGCAGGTGACGCTGAACGATGCGGACAGCCCGCAAGTGACCCTCACCCTGGCCAGCCACGCGGTGAGCGAGAAGGCCGGGCCGCAAGCCACGACGGGCACGGTCACGCGGACTCCCGTGACTCCAAACGCCGTGACCATCGAGCTGGACAGCAGCGATACCAATGCGGCGCAAGTGCCGCTCCAGGTGACCATCCCCGCCAACGTGGCATCCGTGGAATTTCCAGTGGCCGCGATTGACGACGGTCTGGTGACCCCGCCCAGGACCAATATCATCGGCGGGTATGTGCTGGCCGCCGGCGCCACCAATCGCGTGGCGGCCATCACGCCCGATACGCTCGTTATCAATGACGCCGACGGCGCCTCCCTATTCCTGGCGCTAGCGCAAGACACCGTCCTCGAAGGGTTGGACCCGGCGACCACCGCGACGGTGACACGAAACACGCCCGCGACCAATGATTTGTTGGTCGGCTTGAGTTCAAGCGACCCGGCCGCCTGGACGCCGGCCAGCGTAACCATTCCCAAGAACCAGATGTCCGCCGATTTCAATGTGACGACCGTGGTCGCCACCAACCGGGGCAACCACATGGTGACCCTGACGGCCGCCGCCACCGGTTATGGCGATGGAACGCGCGCCCTGCTGGTCACGGATACCAACCTGGCGGATTTGGCCGTCACGAGCGTGACCGCTCCCGCCGTGGCGCTGGCCCAGAGTTACACCAACATTTCCTACCGCGTGGCGAACCAGGGTTTCTGGCCCGTCACCACGAACTTCATGACGCGGGTGTACCTGGCGACCGACCCGTTCGGCGCCAATTCGGTCTTGGCGGGGCAGTTCGAGTTTTCGGGAACGATGCAGGTGGGAGAGTTTTTCGATCAAACGCTCACGGTGTTTACGCCCCAGGCTGTGGGGAATTATTGGGTCGTGGCGCGGGCCGACCCCGAAGGAAACGTGCCGGAAGTGCGCATTGATAACAACACCGGCGTGAGCGCCGCGCCCATCCACGTCGTGGCGCCGTACCAGGCTTGGGTCGCCGTGGACCTGCGCGCCGCGCTGGCCGGAACGCCGGTGCCGATGCACGGTTCGGCCACTAATAATCTGGGCGCTCCGGCGCCGTATGCGCAAGTGGACATCCATATCCTGGTCCAAGGCTCCGAGCGCATCCTCCTGGCCATTGCCGACGCGAACGGCCACTTTACCACCACCTTCCAACCCTTGGCCAACGAAGCCGGCAACTACCAGGTTTGGGCCGCCGCTCCCGGCGTCAGCGCCGGGACCGCGCAAGATTCGTTCTCGCTCCTGGGGATTTCCGCATCGCCCGCCACCGCGTCGTTGCGCATCGCGGAAGGCTCGAGCGGCTCGACCAGCGTCACCTTGCAGAATCAGAGCGAGGCGCCGCTCCACGGTCTTACCGCCACCGTGAGCAATTCCGCGTCCGGCCTGAGCGCGACCGTGAAGCTCAGCGACACCACGTTGCAGGGTTCGGGGACCGTGGAACTGGACTGCGGCTTCACCGCGGCGAGCGGCGCCGCCGGAGGCGCGGTGTGGGTGACGATCGGAAGCTTGGAAGGCGCCACGATTACGGTGGCGATTGGGGTGGGCGTGGATCCGTTGCGGCCCGTACTGACGGCGTACCCCGGCGCTTTGGCGGCGGGAATGGTGGGCGGACTCCAGACGACGGTCGGGTTCGATGTAGTCAATACGGGCACCGTGGCCAGCGGACCCATCACGGTGTCTTTGCCCACCGCGTCCTGGATGCAGCTCGCCACGGTCAATCCCCTGCCGGCGTTGGCCCCGGGCCAAACCAATCACGTAACCTTGCTCCTGGTCCCGGCGGCGGACCTCCAGCTCGGACCCTATACTGGCAGCTTGTCGCTTACCTGTAACGACGCGGGGTCGAGCGTGCCCTTCAGCTTCCGATGCTTGACCGAGGCCAAGGGCGATCTGGTGGTCGTCGCTCAGGACGACTACACCTATTTTGCCGCCGGATTTCCGAACCTGGCTGGGGCGACTGTAACCGTGCTGGATAGCTACAGCCATGCCGTCGTGACCAATGGCGTGACGGACACCAACGGACTTTTCATCGCCGGTCAACTGCCGGAGGGCTATTATGAAATCAAAGCCTCGGCCCCGCGCCACAGCGGTTACGATGCGACCCAACTCCTGCTCGCCGGCCAAACCAATCCCGTGACAGCATTTTTGTCGCTCCAGACCGTCCAATATGTCTGGAGCGTGGTGCCGACCCAGATTCCGGACCAAACACGCATCGTGCTTACCACGGTATTTGATACCGCGGTGCCGGTGCCGGTGATCACGGTGGACCCGGCCATTATCCACCTGGATGACATGACCAACGCGGTGAACCAGGTAAACCTGACCATCGCCAACCACGGCTTGGTGGCCGCCCTGTCGGCCAAATTGAACCTGCCCGACATTCCGGGCTGGGACCTGGCGCCATTGATTACGGACCTGGGGACCTTGCCGGCCGAGAGCAGCCTGGTTATTCCTTTGATCATCCGGCCCCACACCGGCGCGATAGCCAAGGCGTACACGCCCGCGGTCGATGCCTGGGGCAACGTATGGGCGACCTGCCTTTGCGAAGACTTGGATGAGCCGCTGCTTTTTGTGTCGGGTGAAAAGCAGTTGCCGCCCCCGCCTCCGGAGCCTTTTAAAGTTCCCTTCGACCCCTCGGCCTACAGCACCGGTCTCGGTAATCCGGTTGGGGGAGGCAAAGCAACGGTGGGAGTGGATACGCCGAGCAATGTCACAGAGTCGCCCGTAACTTGCGAGGAATGCGTGAAAGGCTTATTAGCCGCGTCCGAGAACTGTTTGTGGAGCGCGATTCCGTTTTCGGGAATGGTAAAATGCGTCGCCGATGGCGGTAAGTGCATGTACACGGGACTTAGCGGCCAGAACATGGTCGTTTGCACGGTGGGGACGGTGGTGTCTTGCATGAGCGCCCTGGCGGGAGGCGGGAGCGCGGGCACCCCCCTGAAGGCGCTCCTGTGCGTGGCGGGCATGGTCTCGGCTGGCGCCAAGTGTATCAAGGCCGTTCCACTGCCCCAGGACCTCGGACCACAAGACTTCGCCTCACAGGTGCCCGAGGCGGTCCTCCGCAAAGTCCCGGCCTTGCTGCCACTGGCCGAGCGGGCCGACCGGTTGAGCGCCTACACCGCCATGCTCCAAGACGTCTTCGGCGACGATGCGTGGCTGGTCAACGCTTCCGGCACCAACTTCAGCGCCTGGCTCGACGCTTTTTCGCTGGCCATCACTCAGAGTTCGGACGGTGGCGCGCATATCAGCACCAATGAGCAGTCCGCTTTGCTGGCCATGCCGGTTCCCGACGGTCTGAGTTTCACCAACCTCACCGAGCTGATCGGACGTTGGAACCGAACGCAAGACTATTACGATGCCGGGATCTTCAACCTCGCGGACGTACCGGCGGGGCAGAGCGTTGATTTCATCGCCCTGGACGTGTTGAGCAACTCGGTGGTCGCCATGACCAACGCGGCCGCGTTGAACCTGGCCGACGGCTTTGATGATCCGATGATGGCGGTAACCGCGGCCTATCAGGATTTCCATACCCAGCTCGTGGCATCCGCCCAGGGTGGCGGCGGATCGGTTTGCGCCCAAGTCGTGCTCCAGATCGATCAGCAGGCGGTCATGTCGCGCGAGGCTTTCAATGCCACCTTGCAGGTCATTAACAATTCCACTTCGCTGCTGGATCACGTTTCCATTCGGATCACCGCCCTGACCGAAGCCCAAGTGAATGTAACGAACCTGTTTGGCATCGCGCCGCCGACGCTGGCGAACCTAACGGCGGTGGACGGCACGGGCGTCATTCCAGCCGGGGCCACCGGGATCGCCACCTGGACCCTCGTGCCTACGGTCGATGCCGCGCCCACCAACGCCGCCGTCTATTACGTCAGCGGCGTCTTAAGCTACACGCAAGAGGGCATCCTGATCACGGTTCCGTTGACCGGCGTGCCGATTACGGTGCATCCGATCCCGCAGCTCTACCTCCAGTATTTCCTGGAGCGCGACGTGTTCGCCGATAACCCGTTCACGCCGCAGATCGAGCCGAGCATTCCGTTCAACCTGGCGGTCATGGTCGCCAACCGCGGCTACGGCATCGCCCACAACTTCGAGATTACCTCGGCGCAGCCGCGCATTATCGACAACGAGAAAGGCCTGCTCATCAACTTCCAGATCATCGGCGCGCAGGTCAATGGCCAGAACTTGACCCCTTCCTTGACCGCGAACTTCGGGGACGTCAACGCGGGAACAATCAACATCGCTCGTTGGCTCCTGACCTCCAGCCTGCAAGGAGAATTCGAAGACTACAACGCGACGTTCCAAAGCGCGGACGACTTTGGCAACAAAAAAACCGCGACCATTCAGGATGTGGCCATTCACGAAATGATCCACCTGGTGCAGGCGCAGGGCGCGCTGGAGGATGGAAAACCGGACTTCCTGGTGAATGACATCCCCAACGCGGGGAACCTGCCGGACACGATCTATCTGAGCGACGGCACGACCAACCCGGTGAGCGCGCTCGAGACCTCGAGTATTGATAGCCCGCCTTCCGCCGGCCACTTGCAGGTGCGGTTGACCGCCCCGATGGCGGGGGGGTGGACGTACCTGCTCGCGCCCGATCCCGGCAACGGCCAGTATATCCTCACGCGCGTCGTACGCGCGGACGGAGTGGAGATTTACTTCGGCACCAACGTGTGGACGACGGACCGCACCTTCATCGGGATCGGCCGGCCGCCCGTGCTGGAAAACAAACTCCACCTGCTGGATTTCAACAGTCCGGGCGCTTATACGCTCTATTACACGCCGGCACCCACGCCGGACACCACTCCGCCCGCGAGCGCGGTCTCGGCGCTGCCGGCCAACAGCCATGCCCTATTCCAGGTGCAATGGTCCGGGCAGGATAATAGCGGTGGCAGCGGCATCGCCTTCTATGACCTTTATGTCTCGACCAACGGCGGCGCCTTCGGGCCCTGGCTCCAGCAAACCCGGGCCGTCAGCGCCCTGTTCCAGGGGGTCCTGGGCGACCAATATGCCTTTTATTCCACGGCCACCGATCAGGCCGGCAACCGCGAGGCGGCTCACGCCACTCCCGATGCCGTCACTACCGCGACGCTGGCAAACCATCCCCCGACCCTCGCCGCCGTGCCCGAGCAATTCGTCAATTCCGGCGACACGCTGCGGCTCGCCTTGAGCGCGACCAACGCCGGCGGTTCCTCCGCCGGGCTGACTTACCAACTCGGTCCGGACGCGCCGCCCGCGGCCGGCCTTGACCCGGTCGCCGGCGCGCTCACCTGGCCCACGAGCCGGTGCGCCGGCACCGGTACCAATGTATTCTCGGTCATCGTGACCGACAACGGCATCCCGCCGCTCAGCGCGACCGGATGGGTTGCCGTGGTGATCGTGAAGTCTAATACCCCGCCCCTCCTGTCGCCGGTCGCCGATATCACCATGAACGACGGCGACTTGCTGAGCGTGACGAACACCGCGACCGATTTGGATTGCCCCGCCAACGCCATCACCTTCTCGCTGGGATCGGGGGCGCCCGCCGGCGCGGCGATCGACCCCGCCAGCGGCCTCCTGACCTGGACCCCGGCGGCCTGGCAGGCCCCCAGCACCAATCTCCTCACGGTCGTCGCCACGGACAACGGCGCGCCGCCGCTGAGCGCAACGCGACAGTTCCGCGTGACCGTGCGGCAGGTGTTGGCCGATTTCGGGCTAAGCCTCGGTTCGACCAATCTCTTCCCCAACGAAACGAACGGCGTCCCGATTGCGCTCGATTCCGGCCTCGGGCTAACCAACCTGTCCTTCATCATCGAACCGGCCTTGGGCCGGCTGTCGCGCTTCTCGTTGCAAGGCGCCTCCTCCGAGGTCGCCGCTTCCTCGGTGCGGGCGCTCGCCTCGAACCGATGGTCGCTCACCCTGTCCCTGAACGGCGCGCTCCATCTCATCGGCCCCAGAACTCTGGGACAATTGACTTTCGTGACGTCAACCAACGACCTCTCGGCGATAGTGCCGATTGCGATTTCCCAGGCCCTGGGCCAGGGCGGTTCCGGGCAGGCGTTCACCAACCCCGCGACGGCCAACGGCCTGGTCATTATCGTGGCCAAGGAACCTGTGGTCATGGCCGGCTCGCCGACTTCCCTGACCATTTATGGCCATCCCGGCTCGGGCTGCGGACTGCAATATCGAACCAATCTGCTCTCGGCGACGCCTTGGAGCCAGTGGACTTCGCTCGTCCTGACCAGCCGGGTGGCGACCGTCGCAGGCCCCCTGCTGCCAGCGCCCGAGACCTTTTACCGCGCCTACGAATATCCGCTCGGCCCAACGCTCTCCATCCAGCGGCTGGGCGGACCGATCTTCGGGCTCACCGTGACTGGCCCATTCGGAACGCGCCTCATGCTTCAGAATGCGGCCGACCTCCCCGCGCCCGTCGCCTGGTCCAATATGTACGGATTCACGCTTACGAACTCCACCCGCACATTTTATTGGACTAATCCGGGCGCGCGGAAACAGTACTTCCGCGCCCTGCCGCAATAGCCGTCCAGAGGCGATGGAGATGAGAAAGGGATGCAAGCCGGAATATATTTGTTCTCTAGATCCCTTTTATCGGGACCGTCGCCGGCATTCCTCCAGGTCGTATTTCAAGACTCAGGATTCCTGATCCCGCCGCACAGAAACTCGCAGACCTGGAAAGCCGGTGGACCTCTCCAGGCGGACGATCCTGCTCCCTCTCCCTCGGGAGAGGGCTGGGGTGAGGGGAATCGCGGTGTCACC
>Ga0316217_10000123_pt1 | contig 116723 bp, 109 predicted proteins | sample 1anoAmetaG_FD_203633 | JGI IMG/M metagenome (GOLD analysis project Ga0316217, IMG submission 203633) | Freshwater microbial communities from Trout Bog Lake, Wisconsin, USA - 1anoA | ecosystem: Environmental > Aquatic > Freshwater > Lake > Hypolimnion/Profundal zone | place: USA: Wisconsin... | reverse complement strand
CCCGCAGGGTTTCCGGCTGGACGGCGACCGCGTCTGGCTCCCGAAGCTCGGGCTGGCTCCGCTACTTCCGGAACCGCCCGGTCCAGGGGGTGGCACGGAACGTCACGGTCTCCAGGCGTGGCGCCCACTGGTTGGTGGCGGTCCAGACCGAGGCCGAGATTCCCGCGCCGCTGCACCCGTCCCGGAGCATGGCGGGCGGCGACCTTGGTGTGGTGCGCTTCCTGATCCTGTCCGACGGCACCGTGTACCGGCCGCTCAACTTTTTCGCGAAACTGGCACGGCGCCTGGCCCGGGAAGGGCGCCGCCTCGCCCGCAAGGTCAAGGGTTCCCGGAACTGGCTCAGGCAGAAGGCCGGGATCACCGGACTGCATATCCGGATCGCCGACGCCAGCAGCGACTACCTGCACAAGGTCTCCAGCGCCGTCAGCAAAAACCACGCTGTCGTGGTGCTGGAGGAGCTGCGGGTGGGCAACATGAGCGCATCGGCCCGGGGGACGCTGCTCGCGCCGGGGTGCCGGGTCCGGCAGAAGGGCGGTCTGAACCGCGCCATCCTGGGGGTGGGGCGAGTTCGCCCGCCAGCTGGAATACAACGAGTCCTGGCTGGGCGGGCTGGTGCTCTGCGTCGATGCTGCGTGCACCAGCCAAAAGTGCTCGCGCTGCGGGCAGTGCGCCCCGGGGAACCGGACGGGACAGGCGAGCTTCGCGTGTCTTTCCTCACGGCTTGGCGGCCCATGCCGACGACAACGCGGCGCTCAACATTCTGGCGGCGGGGCACGCCGTCATCGCCTGTGGAGAGCACGGCGCAGCAGGGCCGCTCGACGAAGCGGGAACCTCAGGAGCCGCTGCGGCGCAAGCCGCAGAGGCCCCTGGGATCCTCGGCGTTCAGGCGGGGAGGATGTCAACCCCAGTGTACCGCTGTGGTAAAGATCTCTATTATCTTTATCGAGTCTTGAGTTTGATGCTTTAATTCGCGGGAGGCGCGCATGAGAGATGGAGATACCATGGAGCGGAGCGATCTTGCCGGCTACGCCGCCCGGAGCAGCAGTTCCCGCGGGCGCAAGTACCCGGAGGAGTTTCGGGACAACCGCCCCGCCTTCGAGAGGGACCGGGACCGCATTATCCACTGTGCGGCCTTCCGGCGCCTGGAGTACAAGACCCAGGTGTTCGTGAACCACGAGGGGGACTATTACCGCACCCGCCTCACCCATTCGCTGGAGGTGGCGCAGATAGGGAAGGGGATTGCACGCCGGTTAGGGCTCAACGAGGAACTGACCGAAACGCTGGCGCTTGCCCACGATCTGGGGCACACCCCCTTCGGGCACACCGGCGAGGAGGTGCTGAACCGTCTGATGGAGGGGGCGGGGGGGTTCGAGCACAACCTGCAGTCGCTTCGGGTGGTGGACGAACTGGAAGAGCGTTACCCCAATTTCAACGGTCTGAACCTTTCCTGGGAGGTGCGGGAGGGGATCGTCAAGCACTCCACCCAGTACGACACGCCGGCCAGCGTCTTCGCGGAGTTTCTTCCCGGCACGGTCCCGACCGTCGAGGCCCAGCTCATCAACCTCGCGGACGAGATCGCCTACAACAACCACGACATCGACGACGGCCTCAAGTCGGGCTACATCAACCTGGCGCAGCTCAAAGGGGTGGATCTCTGGGACGAGGTGCACGAGGGGATACTGCGCAAGTTTCCGGGAATCGACCTGGAGCGCGGGGTGTGCCAGACGGTGAGCGCCCTGATCGGCGTGCTGATCACCGACCTGGTCGCCACCACCTTCGCCAACCTGGAGAGACTCAAGATCTCGAGCCAGGAGGACCTGCGCCGGGTGAACCTGCAGGTGGTCGCCTTTAGTCCGGGCATGGCCAAGCGCAACGCCGAGCTGAAGCGCTTTTTGTTTCAGAACCTGTACCGGCACTACAAGGTGGAGCGTATGCGGGTCAAGGCCGAGCGCTATCTGGTCGAGCTGTTCGAGGTCTACATCAAGCACCCGACGCTATTGCCCATGAAGCACCAGTTGAAGATGGAGCGTGAGGGGAGGGAGCGGGTGATCTGCGACTATATCGCGGGGATGACGGACCGTTTCGCGCTGGACGAGTTCAAGCGCCTCTTTGAGCCATACGAGAGGGTGTAGCCCCCCTCCGGGAGGAGGAGAGCTGGAATCGAGCAGGAAAGAGGGGATGATGCTCTTACACAAAGAAAGTCCGGGTTCCCGCCCCTTTTTGCAGGTGCCATCAGGTCCCCTCTCCCGGAGGGGGAGGGAGGGGGGAGCACCGGCGGGTTGGAAAGGCTACTTTTTCTTCTTCTCCGCCTTCTCCTTCGGCAGCTCCAGCCTCGGCTCCTTGGCGGCTCGGTAGAGAAGCAGCGTCCGGCCCAGCACCTGTGCCAGGTCCGCCGCGCAACTGGTGCTGAGCTCCTCGCCCACCTGGTGGCGGTCCATCATGCAGCTCTCCAGTATCTTCACCTTGATCAGCTCGTGGCTGTTCAGTGCCTCGTCGGTCTCCCTGACCAGCGCCTCGCTGACGTCACCCTTGCCAACCGTGATCACCGGCTTCAATGCGTGCCCGAGCCCGCGGAGAAATCTCTTCTGTTTTCCTGTCAGCATGCCTTCTTCCTTTGTAACCTCTGCATTGACCGGCCATATCAGTTTTAGCAAGGCGCCGGCCTTTTTTTGCAAAAATCCTTTTTAATTTTCAGTAACCTCGGTGTGTATAGCATTTTGCACGCCATATGGCAAGAAGGCAACGGCGGCTGCAGCGCGGCAGGATTGCCGCTCCTGCGAGGGTCGCCCAGGCCACCCCGAAAGAGGACCCGCTCAATTCGGATTTCCCGTCGCAGGGGTGAGGTTTTCCGGAGCAGCTGCACCGAAGAGATGCAACGCTTGTTGAAGAAAAACTTAACAGTTTGCGCGCCACCGAGCTGCAGTTTGACCTTGACTCTCGCCGGGCGCGATGGTAACTTTACAAAAATTCAGATGCCTTTTAACTTAGCCCCGTGAGGTTAGCAAAGGTGAAGCATAAAGTACTCTTAGACTGACTCAAGTAAGAGCCTTTTCGCCTTTTGTGCGGGAAGGCTCTTTTCGTTGCCGGGCCGCCATGGTAAAAACAGTCGATGGAACGCTGACATACCTCAAGAAGGAGATCGATATGGCAGAAAATACCGTAATTCTGGACGGCACCGGGGTGAAGAGGGCGCTCACCCGGATAGCCCACGAGGTTCTGGAAAAGAACAAGGGCGTTGAGGCGCTGGTTTTGGTCGGTATCAGGACCGGCGGCGTGCATCTGGCCCACGAACTGGCGGCGCGGCTTGCCGAGATTGAAGGGGTCGAGGTGCCGGTCGGCGCGGTCGATATCACCATGTACCGCGACGATATCAAGGGGAGCGCCGAGCAGAAACCAGTGGGAAAGACCGAACTCCCCTTTGTCGTGGAGGGAAAAAAGGTCGTGCTGGTGGATGACGTGCTGTTTACCGGCAGGACCATACGGGCCGCCATGGACGCCATCATAGACCAGGGTCGCCCCTCCTGCATCCAGCTTGCCGTCCTGGTGGACCGCGGTCACCGTGACCTGCCGATCCGGGCCGACTTCGTGGGACGCAACGTGCCGACCAGCAGGAGCGAGAATATCATGGTCGCCTTCGACGCAGAGAACCGCCCGACCGAGGTGATACTACAAAAGTAGGGAGCAGCCCGCGAAAGTCCCCCTTTGTGCGCAGGGGGATGACACCCAACACTTAAGTCTTATGCGAATCGATTTCGATTCGAATGGCGCAATGCAACATTTTTTCAGGGGGAGGCATTCATGGGGTTCAGGCACAAAGACATCATTGCCCTCAAGGATTTGACCAGGGAGGAGATTGAACTGCTCCTCAACACCGCGGACAGCCTTGACGAGATCAACCGCCGCGACATCAAGAAAGTGCCGACCCTGCGCGGCAGGACGGTGGTAAACCTCTTCTACGAGGCCTCCACCAGGACCCGGACCTCTTTCGAGATTGCCGCCAAGAGGCTCTCCGCCGACACGGTGAACATCACCGCCTCCACCAGTTCGGTGACCAAGGGGGAGACCCTTTCGGATACCGCCCACAACATACTCGCCATGAAGCCGGACATCATCGTCATGCGCCACTCCGTTTCTGGGGCCCACGAGTACCTGGCCAAGCGGGTTTCCTGCTCGGTGATCAACGCGGGCGACGGCGCGCACGAACACCCGTCCCAAGGGCTTTTGGACCTGCTCACCATGCGGCAGAAGTTCGGCACGGTTTCCGGGCTCAAGGTGGCGATCGTCGGTGACATCACCCACAGCAGGGTGGCGCGCTCCGACATCTACGGGCTCACCACCATGGGGTCCCAGGTGTTCCTGGCCGGCCCTCCGACCATGATGCCGATCGGCATCGAGCGCCTGGGCAACGTCACGGTCTGCAAGGACATGCGTGAGGCGGTGGACCAGGCCGACGTGGTGATCATGCTGAGAATCCAGCTGGAGCGCCAGGGGAAGACGCTGGTGCCGAGCATGCGCGAGTACTCCCGCTATTTCGGCCTGAATCAGGAACTGCTCTCGCTTGCCAAGAAGGGCGCCATGGTCATGCATCCGGGCCCCATCAACCGCGGCGTGGAACTCAATTCAGCGGTCGCCGACGGGGCACAGTCCTACATACTGAAGCAGGTGGCAAACGGCGTCGCCATCAGGATGGCCATGCTCTACCATGTCTGCGGCGGTGAATCGGTAGCCGAGTAAGGGGCGTACCAGGGCGCATACCTTTCGCCCTTCCTCAACCTTAACATTAACCTTATTATTCGAGGTGCTTTGAGATGAATCTTTTGATAAAAGGCGGTCGCTTGATAGACCCCTCCCAGGGGATTGACGAAATCATGGACATCCTGATCGCCGACGGTGTGGTTTTGGACCTGGGGCATAGACTGGTCGCACCGGACGGGACCCCCGGCATCGACGCCGCCGGGCTCATCGTCACTCCCGGGCTGATCGACATGCACGTGCACCTGCGCGATCCCGGGCTTGAGTACAAGGAAGACATCGCGACCGGAAGCCGCGCGGCGGCTGCCGGCGGGTTTACCTCGGTCGCCTGCATGCCGAACACCAAACCGGTGATCGACAACAAGGCGGTTACCTCCTACATCCTGAACAAGGCGAGGAACGAGGCCGTGGTCAACGTGTTTCCCGTGGGCTCCATTACCCAGGGCGGCAAGGGCGAGAGCCTGGCCGAGATGGGGGAACTGAAGGAGGCCGGGTGCGTCGCGGTCTCCGACGACGGCCGGCCGGTGGTCAATTCCGAGCTGATGCGCCGGGCGCTCGAGTACGCCAAGGGGGTCGGCATCACGGTGATATCCCACTCCGAGGAGCTTTCGCTGGTAGGCGAAGGGGTGATGAACGAAGGGTTCACCTCCACCGAACTCGGGCTCAAGGGGATACCTTGGGCCGCCGAGGACGTTGCTGTCGCCCGCGAGGTGTACCTCGCCGAGTTTACCGGCGCGCCGGTGCATATCGCCCACATCTCTACCGTCGGTTCGGCACGCATCATCCGCAACGCCAAGGCGCGCGGGGTCCAGGTCACCTGCGAGACGGCTCCGCACTACTTCACCCTGACAGACGAGGCGGTGCTCGGCTACAACACCAACGCCAAGATGAACCCGCCGCTTCGGAGCGCCGCAGACGTCGCCGCCATGAAGGCGGGGCTGGCCGATGGCACCATCGACGCCATTGCCACGGACCATGCGCCGCACCATCCCGACGAGAAGGACGTGGAATTTAACCTAGCCCTGAACGGCATCGTGGGGCTGGAGACCTCGCTGCCCCTTTCGCTCAGGCTGGTCGAGGAGGGATGTCTCGACCTTAAGGCACTGGTTTCCTGCATGTCATGCAACCCTGCGAAGATCCTCGGTTTGGAGCGCGGCACCCTGAAACCCGGCGCCGTGGCCGACGTCACCGTCATCGATCCGCTCAAGGAGTGGGTGGTGACCGCCGAGAAGCTTGAGACCAAATCGAAGAACACCCCCTTCCTGGACTGGAAGATGAAGGGGGCCGCCGCCTACACCATCGTCAAGGGGCAGGTGGTGCACACAGGCACTGCTTGAAATACCGGGACAAAACATCCCGTAGGAGCGGCTTTCCTGGCGCGGACTTCGCGTCCAGGAGGACGCTGCTGCGGTTTTAGAGATGTCCCCGCACGAGGGGTTTCTTCAGTCACCTTTCAGGTCGCGCCCCGGGGCGCGGCGCAGAGCAATAAAGCGATTCGGGAGATAGATACATGAAAGCAGTACTGGCTCTGGCGGACGGCCGGATCTTCACAGGCAAGGCGTTCGGCGCAACGGGCGAAACGACGGGCGAGGTGGTGTTCAACACCGCCATGTCGGGGTATCAGGAGGTGCTGACCGACCCCTCCTACAAGGGGCAGATGGTCACCATGACCTACACCCAGATCGGCAACACCGGGGTCAACCCGGAGGATGTGGAGAGCGGCCAGCTCTACTTGTCGGGGTTCATTGTCAGGGAATACCAGGACTGCTACTCCAACTGGCGGGCGACCATGAGTCTGGACGCCTACCTGAAGGAGCACGGCATTGTCGGCATCCAGGGGATCGACACCCGGGCGCTGACCCGGCACCTGCGCGACAAGGGTGCCCAAAACGGCGTCATTTCCACGCTGGACTTCGATGCGGACAGCCTGATCGCCAAGGCGCGCGCCATCCCCTCCATGTCGGGGCTCGACCTCGCCTCGGGGGTCACCTGCAGCACCCCCTACCACTGGACCGAAGGGCTCTGGGACCTGGCTAGTGGGTATCCCCAGGTCGACCGTAAGGATCTCAAATACAAGGTTGTTGCCTACGACTTCGGCATCAAGCTTAACATCCTGCGCTGCCTGGTATCGGCCGGCTGTGACGTGACCGTGGTTCCTGCCACCTTTCCGGCCCAGTCCGCGCTTGCCATGGAACCGGACGGCATCTTTCTCTCCAATGGCCCGGGCGACCCGGAGCCGATGAAGGAGGTCATCGAGAACCTCAAGGAGCTGGTGGGGAAGAAGCCGATCTTCGGCATCTGCCTGGGACACCAGCTGCTTGGTCTGGCACTGGGTGGGCGCACCGTGAAGCTCAAGTTCGGAAACCACGGCTCGAACCTCCCCGTCATGGACATGGCGACCCGCAAGGTGGAGATCACCGCGCAAAACCACGGCTTCTCAGTGGACATCCTGTCGCTTTCCCACGCCTGCCAGTTGGCGCACGAAAACCTGAACGACCAGACCGTCGAGGGGATGCGCCACCAGGAGCTTCCCATCTTCTCGGTGCAGCACCACCCCGAGGCCTCTCCCGGCCCGCACGATTCGCACTACCTGTTCGACCGGTTCGTGGCGCTGATGGAGAAGTAGTTGGGTGGTTGAAACGTCGAGTAGTTAAGTGGTGAAAACCCTGCTCGACGACTCGACGACTCGACGACTTAATGCTATGTCTTACATCGATCTTTACCATAGTGGCGAGCTGATCCGGCGCATCAAGTCCGGCTACGTCCGCCTGGTATGCTGCGATCTCTGCCCGCACGCCTGCGGCGTGAACCGGCTGGCGGGCGAGTTGGGGGTCTGCGGCGGCGGCAGGTCGCCGCGCGTCGCCTCGGCTGCCATGCACCGGGGCGAGGAACCGCCCATTTCTGGGAACCGTGGCTCGGGCACGGTCTTTTTGTCCGGCTGCACGCTCAACTGCCGCTTCTGCCAGAACTTCCCGATCAGCCAGTTGAGAAACGGCACGGAGCTCTCCACCGGGCAGCTAGCCGACAAGATGCTCGGGCTGCAGAAAAAGGGCGCCCACAACATCAACTTCGTGACGCCCAGCCACTTCACGCCGCAGATCCTGGCCGCGCTCTACCTGGCGATCCGCAAGGGTTTCAAGCTGCCGATCGTCTGGAACACCAGCGGCTACGAGCGGGTCGACACGCTTCAACTGCTGGACGGTGTGGTCGATATCTATCTGCCGGACATGAAGTACGCCTCGGAGCACCAGGCTGAACTGCTTTCCCAAGCGCCCGGTTACCCGGCGCTGAACCGCCTGGCGGTGGCCGAGATGCTGCGCCAGGTTGGGCATCTGGAGTGCGACGAGGATGGGATCGGGGTGAGCGGCATGATCGTCAGGCACCTGGTTCTGCCGGAGGGGAGGGCGGGGAGCGCCGAAACGCTCGCCTATGTCGCGGAGCATTTCGGGGCAGAAACCCACATCGCCTTGATGAGCCAGTATTTCCCGGCGCACCAGGCCCCGGAGACCCCGGGTATCGGCAGGAGGGTGACTGCCGAGGAGTACGCCGAGGCGGTAGAGGCGCTGGAGGAGTGCGGACTGGAAAACGGCTGGGTACAGGAAGAACCATTGATTTGATTTTTAAGAGGCGGAACCTTTCGCCCTACAGAAGGAGATAGTTGCAATGCCTAAACGTACAGACATCAAGAAAATCCTCATCATCGGCGCGGGACCGATCGTCATCGGCCAGGCCTGCGAGTTCGACTACTCGGGCACCCAGGCGTGCAAGGCGCTCAAGGAAGAGGGCTACGAGGTAGTGCTGCTGAACTCCAACCCGGCCACCATCATGACGGACCCGGACTTCGCCGACTTCACCTACATCGAACCGGTCACCCCGGAGATCCTCGCGGCCATCATCGAGAAGGAGCGCCCCGACGCGGTGCTCCCGACCCTGGGCGGCCAGACGGCCCTCAACACGGCGGTCGCCGTCGCCGAGAACGGCACGCTGGAGAAGTTCGGAGTGGAACTGATCGGCGCCAAGCTCCCCGCCATCAAGATGGCCGAGGACCGGACCCTGTTCAAGGAGGCGATGCGGCGCATCGACCTCGCGGTTCCGCGCTCGGGGCTTGCCCACAACTACGCCGAGGCGATGAGCGTCATCAAGATCGTCGGCTTTCCCGCCATCATCCGCCCCTCCTTCACCCTGGGCGGCACCGGCGGCGGCATCGCGTACAACATGGAGGAGTACGAACGGATGTCGATGGCGGGAATAGAGGCGTCCCCCACCGACGAGATCCTGGTCGAGGAGTCGCTCATCGGCTGGAAGGAGTACGAGCTGGAGGTGATGAGGGACACCGCAGACAACGTGGTGATCATCTGCTCTATCGAGAACTTTGATGCCATGGGGGTGCACACCGGTGACTCCATCACGGTCGCCCCGGCCCAGACCCTCACCGACAAGGAATACCAGATTCTGCGCGACGCCTCCCTGAAGATCATCCGGGAGATCGGGGTGGACACCGGCGGCTCCAACATCCAGTTCGGCATCAACCCGAAGAACGGCCGGCTCATCGTCATCGAGATGAACCCGCGCGTCTCCCGCTCCTCGGCGCTCGCCTCCAAGGCGACCGGCTTCCCGATCGCGAAGATCGCCGCCAAGCTCGCCGTCGGATACACTCTGGACGAGATCACCAATGACATCACCAAGGAGACGCCGGCCTGCTTCGAGCCGACCATCGACTACGTGGTGACCAAGATCCCCCGCTTCACCTTCGAGAAGTTTCCGGCAGCCGACGCCACGCTCACCACCCAGATGAAGTCGGTCGGCGAGGTCATGTCCATTGGCCGTACCTTCAAGGAGTCGTTCCAGAAGGCGCTGCGCTCCCTGGAGATCGGCTCCTGCGGCTTCGAATCGCGCTTTTTCGGGGTGGGCGGCGACACCCGCCGGGGACTCTCCGACAAGGAGCGCTCACAGCTGCTGGACAAGCTGAGAACCCCCAACTGCGACCGGATCTGGTACGTGGGGGACGCCTTTCGCTGCGGTATGACGGTTGAAGAGATCTTCGACCTCACCTTCATCGACCCCTGGTTTCTGCACAACCTGCGCCAGATCATCGACAAGGAGGAGGAACTGAAGCTGGTGAACCTCGCCGCCCAGTCCAAGGAGGAGCTGCACGACCTCCTCTGGGAGGCCAAGCGCTACGGCTTCGCCGACAAGTACCTGGGGCAGCTCTGGAACATCCCGGAACTTAAGGTGCGCGAACTGCGCCTGTCCGTGGGTGTGAAGCCTGTCTACAAGCGGGTCGACACCTGCGGCGCCGAGTTCGTGGCCCACACCCCCTACCTCTACTCGACCTACGAAGAGGAGTGCGAGGCGGAGCCCACCAACAAGAAGAAGATCATGATCCTCGGGGGCGGACCGAACCGGATTGGCCAGGGGATCGAGTTCGACTACTGCTGCGTGCACGGCGTCTTCGCCCTGGCCGAGGACGGCTACGAGACCATCATGGTTAACTGCAACCCCGAAACGGTCTCCACCGACTACGACACCTCCGATCGTCTCTACTTCGAGCCGCTCACCCTGGAGGACGTGCTGAACATCGTCGACGTCGAGAAGCCGTTCGGCGTCATCGTGCAGTTCGGCGGCCAGACCCCGCTTAAACTCGCCGTCGCCCTGGAGAAGGCGGGGGTGCCGATCATCGGCACCTCTCCCGACGCCATCGACCGCGCCGAGGACCGGGAGCGCTTCCAAGAGATGCTGCAGAAGCTCAGCCTGCGCCAGCCGGAAAACGGAACGGCACGCTCCTTCGAGGAGGCGGAGCTCGTCGCCGACCGCATCAGCTACCCCGTCGTGGTGCGCCCCTCCTACGTGCTGGGGGGCCGCGCCATGGAGATCGTCTACGACGTGGAGAACCTGCGCCGCTACATGCACACCGCCGTACTGGCCTCCCCCGAGCACCCGATCCTGATCGACAAGTTCCTCGACGAGGCGATCGAGATCGACGTCGACGCCCTGTGCGACGGGAAGGTCGCCATCATCGGCGGGATCATGGAGCACATCGAGGAGGCGGGAATACATTCCGGCGACTCAGCCTGTTCGCTTCCCCCCTATTCCATCTCCCCTAAGATCGCTGACGAGATCAGGCGCCAGACCAAGGTGATGGCGCTGGAGTTGAACGTGATAGGGCTCATGAACGTGCAGTTCGCCGTCAAGGGGGAGGACATCTACATCATCGAGGTCAACCCGCGCGCCTCGCGCACCTCGCCCTTCGTCTCCAAGGCGACCGGCCGCCCGCTCGCCAAAATCGCGGCGCGGGTCATGGCCGGGAAGAGCCTGGCCGAACTCGGCATCACCGAGGAGATCGTGCCGGCCCATATCTCGGTCAAGGAGTCGGTGTTTCCCTTTGCCAAGTTCCCCGGTGTGGATACCATTCTGGGGCCGGAGATGAAGTCGACCGGCGAGGTTATGGGGATCGGGACCACCTTCGCCGAGGCCTACGCCAAGGCGCAGTCGGGCGCAGGAGTGAAACTTCCGGTCTCTGGAAAGGTGTTCATCAGCGTGAAGGACTCCGACAAAAAACATATTGTAAGCGCAGCAAAAAAACTGTATGATCAGGGCTTCGAACTGGTCGCAACGCGCGGTACCGCGACCTATTTGCAGGAAAAGGGCATCCCTGTCCAGGTGGTGAACAAGGTACTTGAGGGCCGGCCGCACATCGTCGATGCCATCAAGAACCACGAGATCTGCATGGTAATCAACACCACTCTCGGAGCTCAGGCAGTCGCTGACTCCTTCTCGATTCGCAGGAATACCTTGGTCAACAACGTTGCCTATTACACCACCGCCGCAGGAGCGCGGGCTGCAGTGGACGGCATCATCGCCACCTCCCTGTCCAAGCTGGAGGTGAAGTCGATCCAGGAATACCTGAAGTAGCAAGCTCAAACAGGGAACGCGAAGCCGGCGTTCCCTGTTCCTTAATATAACCAATGCCAGGCAAAATGGGGGGCCTTCTGGCCCCTCTGCAAGTTCATCAAGGAGTAGAGATCGATGTCACAGACCTTACCATTGACCAAGGAGAGTTACGAAGCTCTCCAGGAGGATCTTAAGCGGCTGATAAAGGAAGAGCGCCCCAAGGTTATCCAGGATATCGCTGAAGCGAGGGCGCACGGCGACCTTTCCGAGAATGCCGAATATGATGCAGCCAAGAACCGCCAGGGTTTCATCGAGGGGCGCATCATCGAGTTGGGCGACAAGCTGGCGCGTGCCTACGTGGTCGATCTCTCCAACCTGAAGCCGGACAAGGTCGTCTTCGGCGCGACGGTCACCGTCTACGACACCGGGACCGAGGAGGAGATCACCTACAAGATCGTCGGCGAGGACGAGGCCGACATCAAGCTGCTGAAGATTTCCTGCACTTCCCCGGTCGGTAAGGCCCTGATCGGCCACAAACTGGACGACACCGTGAAGGTAAGTGTTCCTTCCGGAACCAAAGAGTACGAGATCCTGGAAATCAGGTACGAATAGGAAAACAAGGACTAGGGACTAGACTCAACCACTCACCAACAACGACCAATACAATCGGGAGGTTCATATGAGCCAGGTAACGAAGGATATGACGTTTGCTACAGTTATGAGGATGCACCCGGACGTAGTCAAGGTGCTCGGCAAGTACAATCTCGGCTGCATCGGCTGCATGGGCGCCCAGAACGAGTCCCTGGAGCAGGGGTGCGCCGCCCACGGCATCGACGTGGAAAACATCCTCACCGACATCAACGCGCTTTTCTAGTAGTCCGTCAGCTGCCGGACCCGGGATCCTCTCCCTGGTCCGGCACTCTCGCCTTTTCTCCCCATGCCTATCATCACCCTTTCCCCAGACGGGACCATACAGCTCCCGGAGGAGCTCAGGGATTCCCTGTCTCTTAAGCCGGGTGACCAGCTCCACCTCGAGGTGGCCGACGGCGCCCTGCGGGTCTCTGCGCACCGGCCAGCCGTAAACGACCAAAAGAACTCAAGGGATAGCAAGGAGCTGAAGGCTGCCAAGGCTGTTGGGTCCCGCACCAAAACCGCCGCGGCGGCCCCCTGCGAGGAGCTGAAAACCCCGATCCGCTTCATCAAGGGAGTAGGGCCCAAACTCGCCGAGGCCCTGGGCAAGAAGGGTGTCGCCACCGTTGAGGACGCCCTCTACCTCTTGCCGCACCGCTACGAGGACCGCCGCGAACTGAAGGATATCGCCCGGCTGCGCCCCGGCGGGACCGAAGCTTTCTTCGCCACGGTGCTCTCTGCCGAGCCGCAGACCACCAAGGGGGGGAGGGGGTACTTCGAGGTGGTCGTGCGCGACGCCACGGCAAGCCTGGTGCTCAAGTGGTTCCATTTCCATCCGACCTACATGAAAAGGAACTGGCTCCCCGGCAGGCGCGGCATCTTCATCGGCGAGCTGGCGCAGTTCGGAGCGCAGCGCGAGATGCACCATCCCGAGGTGGAGTGGGCCGCGGAGGGGGAGGACCTCTCCCAGGTCATGGCGCGCGACCCCGACAACTTCGGCAGGATCCTCCCGGTCTATCCGCTTACCGAAGGGGTGAGCCAGAAACTGATGCGCCGCATCATGCGCGACGTGGTGCAGCTTTTCAGCCGGTTTCTTGCCGGCTCGCTTCCCGAAGATATCGTCCGGCGCCAGGCTCTCTTGTCGCTTCCGGTCGCGCTGCGCGAGGCCCACGCGCCCGACCTCTCCTGCGTGGTGGGCGAGCTCAACGAGGGGCGCGGCGAGGCGCACCGCTCGCTCGCCTTTGACGAGCTGTTCTTCCTTCAGCTGGGGCTCGCTCTCAAGAGGCGCGGGGTGGCTCTTGAGGACGGCATCAGTTTCCAGGTGACGCACCGCTACACCAGGGAGCTTCTGAAGCTGCTCCCCTTCAGTCTGACCGCCGCGCAGAGAAGGGTGCTCTCCGAGATCAAAGAGGACATGATCGCGCCGCACCCGATGCACCGGCTGGTGCAGGGGGACGTCGGCTGCGGCAAGACGCTGGTGGCCCTTTTGGCTGCCCTCATCTGCGTCGAAAACGATTACCAGGTGGCCATCATGGCCCCCACCGAGCTCCTTGCCGAGCAGCACTACCTGAACATCCACGCCTACTGCGAGCGCCTCGGCATCTCGGTCGCCCTGCTCACCGCAGGGGTGAAAGGGAAGGGCGAGACGCTGGAGCGGATCGCCTCGGGTGTCATCCAGATCGTGGTGGGTACCCACGCCGTGATCCAGGAAAAGGTGGAGTTCCGGCGGCTGGGGCTGGGAGTCATCGATGAGCAGCACCGCTTCGGGGTGGTGCAGCGCTCGCTCTTGAAGCGCAAAGGGGGTAACCCGGACATCCTGGTCATGACCGCGACCCCCATTCCGCGCACCCTCTCCATGACCGTTTTCGGCGATCTCTCCCTCTCGGTGATCGACGAGTTACCGCCGGGCAGGACCCCTGTGGAGACGCGGGTCGCGCGCGAGGGGCGCCGCCTGGAGGTCTACTCGGCCGTGCGCGACGAAGTGGGGAAGGGGAGGCAGGCCTACATCATCTACCCGCTGGTCGAGGAGACCGAGAAGAGCGACCTGAAGGCAGCCGTTCAGATGGCGGAGCACCTGGCCCGGGACATCTTCGCCGACCTGAGGGTGGCCGTCCTGCACGGCAGGATGAGCGCCGCGGAAAAAGAGGCGGTGATGGCCTCCTTCAAGGCCGGTGCGACCGACATCCTGGTGGCCACCACCGTTATCGAGGTGGGCATCGATGTCCCCAACGCCACCGTGATGGTGATTGAACACGCCGAGCGGTTCGGCCTTTCCCAACTGCACCAGTTGCGCGGGCGGGTAGGCAGAGGAGCCGAGCGGTCGCGCTGCATCCTGATGGCGGGGGACAAGCGCTCCGAGGACGGTGCGAGGCGCCTGGAGGTGATGGTGCAGAGCTGCGACGGCTTCTTCATCGCCGAGGCCGATCTGGAGATCCGCGGCCCGGGCGATTTCCTGGGCACCCGTCAGGCGGGGCTTCCCGAGTTGAAGGTCGCCGACATACTGCGCGATGGCGGTGTGCTGGAACAGGCGCGCCGGGAGGCGTTCGCGCTGGTCGAGAGCGATCCGGAACTGTCTGCTGGCGGAAACGACCGGCTGAAGGCCGAGCTGATGCTGCGCTGGGGCGGCAGGCTGGAATTGGCCTCTATCGGGTGAGGAAGTGGGAAAGGTATACGGTTGGTCCGATTGCTGTTATCTATCCAGAAGCCCTAATCGGAGCAGTTTTTTGGCAAGATTGTATATGTCGTCTCGTGCTTTAGCACGGCGAATACCTACCATGACTATAATAATAATTTCTTGTTCTTTGATCCCGTAGATTAGCGATACCGCTGCCCTACGGCTCTGATGCTACGCAGGGCGGCTAGTTCACCTATTAAAGCTTTACCCTGCTTTCCTGGATCTTCCAACAGACGATCAATGACAACAAAGATCTTCTCCCGAACATGGCGGACGGAGATGTCGGCCAACATCTTCAAGGAAGTGGGCGTTATGACGATTCGCCAAATCACTTAGACAATTCCAGTTTGGCCTCTTCTCAAGAGAGTGTGACCCCTGCCTCCATCTCCTTAATGCTTTGCCGCAGCTCTGCTATCAGGTCCTTGTCTGTCATCACCTCAAGGGTCTCGGCTATAGCTTCATACAATTCCCTGGGCATTACCGCCAAGACCGGTTTGCCACGCCGGGTGATCTCCATCACATCAATCCCACCGTCCTGCATGAGGATTTCAGGCAGCGAAGTAAGTTGTTTCCGTGCTTCCATCATCGGCAGAGTTCTGTTTATCCGGCTTCTCCTGTACTACAAAGATGTACAGGAGATTTTTTTTGTCAAGCCTGCACCGACCCCCGAATGTCCCGAACCAGTGCCGCAACATCATCGACCCTGGTGTCCCAGGAGCACATGAACCTGGCGCCTCCCGAGCCTATGAATGTGTAGAAGTGCCAGCCGCGACCGCGCAGCGCCTCGAGAGCCTCCGGTGCCATCTCCAGGAACACGGAATTCGCCTGGCTCGGGAACATGACCCTGACCCCGGCAATCTTTTTGACCTCGCTCTCCAAAAGCCTGGCGCAGTTGTTCGCGTGGGAGGCATTCCTGAGCCAGGCGCCGCTTTCCAGCATGTTGATCCAGGGGGCCGTCAGAAAGCGCATCTTGGAGGCGAGTTGACCCGCCTGCTTGCAGCGGTAGTCGAACTCGAAGGCGAGATCCCTGTTGAAGAAAACTACCGCCTCGCCGATGGCAAATCCATTCTTGGTGCCGCCGAAGGTGAGCACGTCCACACCCGACTGCCAGGTGATCTCCTTGGGAGCCACCTGGAGTGACGCCACCGCATTGGAGAAGCGGGCGCCGTCCATGTGCACGTGAAGCGCGTGCTTTTTGGCCAACTCCCCGATCGCCTGCATCTCGGCGACGCTGTACACGGTACCGAGTTCCGTCGCCTGGGTCACGCTGATCGCCTTGGGCTTCGGGTAATGGATGTCGCTTCGTTTCATGATGGTGTGCTCGATGGCATCGAGATCCACCTTGCCGTCCGCGCCGGGCACCAGCAGCACCTTGGTGCCGTTGGAGAAGAACTCCGAGGCGCCGCACTCGTCGGTCTCAATGTGCGCCATCTCGTGGCAGACGATGGAATGGTATGACTTGCACAGCGAGGCGAGCGCCAGGGAGTTGGCGGCAGTCCCGTTAAAGACGAAGAAAACCTCGCACTGCGTCTCGAAAAGATCGCGGATCTGTTCGCACGCCTTGGCCGTCCAGGCGTCGTCGCCGTAGGAACTGGCCAGTCCGCGGTTCGCCTCTTCCATGGCAGCCCAGGCCTCGCTGCAAATTCCCGCGTAGTTGTCGCTGGCGAAATGGTACTTGAGCTGCCCTGCATCTTCGATCTTGTCTGTCACCGTATCTGCCCCCTCTGGAATCTCTTTTCTCTCTTTTTTATCATGGAATGTGGTCACCAACAATAAAATGTTTGCTGTCAGTAAACAGGTCGCCATGCATGCTTCTCTATAGTAGAAGTGACGCTCCGGAAGTAAATAGTCATCAAACGTAGCTGTGTGCCGGGAAATTTTTTCCATATGCCCCAACCTTATTTTGACCCTATAAAACCTTGAATTCACACAATTGTTACAATTAAGGTTAGCCTTCTCTTATATTGTAAACATCTGGTAATCTAATTAGGTAGTTGACAAGCGTGCAAATTTTCTCTAATAGTATACGCGATATGTGGGACGGTGTGTCCTGCCTAATTTAAATGTAGTTCAAGGGGGAAGCATGAAATCGTTCCGTATTATGGCTGCAGTCCTGGCACTCACTGGCCTCTGTCTCGCAACTGGAGCCCTGGCAGCAGCGGCACCCAAAGAGATAACTGTGGCAACCGATGCGACCTGGCCTCCGATGGAGATGGTGGACGCCAACAAGCAGATTGTAGGCTATGACATCGATTATATGAACGCTGTTGCCAAGGAAGCCGGTTTCAAGGTTACTTTCAAGAATACCGCTTGGGACGGCATCTTTGCCGGCGTGGAAGCCGGCCAGTATGACGCGATCATTTCCTCGGTCACCATAACCGACGAGCGCATGGCCAAGTACGATTTCTCCAAGCCCTACATAAGCGCGGGCCAGGTCCTCATTGTCCCCAACACCGAGAAGGCCGCCAAACTCGCCGACCTGAAGGGGAAGAAGGTTGGCGCGCAGATCGGCACCACGGGTGCCATGGAAGTGAAGAAGAACGCCGGCGTTGAACTGAAGACCTATGACGAAGTCGGTCTCGCCTTCGAGGACATGGCCGCCGGCCGCATCGCCGGCGTGGTGTGTGACGAGCCGACCGCCATCATCTACGCGATGCAGAAGAAGGAATACAACACCAAGTTTAAGATCGTCGGCAAGCCTTTCACCAAGGAATTCTACGGCATCGTGCTGAAGAAGGGGAACAAGGGACTGGTCGCCCTGATCAATAAGGGGATCGACGCCGTCAAGAAAAAGAAAATCGACGTCCAGCTCAAGAAGAAGTGGCTCAAATAGTCGCTTCCCGGTTGTAGCAGGTTTCAACGTGAGGGGTGGCCGTCCCGGGCGCCCCTCACGCGCACCGCCGAAATGACATGTCGAATGCGGTATTGAATTTTTTTCAATTTCGGGATGGGCAAACAAACGTATGAATAATGCAGCAAAGAATCAGCTAATCGATGTCGGGGACGGCGCCGCCATCCCGAGAAAGAGCGACCTGGGCCTCTTCACCGCCTGGCGCATCGCCTTCTTCGGGGCGATCGGCATACTTGCCTACCTGGTCTTGGCAAAGCCCGACCCTTACCTTAACATCCTCAAGTTCGTTCCCGACGGCATACTGGTTACCTTTCAGGTGACCCTCGGGGCGATCCTTCTCGCCATCGTTCTCGGCCTCATCACGGGTCTGGGGCGGATCTCCAAGAACAGGATTTACAACGGCGCCGCGTCGCTCTATGTGGAGATCATCCGCGGCATTCCGCTCTTGGTGCAGATCTTCTACATCTACTACGCCCTGGGCCGCATCATAAAGGTCCCCGCGATTCTTTCCGCCATCATCGCCATGGCTGTCTGCTATGGCGCTTACATGGGCGAGGTTGTGCGCGCGGGGATCGAGTCGATCGCCAAGGGGCAGACCGAGGCAGCCCTGTCGCTCGGCATGAACGGGCGCCAGACCATGATCCACGTCATCCTGCCGCAGGCGATCAAGGTGATCCTCCCGCCGGTGGGTAACGAGTTCATCGCCCTTTTGAAGGACTCCTCCCTGGTCTCCATCATCGCGGTCGCCGACCTTTTGCGTCGCGGCCGCGAGTTCGCCTCCGAGTCCTTCACCTATTTCGAGACCTACACGGTCATAGCCTTGGTGTACCTGATCATCACGCTCTTCTTCTCGAAGATCATCGGCATCATGGAGGAGCGTGTCAATGTCAACAGGTAAGCGCAAGATGGTCGAGGCGACCGAGATCGTCAAGATCTACGGCTCCTTCAAGGCGCTAGACCGGGTCTCCTTCGACATTTTCGACGGCGAGAAGGTGGTGATCATCGGTCCGTCGGGTTCAGGCAAGTCCACCCTTCTGCGCTCCATCAACCGCCTCGAGGTGATCGACCGGGGCCGGATCCTGGTGGACGGCATGGATCTCTCCGACCCGAAAACCGACATCATCAAGGTGCGCGAGGAGGTCGGCATGGTGTTCCAGGCCTTCAACCTATTCCCGCACAAGACGGTCCTGGAGAACCTGACGCTGGCCCAGATCGTGGTGCGCAAGCGCTCGCGCAAGGACGCGGAGCAGCGCGCCATGGCGCTTTTGGAGAAGGTGGGGCTGGTGGAAAAGGCGCAGGCCTACCCGGGGAAGCTCTCCGGCGGGCAGCAGCAGCGCGTCGCCATCGCCCGCTCGCTCGCCATGGACCCCAAAATGCTCCTCTTCGACGAGCCGACCTCGGCCCTCGACCCCGAGATGATCGGCGAGGTGCTGGACGTCATGAAGGGGCTCGCGCGCGAGGGGATGACCATGGCTGTAGTGACCCACGAGATGGGTTTTGCCCGGGAGGTGGCGGACCGGGTGATTTTCATGGACGCCGGGCGCATCGTCGAAGAGGGGACGCCGGAGCATTTCTTCACGGCTCCAAGCCACGAGCGCGCCAAGCTGTTCCTGAGCCAGATACTGTAGGCGTCATCCCCTCTCCCCGTGGGCGAGAAGGAGTTGGAAATGGTGTTCCAAGGTGGTAGTTTTCCGTACTTTAGCATTTGATGTTGCAGTTTGATATCTGAAGTAAGCCGGTGCAGTATAAATCCATTTAAGAAAGGTGGTGGTTGTCCCCTTCAGTTTAACCCGCTAGTCCCGTTGACAACGCAGGAAATGCAATTTACTAAACACTGAACGAGGAGGAAGAAATGAAGTGTAACAAGAAGATTCTTGCCGTAGCCGCCGCAGGCGCGCTCACCGTCGCATTCGCAGCACCCGCCCTGGCCATGGAGAACGAGTTCCACGGGATGTTCCGCACCTATTTCGATGATTCCAACTTTACCATCAACAACAACGGCACTTCACTTTACAACCCGTCTGCTCTTTACGCCACTGCCAATCCCAATCCAGGCATGCTCAGCAAGGCCGACCAGAATGCGAATTTCTTCGAAACCCGGCTGCGCATGAACTACACGGCCAAACTCAACGACGATGTGAAGATCGTTTCCAGGTTCGAGACGAACTACTACTACTGGGGCAACAGTTCCTACGTCGCCAAGCGCGCCGGTGGCGGTGCCCTCGGTTCCAGGGGCGTGAACCTCGAGACCAAACAGATTTACCTCGACCTGAACAGCCCTTCCATCGATCTCAATACCAAAGTCGGCATGATGCCCTTCACCGATGACTTCCAGGGCATTTTCGTCGATTCCGACATGCCTGGCGTGCGGTTTACCCACAACTACGCCAAGGCCTTCGCCTCGGCAGCCTTCTTCCGGTGGGATGACTCCGCTAACAACACGTTAACCAGCGGCAACTCCATCTATGGTAAAAACACCCGCGACCTGTACGTTCTCGATGGCAGGTATGAAGTGAGCAAAGACTTCAAGGTCGGCGGAGCCTACTACTTCCTTAATTCCAATGTCCCCGGTGGCAACCCTGGCGATATCAGCTTGACGTACGGTACCGACCCCACCCCGAATTTTCAGATGCACGTACTCGGCCTGAACGCCGAGGCCGCCGTCGGGCCGGTCAACCTGGATGGTTTCCTGGTCGGCGAATTCGGCAAGGATCACACGACCCAGAGGGATATCTCGTCCCTCGCCGCCAACATCGGTGCCAAGATGGCTGCTGGCAAAGGTACCGCACATGCCAACGTCCTTTATGTCTCGGGTGATAAGAACAGCGCTACTCAGAAGGGCACCGACCACTCCTTCCGTGTTGGCAGCCTGGAGAGCGATTTCTACAACAACAACATGACGGTCTTGGGGCGTAACCAGTATTCCATGATCAACGATAACGCCATCGTGTTCGACGCCAACAACAATGGACAAGGGGTCATCTTCGGTGCTTTCGGGTACGACCTGCCGGTTAACGACAAGCTCTCCGCGAATGCCAACCTTGGTTTTGCCGCAACAGATGAGAATAATAATGTTCTCAATGTTAATCCGGTAACCCACCAGACGAACAGCAGCAAGTACCTCGGAACCGAGCTCAATGCCGAGGTGGCCTACAAGCTGAATACCTTTACCACACTTACCGCCAATGCTGGCTACGTTTTCCTGGGCGACTACTTTAAAAATACCGCTCCCGGCGGCGTCACTCCTGACGACGTTTACGATGCCAAGCTCATCGTAACTGTCGCGTTCTAATAAACGGGCGTTTGGGGCCGGAGAGATTTCTCTTCGGCCTCATTGCTTGGCCAGAGGAGTTGTTGACTGGTGATGTATGCAAATTGTGCTATCGTTCAATTTCGCGAAGTTGCCTCAGGGTTGTTGATACGTGAGGCTGGTAACTAACCTAAAGGAGGTAGTCAGCATGAGCTTTAAGAAGATGAGCGCGTTGTGTCTGGTCGCACTGCTCGCAGTCGGCGCATTCGGCTGCAAAAAGAAGGAAGAGGCGCCCAAAGAGGCGGCATCACCCGCACCGGCTGCAGCACCGGCCGGCAACACCGTCAAGATCGGCTTCCTGGGAGCACTCACCGGCGACGTTGCCATGTTCGGCAAGCCGACCCTGGACGGGATGAAGATGGCTGCCGACGAGATCAACGCCGCTGGCGGCGTGGTCGGCAAGAAGATCGAGATCGTCGAAGCTGACGACCGCGGCGACAAGCAGGAAGGCGCTTCCGTCACCCAGAAACTCATCTCGCGTGACGGCGTCGTTGCCATCGTCGGCGACCCCACCACCGGGATCACCAAGGTTGCCGCCCCCATCGCACAGAAGGCCGGCGTTGTGCTACTCTCCGCTGGCGCCACGGGCCCCGGCGTCGTCGAGATCGGCGACTTCATCTTCCGCGACACCCTGCTCGACTCCATCGCAATCCCCGCCTGCATCGAGTACTTCGCCAAGGACCTGAAGTTCAAGAAGGTGGCGATCATCACCTCCGACAACAACGACTACTCGGTCGGTCTCTCCCAGACCTTCCGCGATGCCGCGGCAAAGGTGCCCTCCATCAAGATCGTGGCTGACGAGAAGGTGAAGGACGGCGACAAGGACTTCTCCGCCCAGATCACCAACATCAAGGCAAAGAAACCCGATGTCATCCTGTTCTCCGGCTACTACACCGAAGGCGCGCTTATCATGAAAGAGGCCCGCAAGCAGGGTCTCAAATGCCCGATGTTCGGCGGCGACGGACTGTTCTCCCCGAAATTCATCGAGCTGGGCGGCAGCGCTGTCGAAGGGTCCATGTCCGCTCTCGGCTTCTCCCCCGAGCAGGCAACCCCGGAAACCGCGAAATTTATCGAGTCCTTCAAAGCCAAGCATAACGGCGAACTCCCGGGCCTGTTCGACGCCCAGGGGTACGACGCCGTCAAACTGCTGGCCGATTCCATGACGCGTGCCAACAGCGTAGATCCCAAGGTCTTCAAGGATACCCTTGCCAAGACCAAGAACTTCGCTGGCGTGTCCGGAACCATCAGCATGCAGGCTAACCGCGAGCCGATCAAGTCCCCGCTCTCCCTTCTGTATGTCAAGGATGGCAAGTTCGTCCTGAAGGCAAAAGTACCCGTCAAGATGGACTAATCGCTTGACGGTAGGACACAAGCAGTACCGGACGGTCCCGTTGAATAACGGGGCCGTCTTTTTTATTTATTCAATTTGAATTATTTGCCTCTGTAAATAATTCTCCTGGGCCATTTTATAGAGGTACTGTTAATGCAGAAAGCTTAGAAAAACCTAAAAAATCGATACACTATTTTTGGCGCCAATCAAAAGTTTAACTTTACTAAACAGGGTGAGGTAGTGTAAAGTGTCGCGGCCGTAGAGGTTTACCCCTTCCCCTAAACGGGGTTCGATCCGTTTGCATGGGGTGTTTTTTTGCGAGCCGATTGGCATTCTTGATTGGCCCTACTGTTTTATTCTTGCAAGACGCTTTTTCAAGTCCAATCTCTTTGCCGGACTTCAATGCTTGCAAAATTCGCGATCTTTATGGTATACAACCAGACGGTGCTCGTGTTTTATTTCCATCGAATTAAGTTACAGGTCTGTCGCTTTACTGGTTGAGGTATACAGCTTATTTTTTAGTATTCCAGAGTTGTCATAGTTTGTCAGATTGATAAATCCTATAGTCGGAAGGAAGTCGACATGTTCTTGCAACAGCTTATCAATGGTATAGCGCTCGGAAGCGTTTATTCGCTGATAGCCCTGGGCTATACTATGGTGTACGGCATAATCACCCTGATAAACTTCGCCCATGGCGAGATATTCATGGTGGGTGCCTTCATTGGCCTGCTTCTGGTCTCCTACTTCAAGTGCAACATCTTCGTGGCCATCATCGGCGCCATGATCTTTTGCATGATCATGGGGGTGCTGATCGAGCTGATCGCCTACCGGGCACTCAGGAAGTCCTCGCGGCTCTCAGCGCTCATCTCGGCCATCGGCGTCTCCATCTTCCTCTCCTCGCTGGCACTGATGGTGTTTGGCGCCGACGCCAAGGGGTTTCCCGACACCGCTTTTCCGGTATCCCAGATCCACATCGGCGACGCCGACATCTCCACCCTGCAGGTCCTCATCATCAGTGTTTCGGCGGTGCTCATGCTCGGTCTGGAGTTCATTGTGCAGAAGACCAAGATCGGCAAGGCGATGCGGGCCACCTCCGAGGACTACAACACCTCGGCGCTGATGGGGATCAACGTGAACCGGGTGATTTCCTTCACCTTTGCACTCGGCTCCGCGCTGGCTGCGGCGGGTGGGGTGCTGGTCGGGGTCCTCTTCAACGCGGTCTCCTTCAACATGGGGCTCATGGCCGGCCTCAAGGCCTTCGCGGCCGCGGTCCTGGGCGGCATCGGGTCGATTCCCGGCGCCATGCTGGGGGGGCTCCTTTTGGGGGTCTCCGAGGTGTTCGGTGTCGCGATCGGTTACTCGTCCTACCGTGACGCCATCGCCTTCACCATTTTAGTGCTCGTTCTCCTGGTCAAGCCCACGGGGCTGTTGGGACAAAAAATTACAAAGAAGGTGTGAGAACCGATGGGCATTTACCTACAGAGCTTGGTCGCCATGGTCGACCCCTACCTGATGCAGATCCTCGTGAACGTCGGCATCGCCATCGTCCTCGCCCTCGGCCTGAACGTGATCGTCGGCCTAACCGGGCAGCTGTCCCTGGGACACGCAGCATTCATGAGCATCGGTGCCTTCGCCAGCGCCATGATCACCATCAAGACCGGGCTTCCCTTCAGCCTTAACCTGGTATTAACCGGTGTGGTCACCGCGTTGGTCGCGGCGATCATCGGCTTCCCCATCCTGAGGCTCACCGGTGACTACCTGGCGATCTGCACCCTGGGCTTCGCCGAGATCGTCAAGGTTTTCTTCCTCAACTTCGAACCGACCAACAAGGCGCTGGGACTCACCGTACCCGCCGCGAAGACCATGATCCCCATGCCGATCTACGTCCTGATCGTCGCCATCCTCTCCATCATCCTGGTCACCTTCGTGCAGACCTCCCGGTTCGGCCGCGCCCTGAAGGCTATCAGCGAGGACGAGATCGCCGCCGAGGCGATGGGCATCAACACGACCAGGTACAAGATCCAGGCCTTCGCCCTCGGCTCCTTCATGGCCGGGGTGGGGGGCGGTCTTTACGCCCATTTCCTGAGCTACATCAACCCGTCGGACTTTGGTTTCCTGAAATCGGTCGACATCCTGAGCATGGTGGTTCTCGGGGGCTTGGGGAGCGTCCCCGGCACGGTGATCGGCTCCTCCGTCTTGGCGAGCGCGCCGGAGTTCCTGCGCTTCATGAGCCAGTACCGGATGCTCGTGTACGGCGCCCTATTGGTCTTCTTGATGGTGTTTCGGCCCAACGGCCTGCTGGGCGGGGTAAATTTCACCGACCTGTTGTTGCGCGCCATCGGCAAAAAGCCCGCCGGCGTCGCCTTGAAGCAGAACAAATAATTCACCATAGCGAGAGCAAAGCATGTCTATTCTCAAACTCGAGGACGTCACCATCCGCTTTGGCGGCCTGGTGGCAGTCGATAAGGTAAACCTCACGGTGGAAAAGGGGAGCATCGTTGCCCTGATCGGCCCCAACGGCGCGGGGAAGAGCACGCTCTTCAACCTGATTACCGGGATCTACACCCCGACCGAGGGGACCATTTCCTTCATGGATAAAAGTATCGCCGGCAAGACCCCCTACCATATCGCGGCGGCCGGCATCGGGAGGACCTTCCAGAACATCAGGCTCTTCAGCCAGCAGACCGTGCTGGACAACGTGCTGATTGGCGCCCACACCCGGGGGACCTGCGACCTGACCGGCGCCATCCTCAAGTTCATGCCGTGGGTGCGTCGCGAAGAGGGTGAGCTGTACGATCTTGCCATCGAATGCCTGAAGCAGGTGGGGCTCACCTACAAGGCCTACGAATTGGCGGGGAACCTCCCCTATGGAGAACAGCGCCGCCTCGAGATCGCCCGTGCGCTCGCCATCAAGCCCGAGATCATCCTTCTGGACGAGCCTGCGGCCGGCATGAATCCGCAGGAAAAACACGTCCTCTTGGAGATGGTCCAGGCGATCAGCAAGACGGGCGTCACCGTGTTCCTGGTGGAGCACGACATGAAGTTCGTAATGGGGATCTCGGACCGGATCGCCGTGCTCGACTACGGGGTGAAGATCGCGGAAGGGACGCCGGAGGAGATTCGCGCCAACCCGAAGGTCATCGAGGCGTACCTCGGCAAAGGAGCAGCCAGCAATGCTTAAGGTTGAGAATATCTATGTGAACTACGGCGCCATTAAGGCGCTTCAGGATGTATCGTTTAGCATCAAAGAAGGCGAGATCGTGGCACTGATCGGCGCCAACGGCGCGGGGAAGACCACCATCCTCAACACCATATCCAACATCGTCCCTTCGGTTTCCGGCACGATCATCTACCGGGGTAAGGAGGTCACCAAGACCCCCCCTCACGACATAGTGAAGCTCGGCATATCGCAGGTCCCCGAGGGACGCCGCGTTTTCTCCAAGATGAGTGTGCTGGAGAACCTGGAGATGGGCGCCTACACGAGGAGCGACAAAGCCGAGATCGCCTCCGACATGGAGAAGATTTTCCAGCGCTTTCCCCGTCTGCTGGAGCGCAAGAAGCAGCCCGCGAAGACCCTGTCCGGCGGCGAGCAGCAGATGCTTGCCATGGGTCGCGCGCTGATGAGCCGTCCGAAACTGCTCTTGTTGGACGAGCCGTCCATGGGGCTTGCCCCCATGCTGGTCGAGCAGATCTTCCAGATCATCCAGGAGATCAACGCGAGCGGCACCACCATCCTTTTGGTCGAGCAGAACGCCAACATGGCGCTTTCCATCGCCAACCGCGCCTACGTGCTGGAGACCGGCTGCGTGGTGCTGCAGGGGGACGCGAAGGAACTCGCTTCCAACCCCGAGGTAAGAAAGGCGTACCTGGGAGAGTAGCGTGGCGGTCGACTCCCCAATCAAGCCCTGGATCAACCCCTACCTGGCAATCCTGGTAGGGGTTTTTGCTGTCTCCTTCTCCTCCGTTCTTGTGCGGCTCGCCACGGCACCCCCGCTCATCATTGCCGCCTACCGCCTGCTCTTCACCTTCTGTTTCCTGGCGCCGTTCTCCCTCTCCGGGGGCGCCGTCGCCCTCAGGGGGATGACGCGAAGGCAGGTGAAGCTTGCCGCGGCAAGCGGGGTCTTCCTGGCGCTGCATTTCGTCACCTGGTTCACCTCCCTGACATACACCTCCATCGCCAGCTCGGTCGTGCTGGTAACCACCCAGCCGCTCTTCGTGGTGTTAGGCTCCTTCCTCTTTTTTAGGGAGCGGGTCCCGCACAGGTCGCTCTTCGGCGGACTCCTCGCCATGGTCGGGAGCCTGGTGATCGGCGCCAGCGATTTCCAGGCCGGGGGGCGCGCCTTCATCGGAGACCTCTATGCCCTGTTTGCCGCGGTCATGGTCGCGGGGTACCTTCTTTTGGGGAGGAAACTGCGCGGGGACGTCGGGCTTGCCGGCTACACTTTTGTCACCTACGGGGCCAGTTCGGCTACCCTGGTCGCCGCGGCACTCTTTTGTCGGCTCCCCTTTTATCCCTACCCGGGGCGCGACTGGCTGATCTTTGCAGCGCTCGCCCTGGTCTGCACCGTAATGGGACACACGGTATTCAACTGGGTATTGCGCTACGTGCAGGCCTCGGTGGTATCCGTCAGTGTGCTTGGGGAGCCGTTGGGCGCGATTCTCTGGGCCGCCGTCTTTCTCGGCGAGAATCCGACCCTGAGGCAGGGGATGGGAGGTGGCCTCATTTTTATCGGGCTCTACCTCTTTACTCGGGTGACGGCGCGCGCCAGCGCCTGAAGCGTTTGCATCCTGGCGCAGGTTGCCGATACGGCTTCACAATTTTGATTTGAAGGGGGCAGTGCATGGATAAACCACTTAGCTCCAGCGCTCAAAAGGTGCAGCAGGCGCTAGCCTGCTTCGGGCTGGATTGCCGGGTGAGGGAACTTGGCGAGAGCACCCGCACCGCGGTCGACGCGGCCCTGGCCGTCGGTTGCGATGTCGGGCAGATCGTCAAATCTCTGGTATTTCGCGGCAAAACAAGCGGTGCCGTCGTCTTCGTGGTGGCAAGCGGGGCCAATCGGGTCAACGAGAAACTCCTGGCAGCTCTGGTCGGGGAGAAGATCGACAAAGCCGATGCCGACTTTGTCCGGGAGCAGACCGGCTTTGCCATTGGCGGCGTTCCTCCGGTCGGGCATCTTTCACCGCTTCGCACCTTCATCGACGAGGATCTCCTGCAGTACCAGGAGCTCTGGGCGGCCGCTGGCACGCCGAACGCTCTCTTCCCGCTTACCCCGGCGCAGCTCTGCCAGATAACCGCCGGTCAACTGGCCCAGGTCAAAAAGGTTTAGTCCGGGAGCCTCAAACAAAATTCCCAGGATCCCTATTCTTGAGACGACGCGGAGGTAGAGAATGTTTTGGGAAAGGATAACGGAGCTTCCCTCTCTCGGAGAGGGAGGGTAGCCGAAGGCCGGGAGGGGGGCTTCAGGTGCAACGGCGGATACCGTGCCAGCCAAGAAGCCGGATACTTCTGAAAATGGACGAAAAAGTGGGCGGTCAACGATGACAGGAAAACAGCTGCAGGTGAATCGGGATGCCATCGAGGCGCAGCGTCAGGGTGTCCTCTACGGCCTGGCGGCCTACCTCTGCTGGGGTTTTTCCCCGGTCTACTTCAAGGCGGTGCACGTCGTGGCGCCACTGGAGATGGTGGCGCACCGGATCTGCTGGTCCCTCGCCTTCCTGCTTTTGCTCATTGCCGGCAAAGGCGCCTGGCGCGACGTGCGGCTACTCCTGGCCAGACCGAAGCCCCTGGCAGCGCTTTTGGTCTCGACCCTGCTCATCGCCACCAACTGGCTGGTGTTCATCTATGCGGTCGACTCGGGCGAGGTGCTGCAGTCCAGTCTCGGCTACTTCATAAACCCGCTGGTGAGCGTGCTGCTCGGTTACGTTTTTCTCAGGGAGCGGCTCGACCGGGCACAGTGGCTGAGCATCGTGCTGGCGGCAGCCGGCGTTATCTACCTTGCGGTATCCTACGGCAGTGTCCCCTGGATCTCCCTGCTACTGGCCGCGACCTTCGGGGTGTACGGCCTGATCAGGAAGGCGCTGCATGTCGAGCCGCTGGTCGGCCTTACCGTGGAGACGCTGCTGCTCGCGCCTTTTGCCCTGATCTATCTCATCGTGTTGCATCAGCGCGGAACGGGAATCTTTCTGGCCAACTCCACGCAGCTGGATCTGCTTATCCCGATGGCCGGCATCATTACCGCCATACCGCTCTTGCTCTTTGCTGCAGCCGCCAAGAGGCTGCGCCTTGCCACCGTCGGCTTTCTCCAGTACATAACACCTACCATGCACTTCCTGCTTGCCGTAACTGTGTACCAAGAAAACTTCACCCATACCGATCTGGTCAGCTTCATTCTCATCTGGTGCGGGCTCGCGCTCTATTCCCTGCACGCCTACCGCTGTGCTGGCGGCGTGTCAAACTCTCGGTAAATTCTAAAACAACTCCATCTGATAATTCCCTTTGAGCAGTTCCTCAGGGGTCGGCGCCAGTGCGCCTCCCCGCTCGATACCCTTCCAGCTCTGGTCGGTTTTCACCATTTCCCAAAGCCACTTTTTCGGCACCGTCCGGTAGTGGTAAGGTTTGAGGTTCCCGACGACGATGGTCGCCGAGGCGACCCCGGCCCTAAGCCGCTGCACTATCTCCAGCACCTTGCCGGTGAACAGATAGCACCGGCTCGCTCCCTTGTGCTCCAGCAGCAACTCGTCGCCGATAACGGCAAGGCAGATGGCGTGGTGTCGTTTATTATCGGCATGAAAACTGACCGCGCATCCGGGGGTAGGCTTCTCGATGGGCGCGGACCGGTCCTCTGCCTCCAGAAGGTCCAAATCCCCTTCACCCTCCGGCTGATGGGCGTCCTCTTCATACTCCGGCAGATCTTCGTCCGCTTCTTCCTGGTTGTTAAACACGGGCTTATCCATTCTACAAGTCCTTTGCCATGGCCCTCAAGACGTCTTCGCGTGACGATTTCAATGTCGCGCGGTGCAGATGCTATCCTTTTACTACATCACCCTTCCTAGCGTCAAATGTATATCCGCAGTTTCTACTTGTCGATATTCGAGAGCCCGGCCCGCAGTTGTAGCTAGGAGGGGTATTCCTGCCGCGGGCCCGTGCATCCTCCGAGGACACTCCTACGGGATTGAAATCTGCCTGTCAGGATGAGAGATTTTGTGGCAGGAATATCCTTTGTTGCATAATCCATGCGGACATGCATAATGGTTGGAGCAGTCGACTGAAGGAGAGAATACATGACTAATGCAGATAACGCCACCTTTCACGAGCACGATATTGCCGAGATGGCGCGCCAGATGCGCGCCTTTCAGGATCTGACACGCGAACTGGACGCCATCATTGACTCTTCTTCAGACGGGCTCTGGATCTGCGACGCCGACGCGCGCGTGATCAGGATCAACCCCGCCTCGGAGCGCATCAACAACATCCGCGCCAGCGAGGTGGTCGGCAAGAACATGCGGGAACTGCTGGAACAGGGGTTCATCGACCGCTCGGCTGCTCTCGAGGCCCTCACCACCGGCACGGTGGTGAGCCAGCTGCAGAACAGGCAAGGGCGCAAGCTCATCTCGACCGGAACCCCGGTTCTGGACGCCACGGGGGCGGTTATCCGGGTGGTGGTGAGCGAGCGGGACATCACGGAGATCGACAACCTGCAGCGCGAGCTTGAGGAACAGGAGGCGATCCGGGACCAGTTCCGTTCCCACATGCTGGCATTGCGCCAGGCGGACCTCGAGTCACGGCGCGTCATCGCGCGCAGCCCCTCCATGCTGAAGGCGCTGCGCCAAGCCCTGAAGGTCAGTGCCGTCAACTCCTCGGTCCTCATCCTCGGGGAATCCGGTGTCGGCAAGGGGCTCATTGCCGACCTTATCCAGAAGAACTCCAGCCGCGCCGAAAAGCCGCTTATCGAGATCAACTGCGGCGCCATACCTGAGCCTTTGATCGAATCTGAGCTCTTCGGTTACGAAAAAGGTGCCTTTACCGGCGCTCAATCGGGCGGAAAACCGGGCTACCTTGAGTTGGCCGACGAAGGCGTCCTGTTCCTGGACGAGATCGCCGAGCTCCCCCCTGCGGCCCAGGTGAAGCTGTTGCGCTTCCTGGAAAATGGCCGGGTGATCCGCCTGGGGGGGACCAAGGCGAGGCACCTTGACGTGAGGATTCTCGCCGCTACCCACCGAAACCTCGAAGAGATGGTCAAACAGGGTAGTTTCAGGCTCGACCTTTACTATCGCCTCAATGTGATCCCGATCCATGTCCCGGCACTTCGGGAGAGAAAGGACTGCATCCTGCCGCTCATCAGGCACTACATGGATCTCTTCGGCGAGCGCGACTCCCTCCGGAAACGCCTCACCAGGGGAGCCTCGGATGCCCTATTGGCCTATCATTACCCCGGTAACGTCAGGCAGTTGATGAACATCTGCGAGCGGCTCGTGGTCATGACCGAGTCTGATCTCATCGATCTCAAGGATCTGCCGGTTGAGATCGCCTCGGGAACCGGCGCGGCACCGGGGCCGGCCGACAGCTGGCCCGAGGAGATTTTCCTGCAGGAAGCCCTCGACAGCGTTGAGCGTGCCATCCTCAAAAAGGCGCTCGACAAGCACGGCAACCAGGTGCGCATGGCCCGGGCCCTCGGGGTGAACCAGTCCACCATCGCACGGAAACTGAAAAAACATGGGCTCGGCTGATCGCGGTAGGGGGGTATTACACTATGCAGAAAAGCATAATTGATTCCATTAACCGCCTCACGATCTTGTCGTAATTTTTTTACATCCTTTCTCCGCCTTTACCAATGAGACCCACTCATCTCGATCTAACTAGCTGAAGTTCAGAGTTTGTGCCAATTGAAAGCGAGACGCTCTTCCCGGGTCGTTTCAGTCCCAGCGCTCTGTTGCGACTGCTGCCACTATGCCGACTGCGCTGGCACGCCTTGTGCTGAGCAGGTATTCCAGTTATCATTTAGTGCAACCTGGAATAACACAGGACAAGGAGCTTTTGATGAACGACAGCGAACTGAACAGCAAAGTTATCTCACGTGGCAAGGAGTTCTTCTCTACCATATCCGGCGAGAAGCCCTCTCTTTTCAACAAGGGCGCCTGGATGGGCAAGGTGATGGACTGGAGCATGAAGAACGAGACCTTCAAGATCCAGATGTTTCGTTTCGTGGACGTCTTCCCTTCACTTACCAACGGGAGACTTTTAACCGACCACATCAGGGAATACTTCGGCGAAGAGAAGGATATGCCGCCGGTGCTCTCCACCGGGGCCAAGGTGGCGGGGATGCTCGGCTCCTTCGGTGGGGCCGTATTGAACAAGGTGCTCACCACCAACATCCAGGAGATGGCCCGCCAGTTCATCGTCGGCGAAAACACCAAGGAGGCGGTCAAGAACCTGGAGCGCCTGCGGAAGGACGGCTTCGCCTTCGTGGTCGACGTGCTGGGCGAGGCGACCCTCTCCGAGGCGGAAGCCGACCTCTACATGAACACCTACCTGGAACTGCTCGATTCCCTCAAGAAGGAGCAAGCCGAATGGAAGCCGCTTCCCTTCAGTCACCAGGGTGGTAATGCCGGCCTTGACTGGGGGCACGCACCCAAGGTGAACGTCGCAGTCAAGCCGACGGCTCTTTTCTGCCTGGCCAACCCCCAGGACTTCGAGGGGTCTGTAGTCGCCATCTTGGACCGGGTCCGCATCATCACCGAAAAGGTCATCGACCTGAAAGGCTTTCTCTGCATTGACATGGAGTCCTACCGCCACAAGGACATCATCATCGAGGTGTACCGCAGGCTGAAGCTCGAATACCCCGATTATCCCCATCTTGGCATCGTGTTCCAGTCCTACCTTACCGATACCGACAAGGATCTGGCCGATATGCTCGACTGGGCCAAACAGAAGATGATCCAGATCTCGGTGCGCCTGGTGAAGGGGGCCTACTGGGATTACGAGACGGTCAAGGCCAAGCAGAACGACTGGAAGATCCCGGTCTGGACCATCAAGGCCGAGTCGGACGCGGCCTACGAGCGCCAGGCCCGGATGATCCTGGAAAACCACACAACCTGTCACTTCGCCGCCGCCTCGCACAACATAAGGACCATCTCGGCGGTCATGGAAATGGCGCACGAGCTGAATGTGCCGGACGAGCGCTACGAATTCCAGGTGCTCTATGGCATGGCGGAGCCGGTCCGCAAGGGGATCCTAAAGGTCGCCGGGCGCATCCGCCTCTACTGTCCCTACGGCAACATGGTCCCGGGCATGGGTTACCTGGTGCGGCGCCTGCTGGAGAATACCGCCAACGAATCGTTCCTGCGTCAAAGCTTCGCCGAGGATGCCCAGATCGAGAAGCTCCTGGAGGACCCGGTGGTCACCGCCGAGCGGGAGCGCGCCGCACGCGCCCTGAAGCTTAAGCCGGCGGAAAAAGGTCCGGGAGGGCTCAAGCCATTCAACAACGAGGCGATGGTCGACTTCACCCGCGCCGATCACCGCGCCGAGTTCCCCCGGCAGATCGCCGAGGTGCGCAAGCAGCTGGGACGCAACTACCCGCTTTTCATCGGCGGTAAGGAAGTGAAGACCGCGGACACCATCCCCTCCGTCAACCCGGCCAACCCGGCCGAGGTGGTCGGCGTCATCTGCCAGGCAGGGACCAGGGAAGTGGGGGAAGCCCTTGCCGCCGCAAAGGCCGCCTTTCCCGTCTGGCGCGATACCGCCCCGGCCGAGCGGGCCCAGTACCTGGTGAAGGCTGCGGCCATCGCCCGCAGAAGGGTTTTCGAACTCTCGGCCTGGCAGGTGCTGGAGATCGGCAAGCAGTGGGACCAGGCCTACGCCGACGTCACCGAGGCGATCGACTTCCTGGAGTACTACGCACGCGAAATGATCAAGCTGGGGCAGCCGCGCCGCATCGGCAACGCCCCCGGGGAACTGAACCACTATTTCTATGAGCCCAAAGGGGTCGCGGCAGTCATCGCCCCCTGGAACTTCCCGCTCGCCATCGGCCTCGGGATGACCTCGGCCGCTCTGGTTGCCGGCAACTGCGTGGTGTTCAAGCCCTCGGGGATCACCTCGGTCATCGGTTGGCACATGGTGGAAATCTTCCGCGAGGCGGGGCTTCCCGCCGGCGTCTTCAACTACACGCCGGGGCGCGGTTCCGTCATGGGCGACTTCCTGGTGGACAGTCCGGACGTGAGCCTGATCGCCTTCACCGGGAGCATGGAAATCGGGCTGCGCATCATCAACCGCGCGGCCAAGGTCCATCCGGGCCAGGCCAACGTGAAGAAGATCGTCTGCGAAATGGGGGGGAAGAACGCCATTATCGTCGACGACGACGCCGATCTGGACGAGGCGGTGCCGCACGTCCTCTACTCCGCCTTCGGGTTCCAGGGGCAGAAATGTTCCGCCTGCTCCCGGGTCATCGTGCTCGATGCCGTGTACGACAAGTTCGTGGAGCGGCTGGTTTCCATGGCCCAGGCGACCAAGGTCGGTCCCTCGGAGGATCCCGCCAACTACATGGGTGCCGTGGCCGACGACAAGGCGATGCAAACCATCCTGGAATACGCACGCCTCGGCAAAAAGGAAGGTGATTTGCTCTACGAGAGCGCCGTGCCCACGCAGGGCTATTACGTGCCGATGACCATCATCGGCGGCATCACGCCGGAGCACCGGATCGCCCAGGAGGAGATCTTCGGACCGGTCCTCTCCGTCATGCGCGTTAAGGACTTCGACCAGGCGATTCGTTGGGCCAACTCCACACAGTTCGCCCTGACTGGTGGCGTCTTTTCGCGCAGCCCGGAACACCTTCAGCAGGCGCGCCGCGAGTTTAGGGTGGGTAACCTCTACCTGAACCGCAACAACACTGGCGCCCTAGTCGGCCGCCAGCCCTTCGGCGGCTCGCGCATGTCCGGCGTCGGCACCAAGGCGGGCGGTCCCGATTACCTGCTGCACTTCATGGATCCTCGCGTCGTCACCGAAAACACCATGCGACGCGGCTTTGCCCCGGTCGAGGAGGACGACGACTGGGTGGCATGATGGGGGGCGACCGGGAGGAAGTAGCTCCCGGTCGGAGCCTAAAGGAGCATGAACCATGACGGGGGGCCCGCGCGCAGTTAGCAGGCCCCTTTTTCAGGTGAGGAAGCATGCATCGCTGACCTGGCCGTCCCATTTCTTTCAGCTATTCCTATGAATGTTTTTAGCGCACAGGTTTTCCCCGCACAGCGCCCCGAGTCAGCAGCTTTTTTTCCTTGATTTGTAAGGGAATTTGGCTTAATCTACCACGGAGTAAAATAATTTTAATTTAATATTGGGGGGCAGTATGCCAAAAGAGGCCGGAACATCCAAGTTTCAGATCGATCTGCGACGCCATCTGCGTAGTCAGAATATCTGTGACAATCTCATTCATCTGATCTGCGAGATTGCTGAGGCGAGCAAGTACGTCATCAACGCGGTGCGTACGGGTGATCTTGGTGTGGCCGGTACTTCCAATCTGTACGGTGAAGAGCAACTCGCCCTCGATGTCCTGTCCGATCGCATCATGCGCAAGCGGCTGATCCATTCCGGCGTCGTTTGTAACATTGCCTCCGAGGAAATGGAAACCATCTACGAGTGCCAGGCCAATGCCGGCGGCCTCTACTCGGTCGCCTATGATCCCTTGGACGGTTCGTCCTTGGTCGACGTCAACCTAGCGGTTGGCACCATCGTTTCGATCTACTCCGGCTGCGAGCTGCTGCAGCCCGGTCGCAACCAGGTTGCTGCCATCTACATCCTCTACGGTCCCCGGACCTCCTTGGTGTACACCGTTGGCAAGGGAGTGCATGAATTCACCATGAACACCCTGATGGAGTACAACCTCACCCGCGAGAATATCAGGATGGAGGCCGAAGGGAACATCTACGCTCCCGGCGGTCTGCGCAACAAGTACAACCCTGCGGACGAGAAGTTCCTGCGATACCTGGAGGAGAAAGGTTGCAAACTGCGCTATTCGGGCGGTTTCGTGCCGGACATCAACCAGATACTGATGAAAGGGAAGGGGCTATTCATGTATCCCGCATTGAGCGGCTCGCCGGACGGCAAGCTGCGCATCCTTTTCGAACTGAACCCGATGGCCTTCATCATCGTGAATGCCGGGGGCGCTGCCAGCAACGGCAGCATCCCGATCCTCGACATCGTCCCGGAAGCGCTTGACCAGAGGGCGCCAGTCTACATCGGCTGCTCCGGTGACGTGAAGCAGGCAGTGGAGTTTGTCGCCGCCGGATAAAAGTGGTAGGATGATAATTGGAGTACGGCATAAGGTCTCGCTAAAGTCGCCGGTTCTCCGTGTCGACTAGAAAAAACGCCAGCAGTTAGCAACGGTTTAGGGGTACGGTATGGGAACACAAAAGCATGCGCAGCGACTCTGCAGTGAAATCCAGCTCTTCGACCTGTGCGATCTCGACAGCTGCTGCCAAAAGGACGGCCGTTACTGCACCAACCCGGAGGTCTTGGAGCGCTTCGAGGCTATCAAGGAAGAGGACGAGCGTTCCCCGGAGCAGTACCTTGCCGAAGAATTCGACGAGGACGAGAACGAGGAAAGCAGTCTTGACGACGAGTTCGGCGCCGATGAGTACGAGGATGACGATCTGTAATTGCTGCAGTTGAGGAAATAACGTTGCCAAAAAAACCGCTTCCAGTAAGCGGTTTTTTTTAATATCGATGCTAGAACCTCTCATCTTTTCTTAGGTACCTGCCGATAAGCTTTACAGTAGCGCCGCTTCTAGCGCTAAGGCCGGCCCGATCGGGACGGTGGAGCCACGGCAGCTGCCAAGGCCGCTCTATTTCTGCATGCATGCCAGCGAGGGGATACTCTGATGACCGCTAAACTACTCATTTTGGACGACGACCACGACATTCTGCTCATGCTGAAGAGCATCTTCGCCGGAGAGGATTTCGAGCTCTTTTTGGAGAGCGAAAGCGAGTCCGCCTTGAGAAGGGTGGTTGCCGACCGCCCCAACGTGGCGATCATGGACATCAGCCTTCCCCAGAAGTCGGGAATCGAGGTGCTCAAGGAGGCCAAGAAGATCGATCCGGGGCTCGCCGTCATCATGGCGACCGGCTACAAGACGACTCAGAACGCCATTGAGGCGATGAAACACGGCGCCTTCGACTACGTGACCAAGCCGTTTGACATGAACAAGCTGAAAGCTGCGGTTCGCAAGGCGCTGGAGTGCAACCTTTTGAGCCGGAAGGTCCGCTACACCCGGGACCGCGCCCCGGTGGAAGAGGACCTGTCTGAGGACCTGATGATAGGTTCCTCTCCCGAGATGATCGAGATCTGGAAGATGGTCGGCACCGTCGCCGACTCGGACGCCACGGTGCTGATCCAGGGTGAATCGGGTACCGGCAAGGAGCTTCTGGCGCGCGCCATCTATAATAACTCCAAGAGAAAGAACCGTCCCTTCCTGGCGGTGAATTGCGCGGCGCTGCCGGAGGCGCTATTGGAAAGCGAACTCTTCGGGCACGAGAAGGGGGCCTTTACCGACGCCCATTCCCGGCGCATCGGAAAGTTCGAACAGTGCAACGGGGGGACCATCTTCCTGGACGAGATAGGCGAGATGAGCCCGGCCAATCAGGGGAAATTCCTGCGCGTCCTGGAGAACCAGGAGTTCGAGCGGGTGGGGGGGAACGAGACCATCAAGGTGGACGTCAGGGTGATTTCGGCAACCAATAAGAGCCTCCTGAACTCGGTCAAGGAGAAGAGCTTCCGGATGGACCTTTTTTACCGGCTACGCGTGGTCAACTTCTTTCTCCCGCCGCTTAGGGACCGGACCGAGGACATTCCGCTGCTGGTCGATCTTTTCGTCAAGAAGTTCTCTCATAAGTACAACAAGAACATCAAGGGGGTCTCCCCCGAGACCATGGCCCTTTTGACCGCGCATTCCTTCGAGGGGAACATCCGGGAACTGAAGAACGTCATCAACTCCGCGACCGTCTTCTGCCGCGGGGATATCCTGGTGCCGGGGGATTTCGAGTCGTTTCTGAAGGCGAAGGCCGGCTTCAAGGAAGTCGACCTTGAGGCGGCGGGGGACGACTACTACGAGGTGTTCTGGAGCATGCTGGAACCGGTTTTCGACGGTATCTGCCAGAAGAACAAGGGTGCCATCTACGAAAGCGTCAACATGGGGCTGGAGAAGGCGCTGATCCATATGGCGATGGAGAAGAGCAACAACAACCAGGTGTTCGCGGCCAAGCTGCTCGGCATCAGCCGGAACACGCTCAGGGACCGACTGGAGCGTTACCGGATCGGGGCAGCCGAGAGCGCTTAGGTTGCGTCAGCCTGGCAGGTAACGGGCGAAAAAAGAGCCGGAAGAGGGGGAGTAGCGCTCCATCGCCTCTTCCGGCTCTTTCGTCGTTAAACAGCACACCTACAGCATCTGCTTGCCAGCCGCAATCTCCCAGGACTCCTTGGGGATGTCGAGGAACAGCTGCACCAGTTTGGGATCGAACTGCAGTCCGGAGCAGCTCACCACCTCCTCACGCACCGTCTGGTAGGTGAGGGCCTTTCGGTACGGGCGGTCCGAGGTCATGGCGTCCAGTGTATCGACCAGCGTGAAGATCCTGGCGCTGACCGGGATCGCCTCCCCCTTAAGCCCGTGCGGGTACCCGGTTCCGTCGTAGCGCTCGTGGTGGTAGAGTACCAGTTCCGCGGCGCCGGCGAAATACCTGATCCCGGACAGGATCTCGAAACCGGTCATCGGGTGCAGCCGCATCGCCTCCCATTCCGCCTGGTCCAGCTTGCCGGGCTTCAAAAGGATGTTGTCCGATATCCCGATCTTGCCGATGTCGTGCAAGAGCGCCCCCTTGGCGAGGATGGTGCGTCCCCGCTCGTCGATCCCGGCCGCCTCCGCCAAAAGGCGCGCGTAGGCCATCACCCGCTCGGAGTGGCTCCCCACCTCCTTCTCCCTGGCGTCCAGCGCCCTGATGAGCGCCGCCAGGGTATGCTCGTAGGCGAGGTTGATCTCGCCCATGACGGTCCGGATCACTTCGGTCTGCTCAAGCACCTTCTGTTCCAGGTTGGCCTGGTACTCCCGGTTCTCCTGCACTAGGCGCCGCTTGTCCATGACGTTTTTCACGGTGAGGAGCACACGGTCCAGGTTGAACGGCTTGGTGATGTAATCCTCGGCGCCGAAGTGGATGCAGGAAAGGGCCGTGTCCATTTCGTTCAGGGCGGTGATCATCAGTACGGTGGTGTCTGGGGTGAACTGCTTGATATCCTTCAGGAGGTCGATTCCAGAGCGTCCCGGCATCATGATGTCCAAAAGGGCCATGTCGAGCTTGGTGCAGTTGACGATGTCGAGCCCTTCCTCGGCGCTGGCGGCTTGATGACAGGTGAACCCCTCTTTGGTGAGCGTGATGTTGATCAGATCACGGATCATCTCCTCGTCGTCTGCTATAAGGATATTCCCTTTCAATGGTTACCTCCTGAAGGTGAATCCGGTTCCCTTTGCGGGACTCCTGCCAGGGTCTCCCTGACCTTCATGAGCAGCGTGTCGCTCGCGAAAGGCTTCGGCAGGAAGGGCACCCCCTGTTCCAGTATCTTTTCGAAACTTACCTTGTTGTCGGTGTGCCCCGACATGAAGAGGACCTTCAACTGCGGATTTTTGCCGGTCAAGAGCTTGGCCAGTGCGGGGCCGCTCATAAACGGCATCACCACGTCGGTGAGCAGCATGTCGATTTCCTCGGCATGCTCCTCGAACAGGGTCACCCCCTGCTCCGGGTCGGTGGTCTCTAGCACGCAGAAGCCGTGTTTTCTCAGGGTGTGCACCACGAGGTTCAGCACTCCGGGCTCGTCCTCGACCACCAGGATGGTCTGGGAGCCCTGTACCTGCTCCCCGGCGGCCTGCCTCCTGAGCGCATCGGCGGGCTGGAACACGCGGGGCAGGTAGATGTTGAAGGCTGCACCCTGTTCGGGCTGGCTGATCACGTCAATGTAGCCGCCGCTTTGCTTCACGATGCCGTACACGGTGGCAAGCCCGAGTCCGGTCCCGCGCCCCATCTCCTTGGTGGTGAAGAACGGCTCGAAGAGGCGCCGTTTCACCTCCTCGGTCATGCCGAAGCCGCGGTCCTTGACGGTGATCCTCACGTAGCTGCCGGCGACCGAGCCCGGGTGCTGCAGGGCAAAGGTCTCGTCCAGCTCGAAGTTGTCGGTGGCAATGACGATCTCACCGCCGGTCTCGGAAGCATCGCGGGCGTTGACCACCAGGTTCATGATGATCTGCTCCACCTGCCCTGGATCTATCTTTATGAAACCGATCTCCTCGGAAAGCCGCGTCACCAGCTCGATGTGCTCCCCGATCAGGCGCCTGAGCATCTTTTCCACCGACTGCACCTGAAGGTTGATGTTGAGCACCTTGGGCTCCAGGATCTGGCGCCTGCTGAAGCTCAAAAGCTGGCGGGTGAGGTCGGCCGCGCGCTCTCCGGCGCGCAGTATCTGCTCGGCCTCCTTGCGCATGGGGGAGCCGCTTTCCAGCCCCCTGATCAAGAGGGTGGAGTAGCCGTTTATGATGGTGAGCAGGTTGTTGAAGTCGTGGGCAATGCCGCCGGCCAGCTGGCCGATCGCCTCCATCTTCTGCACCTGGCGCAACTGGTCGACCGACTGTTTGCGCTCGGTGACATCCTCCTTGACCGCCACGAAATGGGTGATCCTCCCTTCCGAGTTTTTCACCGCCGAGATGGAGCCGCTCTCCCAGAAGAGTTCGCCGTTCTTCTTGCGGTTGTGCAGCTCGCCGTGCCATTCCCGCCCTGAGCTGATGGTCTGCCAGAGGTTCTGGTAGAAGTCGCGGTCCATGGTGCCGGATTTGAGGATGCGCGGGTTCTGCCCGACCAGCTCCTCTTCGCTGTAGCCGCTCACCTCGGCGAACCTGGGGTTTACGTACTCTATCGTTCCCTTCAGGTCGGTGATGACCACCGATACCGGGCTCTGTTCGACGGCGCGCCAGAGCTTGCTCAGCTCCTCTTCGGCACGTTTGCGCTCCGTTATATCGAGAAGAGAGCCGATGATGGCGTGGTTGCCGTTGAGCCTGGTCCTGGTGCCGTTCACCTCCAGCTCTAGGGAGGCGCCATCGCTGCGTCTGCCGCGAAAATAGAAGTGCAGGCTACCGCTTTGCTCCCGCAAGGGGCGCAGGAACTGGGTGATGACCCTGATCTGGTCGTCCCGAGTCACCAGGTCAAGGAGGCTCTTCGACTCGGTGAGCTCATCCTGCCGGTAGCCGAAGACCTGGGCGAATTTGGGATTCACGTAGGTGAACACGTCGTCTTGCAGTATGAAGATGCCAACCAGAGACTGCTCCACCAGGCTCTGGAAGCGCGCCTCGGTCGCCGAGAGGGCGTCTTCCGCGAGGCTTCTCTCGCGGCGAACCACGGCCTCGTTGAGCTCCCGCTTGATGGCGGGGACCAGCCGTGAGAGTCTGTCCTTGATCAGGTAGTCCTGGGCACCCGCGCGCATCGCCTCGACGGCGACATCCTCTCCCATTTGCCCCGACACCATGATGAAGGGGATATCCACCCCCCGTTGCTGCAGGATCTGCAGCGCGCAGAGGCCGCTGAAGCGCGGCATGACGTAATCCGAAATGACCAGGTGCCAGCCACCCTTGTCGAGAGCACCCTCCATGGCTTCGGCAGTCTCCACCCGCTCGAAGCTGGGGGCGAACTCCTGTTGCAGCTGACGTACGATCAGCGCGGCATCCTCGGGCGAGTCGTCAACGATCAGGATGCGGAGTGCGTGTTTCATCAATTGCCTCACGGTAGCGAATCCGGGAGTGAATGGTTCCATTGATGGCTTATCGGCTTGGCTGCCGATTTATTTAATTCAAATTTGACTATTGGCGCAGAAAATTCTAACCTGCGCAGGGGCGCTCCATTTCAATACTACTAATAAAAAGCAGAATATGCTATTAGTCTGGGACGACTTTAGCAAAGAGAAGCTGCCTGTTACCGGATAAGAGGTACCCCGGCCTGCCGTCCCGGTACCCTGAGGGCGAGCAGTTCCAGGTGGACCTGGGCACGGCAGGCGGAACTCGCCCCGGGCGGCAGGGTCCTCATTTCGGTGGGATGGAACATGCTGATCAACGACGAAATCCAGAGGCAGGTCCTCCCGGTCCTGGCACGGGCCACGGTGGTCCCCGAGACCGAGATCCAGCAGCGCGCCGGCTCGCAGCTGCAGCTCAACCCCGGCCAGCAGGTGAAGGCCGAGATCATCGCCAACCTCCCCAACAACCTGTATCTGGCCAGAATCGCAGGAGAGATGTTCAAGCTCGAGATACCGCTCAATGTGCAGCCAGGTGATACCATGGAGATGACCTTCGTCTCGGCCGATCCAAGGATCACCTTCCAGATTTTTCGTCCGGAGGGGGGAGGGGAGTCGGTTTCACTGAGCTCCATGGGGAAGTTTCTCTCCGGCGTGGCCCATGACGTCCCGTCCTCGGAACTTGCCGGAGGTACCCTTTTGGAAAGCCCGGCCCAGGGCGCGCCCCTGCTGGGGGACCGGCTCAAGGCTGCCCTGACCCAGAGCGGGCTCTTTTATGAATCGCACCTGGCCCAGTGGGCCTCGGGCGGACTGCTTCTGGAGGAGCTATTAAAGGAACCGCAGGGCAAACTATCCCGCGCCGCGCGACCGGGCCTGCCGGATGGAACGACGGAGGCCGAAGAGGCGGGATTTGCCGACAGCCGCACCCTGCCGCTGGTCAAGGAGCAGCTGCACCTTTTGAACTCGGGGGTCCTTTCCTGGAAGGGGGAGGCCTGGCCCGGACAGGGGATGGAGCTTGCCGTTACGGCGCGCAACGCGCAAGAGGGAGAGAGGGAGGTCGAGGCGACCCTCACGCTTGCTCTCCCCCACCTTGGAGGGGTGGAGGCCAAGCTGCGCTTCGGGGCTGAGGGGTTCTTCGTCGACTTCGTCTGCGACCACCCCGGCTCAGCGGCGCTACTCAAGGACGCGGGGGGAGAACTCCGGTCGGCGCTTGCCGCCATCGGGCTGCATCTGACCAGGATGGTGGCGAAAGATGGCGAAGCGGTCTAGCGAAATGAGGAGGGCGGTCGCCATGGCCTACCGGGCCGAGGACGGTGCGCCCAGGATCGTGGCCAAGGGAGGCGGGACGACTGCCGAGGCGATCATCTCCCTGGCACGGGAACATGGCGTCTACGTGCACCAGTCGCCCGAGCTGGTGAACCTGTTGATGAGAATAGATCTGGACAGCGAGATCCCCCCCGAGTTGTACCAGGCCGTCGCCGAGATTCTCGCCTGGCTGTACCAGCTGGATCAGAACAGCAGCTCCAGCCAGAAATAGGGCTCTTCCAGCAGGTAGTCCCCGTCCTTTTTGCCGACCGTTTCCGGGACCAGCCCCGGGAGGGTCGGCAGCACGATCTTGTGCGGCACCCCCACGAGCTCTGCGGGTATCCCTCCCTCCTCCCTGACATGTCCTCCGCCTGCCAGCACCACCATGGTGCTTTCCGGGTGCAACCGGAGGTAATCGCTAACCCGCCGCGCCATGAACCGGTTTCTGAGCATCTGCGCCTCGCAGATGTTGCGGAAGGCAGCTCCGCTTCTGCCGTGGGAGGAATAGGCGCCGCGCATGAAATCGAGGTAGGCATCGCTTACCTCGAGATCCATGCCGGCGGGGAGCTGGCTCAGTTCTGCGCCGGAAAGCGAGGCGACGCCGTGCTGGGAAACCTTCTGGACCAGATCGCGCGGGGCGTTCAGCGCCACCAAGGGGATGTGCTGGTCGCGGGCGTAGCGCAAGATGTCGGAATAGAGTCCCCATGGGATGTTTCTCCAGTTCCATTCGAATACCTTCTTGAAGGCCTCTTCGGGGACCTTCCCCCCGCTCCAGGCGTCCAGAGCCCTCTGGCTTGGTGCTTCGAACATCTCCATTCCTATGGCGAAAGGTTTGGCTCCTTGCTGCAGCCTTTGGATGATTTCAAGCTGGAGTCGGTGATGGGAGGGGGCGTCGTGGCGCTCACCCACGAGAATCACCGGAGTGTCGTGCAGCTCGTCCAGCATGGTCTCTACAGTGATGACCTGGTGGTCCTCGACGCGCAGGACATGGGATACGGAACAGCCGGTGAGGGCGAGGAGGATGCTGATCAGCAGGGAAAGCTTGGGCAGGTAGCTCGTGGGCATGACCCACGTTATAGCAGAGGTCGTGCCGCAGAGAAAGGGAAAAGCCGGGTTGTCGAGAAAAATTGTCGAGCCGCTACGAGGTGGTGAGCTGCAGGCAAGCGGGGGTGCCCTGCACCCCCACTCTGACCGTGCGTCCCTCGACGCTCAGGCGGCCTTCGGCAAAGAGCCTGATCGCCTCGGGGTAGATGCGGTGTTCTTCTTGTTGGATCCGCTCGGAGAGCGTCTCCTCGGTGTCATCTTCCAGGACGGGGACCGCCGCTTGCACGATGATCGGCCCCGTATCGGTCCCCGCGTCGACAAAATGCACGGTGCACCCGGCACACTTAGTTCCGTACTCGAGGGCCTGGCGCTGGGCATGCAGGCCGGGAAAGGCGGGAAGCAGCGCAGGGTGGATGTTCATGACGGCCATGGGATAGGCTTCCAAAAGCACCGGCGTGATGATCCGCATGAACCCGGCAAGCACCACGAGCTGCACCTCGAACTCGCGCAGGGTGGCCACCAACGCGGCGTCGTAGGCCTCGCGTCCGCCGTGGGCCCGGTGATCGAGATGCAGCGCCGGAATGCCGGCACTTTTGGCCCGCTCAAGCGCATAGGCGTCGGCCTTGTTGCTGATGACGCAGACCACACGCGCCGGCAGGTCACCACGCGCGCAGGCGTCGAGAATCGACTGCAGGTTGCTGCCGCTGCCCGAAACGAGCACGCCTATCGTTAGTAGTCTGTCCATGGTTGGGCGCTTAGGCTCTAGCCGAGCTCTACGCACTCCTTGCCGGGCTCGCACTTGAATACTTCGCCGATGTGAAAGGCGGTCTCGTTCAACCCCGAGAGCCTGATCATGATGTCGTCCGCCTCGCGCTCCGGCACCACCAGAACCATGCCGATACCGCAGTTGAAGGTCCTGAACATCTCGGCCTCCTCGATGTTTCCGCCACGCTGGATGATCTGGAAAATCTCGGGTACCTGCCAGCTTTCCTTCCGGATCACCGCCTTGCAGCCGTTGGGGAGCACGCGGGGGATGTTCTCAAGGAGCCCGCCTCCGGTGATGTGCGCGATGCCGCTCACGTTGAAGTCACGCAGAAGGTTCATGACGGAGCGGACGTAGATGCGCGTGGGGGTGAGCAGTTCGTCGGCGACCGTCTTGCCGAGCCCCGGGATCTCGTCGTTGAGGCCCAGTCCCATCCGCTCCAGGATCACCTTGCGGGCCAGAGAGTAGCCGTTACTGTGCAGGCCGCTGGAAGCCAGGCCGATCAGATGGTTCCCGACAGTGATGGAAGAGCCGTCGATGATCTTCTCGCGCTCCACGACCCCCACCGCGAAGCCGGCCATGTCGTACTCTTCGCCGGTGTAGAATCCGGGCATCTCCGCCGTCTCACCGCCGATGAGCGCGCAGCCGGCCTGGATGCAGCCGTCCGCGACACCCTTGATGATGGAGGCTGCCTTGACGGGGTCGAGCTTGGCTGTCGCCAGGTAATCGAGGAAGAAGAGCGGCTCGGCTCCCTGCACGATGATGTCGTTCACGCACATGGCGACCAGATCGATGCCGATAGTATCATGACGGTCGCTCATGAAGGCGACTTTCAGTTTGGTGCCGACGCCGTCGGTGCCGGAGACGAGCACCGGGTGCTTGTATTTTCCCATGTTGAGGGAGAACAGGCCGCCGAAACCACCGATGTCTGCCAGCACCTCGGGCCTGGAAGTGGCCTTCACAAGTGGCTTTATCATCTTGACAAACGTATTGCCAGCATCTATGTCTACACCGGCATCTTTATATGTGATTTTTGTCTCGTCCAAGGGAAAACCTCCGATAAAATAAAGGAGAAATCTAACGCATATCCCCCGAAATGTCAAAGTGAAAAATTTGTTTACTTCCCCTTGACGTTTGCTTATCATGCGCTGCAGTGACCGATAATGCTGTTAAAATACGCGTTCGCGCCATGTGCGCGGAGGACCTTGGGACCGTGCTCGCTATCGAGTCGGCCTCTTTTTCACGCCCTTGGCAGCGAGTCCATTTCCTCGACGAAATCCAGTCGCCCTTCGGCATCCCGCTGGTGGCGCTCGCCCCTGACGACAGCGTGGTCGGTTATCTCTGCCTGAAGCTCGTGCTTGACGAAGCGGAGATCCTCGACGTCGCCGTGGTCGGTACATTGCGAGGGAGGGGGGTGGGTCGGGCGCTGGTTGAGTACGCCTTGGCCCTGTGCCGCGCCCGGGGGGCGGCACAGGGCCTGCTGGAGGTCAGGGACGGAAACCTCGCGGCGATCACCCTGTACCGCCGGTTCGGTTTCCACGAGACCGGGCGGCGCAAAGGCTACTATGAAGATGGCGCAGATGCGCTCTTGATGAATTATACCTTTGAAGAGGAAGTTGAGGAGTGCGATGCAGTTTAAATCAATGGTGGTTTCAAACGTGGAACTCTCGCCCGGCTATTTCAGGATGCGGATGACGGCTCCCCCGGAACTGCAGCTAACCGTTCCCGGGCAGTTCCTGATGCTCAGGGTGGTTGATGCCATAGATCCCCTGCTGCGGCGCCCTTTCGGATTTTTCGACGTGGGGAGCTTCTCGGCCGAATACGCGGGATGCGGCACCCAGAGCTATGCCGAAATCCTGTACAAGGTGGTGGGGAAGGGGACCCGGATGCTTTCGGCGTTGCATCACGGCGACCTGCTCGACCTGCTGGCTCCCCTGGGCAAGGGGTTCGACCCGGGTCCCGCCGGTGAGGAGAAGATCCTGGTGGGAGGAGGCATAGGCCTCGCGCCGCTTTATTACCTTGCCAAGGAGCTGGTGGCGCGCGGCGAAAAGGTGCGCCTTTTTGCCGGCGGTAAGAACCGGGACGACATCCTCTGCATCACCGAGTTCGAGCGGCTGGGGGTCGAGACCTACGTCTCCACTGATGACGGAACCCTCGGGGAGAGCGGCCTGGTGACCGAGGTGCTGGAGCGGCACCTGGCGCCGAGCGGCATGCGGATCTTTGCCTGCGGCCCCACCCCGATGCTGCGTGCCGTTGCCCTGATGGCCAAGGCGCACGGCGTCCCCTGCCAGGTTTCCATGGAGGCCTACATGGCGTGCGGAGTAGGCGCCTGCCTTGGCTGCGTCATGAAGGGCGCCAAGCACTCCGAGGATTCCCCCGACTACCGCTGCGTCTGCAAGGACGGTCCCGTCTTCGACAGCTTTGAACTGCAATGGAGTTGACCATGCAAAGACCTGACATGTCGGTGGAGCTGGCGGGGATTAAGATGCGCAACCCCGTCATGACCGCCTCCGGCACCTTTGGCTACGGCGCCGAATTCGCCGACTACCTAGACCTGGAAAGTATCGGCGCCATGGTTACCAAGGGGCTCTCGCTGCGCCCCAAGGCGGGTAATCCGACGCCGCGCATCGTGGAGACCCCGGGCGGCATGCTGAACGCCATCGGGCTGCAGAACGTGGGCGTGGATGCCTTCATAGCGCAGAAGCTCCCCTATCTGAGCCGGGTGGCGACGCCCGTGATTGCCAACATCTACGGCAACACCCTAGAGGAGTACGGCGAGGTGGCCGCGCGGCTGGACGGGCTTCCCGGCGTTGCCGGCATCGAGGTTAACATCTCCTGCCCCAACGTGAAGCAGGGCGGCATCGTGTTCGGCACGGATCCCTCGGCTGCCCGGGAGGTGGTGCGCCTGGTGAAGCGAAATACCCGTAAGCCGATGATTGTGAAGCTCTCCCCTAATGTGACCGACGTGGTGCTGATGGCACGGGCCTGCGTCGATGCCGGGGCCGACGCCCTCTCGCTCATAAATACGCTCACCGGGATGGCGATAGATCTGGAGCGGCGCCGTCCGGTCCTGGCCAATGTCACCGGGGGGTTGTCGGGACCGGCCATAAAGCCCGTCGCGCTCAGGATGGTCTGGCAGGTGGCCAAGTGCGTCCAGGTTCCGGTCATCGGCATCGGCGGGATCATGACGGCACGCGACGCGCTGGAGTTCATCCTGGCGGGTGCCAGCGCGGTGCAGATTGGCACCGCGAGTTTCCTCGATCCTTCGGCGGCCCAGAAGATCGCCCGGGATATGGAACAGTACTTGGTTGACCAGGGGATCGACTCCCTTGCCTCGATGATCGGGGCGCTCGAGGTCTGATGGAAGCCTGGGAGAAAAGCCTGGAACGCTGCGTGACCAGCCCGGAGGAGCTTTCCGGGCTTTTTCGCGTCGATGCGGCGGCGCTTGCCGGGGTGGTTGTGCGCTACCCGATGCGGATCACCCTGTACTACCTGGGGCTGATCACCGGGCCCGGCGATGCCATCTGGCGCCAGTGCGTGCCGGACGCGGAGGAGCTTGCCGACCTCTCCCAGTCTGCCGACCCGCTCGACGAGGAGCGCCTCTCTCCGGTTCCGGGCCTGATCCACCGCTACCCGGACCGGGTGGTCTGGATCGTCTCCTCGGCCTGCGCCGTTTACTGCCGCTTCTGCATGCGCAAACGGGGGGTGGGGTGCGCCGGGATGCGGGCGGCGCCGCAGGACGAGGCGCTTGCCTACATCGCCTCCCGGCCCGAGATCCGGGACGTGATCCTGTCAGGCGGCGACCCGCTGCTGCTCCCCGACGGGCGCCTCGATGCCCTGCTGACGGCACTGCGCAGGATAGCGCATGTCGAGATCGTGAGGATCGGCACCCGGGTGCCGGTGACCCTCCCCGAAAGGGTCACCCCGAAGCTGGTGCGCCTGCTCAAGCGTCAGCACCCGCTTTTTGTCAACACCCACTTCAACCACCCGGACGAGATCACTCCCCAGTCGACCAAGGCCTGCGCCTTGCTCGCTGACGCCGGAATTCCGCTAGGCAACCAGACCGTGCTGCTCAAGGGGGTGAACGACGACCCGGCAGTGATGCGGCGGCTCATGCAGGGCCTGCTCAAAATCCGGGTGCGCCCCTACTACATCCACCAGATGGACCTGGTCCAGGGGACCGCCCATTTCAGGACCAAGGTCGGCCGGGGCGTGGCCGTTTTGGATGCGCTGCGCGGTCACACCTCCGGGATGGCGGTCCCCCATTACGTGGTTGACCTGCCGGGGGGCAAGGGGAAGGTTGAACTGTCGTCCGGATGCGTGAAGCGCGAGGGTCCCCGTCTGCTGATCACCAATTATCTCGGAGAAACGGTAGAATACCTTGACCTTGAATGATCCCTGGCTGGACTCCGCTTGAGTTGGTCCCTTCCCTTGATCCCATCGGCGTTTTTTGTTTGCCAAGCTGCCGCAGACTCCCCTCTGAATATAAGAGACTTCTCACACCCCTGAAGCTGTGGGCAACCTGCCGGGGGGGGAACGCCCTGGCAAAAAACTTTGTAACAAACCGGCTGTTGTTTTAGGGTATACTAATAGTGCCGATTTAAGATGCCTTGGTGCAAGGAGTCCACATGAGAAGACTGCGGATCGAGGAAGACATTCTCAAGGATCGACAGGTGATTAAGGATGACGTTGCCATCTGCGCGGTGTGTGGTGCGGAACTTGAAATGGATGACGAGAGCCATGAATACAGCTGCCCAGTCTGCGACATCGAGGACGAACCCTAGCCGATTGCGAGGCATTTCGAATCGAACTGTGTCGTCCTATGGTTGATGACAGTCTGTTTGACGTGTCGGCAGAACTCTTTGGCCCAAGGTGATTACAGTCAGGATCGCCCTTGGCGCTTCTACTGTGTATATTGCTGTCAAGAGGAGGCTAACTATGCCAGGAAAATCGGGTGAGAACTATCTTGAACTGAGGAATCTGCTAGCTGAACAAAAGCGTAAACTTTGGTCCGAATTGCGGGAAGAGATCTTTACCGAGACCGGTGAGGCGCTGCATAGCCAGTATGATTTTCCGCAGGATGTCGGGGAAATGAGCATTCTCGATCTGCTTGCCGACGCGGGCCTTGCTGTGGCAAATATCAGGCGTTCCCAGCTTACCAACCTGGAGGAGGCGATGCAGCGTCTTGAAATGGGTACCTATGGAAAATGTGAAGGGTGCGGGGAACGCATCGATCTTCAGAGGCTCAGGCTGGTTCCATTCACCGCCTACTGCCTGCCGTGTCAGAAGCAACAGGAGGGGCCTTCTCGGCCGCCGGGAGTGAAAATCTAGTTCAGGTTCGAAGTACAGGTTGTATAGAGTGCAGCACCGTGAACCTAAAACCCTGAACCTAGTACTCAAAACCGCCCCTATAAAAGCGCGTCTATTGCAGCGAAATCCAAGTTAGCGTTCGCCATGATCCAATTCAGCTTTTCCTGGTCCTCGAAAGTGATCTTTGCCACGTCCTCAGAGAGCGCGGAGTACACCACGGCGGTGGTCTCCTCGACCCGGATATAGGGGATGTTGCTGTCGTGCAGGATCTGCTGGCTGATCTCGGATACCGGACCGTGACCGGCGACGACCAGCCCCGCGATTTTTTCCCGAAAGGCCGGAATGTGATACAGGGAGGAGATGGTGACGATCAACTCGTCCCTCGAACTGGTCACAATCATGAGGGTGGAGTCGAGCAGGCCGTCGATCACGCGCTGGGAGGATGCCGCGCCCAACTGGATGTTGTGTATGAGGCGGCTTTGTTCACCCGGGTCTCCCTGCAGCGGCAGGTCGAACAGCTTCGCTATGTGGCTCAGGGTCGGGTTGGCCAGGATCGGGGAGTAATTGAACCCGTCGATGACCTGAACGTTGAAAGGATCAAAAGCCTGTTTCAGGTATTTCCTGGTAAGCTCCTTTTTACCGGGGATCAGCTTGTTGACGATGATCCCCCTGACATCCGCCCCCTCGCGCTGGTACAGTGCCAGGTTCAGATGGACGGCGTCGATTACCTTGCCGATGCCACTTTCGGTGACGATCAGGACGGGTGCACCGATCAGCTTCGCAACCTTGGCATTGTTGAGACCCACTACCGCTCCGACCCCGCCGTGCCCGGCCCCCTCGATGATGAGAAAGTCGTACTTCGCGTCCAGTTCCTGCACAGCCTCCAAGATGCAGGTGCTGAGCGAGAGATCGTCCAGTTTTCCCTCCAGGTAATCCTTGGTGAAATCCCGGTGCAGGGCAACCGGCGACATGATGGCGATGTCATCTTCCATGCCGAAGGCCTTCGCCATGAGCAGCGCATCCATGTCAACCATGAAGTCGTTGTACAAGAGGACCTTGGGACCAAAAGGCTTGATGAATCCGACTCTTTGGTACTTCTTCCTGGCTTGGTGCATGAGGGATATGCTGATGGTTGTCTTGCCGCAGTTCTGGCCGGTTGCTGCCACAAAAATCTTCTTCGCCATGGAGACACCCCTCGTTGGAATTGGACGATATGTTTACACAATGAACCGGGCGTCGTCAAGTAAAGTCACAGGAATTTCAACACAAGCATGGAGATGTCGTCTTTGAAGGAGACCTGCCCGCTGAAGGCGCGCACTGCTGACAGTACTGCGGAGATTATCTCGGCTGCCGGTTTGCTATGCTCACGTGAAAGTATGGTCTGCAGCCTCCGGGTCCCGAAAAGTTCGCCGTCTGCTCCTTCCGCCTCGATGATCCCGTCGGTGTAGAGTGAAAGCAGATCACCGCGCTCTATGTTGAGGGAGCGTTCCTCGAAACTCACCTCCTTTTTCACGCCGATGATGAGCCCATCGGCGTCGAGTTCCAGAAAACTGTTGCCCGAGGCTCGGTACAAAAGGGGAGGGGGATGGCCGGCATTGGTGTAGCGCAGGCGGCCGCTCTTCAGATGGTAACTTAGGTAGGACATGGTGATGAAGAGTTCGGCGCGACTCAGGTCGTCGTGCAGCAGCCGGTTCAGGACCTCGAGGATCTCCGCCGGACTGTGCGGGGTCTGCAGCTGGGCCTGCAGCACGCTGCGCGTTTCCACCATCATCAGGGCTGCGCCGACGCTGTGCCCCGAGACGTCGGCCATGACCATTTCCACCTCGTCGCCGTTCAGGAAGATGTCGTAGTAGTCGCCGCCGATATGGGTGGCTGAGACGCAGCGCCCGGCACAGTCGATTCCCGCCAGGGGTGGGGGCGCCGGCGGCAGCAGGGAGAGCTGGATCTGCTTGGCGATCTCCATCTCCTTCAGGATGCTGGCGTTCTCCAGCAAGAGCTTCTCTGCCTGCTTACGCTCGGTAATGTCCTGCTTGATGCAGATGAAGTGGTTGATGCAGCCGTTCTCGTCGTTGACCGGGGTGATGGTCTGCTCCTCGGGATAGAGGGTGCCGTCCTTGCGCCGGTTGATCATCTCGCCGTGCCAGACCTGGCCGGCCTTTATGGTGTCCCAGAGATCCAGGTAGAACTTGGGCTCGTGCAGATCCGATTTGAGAAAACTCAAGTCACGCTGCAAGGCCTCCTCGGAACTGTAGCCGGTCATCATGGTGAAGGCCTGGTTCACCCAGATGACCAGCCCCCGGCTGTCGGTGATGGCGATGGCGTTTGCCGCCGCCTCCAGGGCCGCACTCTGCAGGCGGAGCGATTCCTCGCTGCGCTTTCTTTCGGTTATGTCGGAGATGAGGCCGTCGTAGGCGATCAGCTCGCCCTGCTCTGAGTAGCGCGGCACAATGGTGTTTTTCACCCAGCGGATGGAACCGTCCTTGTGCCTGATCCGGTGCTCCAGCGACGGGATGTCCTGCCCCGCCTGGATGTCCGCCGTGAGCCGGATGACGGCGGGGCGGTCCTCCTCGAAGATCATCTGGTACCAGAGGAAGGGGTTGTCGATATACTCTTCATGACTGTAGCCGGTCACCGTCAGGCAGCCCTGACCATGCGAAGTCTTGACCACCGTGCCGTTTTTCAGGGTCACCGTGTAGATGTAGTCGGTGACCGCCGCCACGAGCCTCTTGTAGCGCCGCTCGCTCCTCACCAGTGCGGCCTCCGCCTCGCGCCGTTTGCGGCGCACCTCAGCCTCCTGCATCTCCCGCTCTATGGCGGGAACCAGCCGGGAGATGTTTCCCTTGATCAGGTAGTCGTTGGCGCCTTCCTTCATCGCCTGCACGGCGGTATCCTCACCGATCTTGCCCGAGACCACGATGAAGGGGAGGTCGAGGCCGCTCTTGCGGACCAGCCTCAGGGCCTCCAGGCCGCTGAAGCCGGGGAGCACGTAGTCGGAGATGACCACATCCCAGGTCTGCTCCTCCAGCGCCCTTTGTAGAGCCTCGACCGTTTCGACCCTTTTGGCGACGGGGGAGTAGTCGCCGCGCCGCAGCTCGAAGATCAGCAGCAGTGCATCATCCTCGGAATCTTCCACGATCAGTACGCGTAATGGCTTCCCCATGAACGGGCCTTTTCCGGTGTGCTGGCTGGAGGTAAGGCGCCCCGGTACCGGCGCGGCAGGGAGCGCCTCTCCGGTCGTCTCGGTCGCGCGCATGGAGCGCGCGCCTGTTAGTATAACACAATTTGCCCGGGGATTCAGTTGTTGGTGAGTTGCTTGGAAGGGGGCTCTTAATTAGATATTCTTTGGCGCACTGCCTGCCGGAAGGAATTCCTGCAGCCACTCCTCGAAGATGGTTACCTTGTTCTGGCCGAACTTGAGCAGGTCGTTTCTTATCTGGTCCGGGCTTTTTTCCCGCTCCAGATTCCCCCCCTTCTTGGAGAAGAAAAGGTCGGCCAGGGCGACAATGCGCTCGGCCCGGCTTTCGGGGGACATCTCCCGCTCCGGCAACGGCAACTTTTGTCCCGCGATGTCGCGTAGCGAAAGCCCGACCCCTATGTGGCGCTCGCAGACCAGGGCATGCAGCGGGTATCCCTCGGCCTCGAGGATCTCCCGGCCCAGGATGCCGTGGCAGATATAGGGCGCCTTCCCGAAGCAGTGGAGCTGGGGGGCGTAGATGCGGGACACGCCGATGTCGTGCAAAAGTGCCGCCTGCTCGATGAACTCCAGGTTGAGATCCCTGGCCAGCGACCCGCGGGCTATGGCAAGCGCCTTGTCCGCCACCATCCGGCTGTGCCGGTACACGATCTCCAAACCTTGGCAGTTGGTGCCGAATTGTTTTTCCAGCAGTGCACGAGGGTTCACCCGGGTCTCCTTACCGCCGTGGGCGGCATTTGCAACTAGATTATGCCAATTTTTTACGCTTGGCAACCCCCCAACTGGCATGAGGGTGTGGCGGAGGCCCACCGCGAGCCAGGCTGTCGCCCGGACCGCTTCGGGCAACAAAAGGTTGAATAACGATGCCGCTGCGTATATGATGTGTGGCCTTTAAATAAAGAAAGGTCGTGGATGGCCCGGTTTTGAGTGCGGCACCGGTGCCCGCGGCGCTCGGGGTGGCAATGACGCTGCAGACGGTGACACAGGAGCAGGTGCTCGTTGTGGATGATGAGCCGGGCATACTCGCCAAGGTCTCACTTTTGCTGGCATCAAGCGACGTCCCCCAGGTGGCGACGCTTTCGGACAGTCGCCAAGTGCTTCCCTATCTCAGAGAGCACCAGGTAAACACGGTGGTGGTAGACTGGGTGATGCCCAACATCACCGGTGGGGAGCTGTTGCAGAGGATTACCGCTGATTACCCCCAGATACCGGTCATCGTGATGACGGCGATGGGTGACGTCGATACCGCGGTCAACTGCATGAGGGCGGGCGCCTTTGACTTCCTCACCAAGCCCGTTGACCCGAACCGGTTGGTTGCCAGCGTCCGAAAGGCGCTCCAGGTGAGCGAACTGGGGAACCAGAACCGGATACTCAAAGACTACCTCCTGGCGGACCGGCTCAGAAACCCCGACGCCTTTGCGGGGATCGTCACCAATTCCAAGAAGATGCGCTCCATCTTCCAGTACATAGAGGCGATTGCCTCCTCCCGGCAGCCGGTCCTGATCACCGGAGAAACGGGGGTCGGCAAGGAGCTCCTGGCGCGCGCCGTGCACAGAGTTTCGGGGGTGAGCGGCCCCTTCATCTCGCTCAACGCCGCCGGCCTGGACGATTTCATGTTCTCCGACACCCTATTCGGCCACAAGAAGGGAGCCTTCACCGGCGCGGATAGCAAGCGCGACGGCCTGATAGCCGCGGCCGCAGGGGGCACCCTGTTTTTGGATGAAATCGGGGACCTGAACCTCGCCTCCCAGATCAAGCTCTTGCGCCTGTTGCAGGAAAGGGAATACTACCGGATGGGGAGCGACCTGCTCCTAAAAAGCGACGCGCGGGTGGTGGCCGCCTCCAACATGGATTTCAGCGCACTGCGCGCAGCCGGCAGCTTCAGGAACGACCTTTATTTCCGCCTCTGCGCCCACGAGTTCCGGGTTCCCCCGCTGAGGGATAGGCTGGAAGACGTCCCCCCGCTGGTCGACTCTTTTGTGCATGCCATCGCGCTGCAGCAGGGAAAGCCGGTGCCGGCGGTCTCCCCCGGTCTGATCGCCTCCCTCACCCAGTGCAGCTTTCCCGGCAACGTGAGGGAGCTTTACAACCTGGTGCATCATGCGGTGACCTGCAACCAAGGCCACATGCTCGAGCCGTCCGATTTCGCCGGGCTCAAGGCGGTGCCCGCCAGGGCGCCGCAGGTGGCCGACGCCAGCAATCCGTTATTGGCCATCTTCGGCAAATTTCCCACCATTTTTCAGGTCGAGGAGTATCTGATCGGGGAGGCGATGAAGCTTACCGGTGGCAACCAGACCGTGGCGGCCGAAATGCTCGGCCTGGCCCGTCCCACCCTGAACAAGCGGCTGAAACAGGAGCGCCAGTAAGGGGGGCAAGGCGCCGGGCGCCACCCGCAGGCGCGCTGCCGCCCGGCCTCGCCGGGGTGGTGCCGTGCCAAATACCTAGCCGGAACTTTAACGAGTCGGGGCGGGGTGGGTGAGGTTTTGCTGCAGGAACTGCTCTAGACTGGCATCCAGAAAGGCGCGCCGGCAATCCACTTCGCTTAAGGGATTGCCATGCAAAAGGGTTAGGAACCGGCAGCCGCCAAAGCACAGGGGAAGGTAGGGACAGTCCAGGCAGGCGTCTATTTTCCAGTTCCCCAGGCTGTGGGTTTCACGGTAGTCGGCCACCCCCCCAGCCAGGCTGCCGATGCACATTTCCCGCCACCCCATGAAGGCGGGGCATTTGTACAGGGAACCATCCCAGTTGACCACCAGGTTGTTCTCGAATTCGACGATGCAGGCGGAAACAGCGATTCTTGGTGTCCGGAAGCCTCTCGCCAGTATCTCCCCGCGCAGGAAAAGCAGAGCCTCGATGAGCCAGGGTTCGTCCGAGGAGGCGCATCCCGAGAGGTATTCGGAGCACCCTGCTTTTGGGGTGACCGGGGTGAACTGGACCTGTGCCAGCTTTTCCCCTGTGATGTCACGGGAGATCAGATCGTCGAGCAGTCGCGGAAAGTCGCGGAAGTTCTCCTGCCTGAAGTTGCCTCCCAATTGAAGCGGGACGACATCCCAGACTGCGGTGATGTTCTTCAGTATGGCGTCGTAGCTGCCGGCCCCGGAGGCGTAGGGACGCTGGCCGTCGTGCACATCGCGGGGGCCGTCCAGGGTGAACTTGGCTCCCTTGAGACCCAGTGGGAGCAGCTTTTCGGCAGTCTCCCGGTTCAGCAGAGTGCCATTGGTCACCAGGCTGAAGCTGTAACTCACCTGGTGTTGCCGGGCGGCCTCCAGAAGCGGTTCGGATATCCTGTGGATCAGTTCCAGGGAGAGCAGCGGCTCGCCGCCGTAGAAGGAGAGGGATACCTCCATGCCCCGGGAGATCCGCTCGGCTATCAGCGTGTCCACCAAAAGCTGCGCGGTTGCCTCCGACATGTAGATGTTGCCCCGGAAGTCCTCTTGGTAACAGTAGCCGCAGGCCAGATTGCAGTCGAGGTTCAGCACCACAATCGCCCTGAAAGAGCGGCTTCGACCATTGGCGCGCTCCAGCGTCCCGCGCATCTGTTCTTTCTCGGACTCCAGGTCGGCAACCATCATGCCGAGCCGCACCAGCGTGGCGCCTTCGGGGCCCGGCACCGAACCGGCCCGGGCTTCCCGCAAAGTCTCGGCGGAGACCTGCACAATCGAGCCGCGAATGGTGGAGTAAAGCATGAAGTAACCGGAGCGGTTCTGGGACGGATAAACTTTCAAATAGTGGGAGAGATGCATATAGAAGAGGCCCCTAGGGGAGATGTCAATCGGTTGTATCAGGATAAGAGCCGGGCGCGCCTCACCAGGCAGTCAGAGAGGCACGCCGGTTCAAGGCTTAGTTGTGCAAAAACATGAAGGCTGCGAAGCAGCACAGCAAACTATCAACTTCCATTTCAATGTCAGTACCCTCTTCAATGATTACCAGTGCTTGGTTTTCCTGAATCATGGTGATGCCCTCCTTTTTGGGTAAATTATTTTGGACTTACTGTCCATGTTGTGGTAGATTAGCATGCATTTATTTGTCTGACAATGATAAATTTAAAACCATTTATTAACTATCGCGGGGCATTTTCACCCAGGGCGGAAAATTTGAGGGATATCTTTGACAAACTTCTGTCTGTGATGACCAGAGTGAATCGGTCGGTTCTCCTGACCGCTCTATTTTGCCTGGTTTTCACCGTCTCCCATGCCTGGGGCGACGAGGAGGACCTGCGCTCCCTGGAGTTGTACAACGGAGCGACTGCGGAGGTCGTCACCGCCAGTCGGTCGCCTCGTCCCGCTTCCCAGACCGCCGAGAACATAACCGTTGTGACGGCCCAGGAGATCGAGTCGCTCAACGCGCATACCCTGGCGGATATCCTCATCGGCGTCCCCGGCATCCAGTTGGAGATGAACCGCACCCCGGGTGCTGCCACCAACATCGAGATTCAAGGCTCCAATTTCAACCACATCCTGATCCTTATCGACAATGTGCCGATCAACAACCTGGCCGATAACTTTCCTGACATAAGTGCTATACCGGCACAGATAATCGAACGCGTGGAGATCGTCAAGGGCGCGGCGTCCACCTCATGGGGGAGCGCACTCGGAGGGGTGGTTAACGTCATAACCAAGAATCCCCAGACGGAGCGCCCCTTTGAAGGGATGGTGTCCGGTTCCCTGGGAAAGCGGACCACCGCCGACAGTCGCGGAGAGGTGAGCGGCACGGTGAGCCGCCTGGCTTACTACCTAAGCGGCGGGAACCTGCGCTCCGACGGCCTGCTCCCGAACAACATGGTCAATCAGAACAACGTCTACGGAAAACTGCACTACGACCTCCCGGTGCACGGCTGGCTCGCTCTTTCGGCTCTTTACACCGATAATTCCAGCGGCCAGTTCGCCTTTGACCCGTACAAAGCCAATCAGAAAGAACATCAGTTCATTTCCACGCTGTCGCTGTCGTACCCCCTGTCGGACCACCTCTCTATCGAAGGGGCGGCGCGTGGCAGGTTAAGCGACCAGGAAATAACCGCCCGTGCCCTGAGCGACGACTCTGTCCTTAAGAAAACCGAGGACGAGGAGTCCTCACGCGGAGGCAGCCTCGCTCTTGCCTGGATGAGCGACCTGCAACGCATCAATGCCGGTGTGGATTTCGATCACGCTAAGGTGCACCTAATCGATCCGTTACAGTTGGCAGATCTCTTGAAAAAAAGTGCTGACCGGGTTGGGTTGTACCTCAACGACACCTTCACCCTGGGAAATTTCGCCATCATACCGAGTGCCCGCTTCGATCATACCGGCACGGGGGACAATCTTTTCAATCCTAGCCTTGGCATCACTTACGCCCTCACCGAGAACATGGTCCTGCGTGGCTACACCTCGCGGGGCTACAGTCTCACCTCTTTGAACCAGGACAACAGCACCGAGAAGGTATGGACTTCGCAGGTTGGTATCGAATCGGGAGGTCTCCCCTTTCTCTGGCTGAAGGGGACCTTGTTCAGAAACGACACCTGGAACGTCAGCGTCTTTGCACCGGATCCCAATTTCAACCCGAACGATCCCAATTCCAGCCCGTTCATGATCGTCAAACAACGCCAGTTAAAGCAGGGTTACGAACTGGAGACCCGAACACTCCCCGTCCTGAATACCTCGCTTTCGGTAGGCTATACCTTCATCAACGCCAGAGACGGCGATTCCGGTGCGATCCTCACGGGGGTCCCGAGGCACACCGTCGATGTCGGTCTCAAGTACCAGGACCACGATAACCTCCGTGCCCTCCTGACCGGACGCTATATCGACTGGAACAGTCCGGACCAAAATGGCAAATACGGAGCGGTTATCTGGGATCTGCATCTCGGGAAAATGTTTCGGTACTCGGAACATGGTTCCCTGGAACTTTTTTTATCCGTCAGAAACCTGCTTAATGGTGCATCGTATCTCAATGAATCCTACAAGAATACCGGGCGCTGGGGCGAAGCGGGGGTCAGATGCAATTTCTGAGGACCCTTCTGGCCTGCCTGCTGATCCTGGCGCCGCTGCCGGCTTTTGGCTACGACATCCTGGTGCTGCAATCCCTGAGGGAAACGGGGTACGACGAGTCCGTCAAGGGGGTCAAGCGCGAATGCTCGGCGACCATGAGAACCGTCGTCCTATCCGATCACGCCGAGACGGACGTGACGCGCATCATCCGTGAGGAGCACCCGCGGCTGGTAATTGCCGTCGGCGACCGCGCCCTCGAGGTTGCCCAGAAACAGCGCTCCGCCCCGGTGCTCTACATGATGGCGCTGCATGCCAGGCCCCGCCAGAAGGGGAGCGTCACCGGAGTCGGCATGCTGTTCGATCCGGCGCGTTACCTCTCCGTATTCGACTCCCTCGGCTCGAAGAAGGTGGGCGTCCTCGGCGATCCCCTCAAAAACGGCGCCTATCTCAAGAAGGCCCAGGCCCAGGCCAAGCGAAGCGGCATCGAACTCGTGGTGCGCGAGGTGCATTCCCCCCGGGATACCCTGGCCATGCTCGACTCCCTGCGGGGCAAGGTGGACGCCCTCTGGATGCTCCCCGACAGCACCGCGGTCTCTCCGGAGACAACCGAGGCCTACTTTCTGCTCTCCCAGGGGGAGCGGGTCCCCCTGGTGAGTTTTGCCGAGGTGTACCTCTCCATGGGTGGAGCCGTGACGCTCGGCATCGACCGCTTCGACATCGGCAGGCAGCTGGGCATCATGGCCCAAAGCGTGCTAAACGGCACTCCGGCCGAGGAAATCCCGGCCCAGTCTCCGCGCCGCAGCGTGCTCAAGGTTAACGAGCGCGTGCTGCGTCAGCTGAAGATCTCCATCGCGGGAGGGGGGTGATGATCCGACGTCTCCGGAAAATCCGCGTCGCGAAGAACTTCCGCTTCCGGCTTTATCTCCTGTTCACCGCGACCATTGCGCTTCTCACCGCTGCCTTCGCCTCTTTTTACCTCATCACCGAGGTGAACGCCTTCCGCAGCACCTTGGAGCGCGAGGGAAGGCTCCTGGCGACGGTTCTGGCCCAGAACGCGCGGCTGCCGCTCTTCGCGGAAAACCGGGAGGCGCTCGATCTTCTGGCGGCCAGCACCGCGCGCTACCCCTCGGTGCTCTTCGTCTCGATCAGCAACGCGGAAGGGGTGGCGCTCACCGAGGTGAAGAGCCCCAGGTACCCGGGGGCCGGTGCCATAGACATGACGGTCGAGATTACCTCGCCGGGCCTGGTCCCCTCGCCCGAGGCGGTGCTGCTCGGACGCGCCCCAGCGCAGGAGAAACGGGTCATCGGGCGGGTGCAGCTGCGCCTGGATACCTCCGGGGCCAAGGAGCGCCTGAAAAAGCTGGTGGCCGCAACGCTGGCCCTCGGGACCCTGTTCTGGATCGTCGTTTCGCTCCTGAGTTACCAGATCCTGAAGCGTGTCACCTCGTCATTCAACCTCCTGATGCGCGGCATCGAGGAAATCGGCTCGGGGAACCTCTCGGCACGTGTGAACCTGGACAGCGACGACGAGCTTGGCCGCGGCGCCAACGCCATCAACGCGATGGCGGCCTCCCTTGAGCTGCGCGAGCTGGAAAACCTCTCACTGCAGGAAGAGCTGCTGCACTCGATGAAGCTCGAGGTGCAGGAGGAGAAAAAGCGAGTCATGGCGAGGCTCATCCACACCAACAAGATGACCTCGCTTGGTCTGCTCCTCTCCAGCATGGCGCATGAGATCAATAACCCCAACGCCTCGATACGTTTCTCGGGGCATATCATAGCCAAGATCTGGTCCGATGTGGTGCCGCTTCTGGATGGGGTCTGGCGCGAAGAAGGGGAGTTCTACCTCGGCGGGCTCCCGTTCCAGCAGGCGCGGGGGGCGCTTGCGGAAAATGCCGCGAGGATCGTGGAGAATTCCGACCGGATCGCCCGGGTGGTGCAGGGGCTCAGGGAGTACGGTGTCGGCGGCGGTGCCAGGCTGCGGCCCGATTTGCAGATAAACGTCGCGGTCGAGGCCGCGCTTTTCGTGCTCGCCTGCCAGATGCAGCAGGAGGTCTGGCTCAAGACCGCCCTGGGAAGCGACATCCCCGTCATTACCGGCGATCAGCATCAGATAGAACAGGTGCTTATCAACCTGATCCTTAACGCCATGCAGTCCTTTCCCGAGGGACGCGGGGAGGTGCTGCTCAGCACCCGCCATGATCGTGCAGCGTCTGAGGTGGTGATTGAGGTAGAGGATGGCGGGGCTGGCATCAGCGCGGAGACTATGGAGCGGCTCTTCGAACCTTTCTTTTCCACCAAACTGGACCGCGGCGGCAGTGGTCTTGGGCTCTACATCTCGCAGTACATTGTTGCCGAGCACGGAGGAAGGCTGCAGCTCACCTCCACCCCGGGCAAGGGGACCCGCGCCTGGGTGACGCTGCCGGTGGGAGGCGCTCCACTCTAGCGGGGTGAAGGGTGCTCCGAGCCGAGAATGGTCAGCATGTCGCCGATGCGGTCCATGAGCTGGCTTAGGGCGTCTCCATCGCAGCTGCCACAGCAGACCCCATGCATCTGGTTCAGCAGTCCCTCGAATACCTCTTCCCCGCAGGAACCGCACCTCACCTCAGTAGGGAGGGCGTCGTTGAGCAAGAGCCTCTTCATCTGAATAAGCTGGATCTCCACCCGAAGTTTCTTGATAGTCGGCATCCCGCTTTGTTTAAGCAGCGCCAGGCACTGGTTTATGATGTGGTACTGTTTGTCCATGGTGGTGTTCCCCCGGGGCCTCTCTGTGTCGACATTCGACAGCATGTATTCCAATTATCGTGCCATGCCGGGAGGAGGCGAATCCCATGTTTTTTTAAGGGGTTATGCCGTGAGACCTCCACCCCCCCCTTGCGGGGGATGTGAAGTTTTTTACGACCATGTTCGGCGGTTTAACGGAGAAACCTTGTTACTTCGGGTAGATGGGTGCGGGTTGTAACAAAATGGACAGTTCGTTTTTTTACAGTTGTGGTCTGGGCACTTTCTGTTCCGGTCCGCTCAGCCCAGGTCGCCGGTGTACCTCTCCGGGTGGGCGGCAGAGCGTCCCCTGGTCAACTCTTCTGCGTCAACCGATGTTGCGCCAGAGCGCTCGGCGCCAATTTTCTCCCGGCCGGTCAGGCGGTCAGGGCGCTTCGGGTTGATCACCGTGAAGGTGTGTTCATCGTAGTACACAAAGGTGCTCATAGCTAACTTCCTCCCAAGAGTGAGAACGCTGTCCGGGTCTCTATTCGATTGGTGTACCTGAGGAGTTATCGGGCTCACTAATCAATACTTTTAAGAGTTTTTGCTCATGGTGCTCATGGTGCTCAGTTTTGTTTCTGTTCGGCGAATTCGCCATGCCTTGGGCGAGTGCAGAGATAACTCTTCGCCGAAGAGCAGGGCGTGGATACATTCATGCTGCTGAGGTGAATTCGAATGATCCGCATTGAGGTAGCGTGTTCGGCACCCCACAAAAGGGGGCTGGCCGTCTTTCTCCACCAGGTAATTGCCGGGCAAAAGTCATCCTCGATATATTCTCGTGGGCGCGGACGCGCACCACGTGCTGGCACCGGATAGCGCCGCCCGTTGATACATTATATATCACTAATCATTGTTGCAAGGATCCCGGCAAATAAATTCTCTGCCCACGGGTTTTCCTGCTCTGATACCGCGCTTCGACCCGCACTGGTTTCACCTGGACGTTGCCTGAGGATTTGAGGAAGATGACAAAGGTATCACAGCAACAATTTTAAACGGCAGCCTGCGATTAACCTGAGTCCGAAGTGATAACATGTTGACTTTTCATCTACTTGGATTAAACTGCATGCCATGCCATGCCATGCCATGCCATGCCATGCCATGCCATGCCATGCCATGCCATGCCAAGAGTCCCGCCTGTCTCACTGGGCCGTCGTGCGGGCAGGGTGGAACGATCAGAGAGGTAACCACGCTCTGTATTTCCCCGAGTGGTCAGGAAGTTCGGTCAGCAACTACTGCAGACCAAAGGAGAGGCGCATGTTTGGATTCGGAATGCCGGAAATGATACTTTTGCTCATCATCGCCCTCGTCGTTGTCGGTCCTGGCAAGATCCCGCAGTTGGGGCAGGCTCTCGGCAGCAGTATCAGAAATTTCAAGAAGGCCTCGTCCGGGGACGACGTGGTCCAGTTGAACGACAAAGAAGAGAGGAAACCCCAGTAGGCGCCGCCCCGGTCCGGTTTCGAGGTTTCAGCGGTGATGCTTTTGAGGGTGCTGCAACCGTAGGACCCGGCACCAGCGTTTCCGGATCCGGCTGCGGTGGCGGTCCTTGCCCGGCGGGGTGCAGCGCGGCCACCACCATGGGAGGGAATCAACATGAATACCACCTGTCTGTTGATGGTTGACTTTCAGAATGATTATTTTCGCGGCGGCAGCATGGAACTTGTCGGCATCAAGGACGCCGCGTCCAATGCCCAGCTGCTTTTGAGCCAATTCAGGAAGGCAAAATCTCCGGTAATCCATATCCAGCACATATCCGCTCGTCCGGACGCCACCTTTTTTCTGCCTGAAACCGAGGGCTCGAAAATACATGCTTCGGTGACACCCCACGAGGGTGAAACTGTCATAATTAAGCACTTTCCCAACAGCTTTCGCCACACCTCGCTACTGGAGCTGCTTAAACAACAGGAAAGCTACGATCTCGTGGTCTGTGGTGCTATGAGTCACATGTGCATAGATTCGACAATCAGGGCTGCTTTCGATCACGGTTTCACCTGTACGGTTGCCGAAGACGCTTGTGCCACGAGAGATCTGGCGTACAAGGGGAAGACCATAAAGGCGGCAGATGTTCATGCCTCCTTCATGGCCGCTTTGTCGGTCCCTTACGCCAAGGTGATGCCAACGAAGAGCATAATCAACAGGTGATGATTGCCAGAGCTCAAGGTCGTTCCTGATTCGTGGCAGCTCCAACCGGGCCTGTCAAGGTGGGCCTATTCTGCGTTTTACCGATCATTCCCCGTGTGACGTTGCCGCATCTCGCACCGATGCCGACTCCCTTGCTGACCACATTTCCGCAACCGTTGCCGCGCCTTAGTAAAGGGACCAGACATCCCTTGATTTGAAGGAGTGTCCTCGCGGCACCGGATGCCCCGTCAAAAAGATACTTAGCCAACTCTCGAATTGACTTTCGCAGAGGCGTTAGGGCACTATGGGCGCTTGAGATCCCTCGCCGCGCCGTTCGGGGAAGAGGCTTGGAGTAACATGCTCGGCAGACGTCAATTTCTGAAAATTTCCGTAGTGAGCGTGGCCGGTGTGGCCGCCGTCCAGTCCCGGCACTATTTCGCCGATTCCCCGGCGCCAAAGGTGCGCAGCCCGGGTATTAACGAAAAGCACTTTTTGCCTCCCGACCGTCAGGGCGACACCGCTCCCAGCCTGACACGCCGCTATCCGTGGCTTAGGTATGGAGAAAAATCCTCCCTAAACCTGGTTCAGATCGCCAACAGCTGCGCTTTTCCCAGCGGGACGCTGGAGGGTGTCTCCTCGGGTAACCTCGGAGAACGCGTGGTCGAATTCGAGGGGGGCGGCCGATGCCTCCCCTGGACCCCTATGTTTCCCAGGGCGACCCCGGTATACCAGGCGGATCCCGCCCTGAAAGCGCTCGCCAAGGTGGGCCGGCTCTACGTGAAGGACGAAGGGAGCGAGGTTGCTCCGCTTTATGGAAACAAGGTGAGAAAGTACGAGTTTCTGCTTCCCAACCTCGCTTTTTCGGGGGTGAAGAAGGTCTACACCCACGGAGCCTTCGGCAGCAACCACTGCGCCTACCTCGCGCTGGCAGCCCGCTACGGAGCCTACCAGCCGGGCGGGGGCGCGCTGCCGCTGGATCTGGAGATCTCGCTCTACCCGCAGAAAATCACGGAAAACGTGATCACCAAGCTGAGGCTGCTCGTTGCCAGCGGCGCCAGCCTGCGCTTTCTGAATGGCGACCTCGCGGTTGGACTTTCCCTATTCAAGGCGCAGGTTATGACCCGAACCGGCGCCGACTCCGGCGCGGCGTATTTTCCGCCGGGCGGCTCCACGCCGCTCACCGTGCTGGGGCACGTGGAGGCGGTGATGGAACTGGCCGAGCAGATCGAAAGCGGCTGCTGCCCGATGTCGGCTCCGCCCGATTTCATCTTCGTCCCGCTGGGAAGCGGCGCCACCGCCATGGGGCTGGTGCTCGGCTGCCACCTTTTGGGGTGGCGCAGCAAGGTGGTCGGGACCTGTTCCCAGGACAAGAACGCTCTGGCGAGGCTCGCGGCGAACGGTGACCCGGACACCCCCTTTCTGGTGGCAAATGCCGCGGCACTCCTGGAAAAGGCGCTGGGCTGGCTGGACCGGATGGGACTTCCCTCAGGAAAGCGGCACTCCCTTTCCGGCAAGGACGTGCTGCGCCAGGGCTTTGCCTACGATAACGTGTCCTGGCATCCCGGGTACGGGGTCGTGACGCCGCAGATCCAGGGTGAGGTGGCTGAGGCCGCCCGGGCCGGACTGGTGCTCGACACTACCTTCACCGCCAAGTCGTTTCACACCATGAAAGAGTATGCCGATGGCGGCCTGCTGAAAGACAGGAGCGTCCTTTTCTGGAACACCTATCAACGGTTTCCCTTGGATAAGCTCATACCCGAAGATCCCAACTGGACCAGGTCACTGCCGGAGCCGATCCAGGCGCGGGTGCACGCCTACCAGAAGTCACCGTCGGCATGAGGGCGCCATGAAGAGCAGAGAGGAAACTCAAAACGCGGCCTTAAAAGGGGTGGCAGTCTTGCCGGCTGCCGGCTTCCCCGGCTTGGGGCTTTGGCGCAAGGCACTGATCTTTTTCCCGCGCCTGGCGCTGCTCTGGCCGGCGCCGTGCGGTGCGGCGCCCCTGCCGGCACCCGTGCGCGCAGCCGCAGGCCGCTCGGGGGGCTTGACGGAGAACTCGCGCAAATATTTGCTCTGGAGCTACCTGGCACTGGCGCTCCTTGGCATAGCGGTTTTCCGCTACTTCGGCCAGCAGCTTCTGGGGCTGCTCCCCTCGGCCGTTACCCGCGATCACCCCTTCTCATTGGGCACAGCCCTGATTATGGCCGGGTTCGTGGTGCTCCTGGCGGGCGGAGTGCTGTTCTCGGCCCCGACCAACCCTCTTTTTTATCTCGCCGCGGGATACTTCTTCGGCCCGGTGAACGGGACCGTACTGGCCCTGCTGGCTACCCTGCTCGGTTCGGGGTGTGCCTTTCGTTTTTTCGGCAAAACCATCACCCTTCCAGCTGCGGCGAGCCGGCTTGAAGTAAAGCGGGTATTCTTCGTGCTCGCCTTGTTACGCTGTTCCCCCTGGGTGCCGAGCTCGCTCATCAACCTGTTCTGCGGGGTCACGCGGGTTCCCTGGACGGTATTTCTCTCCAGCACCCTGCTCGGCACGGCCCCCCTGATCCTGGTCTATACCCTGACGGCCAGCCGCTTTAAGGGTCCCCTGGCCATGTCAATGTTGTATTCACCCGAAATCATAGCCGCCGTGAGCCTGCTCGGGCTCCTCTCGCTGCTCGGTTTTCTGCAGCCGCTGCGCGCCGTCATGGGCTATTTGCGGGGTCTGGCTTTTCCGTAACCCGGTTCCTGAACCGGGCGGCTCGCGGGGAGGTTGCTCGAGATGTTTGAACTGCAATACGACGAAGAGATGAGCGCCGAGATCCGGCGCCTGGAGGGAAAGGCGCGTGCCGCAGCAGCAGGGCATCCGGAGTGGAGCAACGCCTGCCCCGGCTGCGGCTGCGAGCTTCAGGTCGAGGCAGATACCTGCGCGTCCTGCCGCGCCAAAGGAAGGCCAGTCTTTTGAGGGAAGAGAAACAGCGTATGCGACAGTTGCCATATCTGGCGGGCTATTCCGAAAGTGTGACGGCGCAGGTGGGACAACTGATAGCCGAAAACAGACTGGCAGAGGTCCTGTTGAAGAAGTATCCCGCGGCGCATGACAAGAGGACCGACCGGGCGCTCTATGATTTCACCATCGGGATCAAGAACGAGTTCCTGCGCAACTCACAACCGCTTAATAAGGTAAGCTATGACGGTAAAATCAGCATGATCCACCATGCCTTGGGTCTGCACAGCTTTGTTTCAAGGGTGCAGGGGGCGAAGCTAAAAGCCAAAAACGAGATCAGGGTTGCATCGGTTTTCAAGCTGGCCCCGCTGGAATTTTTAAGGATGATCGTGGTTCACGAGTTGGCCCATCTGAAGGAGCGCGAGCACGGCAAGGCCTTTTATCAGCTCTGCGAACATATGGAGCCGGCCTACCATCAGCTGGAATTTGACATGAGACTGTATCTGACCCAACTGGAACTGGGCGGGGCGCTCTACCGGGAATCCGCCTGCTGAAGGCGCCGGACCGGTATTATCCTGTCACCTTCCGTTTCTCCAACGGGCGCATGGTATAATTTACCTGCATGAGGCCCGGATCGCCCGGCATGCCCGCCTCGGTGCGCCGGTAGTGCCGCGAGGGATGCCGCTTACGAGGTGTCCCGCTTTTTGGCAGGGATGCTCGTCGGGTAACCCACCGGGCCGGGAGGGGCGGGATGGCCATCGCGGCGGTAATTCTTGGTACGGCTTTGATCCTGGTGGTGCTCTGGGAGGGGTTCGAGAGCGTAGTTCTGCCGCGCCGGGTGACCCGCCGGTTTCGTCTTACCCGCTTGTACTACCGGCGCAGCTGGTTTTCCTGGTCCGCGGTGGTACGCGCCCTGGTGCCCGCAAGGCACCGTGAAACCTGTCTGAGCTATTTCGGACCGCTGTCGCTTCTGCTTCTTTTCTGCATCTGGGCCAACCTGCTGATCATCGGATTTGCCCTGCTGCACTGGTCCAACGGCTCGGACCTGCAGGCCCAGACCGGCTCCTCGGGGTTGGTTACCGATCTCTATCTGAGTGGCACCACCTTTTTCACCCTGGGGATTGGCGACGTGATCCCGCGTAACGGTGCGTCGCGTTTTTTGGTCGTGGTGGAATCGGGGATGGGGTTCGGCTTTCTGGCGCTGTTGATCGGGTACCTGCCGGGATTGAACCAGTCCTTTGGCCGGCGCGAGGTCAGCATCTCCCTGCTGGATGCCCGCGCCGGCTCTCCGCCGTCCGCTTCGGAGATCTTGCACCGGCACGGCTATGAGAACGGAATGGAGGCGCTGCGGCAGTTGTTCAAGGATTGGGAGCTTTGGTCGGCCGAGTTTCTCGAGGCTCATCTTTCCTACCCGGTCCTTGCCTATTTCCGCTCCCAGCACGACAACCAGTCCTGGCTTTCGGCTCTCACCTCCATCCTGGACACCAGCGCCCTCGTCATGGTCGGAGTCGAGGGGGCCTGTGAACGCCAGGCGGAACTCACCTTTGCCATGGCCCGGCATGCCGTGGTCGACCTTTCGCTGGTCTTCAAAAGCCGGCATCATGACCTTGGCAAGGACCGCCTGCCCCCCGAGCAGCTGGCGGCCCTGCGCGACAGGCTTGCCGTGAGCGGGGTGAAGCTGCGCGGGGGCGAGGCGAGTGACGAGAAGCTGGCGCAGCTGCGCTGGCTCTATGAACCGTATGTCCATTCCTTGGCCAAGTATTTCCATCTCGAGGTGCCGAGCTTCATGGCCGCGGCAAACCGGACCGATAACTGGCAGTCCGGCATCTGGGAGCGGCGCAAGTGGCTGAGGAAACCGTCCGGAACCGCGCCGCAGAAAACCGGCGAGCACTTTTAGAACCCCTGGCGTATCGATTCAGGGGGGTCGCGGAAGCTACTTCACTTTGACTTTCAGGAGGAAACGATGGACAAAACGGTTGTCATAACGGGGGCCTCCTCCGGCTTTGGTGCGGCCTGCGCCCACGCCTTTGCCAGGCTTGGCTGGAGGCTGGTGCTTGCCGCGCGCCGCAGCGAGGTGCTAAACCGGCTGCAGCAGGAACTCGCGTCGCTTGCCGCCGTGCACGTCATGTCCCTGGATGTGCGGGACCGCGAGGCGGTCTCCTCGGCCTTTGCTTCCCTGCCGCCGGACTTTGCCGAAGTTGACCTGCTGGTGAACAACGCCGGGCTCGCCCTCGGGCTGGAGCCCGCGCACAAGGCGTCTCTCGACGACTGGGACACCATGGTGGACACCAACATCAAGGGTGTCATGTACTGCACCCGGGCGCTGCTCCCCGGGATGGTGGCGCGCAACCGCGGGCAGGTGGTCAATATCGGCTCGGTGGCCGGGAGCTGGCCCTATCCCGGCGGCAACGTGTACGGAGCGAGCAAGGCGTTCGTGCAGCAGTTTTCCCGTAACCTGCGCGCCGACCTGCTGGGTACCGCGGTACGGGTCACCAATATCGCCCCCGGGATGGCCGAGACCGAGTTCTCCAAGGTCCGCTTCAAGGGGGACGACGAGCAGGTCCAGCGCATCTACGCGGGTACCGAGCCCCTGCTTGCGGAGGACATCGCCGACATCGTGGTCTGGGTTGCGACGGTCCCTGCGCGCGTCAACATTAACAGCGTCGAGGTGATGTCGGTCTCCCAGTCCTGGGGGCCGCTCGCCGTGCACCGCGGCTAGGGAGCCAGGTTCCCCCCTCTTTCTTCCCTTCCCCTTTACCCGATCATCCCGGCCCTTCCCTAAAGGGGAGGGCGTTTTTTTCCAAATCCCAGAGTACGATGCGCGCTCCCTCCGGGTAATTTTACGCCCCGCTGGCCATAAAGTAGTGGCATTGGCAGGTTTAAATGAAAAAATGCATATGGTTCGTTGCCGAGCAACAACAATAAGGTAAAGTTATCATGGGCAAGTTGCCCGGACGCAACCGGATCGCCTGTCCGACCGGTATCGATTGGGAAAGAAAGCAAAAGGAGCTACCTCATGCGCAAGATCTCTTACAGCTGCGAGGTCCATGCCGCTCTGGATACGGTCTGGAATCTTCTGATCGAGAAGGTCGAACAGCCGCAAAGCTATGTACCTGGGATCGTGCAGTCGCGCATACTTCAGCACTACGGTAACGGAGTGCTACGTGAGATCAAATGCAACGGGATGCAGATCAAGGAAAAGGTGGTGATAGACAAGGTGCACGGGGAAATCCACTATTTCCTGCTTGAGCATCCTCTCTTCACTGGCAGGGTTGTGAACCGCGTTGTTCCTTCTGCGGTGCAGAGCCCGGTCGCCCCGCAAGTTCTGACGATCGAGGTTGATTGGACCCCCAAGGACGAAGAGGCGGAGCGGCTCATGCAGTCCGGGATCCCCGACCAGATACAGAGCGAGGTCCTTTCCTTGAAGCAGCGGGCGGAGGCCCTGGAAAAAGAGGAGTCCCTGCCGATCACCACCCCTTACGCTTTCGGCATCACGCTGGCCTTCCCCTTTGGCGATGCCGTGAGAATGGTGCAGGAGGAGCTTTTGAAGGAGGGGTTCGGGATCATGTCGCAGATGGACATCAAACAGAAGTTCCGGGAGAGACTGCACAAGGATTTTCGCAATTATCTGATACTCGGGGTCTGCAACCCCGGGCTCGCCTACCAGGCGTTCGGAGTTGAGATCAACATCGGTACCCTGCTCCCCTGCAACGTGTCGATCTATTCGGTATCCGAGACGCGCACCGTGGTGATGGTCATGGACCCGGTCGCCGTGCTCTCCTTGGTGGGGAACGCCCAACTGAACGATCTCGCGGAAAACGTCAAGCAGTTGTTGAAAAGGGTGCTGGTGTCGCTGTAGCCCGCGCGCGCGACACGACCAGGCCGGACGCGCCCGAGCCCGACTCCGGGACGGGGGGCCGCCTGAGGTAGGTGCCGAACTCAAAGCCACTTGCCCTTTTATGGCAGCAGCCTCCATGTCACACAAAAAGGTGGCGGACATGAACGTACTTGATTTTGCGCTGCAGTGGAAGCTGACGGAAGGACGTACTATGAAAAACTGGCGGCGGGGAGCGATTCCAAGGAGCTGAGACATCTCTTTACCCTGCTCGCCGAGGCCGAGCAGGCGCATTATGACGCGCTGCTGGCGCGGAAAAGCGAGAGATCCAGTGCCCTGGTTGAGAGTTCCATCCTCGACCAGGCCAAGAATATCTTCCAGCGCTTGATGGAGATGAAGGAGAGCCGCGGACCCGGCTCGCTCAAGGTGGACACCGACGGCTACCGGCACGCCATCAGGGCCGAGGAGCAGAGCATCGAATTCTACCAGAAGGCCGCCGAAAAGGAGAAGTCTCTCGAGGTGCGGCAGCTGCTCCTGGCGCTCGCAACCGAGGAGAAGCTCCACCTCAACATCATCGAGAATATCTACGAATTCGTGGAATCTCCCAAGTATTTTCTCGAGTGGCAGGAGTTCAGCAACCTAAAACCTTTGTGACGGTCATGGTCAAAATTAAAAGGATCTACGACACACCCGATCCGGCCGACGGCCCGCGCATCCTAGTAGACCGGCTCTGGCCGCGCGGCATCTCCAAGGAGCGGGCGCAGGTGGACTGGTGGCTCAAAGAGATTGCGCCCAGTGACGAGCTGCGCCGCTGGTTCGGACATGATCCCTCGCGCTGGCAGGAGTTCCAGACCCGCTATCGACGCGAACTGGAAGTGCAGCTCCCGCTGCTATCCGAGCTGCGCGGTCTCGCCGCCGGTGCATCCATCACCCTTCTGTACGCCGCCCGGGACCAGGAGCACAACAATGCGGTGCTGTTGAGAGATCTGCTGGCGCTCTGAAAGCCGCTTTCGCTACACCTCGAACCTGCCGGTCATTAGGTATCGCCTCTTTTTGGCTCATCATCCCGCCTCCATGAATATGAATATGGTCAGTATTGCCAGGCAAAAATGGTACTATATTAGTAATGAGTCTGGCCTTTTCAGACTGTGACAGTGGTCTGAAGCCAAATACAAACCCCGCGCTGTTTAATTGGAGGCAGTATGGGAAAAAACCTGGCAACAAAGATACTCGCAAGCCACCTGGTCGACGGGACGCTGATTCCGGGCCAGGAAATAGGGCTTAGAATAGACCAAACTCTGCTGCAGGACGCCACCGGAACCATGGCGATGCTCGAATTCATCGCGACCGGCGTCAGCTGCGCCAAGGTGCAGTTGGCGGCACAGTACATCGATCACAACCTGCTGCAGACCGACAATAAGAACGCCGATGACCATGCCTTTCTCGCCAGCTGCGCCCAAAAATACGGCATCCACCTCTCCAAGCCCGGTAACGGCGTCTCGCACCAGGTCCACCTGGAGCGCTTCGGCGTGCCGGGAACCACCCTTTTGGGAGCCGACTCGCACACCCCGACGGCCGCCGGTCTCGGCATGCTCGCCATCGGTGCGGGGGGGATGGACGTGGCGCTTGCCATGGCGGGTCACCCGTTCCACCTCACCTGCCCGCGCATCTGGGGGGTGAAGCTGACCGGAGCTCTGCAGCCCTGGGTCTCGGGAAAGGACCTGATCCTGGAGCTGCTGCGGCGCCACACCGTGAAGGGTGGGGTGGGGAAGATCATCGAATATTACGGGCCGGGGGTAACCACCCTGTCGGCCACCGACCGCGCCACCATCGGCAACATGGGGGCGGAGCTGGGCGCCACCTCCAGCATCTTCCCGAGCGATGAGCGGGTGCTGCAGTTCCTGAAGGCGCAGGGGCGCGGCGAGGTCTGGCGGGAGCTGGCCGCCGATCCGGACGCGGGGTACGACGAGTACGAGGAGATCGACCTCGCCAGCATCGAGCCGATGATCGCCTGTCCCTCCTCGCCGGACAACGTGGTACGGGTCGCCGACACCCAAGGGGTGAAGGTGGACCAGGTCATCGTCGGCAGCTCGGTCAACTCCTCGTTTCGCGACCTGATGACGGTCTGCCGGATTCTGGACGGCCGGAGGATCGCGCCAAAGCTCTCCTTTCACATCAATCCCGGCAGCCGGCAGGTGCTGGAGAACGTGGTGGCGCAGGGGGGCTTCATGAGCCTTCTCTTGGCGGGCGCCCAGATCCACCAACCCGGCTGTCTGGGGTGCATCGGCATGGGGCAGGCCCCCGGCACCAACCAGGTGTCGCTGCGCACCTTCCCGCGCAACTTCCCCGGCAGAAGCGGCACCCAGGAGGACCGGGTCTACCTCTGCTCCCCGGAGACCGCGGCCGCGGCAGGCGTTTTCGGCGTGATCACCGACCCGAGGAAGCTGTCCGAACTCCTCCCCTGGCCCGCCGTGGAGAACCCCGAGAACTACCTGGTGGACGACTCCAGCATCGTGTTACCACCGGCAGACGGTTCCAGCGTGGAGATCGTCACCGGCCCGAACATCGTCCCCTTTCCCGCCTTCGAGCCGCTCCCCGACCAGCTCGACCTCGAGGTGATTCTCAAGGTGGGGGACAACATCTCCACGGACAGCATCATGCCGGCTGGGAACGACGTGCTCCCCTTCAGGAGCAACATCCCGGCCATCAGCAGGTTCGTCTTCGAGCGGATCGACCCGGAATTCCCCTCCCGCGCCAAGGAAAAAGGGAACGGGGCGGTGCTGGGTGGCGAGAACTACGGGCAGGGCTCCTCGCGCGAGCACGCGGCGCTGGCGCCTCGTTACCTCGGCATCCGGGCGAAGATCGCCAAGAGTTTCGCAAGGATCCATCGCTCCAACCTGATCAACTTCGGTATCCTGCCGCTCACCTTCAAGGACCCCGCGGACTACGACCGACTCAAGCAGGGGGACCACCTGAGGCTATCGGGGCTGCGCGCCCTGGTACAGCGCGGGGCGAGCGAGATAGAGATCCAGCTTGAGGGGGGCCGGATGGTGACCCTGTTGGAGGCGACCGACCGCGAGCGCAGGGAACTTCTGGCCGGAGGCGTTTTGAATTACGTGCGGGAGGAGGGGAGCCATGGACGAAAGCCAAAAGCTTAAGGGGCAACTCCCCGACGCGGAATTCCTGAGGCTCTACGAGCAGATGGTGCTCTGCCGCGAGTTCGAGGAGAGCTGCGCCGAGCAGTACGCCAAGGGGGAGATCACCGGTTTTTTGCACCTTTATTCCGGCCAGGAGGCGGTTGCCGTCGGCTGCACCGCTGGCTTGAACGAGAGCGACTATATCCTCTCCGCCTATCGCGACCACGCCCAGGCGATCGTGCGCGGCGCCGATCCCAAGCGCGTCATGGCCGAGCTGTTCGGCAGGGCGACCGGCATCTGCAAGGGGAAGGGGGGATCCATGCACCTCTTCGCGCCCGAACTGAACTTCATGGGTGGCTACGCCATCGTCGGCGGACAGTTCCCAATCGCTGTGGGGCTTGCCTACGCCTCCAGCCAGCGTGGGCAGGATCGCGTCACCGCCTGTTTCTTCGGCGACGGGGCGATGAACCAGGGAACCTTTCACGAGTCGCTTAACTGGGCGCGCCTTTGGGACCTGCCGGTGCTCTTCATCTGCGAGAACAACTTCTACGGCATAGGGACCGAGGTGCACCGCGCCTCCGCCGAGGCTATCCTGCATCGGCGCACCTGCGGCTACGACATACCAAGCGAGAAGGTGGACGGCATGGACCTGATTGCCATGTACCTGGCGACCAAGCGCGCCGCTGCCTGGGTGAGAGAGCGGCAGCGTCCCTACTTCATCGAGGCGGTCACCTACCGTTTCCGCGGCCACTCCATGGCCGACCCGGCCAAGTACCGAAGCTCAGCCGAGCACGAGGTCTGGAAGAGCCGCGACCCGATCCCGAACCTGGCGCGCAGGCTCGTAGGGGAGGGGATAACCGACGAGTCGCAGCTCGAGGACATCCTGAAACGCTGCCAGGTCCAGGTCGGGGAGGCGGTACGTTTTGCCGCGGAGTCGCCCTGGCCCGCCGACGAGGAGATCTGGGAGGACATCTATGTCTGAAATGACCTACCGTGACGCCATCAACCTGGCGCTGAAGGAGGAGATGCGGCGCGACCAGTCGGTCGTGGTGTTCGGCGAGGACGTGGCGCTCTACGAGGGTGCCTTCAAGGTGACCCGGGGACTGCTGTCGGAGTTCGGCGAGCAGCGGGTGCGTGACTGCCCGATTTCCGAGAACACCATTGTGGGCGTGGCGGTCGGCGCTGCCATGGGGGGCTTGAGGCCGGTGGCCGAACTGATGACGGTGAACTTCGCGCTGCTGGCCATGGACCAGATCGTGAACCACATGGCGAAGGTGCGCTACATGTTCGGCGGTCAGACCATGGTTCCCATGGTGCTCAGAATGCCCGGCGGGGGGGGGAGCCAGCTTGGCGCACAGCACTCCCAGAGCCTGGAGAGCTACTTCATGCACTGCCCAGGCATGCGCATCGCCTACCCGGCTACCCCTGCCGACGCCAAGGGACTCCTGAAGAGCGCCATCCGCGACGACAACCCGGTGGTCTTCCTGGAACACGAACTGCTCTACAACAGCCGCGGAGAAGTCCCGGAGGACCCCGAATTCCTGGTCCCGTTTGGGCTGGCCACAGTGCTCAAGGAGGGGGAGGTCGTCACCCTGGTGGGCTACGGTCGGATGTCCATCCTCTGCCTGCAGGCGGCCCAACTGCTGGAAAAGGAAGGGATCTCCTGCGAGGTGATCGACCTGCGCACCCTGAACCCGCTCGACACGGAGAGTTTTGTCGGCTCGGTACAAAAGACGGGAAGGGCGGTGGTGGTGGAGGAGTGCTGGCAAAGCGCGGGGCTTGGGGGGGATATTGCGGCCCGCATCTACGAGCACTGCTTCGACAGGCTCCTGGCGCCGGTGCGGCGCATCTCGGGGCTCGACGTGCCGATGCCCTATTCGCGCAAGATCGAAAAACTATGCATCCCGCAGACCGAGGGGATCGTGCAGGGGGTTCGCGACCTGCTAACCGCGTCGTACTAGGAGCTGCCATGAACGATATTGTCATGCCGAAACTCTCCGACACCATGACCGAAGGGAGGCTGGTCTCCTGGAAGAAGCAGGTGGGGGAGGCGGTCCAGCGCGGAGATATCCTCGCCGAGGTGGAGACCGACAAGGCGAACATGGAACTTGAGGCATTCACTTCCGGGGTGATCCTGGAGATCCGGGTCCAGGCCGGAGAGACGGCCCAGGTCGGCAGCGTGATCGCCGTGATAGGCACCGCTGAGGAGAAGGGTGCTCCATCCGCGAAGCCCGAAGCGGCACCCCAAACGCCACCTCCGGCCGCCTCGGCGCAGCCCGGGCCGCCTGCTGGCGCTGTCAAGTCCCAGCTGGCCGCCGCCAAGGCGAAGCCTGCTGAAGTCGCTCCCGGTGAACAGCCTGCTGCAGCCCCGTCGGATTCAGGCGAGATGCGGCAGGTTCCACCCGGCGAGACGGCAGAGCAAGGTTCCGGCGCCGGCGCGCAAACGGCCAGCGAAGCGGCTGCGGCCGAGAACCAGGCGCCGGCCGAGGCCGATATGCCGACTGCGTCCCAGGCTGTGGCCCCCACCGGCACACCCGCTCCGGCCGGCGCACCACCCGTCTCGGCGCCCCAGAGAGCAGCATCCGCGTCGGTTGGCGCCCAGGCCCTGGGCGCCGGGGCTGCACCGGTTGCCGGTTCCGGTGCTCACGTCGAGCGGGCGGCGCCCGTAGTGCGGCGCCGAGCGCGCGAACTCGGTATCGACCTGGGACAGGTCAAGGGGAGCGGGCCGGAAGGTCGCATCCTGCTGCAGGACCTGGAGCGCAGGTCTGCGCCGCAGACGGCGCAGGGTGCGCCCGGAGGGGAGAGGCCTGCCACCGAGACAGCACTCCCCCTGTCGAGGCTGCGCAGCGCCATCGCCAGGACGGTAGCCGAGGCATGGCGGACCATCCCGCACTTCAGCGTCACCGTTGAGGTCGTCATGGATGAGGCCGAAGCGGTGCGACGCCAACTTAAGGGGTGCGGCGTTGAGGTCACCGTGAACGATATGATCGTCAAGGGGGCCTCCCTTGCACTACGGAAGTTTCCGCTGCTGAACGCCTCTTTTGCCGACGGGTCTCTGACCCTCCACGACCGGGTGAACATCGGTGTCGCAGTCGGTGTCCCGGACGGCGTACTGGTGCCGGTGATCACGGACTGCCAGCGGCTTACCCTGCAGGAGATCGCCTCCGGCTGCCGCAAGATGGTAGGCCGGGCCCGCAGCGGCGGGTCGAGCGAGCAGGAGATGAGCGGCGGCACCTTTTCCGTCTCCAACCTCGGGATGTACGGCGTGCAGCAGTTCAACGCCATCATTTACCCCTCCCAGGCCGCGGTCCTTGCGGTCGGAGCAGTGAGCGACGCGGTTTTGCCCCGTGGTGGCGTTCCGGTGTGCGTCCGGCTCATGAAGCTTACCCTGTCCGCCGACCATCGTGTCGTTGACGGCGCCTACGCCGCGCAGTTCCTGGCCGAACTTAAGGAGATGCTCGAAAACCCGGTCCGGCTCCTGCTTTAGCCAGAAAGGCCGGCCGAGAACCTGGTCGGCAGGAGGGCTCTTCTTTCGGTAAGGCAATTATTCTGCGAGGAGAACCTTCTGTTGCTCTGTCACAAGGCCCGGGCCAGCTAGCGCGCCGTCCCCAGCAACTGGCACCCGTCCCTCAGGTATCGCCCAAACTTCCCAAGCAGTCCACCTTTTGATTTACCTGAATGGTGCCGATTCTTACCGCTAAATTGGCGCTTTTTCTCCCGCAAGGGGAATTCTGGCATGCGCGCCTAGGGCGCCTCGGCCCGCAGGCACCAGGGGGAGCTGGGAGGGTGAGATGACGGGCGTCAATCCGATCGATCCTTCCCGATCTGCTCGGCCTGGAAATTTAATAAAGGGGCTAAAGAACCAACCTAATTAGCCGATACGTGAAAGACCATCGGGAAATAAGATTGAGGCTTGCGCATTCAGCCGCCCAGTCACGCCCCTTAAGGAGGAAGTTCGTGGCAGTGGTCCAGATCGACAACCTTGTCCCAGGCATGACGCTCAAGCGTAACGTGACCGACCGCAGCGGTCGGATGCTCCTCCCTGAGGGGGCCACGCTCGATACCAAGCATTTCGCCATCTTCCGGATGTGGGGGGTGCTTGAAGTGGAGGTTGCCGGCGAGAGCGAACCCGAGCCGGACGAGCCGCAACAGGGGGGGGAGGTCGATCCAGAGCTGCTCGCCAAGGCCTCGGTCGAGGTGCGCCGGATCTTTGCCTACAACGATCCGGAGCACCCTGCCATCCGTGAGCTGACCCGCATCTGCATAAAAAGGAAGGCCGCACATGAAGCATAGCCGCCACATCAGTGTGGAGCAGATGGTTCAAGACGTCTCGACCATCCATTCCCTGCCGATGTTCTATTCCCAGCTCTCCGAGGCGATCGATCATCCGCGCAGCTCCATCGCGGATATTGCGAAAATCATCTCCGAGGACCTGGGCCTTACCGCCCGGATCCTGAAACTCGCCAACAGCCCGCTTTTTGGCTACTTTTCCAAGATCGAGACCATCACCCAGGCGGTGACTATCATAGGCGTGCTGCAGGTGCGTGACCTCGCTCTCGCCCTCTCGGTCATGGATGTCTTTTCCGGGATCCCGGAAAGCATGGTCAACATGGAGCAGTTCTGGCGCCACAGCCTGGCCACCGGACTTACTGCCCGGCTGGTGGCAACCAGCCAGCGCGAGGCGAGCCTGGAGCGTTTCTTCGTCGCCGGGATCCTGCACGATGTCGGGCGCCTGGTCATGTACATCAGGGTTCCCGAACTCGCCCTGGAGCTGCTGGAGCGCTGCCGGAGCACCGGGGAACTGCTGTACCGCGCCGAGCGGGACCTTTTCGGTTTCGACCATGCCGACGTGGGAGGGGCGCTTTTGCGACGCTGGAAGATTCCGGCGCGTGTCGCCCAGCCGGTGGAAAGACATCACCTAAGCCAGATGGCCGAGCAGTACCCGCGCGAGGCCTCGATCCTGCACTTCGCGGACATCGTTGCCCATGCCCTGCAAATCGGCAACTCGGGTGAACAGCTGGTTCCCGAACTGGATAGCGCCGTCTGGGAGCGCCTGAGCGTCTCCTGCCATTATCTGCCGACCCTGGTGCAGCAGGTGGACTCGACCTTCAATGATACGGTCCAGGTTCTTTTCAGGAGTGACGCCAGTGCCTAGCCCCAACAACGCAGAAAGGCTCAGGCTGCTGCAGGAGAGGGTCAATTTCCTGGAGGAGACCAACCTCAACTACCTGCGCACCCTCGACGTCCTTTCGGCCTGCAGCACCTTTCAGTCCGACATTTACCGCCAGAAGGATCCCTCCTTCGTGGTCAGGGCGATGTTCGAGCAGATGAGAAGGCTGATCCCTTTCGCGACGCTCGCCCTATTCGGCATCGGCGAGGACGCCTCCTTCGAGCTCTCGGCCTGCGAGCCTGCGGACTTCAGGGAGCTGATCCAGGGCGAGTTCGAGGCAAAGGTGCTGGACGGCACCTTTGCCTGGGCGCTCAATCAGAACCACCCGGTCATCGTCCCGACAGTCTCCGGCACAAGTACCCTGGTGCTGCATGTGCTGGCGACCAATTCCCGCATCCGCGGCATGTTCGCCGGCATCCTCCCCAGCAGCCAGAGCTGCGCCGAGGTGTCGACGCTGAACGCGCTCAGCACCATCCTGATCAACACCGCCTATGCCATCGAGAACTCCGAGCTCTACGAGATGCTCCATGAAAACATGCAGACCCTCGAAGAGAAAGTGCTGCTGCGCACCGGCGAACTGGAGGCGGCCCGGGTCCTGGCTGAGGCGGCGACCGCGGCAAAGAGCGAGTTCCTGGCCAACATGAGCCATGAAATCCGCACCCCGATGAACGGCATAATCGGACTCACCCGGCTGATGCTGGACACCGATCTCACTGCCGAGCAGACGCAGTACATGGAATCTCTCGGCGCCTCTGCGGAAAACCTTTTGACCATCATCAACGAGATCCTGGACATCTCCAAGATCGAGGCGGGAAAGATCGTCCTTGAGTCGGTCCTCTTCGAGCTGCGTCCCTTCCTGGAAAGGGTGCTGCACCCCTTCCTGCTGCAGGGGAGCGAAAAGGGGGTCGCCCTGGAATTGCTTTTTGAGGACCAGCTCCCCGGGCTGCTGGTTGGCGACCCGGTCCGCCTCGGGCAGGTGCTTGCCAACCTGGTCGGCAACGCCTTGAAGTTCACCCAGAAGGGGCGCGTGACGGTGGAGTGCCGCCTGGCTGAGCTTGGTGAGGGGCGCGCACGGCTCGGGTTCAGCGTGGCCGATACCGGGGTTGGCATCCCGGGCCACGCCCTTGCCACCGTATTCGAGAAGTTCTCCCAGGCGGACAGTTCCACTACCCGTATGTACGGAGGCACCGGTTTGGGGCTTCCCATCAGTCGCAGCCTGGTGCAGCTGATGGGGGGGGAGCTCAGCGCGCAGAGCCGCGTGGGGGAGGGGAGCGTCTTTCGTTTCAGTGCGCTCCTTGAGCTTCCCAAGCCGGGCCAAAACCTGCCGGGAGCCCCCTTGGGGGCGGGAGTTCTGAAGACCGACCAGCGCCTGCGCATCCTGATCGTCGACGACGTTTCCATAAACCAGCTGATATCCCACAAGTTGATAGCCAAAACCGGGGAGCATTTTATCGACTGTGCCGGAAACGGGTGTGAGGCTGTGGAAAAATGGCAGCAGGGCGAATTCGACCTTATCTTCATGGACGTGCAGATGCCGGTTATGGACGGCCTGGAAGCGACCCGCCAGATCCGCGATTTGGAGCAGGTTCAGGGGAAAACGGTCCATATCTGCGCCATGACCGCCAATGCCATGAAGGAGGACGGCCCGATCTGCCGGAAAGCGGGGATGGACAGCTACGTGTCGAAACCGGTCAGGGAACGGGACCTCTTCAGCGTGATCGCGCAGGTCGCCGCCGAGAAGGTTGCGCGCTCAAGCGCCGCGTTATCCACGCCGGGCGCTGCGTCAGGAGCGGATACCCGTGACATTTTCGACCGGCAGGAGTTGACTGACCGGCTGGACGGGATGGAGGAGCTGGTGGAAAGGTTCCTCTCCCTGTTCCTGGACTCGGTCGCCGGCCATCTCGCAGAACTGGGGCAGGCGATTGGCCGGGACGATATCGGCGAGGTTTTTTTTCGCAGCCACACCATCGGTGGAACCGCGGCCAACATCGCCGCCGGTCAGATCCACTCCATCGCCGCACGGATGGAGGCACAGGCTAAAAACGGCTCTTTGGCAGGGGTGCCAGCTCTCTTTGGCGACCTGCAGGAGGCTTTCAGCCTTTTCCAAGCGATCGTCGGGATGCCGGCAAAGGATAGGACGACATGAACAACGGGCAGGACATGACTGATTCGGTAAAAATACTTGCCGTCGACGACGTGCAGATGAACCTCGACATGCTGGAACTCATGCTTACCGGGGTGGGCGGCGTATTCCTGAAGGCCATGAACGGCGCGGAGGCGTTGGAGATACTGAGCGGCAATGTCGACACTGACACCATCCTGCTGGACTTGGAGATGCCGGTCATGAACGGCTTCGAGCTCCTTGCCGCGCTGAAGATCGACGACCGCTACCGGGACATACCCGTCATCGTGGTGACCTCCGACAAGCACGAGGTACTGCGCTCGCTTGCCCTGGGAGCCAACGATTTCCTCACCAAACCCTACGACCCGGAGGAGCTGAAACTGAGGGTCAGGAACCATTTGCACAGCAAGAAACTGCTCGACCTCTCCAACAACATGAGCCAGGTTCTAGAGCGGGAGGTGATAAAGAAGACTGCCGACCTGCGCCGCGCTCTGGACTTCTCGTGCAAAACCGAATACGAGATCTCGCTGCGCCTTGGCAAAGCTGCGGAGTTCAGGGATGTCGAGACCGGGATGCATATCAAAAGGATCTCGGAATTCTCCAAGATACTGGGGAGGCTCGCCGGACTGTCGGCCAAGGCATGCGAGGTGCTGCGCTATTCCTCCCCCCTGCACGACGTGGGGAAGATCGGTATTCCCGACCGCATTCTGCTCAAACCGGGGAAGCTCGACCCGGATGAGTTCCAGATCATGCAGCTGCACACGGTGATTGGCGGCACCATCCTTTCCGAGGCCAAGAGCTATCCGGTGATCGCCGCCGGGCAGGTTATAGCCCTGCAGCACCATGAAAAGTGGGACGGCACCGGCTACCCGAATGGTCTGGCCGGAAAGAGCATCCACCTCTTCGGCCGCATCGTCATGATCGTGGATGTCTTCGACGCCCTGCTGTCGGAGAGGCCCTACAAGAAGGCCTTCACCCTGGAGGAGACCATGCGCATCATGCATGAGGGTAACGGGGTCTTTTTCGACCCGGAACTGCTCGCCCTTTTTGTAGAGCATCTCCCGCAGTTCACCAGGGTGAGGGAGCAATTGCAGGACGGCGATTGCCACAACCCGTTGAAGCAGATGGTCCAGAATGCGTAGTCCCGATTAAATTACCAGGAAGAGCCCTTGCGCGGGGGGCGCCAACCGCGAGTTTAGGGGAGGAAAAGATGATAAAATGCCTGATTGTTGACGACGAGATGTTCTGCCGCGAGTTTGTGGCCGCGCTGCTTCGTTCAACGGCAGAGTGCCATCAAGCGAGCAGCGGGACGGAGGCATTGGAAAAATACAGCAGCGCGCTGGCCAGCAACGACCCCTTCGATCTGATCATACTGGACATCATGATGCCGGGGATGAACGGCCATGATGCGGCTAAAGCGATCAGAAACCTCGAGAAGGAGAAAATGCCCGATAAAAATGTGAGCATCATCATGCTGACTGCGCTTAATTCTGCCAACGACGCCATGGAGTCCTTCTGCCATGCCCAGTCCGCCGCCTACCTCGTGAAGCCCGTCTCAAAGGAGGGGCTCTTCAACGTGGTGGCCAAGCTCGGGCTGCTGAAGCGCTAGCCAGCGCGTGCCGCCTTGGCAAAGCGCCCGGGCGGATGTCCGTATACCCTAATTGAGGGGCGTTGCGTGCATGGCTCACTGAAGATTCCCCCGTTAAGGGGCTGGACTGCTTGCAAAGAAAGCTCCTTGTCTTATAATTTCCCCGCGGCAATGTATGTCATCGTGCCGCACTTTTTGTCCGGGCGAAAGCCCTGGCAACTGCTGAACGGGGTGCCAAAAGGAGGCAGGTCATGGCGTGGGAATACAGGATTGTCTACTTCAGTTCAGAACCGCTTAATGACGAAGCGGGGTACGAATCACGACTGCACGAAGGGGTGCGCGTACTTAATGACCTGGGGGAGCAAGGGTGGGAACTGATCCAGTTTCTCGGACACCCGTTGACTGAGAACATCTGGAAGCATCATGCGGTCTTTAAAAGACCCCGCACCGGCTGAGGGAAACCGGGTTCCCGTCTGGCCCGGGCGCCGAAGTCCCGCTTACAGTAAAGGCCCTAGGAGCGGCATGCCTGTCGCGAAATTCGGGTCTTGCAAGACGCTCCTGCGGTTTTTTCAGTATTGAGCCTAAAAGAGGGAACAACTCCAGTGGGAAGCATCGCGAGCGGTTCGTTTATTTATCGCCGGTAACCGCTGAATACGGCACACCCCGGTTTTGTGAAACTAATCCGCGCAGCTCAGTGCCGACCACCAGGCTAAGAGCAGAACCGAAGCGCTGCCTAGTGCCAGCAACGCGTTCAGTATGCGCCCAGGTCGCCCAAAATATCCCACCAGGCACTCGGTCAACAAACCTAGAAAAAACCCGAATACGAAGCCGAAAAGATGGGCGCCGAGATCGGTCTGTTTCCCCTCCGTCCCAAGCAGAGCCAGCAGGGAGAGTGCTGCGGCGACCGGGAGCGGCCAGCGCTTGCGCAGGTGGTGCCGGTAGCGCACCATGCTGATAGCGCCCAGTATGCCGACAGCCCCGAAGACGGCGGTTGAGGAACCGACCGAGCTGTGGCTCGGCAGCTGCACTTGCGCATTGGCCAGATTGCCGAGCATTCCGGAAGCAAGGAGCAGGCTCCAGGCGAGCCCCGAGCCTAAGTCCCTGCAGAGAAAGACGACGAAGAATCCCCCGATCGCCAGGTTGCTGAACAGGTGCAGCCAGTCGGCATGGAGGGTGAGCGCGGTGGCGAGCCGCCACCACTGGCCGCTCAGGATCTGGCTGGCGTGGGCGTTTCCTATCTCGACCCAGTCCACCGGATGCCGCCCCAGGACGGTGAGGTCCAGACTGGTCAGGTTATGGAAGGTGGCCAGCAGGATGAGGACTGAGAGGGTCGGCAGGGTATTCTCGATCATGGGACGGACCGGAGGGAGTAACGGGGGCCAGTTGCGGTTTTCCACGACGAAACGGTGCAGCTCCCCGCAGGCCGCGTCCAGGCTCGGACCGTGGACCAGCAGCTGCCATCCCGTCTCACCCCGCTCTACCCGGCTCTCGATGTAGCGGGATTCAAGCACCAGGGACCAAAGGTGCGCCCGGCGCTCCGACAGGAGTGCCGGGCCTCTGGGGTCCACCCGGTCGACGGGAACCGCGAGCCATTCCACCTCAGCCGCCAGGTTGTATTTCGGTTCAGGCTCCATGGCGCCCAGTATCGCAGAAAGTTCCTGCGGCGTCACCAAAGAATGTGCTGTGATCTTGGGCACTGAAATGGTTTTTCTGCCCCTTGACTATCACGGTTAAGGTGTTAAAAGACACTAAGGTTTGCCGTGTTCGGCTGACAAATTGCAAAGGGAGATTTCAGGGCGGGTGATGCTTCGGGTTCAGCCTGCCAAGGGGAGGGTGACATGCCGAAAAAACCGTATGTAGATCAGGCCACCTGTATCAGTTGCGAGATGTGCGTCAATATGGTGCCGGCCGTATTTCGCATCGGCGAGGAGGGGGTTGCGGAGGTGCATGATCCGACAGGCGCTTCAGAAAAGGAAATCCAGGATGCGATCGACAACTGTCCGGTTAACTGTATCCACTGGCAGTGACGCCTGCGGCCCGCTCGGTATGGGTGCAGCAGCGCTCTTGCCGAACTGTCGTTTCAGGCATCCTTCCCGCAGGTGGCCGATCCGGCTGCGCTGGCATCGTCGACTTTGCCATATCGGGAAAAGGAGATATGTTAACATGATCACCGAGGCGATAAAAACCTTTGCCGAAGGTGTCGGGCACGCCTATGTCGCTACCTCTGACCTGAACGGCAGCCCCCATCTGGCTGCCGGGGGGGGGGTGAGCGTTCAGGCGCCGAATCGGCTCGTTTTCGAGGCCTGGTTCTGTCAGACGACGCTAAAAAATTTGCAGCAAAATCCAAAGCTTGCTGTGGCCATTGCCGACCCGGCCACGGGAAAAGGCTTCCAGTTCCTGGGTCGCGTCGAAAGCAAGCAGGATACGGCGGTCCTCAACGGTTTTCTCCCCGATCTCGAGGCTTCGGGGCTGCCGCAGGTGCAGTGGAGGCTCGAGATACGGGTTGAAAGCGTGCTGGTGTTCACCACCGAGGCGCATTCGGACCGGCCCTTGGGGTAGGGCGGACGTGCTGGAAGCATTACCGCCTGGTGGCCTCCTTCAGAAGTTCCTCGGCCTTCAGGACATCCTCCTCGGCCACTTCTATCTCCACCGGGATCCCCGCCTGCGCAGGTGCCGCAGCTACGAAATACTCAATGCCACCCTTGTGCAGCACCGCTTCGACGCGTGCCCGGTCGGCCTCGTCTTTCGGATCGTAGAATCTCACCATGGTATCCTCCTTTTGCTTGAGTCTTGAACCATCCTGGATACAACGACTCCCTTCTTTTTATTTTATCAATCTGGCGTCGCGACTTCAATAAGGACCTCTTCTTGGGTTAAAGTAAACACCGGCTCTGCCGGTGTGACTATAAAAGGCTATGCGGTCCCTGCGTGATGCCTCTTAATGCCGGTCATAAATCCTGGCGTCGTATTTTTTTGGACGTTGCGACCCTGCTACAACAGGCGGTAGGTAGCGTCACCAGAATTTGGCATTGCTTTACAGCCCCTTTTAGGGACTTTCCTCAAGCCACCCGCTTTGCAGGTGGAGCGTGACTTAATTGCAATCGTGGTAAAAGCAAGGTGCGGATTGTCGGTACTCATGGGGAGGTCACCTCGAGTCGTCAGCCTTGTTCGCACCGAATTTTGGCTCTCTTGCGCCGGCTACGTGGGAGCGCCATGCTTGCCGTGAATCTGGCCATTTTCAGGAGCGGCGTGCGTATGTGTGGATTTCGCGTCCTGGAGGCCTGCGGCGGGTTCGTCGGGGATGGGCTTAAAGGATGAACGGTGGGAAGGGGTGGCGCGCGGACGGTATCTTATGGCAGGCCGGCTTTGGGTGGACCAAGCCGATGGCCACTGGAATTGGACGGGAGATCAATCATTTGGTCAAGAGGCTTCCTTGATCTCCCTGATGATTTCCACCTGACGCTGAAAGACGAAGCGCGAGATGACGGCTTCGCTTTGCGCGTCCGCCTGGAAAGAGTAACGGGAGAAATAGCTCGCCCCCTCTTTGATGGTCTCGAGGTGGCGCGCCTGGGTCTCGATACGGCTGATTGTTTTTTGGATCAGGTTGGGAACCTGGACGCTCAACCGTACCTCCACTCCCTTTTCGAGCGGGCAGCCCTGCTCGGTGCGAATGGAAAAGCCGCCCAAAGAGATGTCAAACAGCTTGCCGTGGAGTTTGCCCGCCTCGCAACCGATTTCGGTCTCGGTCGGCGGCTCCAGCTCGAGCCGCAGAGTGTCACGGCGCTCCGCCATGATCTCCACGAAGGTAAAGTTCCTCAGTGACGCCGTCATCCTGCGTACATTGGCGTTTTGGACCTCCGCCAGGATGGCGGAGTCGAAGTAGTCGCACTTGATGAAGACGCGCCGGGTCCGGTCGATGGCAACCGCCTGCTGCGGGTGCACGTCCAGCTCCAGGGTGCCGCGGTCCAGCTCCACGAGGGTTGCCGGGTAGCTGATCGGCAGCCCCTTGTAGTAGTTGACCAGCCTGAAGTTGGTCGGCGCGCCGCGTTTGATGATCTCCTGGAAGCCGGAGAGTATCGTGGCGCGGTCGTCATCCAGAGATTTCTTGATCCTGGTATGGTAATAGTGAGAGAAATCCATTGTTAGCCCCTTTTGCAGGCCACCCAAAGATGGCCGATGCCTAACCGGTCAGCCCGTACCTGTGCAGCATCGCCATGAGGTCCGCGCGGACGATCGGCTTCACCAGGTAATCGGTGCAGTCCCCCTCCCAGAGCGCCTCTTCCATGTTTTCCGGCGAGTTGAGGGCGGTGGTCATGATGATGACCGCTTTCTTGCGCTCCGGGTCCAGGTCGTGTTGCTCCGCGAACCGGATCAGCTTCAGGGCCTGCTGGCCGTCCATCTCAGGCATGATGATGTCGAGCAGCACCAGATCGAATGGGTTGTGCTCGTTAAGCGCCTGCTGGAACTTGGCAACCGCCTCGCGTCCGTTGACCGCCACCTCGATTTCGGCATGGTCGGCCAGGAAGTACTTGAGACCCTCCCGAGCCAGTTCGTTGTCTTCGACGATCAGACACCTCATTGATTATCTCCTATTTTTCCGCAGGCAGTCCGGGCCTTGGCGCCGGGGTCACAGTATTATTTTGAACTCGGCTCCATCGGCGCAGTTCCTCACGCATATGCTCCCCTGCATGTGGCGCTCAATGATGGTCTTCGTCATGAAGAGACCGACACCGGTTCCTTTCCCCTCTTCCTTGGTGGTGAAGTAGGGATCGAATATCTTGTCGATCACTTCCGGCGCGATCCCCCCGGCGTTGTCCCGCACCGTGACGACGCCGCGGCACCCGTCATCGTGCAGCGATACCTCGATGCCCGGATGATCGGACTTCCTTTCCAGGAGAGCATCCCGCGCGTTGTTGAGGATGTTCAGCAGTGCCTGAGAAAATTCGTTCACATGCCCAGTATACATCAGAGTGCTATTCCCCTGCACAGTAAGCTTGATGCGGTGGTCAGAGCAGCTGGGCTCGAAGAATTCCACGGTCTTGGCGACGGCCCTTGCCAGCTGGAAAGGGCGCGGCTCGACCCCAGGGCGAAAGAAGTTTCTGAAGTCATCGATGGTCCGGGAGAGGTAGAGCAGCAGTTCCATCCCCTTGGTAACCCGCTGCTCCAGGAGCTCGGTCGTCAGGTGTCCCTTTTCCTGCTCCATCTGTATCTGCTGGATCACGATCCCCAGCATGTTGAGCGGCTGGCGCCACTGGTGCGCGATGTTGCCGATCATCTCGCCCATGGCGGCAAAGCGGGCCTGCTGCATCATCAGCCGGTCTTTCTCGCGGCTTTTGGTCACCTCCTCAGCTATCCGCTGCTCCAGTGTTCGGTTCAGTCGCTCCAATTCGTGCTGCTGGTGCTGCATGTCGCGTTCAGCATTTTTACGGGCGGAAATGTCGAGCACCGTGCCAATGATGGTCGGTGCTCCGGAACTCCTGCTCAGGGCCGCGAACAACTCGATGTCGATCCGGCTCCCGCCGCGGTGTACCCCCCACACCTCGTGGTGTGCAGCCTCAGATCGGCCGGTAATCAGATTATTGAAGGAATCAACCACCCCCGAGCGGTACTCGCTACAGATGAGGGACCTGAAGTCTGTTCCGATCATATCGTTACGGGGATGGCCGAATATCTCCGCGATGGTGCAGTTCACATACCGGATGACGCCGTCGCAGTCCACCAGGTAAATCCCGGTCTGGGAGTTTTCCGCCAGCATCCGGAAGCGCTCTTCGCTATCGCGCAGCAGCAGGTCGGCCCGCCGCCGGCAGCGGGCGCTCTTAACCAGCAGGGTTATCGCCCCCGACTGGAGCAGCAGGGCACCGACGATGATCCAGAGGGCCTCCCGGTGCTCCCGGTACTCCTCGGCTAAGGTCTGCCGTGCCCGGGGGGCGGCCTGCGCATCATTGAAAACTTGAGCGGCGCAGACACCGGCTGCCGCCAGAGCCATAATCAAGGCCGCCACGGCAACCAGTGTTTGAGCCCGGTGGCCCCCTTTTTTCCGGAACTTCTCGATCATTATCTACCTATTAGGTGCATGGTTCGGGTGAAACAGAGCCGTGTGAGCCGTCCGGCCATCATCTCATTATGAGTCCTTTTCGGGTTGAATTGGGACATCTTTAGACAATTTAACAGCACGGCTGCCGGCTTACCGCAGGTAGCGGGGCGACCGGGCAGCCGATGATTCCGGCAGGCCGGCATCTGGCACCCCTGCTGCCGCCTTTTGACGGGCATTCAGTCATATCACGGTAACGACAACGGTGCAGAAAAGTCCGTGAGCCGGCATGCCTTTTTGAGACTCATCGGGGATCGAGAGTTTACTTTAATAATCAAGCAACCCTTACCGCAATTATTCTCTGATCGCAGCTACTTGTCTGTCGCTTTGCTTGTTGAACCCTAATAAATGTTTGATAATTTTATAAATGACCGATTTAGGCATGTTTCAGGCAGTACAGCAGACAGTACGTCGGAAACTCCGAAATGTGTCACTCTTTTGAGGCAAGGGAGCTTCGATTTTGAAAAGAAGAGTCCTAATTGTTGATGATATAGCGGATATTAGGTTGATGCTTCGATATCTTATCGAAAACGAGAACTATTCAATAGTCGCTGAAGCGGCCAATGGAGTGGAGGCAGTAGAACAGTACTGCGAACATCTTCCCGATATAACGATCATGGATATAGACATGCCGTTTAAGGACGGTGTCCAGGCGGCACGCGAAATACTCGCCCATGCATGCCACGCGCGCATCATTTTTTGCAGCGGCAGCACCCGTGACCATGATATTGCTTCCCTGGAATTCGGCACTAACGTGAGTAGCATCATTCGTAAACCGTTCTTGCCGGCTCAGTTGTTTCAAGAAATGAGTACCATGATAGAACCTGTCAGAAATGCTATGTGATGTGACTATGCTGTGTGCTATTTCGTTTATTATGTGATGTGTATTTTGCTATCTCTGAGTGTGATGATGATATGTGATCTGAGTTGCCTGAATTGAGTGGTGCAATGTTATGTTGAAATGGAGGAATCTGAATTGATCAGCGGCTTTTTTTGACAGTATTGTAATGTATTTTTATGCCGCAGATAAAGTGGGAGCCCTCGGCTCCCTTTTTTTTGGGTAAAATGTGGCATGCTGGAAGGAGCTTTCAGCCATTTTACCGGCCATTTTTGCGGTCCTGGTATCTTCCTGGTGCGGCTTTGCTGCCAGCGGTCTGCCGGGTTGGAAAATGTTTAGTATGCGATTTGCCCTGCTTGTGGTACGCTAAGTGTTTGCCGGGCGCTACAGCTTGCCAGAACGCCATTGACTGTCGGGGGGCAGGCTCGCCGCGGTAGTGATGAACGCCAGATTGCTGAAATTCCAGGTAAACGGTACTCGACAGGATTTATATCATGACATCAAAATACCCGGGAATCATCTCCACGCTTTTGGAACAACTGCACGGACATGGCTATTTTAGGCCCGAGGCTGGGCCGCTCAAGGCGCGCTTGACGGAGGCCGTACTGTCTGCACTGGAGTTCGAGGCCGTCGAACAGCTTTCGGGACACCCCATTGAACTGGAGGTGAGCATCGGCCGGCAGGAAGGTGACGATGAAGTTTCCATCGGTATCAAGGCCGACCTTCCCGACCTGTCCCACACTTCGGAAATCGCCCTGAACGCGCTGGCCGATGCGGCTCTGGAAGATCTTGCCGGATACCTGGCGCGTCTTGTGGAAAGTTCTGCACCGGTTGGGGTGGACGAAACCGGCAAGGTAGTGGTGCGGAAAAAAACGGAAACTGACAGCCACGAAGCGCCTGCCGCCTCGGCTCGGCTCAAGGTGTCGCCACAGTGGCTTAAGAGTGTCATTCCCTGCACTGACTACAGCTATGACGAGATCGACGGCAAGAAGATCATACGGGAGTATTACTGGTCTAAGGAACTGATAGAGAGGCTTTTCAAGATCAAGTGCAGCAAAACTACCCCTGACGACTTGCAGTACGTGGCCGAAGAGTGTTGTGACGGGGACTTGGAGTGGGCGCGGGATCTGATTGTCAGGCTCAAGTCGCCCAACAGGGCCGAGCCGGCCCCCAGGGACCAGGCCCAAAAAAATGCGGCCAAGGCGCAGCCCAAGACGGTTTCCGGCGAGCACGTTCGCTCACGCTCGCGGCACAAAAAGCCGCTTCGCGAAGCGGGAAAGGAGTCCGCCCGTAAGTCCGCACCTGTCCCGGGACCGAAAGCTCCCACCAGCTAGTGTTCCTGCCTGGCCGGCTAGGCAGGCCCATCCGGTTTCGTCAGACGGGCCGCGAACTCCGTGTCGGTCTAGCTGGTACAGCAGCCGCATCACTTACTTCCCTTCCTTTTCCTTCGCAGCAGGTCTAGGACAGCCTGTTCACCCTCCTGAAAATCTCGCGGTGCTGCTCATCGATCATGGTCACGCCTAAATCGCCAGGTTGCCGGTCCATTTTAACGACATCAGGCAGTTCCTTATCAGGTGTCGGCAACCAATCGCCCCCGCCGGGGAAAAACTTTAGCCTAAGCCTGCATCGCCCAGATAGATGCATGGCGCTCCCCAAGGCATTAACCTGGCGCTGCTGCCTAAATCTCGCTTTGCAAAGGGAAACCTGGCGCGGCCGGATGGGAGCGCCGATGCTCCGCAAGGTACGCCTTGGGCTGCATCATGCGCTGGGTGCGCCAGAGCACCCGCGCGATGTAGGGGATCTGCGTGGGGCGAACCTGGCGCATCCAGTCGATGAGGCTCTTGTCGCCGGAGGTGTTGAGGATGGAGCGGCGCCAGCTCTCCGCGTATAACTCGAAAAAACGCTCCTCCCCCAAGCGCGGCTCCCAGAGCAGGTGGTGCATGTCGAAGTTGGACCAGGGCTGCATCGGGATGCGCTGCGCCATCTCCTGGTAGAATTCGGTGCCGGGGAGGGGAGTGAGTATGGTGAAACCGGCCCGCTGCAGGCTGTGGCGTGCCACGAAATCCCAGAGTTCCCGGAAGTCCGCCTCGCTCCAGTCATGCCCGATGACGAAATTGCCATTGATGCCGTAGCGCAGTTCACGCGCGATGCGTACCGCCTCGATACTCGCGCCGATTCCGGTGTCCTTGGCGATGCCGTCCAGAGCCCGGTCGCTCGCCCCCTCCAGACCGAGAAAGATGTCGAAATCCTGGGCCAGCGGCCGCCACGCCTCCATCAGTTGCTCGCTTTTGCAGATGAGGTCGGTCCTCGTCTGCACCAGTATCCAGCGCTTGCGCACCCCGCGCGCCCTCAGTGCCTGCGCGAGCCTCAGGCTGCGCTCCGGGTTGTGCCAGAAAAGGTCGTCGGCCACAAAAACGGCGTCTCCGGTGGTGGCAAAGTCCTGCAGCACCGATTCCAGGCTGCGCTCGCGGCAGGAGCGCTGGTAGAGCGGCCACACCGAGCAAAAAGAGCAGCGGTGCGGGCAGCCTCGTGCCGTTTCCACCAGCCAGACCGGCTTGAAGAGCAGGCAGTGGTAGCCGTTGCGATGGCGATCGACCAGGTGCCGGGCGGGGAGGGGGGCCACGTCCAGTTCGGGGCGCTTTTCTGCCTGCGGCGTCGAGATCCACCCCTGCGGCGTGCGCAGGCGCAGGCCGGCCACCTCGCGCACCGAGCCCCCTCTTTCCAGCACCCGTACCAGAAAGGGGAGCAGTTCCTCGCCGTCTTCCAGGCAGACCGCATCTGTTTCGGGGATCTCCAGGGGAGCCGGATAGGCGGCGGCCGCGTGTCCACCGACGATGATGAAGGCTTCGGGGCTGGCCCGGCGCACCTGCCGGGCCAGCTCCACTACCTGGTCATACTCCAGCGCGTGCAGGCAGGAAATGCCCACCAGCCGCGGTCTGGTGCGGCGCACCCAGGTGAGTGCTCCGGGAGCAAAGCGCAGGTCGGCTACCGTCACCTGGTGCTCTGCACGTAAAAGCGCCGAGCCGATGTATTCCAGCCCGAGAGGTTCCACCCTGAAGAAGGGGCCCAGGCCGAAACTGTCGTTTCCAGGATGGGGACGGAGCAGGAGAACGTTCATGCCGGGAAGCCTCGCGATGGGTATCGTGATCGGTGCTGGCTGACGGGTTGGTTTATGTGTCAAAGTTAATTCAGGCCGGATGGTAAGTCAAGGGGATAGCGTTTCCAGTGTCAATTTGTCTCGATCCGCGACGAACGCAGCAGGGAGGTGCAGGGTTGCCCAGCGCAAAATCCGCCTAATCGGACGACGGTGGACACGCCTTCTATGGTCGGGTATACTTTTTGTGTAATGAATATGCGTTAACCGTGTTGGGAGTGAACTTATATATGGAGACTGGAAAATGACGACATCTCCTCGGTGTAAAAAACGGACTATCTGCCCTATGTGTGACGGTGAAGGCGAAGTTGACGGGATCATCGAATGCACCAAGTGTGGGGGAGTTGGGCAAATATATCAGTCATTATTGCTGGACGATGAGTCGGATTGCGCAAAATGCAACGCTACGGGCAAAATCGTTTGTCCCGACTTCGAAGAGGACAGTTGACACACCGCATTGCCGCTGCTGCTAAAAATAATTATATTAACCCCCGCCTCGGTTTCCGGAACGAATCTGATCCCTCGTGCTGCCTGCCCCTTACCCCCGCTACCGTGATACCAAGTGCGCCTCCGGTCGGTATGGAAGTGCGATATATGCACGGCGCAGGGGATGGAGCCGTCACTTCCCACTCTGGGTTAGCAAAAGAATCAACGGGATGTATTAATATTAGTAAGCCCATTGATAGCGCTTTATGATATGTTAGGGAGGGTTCTGCCCGGGAACCATGCCATCGGCAGGCCGCAGCTGCGGCTTTTCCTTAAAGCGGGTCCGTTGTGCATAAAGTTGGCTTGGAGGAGTATGTACATGTTTTTTTTTGTTATGCTTTTGAAACCGATCGCCTGGTTTTTCGCTTTCAGGTCCGGCATTAGAGGGGATTTGAACGCGATGCTGCTGCGAGCGGCCGGCATAACGGTTTTCCTCACCTTGGCTGACAAGGTGAGTGTTGCCAGCAATCTCGCATTCCCGGCGATCCTGCTGACTCTGGTTCTCTATGCGTTGATGTCATTCATACTGTTTCCCCTTGCCTGGAGACTGAAGAAAGCTACGGTATCCCTGGTTCTCAACCTTATGGGCATTCTTGGTGCCTTTGTCGGCGTCAATTTCACCATGGATTTTCTCAGGGGATTGCTGCCGTTCATGAACCGCTAGGCTATCAGGCACAGACAGCGGGATATGGTGTCCGGAAAAAACAGGAGTACACGATGTTGAGTAAAAACAGGCTGATTATCATCGTCATCCTTGTCATGCTGATCCTGCCTTTCCTGTCGTCCCTGCTCGATTTCTACACGGACTGGCTCTTTTTTGTGGAAACCGGCTTCACCTCGGTCTTCACCACCAACCTGGTGGCTAAGCTCGCCTCGGGATTTGGTTTCGGCGCCTTTTTTCTTCTGTTTTCGCTCACCAACGTCTACGTAGCCAACCATGCCTCCTTTCCCCTGAGGGGTGCCTTCCCGGTGGGCGGCAACCTGTACCGGTTGAAAAATGACGAGGTGGCACGGCTGGTGCCCTCCCTCAGCACCCTGGCCTGCCTCGTGCTCGCGCTGCTTGCCGGCAACTGGGGCTCGGTGCAGTGGCAAAACGTCCTCCTCTTCAGTAACGAGGTGACCGTTGGCACGGTCGATCCGGTGCTGGGAAAGGATATCGGCTTCTACCTCTTCAGCCTGCCGCTTCTTGAGCAGTCCAACAGCTTCGCCGGCTTCATGGTGCTGGCCACGGCGCTCCTGGTCATCGCGGTTTACTACCTGCGCGGTGGCGTGACCCTGAACGAGCGCGGGGGGGCGGTGGACGTCAGGGTAAGAAAGCATCTGGCCGTCCTGCTCGGCATTTTCTTCCTGACGCTCGCTGCGGGCTTCTGCCTGGACGGCTACCACCTGCTCCTCTCCGGCAACAGCAGCTTCCAGGGGGCCGGGTATGCCGATGTCAACGCCAGGCTTTTTACCTATCGGCTCCTGGCATGGCTAACCCCGGTTGCCGGGGTCCTCTTGGCGATCGGCCTCTGGAAGGGCTTCTGGCGCCTGACTGTGCTGCCGCCGCTCGTGCTGTTCGCCGTGTACGGGATCGGCATAGCACTCTATCCCGGTCTGCTGCAGAAGTTCAAGGTAGCGCCTAACGAGCTCGACCTGGAAACCCCTTACATCGAAAACACCATCAAGTTCACCCGTCTGGGCTACGGCCTGGACAAGATCGAGACCATCCCCTTCGATGTCGACGTGAAGCTCTCCGCCGCTGACATCGCCAGCAACGAGGCGACCATCAAGAACATCCGGCTCTGGGACCATGAGCCGCTCTTGAAAACCTTCAGCCAGCTGCAGCAGATCAGGACCTATTACAAGTTCTTCGACGTCGACAACGACCGCTACCTGGTGAACGGCCAGTACACCCAGGTCATGCTCTCGCCGCGCGAACTCTCCTACGCCGATCTCCCCAGCCGCAACTGGATCAACGAGCGGCTCATCTTCACCCACGGCAACGGCCTCACCATGGGACCGGTGAGCCGGATCTCCAGGGAGGGGCTCCCCGAGTTCTTCATCAAGGATATTCCCCCGGTAAGCCTCGCCGACATCAAGGTGACCCGCCCGGAGATCTATTACGGCGAGCTCTCCAACGACTACGTGATCGTCGGCACCAAGGTTCCCGAGTTCAGCTACCCGACCGCCACGGGGAACATCAACACGACCTACGACGGCAAGGGTGGGGTGCCAATTGGCTCCCTGGCCAACAAGGCGCTCTTCGCCGCACGTTTCAAGACGGAGAAGATACTGCTTTCCTCGGACCTCACCGACAAGAGCCGCATCCTTTACTACCGTAACATCAACGAGCGGGTGCGCTCGCTCGCCCCGTTCCTGCATTTCGATGCTGACCCCTACATGGTGGTGACCAAGTCGGGGCGGCTTTGCTGGATCATCGACGCCTACACCTATTCGGACCGGTTCCCCTATTCCAAGCCGCTCAGAGACGGCATCAACTACCTGAGAAATTCGGTCAAGGCGACGGTGGACGCCTACGACGGAAGCGTGGTCTTCTACATAAGCGATCCTGCCGAAATCATGGCCCAGGTCTACGCCAGGATCTACCCGGGGCTCTTCAAGCCGATGTCGGCCATGCCAGACGACCTGCGCCAGCACATCCGCTACCCCCACCAGTACTTGGGGCTGCAGGCCGCCATCTTCGCCGCCTACCACATGACCGATCCCAAGGTCTTCTACAACAAGGAGAACCTCTGGGAGATCCCCGCCCTGGGCGACAAGCCGATGGAGCCGTACTACACGGTCATGAAGCTGCCGGGTGAAAAGAAGGAGGAGTACATCCTCCTCCTGCCGTTCACCCCCTCTAAGCGCGACAATCTCGCCGCCTGGCTCACCGCCCGCTGCGACGGCGCGAACTACGGGAAGATCATGGCCTACACCTTCCCGCGCGACCGGCTGATCTACGGCCCCAAGCAGATAGACGCGCGCATCAACCAGGACGCCTTCATCTCCCAGCAGCTCACACTCTGGAACCAGCGCGGCTCCGAGGTCATCAGGGGGAGCATGCTGGTCATTCCGATCGAGAAATCGCTGCTCTATGTGCAGCCGCTCTTTCTTACCGCGGACAAGGGAGGGTTGCCCGAGCTGCGCCGGGTGATCGTCGCCTACGGGGACCAGGTGGTCATGGAGGATACCCTGGAGCTCGCCCTGCAAAGGATCTTCGGGGGGAAGGCGCCGGCCGCGCCCGCCGCCCAGCCCCCCTCCGCGGGCACGCCCGCCGCCGCCTCCGGGAAGACCCCGGCGCCAGGGCTTGCCAAGGAGGCGATGGCGATTTTCCAACGGGCGCTCAACCTGCAGCGCCAGGGGGACTGGGCCGGCTACGGCGAGGAAATTCGCAAGCTGCAGCAGGTTTTACAACGTTTGTCCCAGTGAGGCAGACGGCCACGCAAGGGGGTCGCTCCCCGCATTGTGCGGACATTAGGAAAACTTTTGCTTTTGTAATATAGAAAAGACGGTACTATTTTTTACTCCGCATCAAACCGATCTGTCCAAAGGAGCCGCAATGCAACAGAAAAAGAGCAAGACCATATACAGCCCGGGCCTTACCGATCTTCCCCCGCTCCCCATGGACGTCTCCGGCATCATCCAGGATTTCCGGCACCACTACGCCCACCACCTGGGCAGGGACAAGTACAGCCGCTCACCGCGCTACCACTACAAGGCCCTGGCCTTCACGGTGCGCGAACGGCTCATGGAGCGCTGGAGCGGCACCCGCTACGCCTATCTGGACGCCGAGTGCAAGACGGGCTACTACCTCTCCCTGGAGTTTCTCATGGGGCGCGCCCTCGGTAACGCCATGCTCAACCTCGGCATCACTGACACCGCCACCACCTCCCTTTTGCAACTCGGCATCAAGCTGGAGGACCTGGCCGAACAGGAGATCGATGCCGGGCTAGGCAACGGCGGGCTGGGACGCCTGGCGGCCTGCTTCCTGGACAGCTGCGCCACCCTGCAGCTGCCGGTCATGGGGTACGGCATCCGCTACGAGTACGGCATGTTCCGCCAGCGCATCGTGGACGGCAGGCAGGTCGAGGAACCGGACCACTGGCTGCGCGACGGCAACCCCTGGGAGGTGGAACGGCCGGAATTCACCCAGCGCGTCCGCTTCGACGGGCGCACCGAGAGCTTCCTCAGGACCGACGGCAGCACGGGGATGCGCTGGGTGGAAACCCACGACGTGATGGCGGTCCCGTTCGACATACCTATCCCCGGCTACCAGAACGGGACGGTCAACACGCTCAGGCTATGGAAGGCGGCACCCACTGACGCCTTCGACCTGGACGAGTTCAACGCGGGGAGCTACACGGAGTCCGTCGCCACCAAGAACGCGGCGGAGAACATCACCATGGTGCTCTACCCAAACGACGCCAGCGAGAACGGCAAGGCCCTGCGCCTGCGCCAGCAGTACTTCCTTGCCTCGGCGAGCCTGCAGGACGTCCTGGAACGCTGGATGACCCTGCACAAGGGGGACCTCTCCGGCTTCGGGGACAAGAACTGCTTCCAATTGAACGATACCCACCCGAGTTGCGCCGTACCAGAGCTGATGCGCCTTTTGATGGACGAACACGGCCTGGGGTGGGACGAGGCCTGGGCGATCACCGGGCGCACCATGGCCTACACCAACCACACTCTGCTCCCCGAAGCGCTGGAGCGCTGGCCCCTGCAGCTCTTCAGGCAGCTTTTGCCCCGCATCCTGGAGATCATCCTGGAGATCAACGCCCGCTTTCTCTCCGAGGTTGCGAGCCACTGGCCCGGCGACAACGAGCGCCTGCGCCAGATGTCCATCATCGAGGAGGGACCGATGCCTCAGGTCCGGATGGCGTACCTCGCCATCGTCGGGAGCTTCTCGGTGAACGGGGTGGCGGCGCTCCACTCGCAGCTCCTGGTCCAGGGGCTGTTCCGCGACTTCTACGAGCTCTGGCCCTGCAAGTTCAACAACAAGACCAACGGGGTGACCCCCAGGCGCTGGCTCGCCTGGTGCAATCCGGGGCTGAGCGCGCTGATCTCCGAAAAAATCGGGGATGGATTCGTGGCGCAGTTGGACCGGATCCAGGAGGTGGCCAGGTTTGCCGACGACCCCGATTTCCGTGAGCGCTGGCATTTAGTGAAACAGGCCAACAAGGCAAGGCTTGCCGAGATGATTCTGGACAAGTGCGGGGTAGCTTTCAACCCGGAGGGGATTTTCGACGTCCAGGTGAAGCGGATCCACGAGTACAAGCGCCAGCTCTTAAACGTACTGCACGTCATTCACCTCTACGACCGGATCAAGCGCGGCGACACGGCCGACTGGACCGACCGCTGCGTGCTGATCGGCGGCAAGGCGGCTCCCGGGTACTTCATGGCGAAGCTGATCATCAAGCTGATCAGCAACGTGGCTCGCGTGGTGAACGACGACCCCGCGGTGGGGGACCGGCTGAAGGTCGCCTTCCTCCCCAACTACCGGGTAACCGCGATGGAGGTGATCTGCCCGGGGACCGACCTCTCCGAGCAGATTTCCACGGCGGGGAAGGAGGCCTCGGGCACCGGCAACATGAAGTTCATGATGAACGGCGCGATCACCATCGGCACCCTGGACGGCGCCAACATCGAGATCCGCGAGGAGGTGGGGGACGAGAACTTCTTCGTGTTCGGGCTCACTGCGGAAGAGGTGGAGGCGCGCCGCAGCCGCTACAACCCGGCGGCCCTCATCGCGGGAGACGCCGACCTGCACCGCGTCATGACACTTCTCAAAAGCGGCCACTTCAACATGTTCGAGTCCGGCATCTTCGACCCGATCATCGGCGCCATCTCGAGCCCCAGCGATCCCTGGATGGTGGCCGCGGATTTTCGCAGCTTCGTCATGGCGCAGCGCAGCGTGAGCGCAGCCTACCGCGACCGTGAGGCATGGACCCGGATGAGCATCATCAACACCGCCAAGAGCGGCAAATTCTCAACCGACCGCACCATTACCGAGTACAGCAACGACATCTGGCACCTGGTGCCTGTCAAGCCCTATACCTTGACGGCCTCATAACGCTTGGACCAGGCAACTTCCCTCTCAAGGTTTGCTCGGGCGCGCCGATACGTGACATCGGGACCTGGGCAAGTCGCTGTGGGAGCGCTCGTCCCGTAGCGCATCGCGCTTCGGGGCAGGCGCTGCTGCACGGTTTTTCCTGCCACTTCACTACAAAGAAAAAACCCGCAGGGAGGATTAATGTCACGAGCCATCGTACCGGTCAAAATGGGTGAATCGCAGCACGAACTGATTCAGTTGGTGAGTTTTAACCTGGGTTCGGAAGAGTATGCAGTAGAGGTGCTGAAAGTCCGCGAAATTATCAGGATGACCTCGATCACCCACATACCGAACACTCCGCCCAGCATCGAGGGGATCATCAACCTGCGCGGCAAGGTGATTCCCATCGTGTCGCTGAGAAGCAGGTTCAACATGATGGATTCCGACCAGGACCAGCACACCCGCATCATGGTAATGGATATCGGCGGCAAACTGATGGGGTTCATCGTGGACGGCGTCTCGGAGGTGATCCGCATCTCCAGTGGGGAGATCCAACCCCCCCCGAGCATGGTGGCGGACGGCGTTGACCAGGACTTCATCTGCGGGGTGATCCAGCATGCCGATCATCTGCTGCTCATGCTGCAGATGGAGCGGATGTTTTCCCACGACGAGCAGGACGCCTTCGCGGATCTCTAGGTTTCCCCGGGGGATTTCTTCTTAAGGCGGAATCGACAGCTAACGACGGGGACCGGGCGCAACGAGCCTCGGGTCCCCGTTGTTGTTGGCAGGAGCCGAATGCCGCAACCCGGGCCGCGCTTTACTTAGGGCGCCGGCCGCACGAGCGCTTCCCTGGTGCATTCTCGTATTTACAGTGCGACAGCGGAAATGTTACCTTGTAGTCACTATCCAGGCTGGCAAGGAGAAACGATGCGTTTGGTTGAGTTGGCTCGGCGTTTTTTTCAGAAAGGTGCGACCCTGCTCAAGCATGTGCTCCAGGTGGGGCTCACCCCGCAAAAGCTTGCCCTCACCCTTTGCCTGGGAATTGCCACCGGCCTCATGCCCCTGCTCTGGGGCACCACCCTCCTGGCGGCCGGGCTGGCGGCCCTCTGCAGGCTGAACCAGGCCGCCATGCAGGCGCTCAACTACCTCTGCTACCCGCTGCAGCTCGCCCTCTTCATCCCTTTTTGCCAGCTTGGGGAGCATCTTTTCCCCTGGGGTCCTGCAGTTTCCGTCGCCGTTTTGAGCGGCGCGCTGCACGGCCAGGTCGGCCAAGCACTAAGCCTCCTCGGCTGGGCCACGCTCAGGGCCCTGGGCGCCTGGTTCATCACGGTCCCCCCGTTCGCCCTGCTCGCCTACCCGCTGGTCAAGGTGATTCTGATCCGAAGGGGTACCTCCGGCTCCGATCCCGTCAATTCCTCACACCTCCCAGGCTAACGTGAAGGGTATGGGGAGTCCTTCACGGCGCCCACTCCGGGGGGCGCCTCGATAACCATGCTCAGTTTGAAGGCGGCCTGGAAAAGATCGTTCTTTGCCCGGGCGCCGAACAGTTCTACGGACATGTCGTCGTGGCCGACCAGCGAAAGCCGGAGCGCACTGGCGCTGAGGGTGCACTGCAGGGTCTCCACCACGGAGTTGCGGCGCCGGTCCAGCCCGTCGCACAGGCGCACGATGCCGCCGAATTTGGCGACCAGCGCCTGGTCAGCCGCGGCGAGCCGGGTGTACTGGTCGTGCTTTTTCTTGGGGAGCGATTTTCTGTGGTAGCGGGCGATGTTGGCGATCAGCTCGCGTTCGCGCGGGGTGAATCCGAAGATGTCGGCATGCCGGATCAGGTGGTAGGAGTGCTTGTGGTGGCTTGAATAGTTGATGAAGTAACCGACGTCGTGCAAAAGGGACGCGGCCTCCAAAAGGCGCCGGTCCTTGTCGGTGAAGCCGAAACGGGGCGCGAGCGCCTGGAAGATCTCCAGCGCCAGCTTCGCGACCTGCAGGGAATGCTGCTCGTCGAAATGGCAGGAACGGGCGAATTCCAGCACCGATTCGCGCCAGCTGCGCACCGGCTTTTCCCCCGGCAGCAAGTGGAGCTTCTGCAGCCCCCTGAGGATCAGCCCCTCGCGGATGCCGCGCTCGTTCACCCTCAAAAGGTTCACCTGGAAAAAGTCCATCACCTCGTCCACCACCGTGACCCCGGCGATGATGATGTCGGCGCGGTCCGGGTTGAGGCCGGGAATGGAGCGGCGCTCCTTGTCCGACTTGCGCAAGAGCATCGCCAGAAGGTGCACCACCTCGGAGCGGAGCAGCTCGTAGCCGTGGATCGAGTCGTAGCGCTCGCGGCGCCCGGCCATGACCATGGCGGCGATGGAGGTGATGGTTCCGCCGGAGCCGACCAGACACTGCATGGCCGGGCGCTCGGTGGCGGCGAAGGAATTTTTCAGCGTTTTGCGGACATGCTTGCGCAGCTTCAACTGTTCGTCGGCCGTGACCGGATCGCTCCTCAGGAAGTTCTCGGAGAGAATCACCGCTCCAAGCTCCAGGGAAAGGATCTCCTCGATGTGGGTCCCCAGGGCCGTGATCAGTTCCAGGCTGCCACCACCGATGTCGAAGATCAGGTGGCGCACCCCCTCCAGGTCGAAATTGTGGAAGGCGGAGAGTGCTGCGAGTTCCGCCTCGGCCTCGCCGGAGATCACCTCGACCTCCAGCCCCATGGAGTCCTTGATGGCCTTGACGAACTCCGGGCCGTTGGAAGCCTTGCGGACCGCGGAGGTGGCGACCGCATCGATGGAACTCACCTGGTAGCCGTCGATGATCTTCTTCTGGCGCGTGAGCGCCTCCATGGCACGCTCCCAGGCGGCGGGCGCGATGGCGCCGGTCTGGTTCAGCCCCTCTCCGAGCCTAACCGTCACCTTCTCGTCGTCGAGGATCTTGTACTTGCGGGCCGCATCGACCTCGATGACGATGCTGCGGATGGAGTTGGTCCCTATGTCGATGGCCGCCAGCCGGTTAAGTTTCACCGGGAACTCCTTGCCTCGGCCCCGATGGCGTCCACCGGCGAGCTGTCGATCATTGCCATGAAGCTCCGATAGAGCTGGCTTCTCCTGGCAGTAATGATCCGCAGCAGGTTCTGCTGGCCGGCCCCCTCGGGAACACGGTCCAGCACCAGGGCGGCGAAGACGTCCAGATCGTGCAGCTTGCCCAGCACCTCCTGGTACCCTTTCAGGGAGCAGTGCAGTTCGGAGAAGCCGCAGGCGAAGAGCGGCGCGAGGATTTCCAGCCGGTAGCGCAGCCTCTTCACCGCGATCCTCAGCTTGTGCTGAGCTAAAGCGTTCGCTTCGTCCAGGGCCGGGGGGAGCAGCTCAGTAAGCGGGCGCGCGCGCTCCAGAAGTGCACCGTCGGCAAACCTGGCCAAATCCTGGAACGGGTTGGTCCGGTCGTTTCCGAACAAGAGCGGGGCGGCCAGCTCGTCCCTTAACCGGGATTTAAGAAGGCCAGGTTTGAGAGCCTTCAGGTCGTTTCCCAGCTGTCGGCGCACATCGGCGCGCTCCACCTCCAGCCGCTCCAAAAGCACCCGGGCCTCGGGTTCCGAAGCCTCACGCTCCCCGGAGGGGAGCTGCGAGAAAAAAAGGATCGACTCGTCGATGTTGCGCAGCTCCCCCAGGGAGCCGGTCACAAGTTTCACCCGCTCACTGATGCGGGAGAGCCCCTTGCCGGGATAGCAGGGTGCGAATAGGGCCAACCCCTCGCGCAGCCGGCGCGAGGCGACCCGCAAATCGTGGATGTCTTCGGTATCGAACCCCTTGGCGACCTTTGCCCAGCACCTGAAGAAATCCCTGCCGTACTCATCGAGGAGCTGGCGCGCGGCGATCCAGAGCGGGGTTGAACTGGAGATAGTGGACATGGCTTTCGGGTCTCTGTGAGTGAGGTGAGTTAGCTTTAGTGGAATAGTTCCATTGCAGGTGCAAGGAACCGGTTGCCGTGCCACCAGCCTTGACAGTCCTGGCCGATAGTATCAACAAGGATCAGCGGCAGGCAACCCAATTCTTTACAGAAAGCGGACCGCTTGACAGTGTATGCGACTCCTACAACTGTCACAGTGCCTTGAGTACCGCCTTTTTGGCCCTTTTGAGTCCCTTGCGGACCTTCTTGCAACTGGCGTCCTCCAGCCCCTCGACGCGTTTTTGAGCCTTGCCGAGCGCACTGACGGCGCGTTTGGAAACCTTCTTGCCGCCGTCGCGCACCCGTTCCAGGGCGTCCTCGATGCGGACCAGGTCGGCGGCGAGTTTTTTGCCCGGTTTTCCGGCCAACTCGTCCTGGAAGCGCTGCCGGGTGGTCTCGGCCAGGGGGTGCAACAGCTCCTTCACCTCGATAAGCCTGTGTTTCATGGCCTCGGCACGCTCCCCCTTGTCGGCGTGCGGTGCCACGGACAGGGTTTTGACCTGGGACAGGATGGAGGCGATACTGCGGGGCGGAATGCCGCGGACCCTTTTCAGCCCCTCCTCACCCTCCTGTGCGATCTTGGTGAAACTGTCCAGCCCTGCGTCGTAGAGACGCTTGGCGAGAACAGTGCCGACACCCTTTAGCTGCTGAAGATCTGCTGCCGTATGCGTCATGATGAGAGACCTCATTGTCTGTGGTTAGGTTACCTGCTGGTCAGACGCTGCAAAGCCTTGCCGCGCCCCTTTATGAGCTTGACGTCGCCGTCCACCAGCTGCCTGAAGCCGGCGGCACTTCCTTTGTTGTGGATTTTGAAGGAAATCGCTGCCACCTTGTTCAGGGTGCAACTGATGGCCGCTTTCAAAAGGATGCGTACCAGAGCGCCGAATTCGGGCTCATGCCCGACGAAGGCAATTTCCCTCGCCTTGGGAAACCACGCCAGCAGCTCAAGGAAATCATCCTGCTGGAAGCCGTGAGCAAGCGGCGCCACGACCAGTAACTCCCCCCTTAAATTTCAGGGACTGTCCCAGTATTTCGGCGGTTTGCACGGCACGTGTCAGGGGACCCGTGAGAATGAGGTCGGGTTCGATCCCCGACTCTCGGAGGCCCGCGGCGACCTTGCGAAAACGGTTTCTGCCGCGGCTGGTAAGGAAAGGGTGCTCTTCAGGGAGTTCAGAGGAGCGCTCTATTGCTTCAGCATGGCGTACCAGATGCATTATCATAGAGGTCCTTCGTGCCAAAGGGCACCTGTCACGGTCGGAAACAGCGCCGTATGCAGTGCCTGATTACCTGTTTTTGGTGTGATCGACAAAGGTAACCAGATTATAACACAAGGCGTCGCAGAGGGAAGGGGGCAAGGCACGGGATGCAGGAAGGGGAGGGGGCTAGAAGTCGTTGTCGGAATCCCCCTCTTCCTTCCAGCGGCAACTGACGGCCAAGGGGAGGCAGCTCGAATGCACCCTCAAGGTGTCCTCGATGGAGTTGCCGTCGCTTACGATGGTGTCATGATCATTGAATCGGGTCATGGCGAAGTGTTTGCCGTTGCTGCGCCTGAACACCCGGATTTCATAGGGCCGTCCCGATATCTGCAGCGAGGTTTCCAGTATGCTATCGGATTCATCCATGGCGCCTCCTTTAACCAGGAAAGTACAGCGTTGCCGCGAGTCTCAGTGAGAGCTGGACTCATCGGGCGAGAGTCAGCACTGCTCCAGCAGATCCCGGGTGCAACCAGAAAGAAAGCGAAACACCTCGCCGCGGCTCACCAGGCTCCTGGGAAGGTCCCGGTTCATCAGGTCTTCGATGCAGTGGAGCACGCGGGCGTCGTCACGGCCTAAATCGTCCATGACCGCTTCCAGAAGCGGGATGATGTCGTACACGTCGTCACGGTTGAAAGGCTCGGGGTCGTCCCTACCCTGGAATTTTTCCTGGAAGCGGGTCTGGGCGACCTTCGGGTATTTGTATTTCAGGTCCGATGCGTTGATGGTGAGACCCATGATGGTTACCTCCGAAGTCAGGGTGTTGCCGGTTCAGTGGCAGCCGCATCCCGAGCTGCTGCAACTGGTGCGGCAGTTCGCCTGTATTTCCGGGTTCCGGGCCTGCGCGTCGTAGCAGGCGAGCGAGGCTGTCGTCACGAACCAGGAACCTTCAACCAGTTCGCCGCCGAGCGCCTTCTGCTTGAGCAGCATGAGGATCTTGGTTTCGGTCGTTTCCAACTGCAGCGCCACTTCTGAGGCGGGAAGGTACTCGATGCCGTCTATTACCACAGTCATAATCCAACCTCCTGGAAAACGCAGATAAAACTCTGTTACATGGAACGTGCCAGAAATCTCTCTAAGCTAAAGAGCCGCGCCAGCGACCCTTTTACCCGGCGCCTCGTTAGCAACCTCGGCAGGTTCATGCCTATTTATTAATCTCTTTGCCCGGTAAGGCAGCAACTTAGTTTCCCCCCCCCGCGACCTCCCCCGGCGGGATCGCGGGCCAAAACTCGCCACCGCCTTAGGCCGGAACGCCAAATTTACTGTGGCTTCCGGTCCTTGACTGAAGTAGTATGTTGAACAGTTCGATTACCGCTTCCGATTCGTAGCAGCGGCATTGCTGCCGCGTTTTTTTTCACGACCTGCAGGACGCACCTGCGGATTTATCGGGTCTTCCCGGGTAAGACTGAAAGTTAATGCCAATCGGTTTTCCCGCTTAAGAGAGTACTCTATGGAAACTGCTGACTTTGACGCCATACTCGATGGCTTGATTGAGGCGGAACTCCCCGCGCTAATCGAGAGCTATAAGATGTTGCACGCGAGGCCCGAACTGTCGGGGCAGGAGGAACAGACCTCGGCCCATCTGGCGAGCGAGTTGCGGTCTCTCGGCTTCAGTGTCACGGAAGGGGTGGGAAAATACCGCCATCAGACCTGGCCGGGGTTCGGAGTCGTCGCGGTGTTAACTAACGGTGCTGGTCCGACAGTGCTGGTCCGGGCCGACATGGATGCCCTTCCCATAGAGGAGAAGACCTCTCTTTCTTACGCGAGCAAGGTAAGGGCCAGCTTGGTCGGAGCGCACGAGGTCGGAGTGATGCACGCCTGCGGGCACGACATCCACCTCACCTCGCTTATCGGAACGGCCCGCATGCTGGCGCGTCTGAAGGGGAGCTGGCGTGGGACCCTCGTGCTGATCGGTCAGCCCGGTGAGGAAGGTGGGGGCGGTGCGCAGGCCATGCTCGACGACGGCGCCTATGCGCTTTGTCCCAGGCCGGACTGCGCACTCGCGCTGCACGTAACCACACAGCTTGAGGCGGGCAAGGTCGGCTATGTTCCGGGCAATTTCATGGCGAGTTTGACCGAGGTGGAGGTTACCGTTTTCGGCGTCGGTGCACACGGTTCCGCGCCCGAGCGCGGCAAGGACCCGATCATCATGGCGTGCCTGCTGGTGGTCGCCCTGCAGACCATCATCAGCCGGGAGGTCAATCCCCTGGAACCGGCCGTGCTCACCGTCGGCTCCATACATGGCGGAACGGCCAGCAACATCATCCCGGACCAGGTGCAGTTGCAGCTCAGCATCAGAACCTACGATGACGCGGTGCGCGACAGCATCGTCGCGGCAATAGAGCGCATCGCACGGGGAATCGCGCTCGGCGCGGGTCTGCCGGAGGAGCGCGCGCCACAGGTGCTGCGCAAAATTTCCCACCCGGCGAACTATAACGACCCGACACTCACCAAACGCGTGGCGCGCTCGCTTGGACAGGCTCTGGGCGCGCCCAACGTGGTGCAGGCCTACCCGGTGATGGCGAGCGAGGACTTCGGCTACTGGGGGCTTGCGCGCGAAATCCCCACCTGCATGTTCTGGCTGGGCGCGGCGGACCCGGAGCAGTTCAGGCTAAGCCGGGAGAGCGGCGTCCCGCTTGCCTCGCATCACTCGCCCCTGTTCGCGCCGCAGCCGGAACCGACCCTGCGCACCGGAGTCAAGGCGACCACCAAAGCCGTGCTCGATCTGCTGGGAAAGGGAGAGACCTTTTAGGGGGGAGAGGTGCGCTGTAATAAAAAAACGTTGCCGTCCCAACTGAATTCGCACTGTTAGCCAACGATTTTTTTAGCCGTCAAAAAGGGTCTTTTATGATGAACTTCCCTGTAGCCGCCAGCTACCTTTTGTGTGCCATTCTGGTCCCCGCCGTGCTGTACTTCAAGCTGCTGCCGGCTCTGATTGCCGGGCTCGCCGTGCACGTTCTCACTACCCAATTGGCCGGCAGGCTTCCCAAGCACTGGACCCGGGTGGCGCGGGAGGTGGCCCTGGTGGCTCTGGTCACCTCGGTCATGGCTCTCGTCTTGGGAGCCGGGTTCGCTCTCTGGTCCTTTCTGCGCGGGCACGGCCTGGCGGCGCTACTGGCCGCTGCGGCCGGCACACTGGACCGGCTGAGACAGGTGCTCCCCTCGGATATCGCGGACTCGATCCCCACCACGGTGGAGGATCTGCGTGAGCAGGCGGCCAACCTGCTGCGCGCTTACGGCACCGAGATCTCTGCCGTGGGCCTTGAGGGGGTGAAGCTGTTCGCCCACATCTTCCTCGGCATGGTCATCGGGGGGATGACCTCCCTGCGCCAATTCGAGGAAAAGGAGGACTGGCCACCCCTCGCCGGCGCCCTGCACCAGAGGGTCAGGTTGCTGGTCGATGCCTTCGAGAAGGTCGTTTTCGCGCAGTTGTCCATCTCGCTGCTCAACACCGCCCTCACGGCACTCTTTCTCTTCCTGGTGCTCCCGCTTTTCGGGGTGGTTTTGCCGTTGCGCACCGTACTCATCGTGCTCACCTTTCTCTGCGGCATGCTCCCCGTGGTCGGCAACCTGGTCTCGAATCTGGTCATCGTCCTGATCAGCCTCGGCATGTCCCCCGCCGTGGGGGCCGCCTCGCTCGCCTTCCTGATTGCCATCCACAAGCTGGAATATTTCACCAACGCCAAGATTGTCGGGGGAAAGGTGCACGCCAGGGCCTGGGAACTGCTCTGCTCCATGCTGCTCATGGAAGCTGTCTTTGGCCTGGGCGGACTGGTGGCAGCCCCGGTCGTCTATGCCTGGATCAAGTCCGAATTAAAGGCAAAGGCACTGATCTAGAGATGCACAACTCAACGGGAAGGGAGGCGACATGTACCTGCCGCAACATTTCAAGATGCCCGAAACCGAGCTCTACGACTTCATCGAGGCCTGGAGTTTCGGGACGCTGATCACCACACAATCCGGAGTTCTCAGCGCGGACCTGCTGCCGTTCCTGGTTGACGCGTCGCAGGGGTGCCTGTACTGCCATCTGGCCAGGGCCAACCCCCGGGCGGGGAGCCTGATGCAGGCCGATGACCTGCTGGTGAGCTTCATCGGTCCCCACGGCTACATCTCTCCCAGCTGGTACCAAAGCCCGGGGCTGGTACCCACCTGGAATTACTCCTCGGTACAGGTGCGCGGCAAGGCCGTGGCGCTCGGCGATCCGGACCGGGCGCGCTGGGTCGTCGACGCGCTGAGGCAAAAGCACGAGGCCCCCTTCGAAAAGCCCTGGCTGTTGCAGGAAGTGCCCGAACCCGCCCTGCGCACCATGCTTGACGCCATTGTCTGCTTCCGCATCGAGATTACTTCCCTTAAGGGGAAGGCGAAACTGAGTCAAAACCGCACCGACGCAGACCAGCTGGCAGTCATCGAAGGGTTGCAAGCATTGGAGGGAGGGGAGGGTAGAGATCTGGCAGAAAGCATGGAGGCTCGACGCCTGAACCGGCCGGGTTCTGCTAACTAACGGCAGAGCGCGCCGGCTCGGGTATTCCAATCCTGGTTTTTCCTGTTAGACTTCAACCCACCGCGCATGAAAAATCGCAATTTAAGCTAACTGGAGGAAAAGGCCATGGCAAATCCCTTTGTACATGTTGAACTGATGACCACCGACCTGGACCAGGCAAAAACATTCTACCAGAGTCTCTTTGACTGGCAGCTGGAAGATATCCCGGGGATGGACTACACCGTGATCAAGGTGGGAGAGGGAACGGGCGGCGGCATGATGCAGGTTCCCATGCCCGGGATGCCCTCATCATGGATGGCCTACGTACTGGTGGACGACCTGGCCGCTTCCACGGAAAAGGCGCAAGCGCTGGGAGCCACCATCGTCAAGGGGATGACCGAGGTCCCCGGCATGGGCGCCTTCAGCGTCATGGTCGACCCGACCGGGGCGCCGCTTGCCATGTGGCAGCCGAAGATGAACAAGTAGCCGAAGCTGGGAGCGCACCTGATCCAGAGAAAAATGGCCTGTGCGCGCAGGCCATTTTCTCAAAGCCAGCCCGCTGACACCGGAATTCTTTATTCATGAGTGAACCGATAAACGAACCGCTGCCTATATCATCCGACGCCAGGACCGTGGAAAACGCCCTGAACGTCCTCGGCAGCAAACAGAAAAAAAACCTCCTGGCGCGCCTGTTCCCCTTCATGGGGCCCGCCTTCATCGCGAGCATCGCCTACGTCGACCCCGGCAACTTCGCCACCAACATCCAGGGGGAGGCACAGTTCGGTTACCTCCTCATCTGAGTCATCGTCGCCAGCTACCTGATGGCGATGCTGATCCAGACCCTCTTCCGCCAAGCTGGGCCTGGTCACCGGGCTGAACCTCGCAGAGCACTGCCGGGAGCAGTTCCCCAAGCCCGTGGTGGTCGCCATGTGGGCCCTGATGGAGATCGTCGCCATGTCGACCGACCTGGCCGAATTCATCGGTGCCGCCCTCGGCTTCCAGCTTCTTATGGGGGTGCCGCTGTTGGTCGGGGCGGTGCTGACGGGAATCGCCACCATGCTCATCCTAGGCCTTCCTGGTCGCCTCCCTGGTCACGGCGATCATCGTCGTCCTCAACGTCTACCTGATCTACCAGACAGCAGTCCCCGGGTGATCCCATGTTCAAGCATATCCTTGTCCCGATAGATGGTTCTCCCATGTCCGAGGCCGCCCTGCCGGCAGCCGCCTTTCTGGCCGAAAAGCTCCGGGCGCGCGTCACCCTCATGCACGTCGTGGAGCGAAACGCCCCCGATCAGGTGCACGGCCAGCCGCACCTGAAGCACCCGCAGGAAGCCGAGTGCTATCTGAGGGAGATCGCCAGGCGCGCTTTTTCCAAGGAATGCCAGATCGACGTTCACGTGCACACCAACGAGTGGACGACGTCGCCGGCAGCATCGTGGCGCACACCGAGGAACTGGCGTATGACCTCGTCATCATGTGCTCCCACGGACGGGGGGCCGCGCTGCACCTGTTTCTGGGGAGCATCGCCCAAAGCGTCATAGCGCGCGGTTCGCATCCCGTGCTTATCACGCATCCCGACCCCCAGGGAAACCCCCCGTCCTTTTCCTGCCGCCACCTGCTGGTTCCCATGGACAACGACCCGGAGCATGCCCAGGCGCTCCCCGTCTCCAAGGATCTGGCACGGGCCTGCGGGGCGACCCTGCACCTGGTCACCGTGGTACCCGATCTTGGGGCACTTTCCAGCGGCAAGGCGATGGCGACCCGGCTCCTGCCCGGGACGACCAACCGGCTGCAGTATCTGGCGACCCAGGATGCCGAGAATTATTTTCGGGAGATCGAGGGAGGTTTGCGGCAGGAGGGGTTCCAGGCGAGGGCGCATGTGCTGCGCGGCGAACCAGCTAGCGTCATCGTGGAGGCCGCCCAGGCGGCCGTGATCGACCTGATCGTGCTCGGCACCCATGGCAAGACCGGCATGGACGCCTTCTGGGCCGGGAGCGTGGCGCACCGGATCGTGAGCCAGTCCCGCATCCCGCTGTTGCTGATACCGGTGGGGAATGCGTAGGGACTGATTGCCTCTTGCCACAGGCTCGGTATCAAATGATTTGGGGAAATTGGCACTATGGGATAATCTTACAAGCGGGAAAGCATCGACGATCTGCGCTGATACCAACATCCTGGTGCGCTATCTGGTCAAGGACGATCCTGACCAGGCTGAATCGGCGACCACTTTTTTGGGCGGCAATCGACGCCTGGTCCTCAAATCTGTCCTTCTCGAACTTGTCTGGGTGCCGTCGTCCTCAGCCGGCTACCATCTTGTCCGGAAAACCGTACACGAGCGGTTGCTCCACCTTCTTGGTCTGTCCTGCATTGAGACCGAAGATGCTACCTCGGTAGCCCAAGCTCTCACCTGGTTTGCGAAAGTGGCCGGCAGTAGTGACTGTCAGCTCTAGCCACCTTTGACAGAAAATTTGCTGCCACAGCTGAAAAGCTTGACGCAGTCCCTCCGATAATCCTGATCTCTTAAAACAATTGGACGCCCCGTCCCAAAAGAGTGGCCATTACTGCACCACCAGCTTCCAGGTGAGATCCGGGTTGTAGGCATCCATCTTCCTGGCAAGCTCGGCGGTCTTCGGCCCCAGGTTCTTCTGGTACACCCTGCCTCGCTGGTTCACGATGAAGGTCATCACCCCTGAGGCACCCCAGCGGCTCGGGTAGGCGATCAGGGCATGCCCCGCCACCATGTTGCCGTTGATGACGTAATTGAACTTTCCGCCCGGAGCACTTTTCCCTTGTTTCTTCAGGATCTTGAAGTAATAACCATGAAAGGGGCGACGGCCGTGCTCGCCTGGCTTACGGGGGAGCATGTACCCCTCTTCCTTCGCCTTTGCCACCTGCGGGCCGAGCGGGCTTGGCTTCTCTCCGGCCACGGTTGGCCAGTACAGGCCGTCCTTTTTTCCGGGCCTGCTGATCAGGTGCTGCGCGTACTTGGGGATCTGGTCGCCGTCGGGTTCCGGCATATTGTAGTACTCCCGCTGCGCGTCCGCATACGCCCGGCAGACATTGATGGCGAGTAGCTCGTTGTGGCCGATGCGCCTGGTGAGTATCTCCTCGCGCCCCGCGACGGTATCGAACTGCCAGCTGTCTCCTTTTTTGACCAGTGGTATCGGGAAGGGCCACTTCTGGTCGCCAATCTTCAGAATCGCCTTGGCGTCGCCCTGCACCTCGAGCCTCACCCCTTCGGCGACCTCACGTGAGAAGTGCTCGAATTCGGCGGCCTGCTCCACCGGGTCTCCCGGCTCCAGATCCTGCTGTGCCGGCCCGAAGATGGCGCCCAGTTCCCTGTGGTCTTTTGCCTGAACCGCGACGATCAACGCCTGGCGCGCTTCCTCGGGGGACTGGAAACTGCGCTGGGGCGGTGCCGGCCGGCTGGCGCCGCTTAGTGCCGGCAGTGCCAGCAGCAGCGCGAGGCACAGGGCTGTAAGGCGTAACCATCCCAAACTGCGATCAAGGATACTCGGTATAGTTGTCATGTTTTCACGTTCCTTTTTTGATCGGTCGATGCGGACTGCCCCTTGCTGCGAAACAAAAAACCGGTCATTTTTGCTGCTCGCGTGCCGGCGCGGACGGGCGGGGAGCCGGTGCCTGCCGCGCCGCAGGAGCGGGCGCTGCCGGTCGCGGCACATGGGGGCGCGGCACGGCTGCTGGAGCCGCGGCCGCCCTGGGCGCAGGTGCGGCCGACGTTCTCGGCGCGGCAGGCGCGGGTTGAGCCGGGTTCTGGCGCATGGTGTTGCGGCTGGTCTGGCCGCGCTCCCGGTAGGTTGCCGCGTCTTGGGAACTGCCGTAGCCGCCGTAGCCGGAGCGCGAGGCGGGCTGCGCCTGCTGCACGTCGCGTCCGCGGAAGACGTCGCTGGAGTTCGGGCGCGCTTGCGGGGTGCCGCCCGCCGGCTGCCGGCCGGCCGTGACCGGTGCTGCCGCTGCCGGAGCAGGCTGCTGCTGTCCAGGTGCAGGGGTGCGAGGCTTTCCGGTATCCGGTGCCCGCGACTGGTCGGGTCTGGGCGGCTTCTGCTGCTCGGTTCTAACGGGACGGGGCTGGTGCGTTCGTCCCGGCTGCACCTGGCGCCTCAGCACGTCCTGGTGCAGTTGCTGCCGGTACGGCTTGGCATCGTGCTGCAGCACCTGGCGGTTGGTGGCGATGGTCGCGGCGCGCTGGTTGATATAGACGCCGCGCCGGTCCTTTATATGGGGAAGCGAGCGGCTGACCCAGCCGCCGCCGCGCCAGCCGTGGTAAAAGACCCGGTGGTCGCGCCAGTCCATGTCGCGGCTCAGCCAGGCGCCTATGGCAAGCCCGGCGCCGAAGGTGATGAAGCCGTAGGATGGCCCGCCCGGCTCATAATACACTACCTGCGGGTCGTACACCGGGACGTAGATGTAATCGGGTGCAGCCGGCACGATCCTGATGTCTCCCGGTTCGACGATGACCTGCTGCTGCGGCGTGGAAACAAGGTTCCCTTGTGCCTGGGCATCGGCCCGTAGCGCCTGTATCGAGTCCATCACGTCCTGCGGCTGGTCGAGGTAGGCCTGGCCCAGGGCCACGGTCCAGTCGTATTTCTGGTCCATCATGTACAGCAGGTCCGGGTAATGGGCCACCGCCTTGACGCTCACGTCCCAGGGCTGGTCGTCGATACGCGCAGCTCTGCCGTACTGCCGCACATAGCGGGCCGCCTCGTCGATCTGGTCCACGAAGGTCGCGGCAGGGAGTATCTGGGCGATCAGCGGATCTGGATAGAGCGCGATCGGCGCCAGCAGGTCGTCCATTTCCTCAGGTGTGAGCAGGTTCTGGTCGGGCTGATCCGAAGCGCTGTAATAGCCGGGTTCGCTGTCGGCCCAGGCAAGATGCCCATTGGCAAGGGCCAGAAAAATAACCAGGGCGGGCAGTACAAAGAGTATCTTTTTCATCGGTATCTCCATGGAGACGGGGTACGGTATCGTAATAGTCTAACAGAAAGTTGGGTGTTGGCAAAATATGTGTTGCGACTGATTGTGATGACGGCAGGCCGTCACGGTTGAGTGGTGTCCTGGTAAACCGGTGTGGGCGACCTCCAGGGCGCGAAGCGCGAGGCAGCAAGGCCGTTCCCTGCCTCAGGTCCGCTAGCGGCGCGGGCAGGAAGGCGCATCGTTTTGCACGCTCCTGATCTGGAACTCCTGAACGATGTCCGCCAGCGAGATCAGGCGGTTAACCCCGCCGATGGACTGATCCACGCCGGTGGTGCGCAGGATGTCCCGGACCGACGCGTGGGCCTCGGCGACCCGGAAAGAGACCCCCTCCAGGCAGAGCTGCTCATCGAGCTGTGCCAGCATCCGGGCGCCCGCCACATCGATATAGGAGGAGGTGGAAAGGTCGCAGACCACGAGCCGCGCCGGGGGGAGTGTGGCGCGGACGCGCTCCAGCACGGTCCTTTCGATGGTCTGCACGTTGAAATACAAGAGCGGCGCCTCGACGCGGAACAGAAAAAGGCCAGGAAAAAGATCGTTGTCGGGATGGCGTGCCAGGTCGGAAAAGCGCGCCGTGCCCGGAATGCGCCCCAGGGTCGCCACATGAGGCTGTGCCAGGAAGCGGAGCAGAAAGAGGATGGATGCCACGGCCGAGATGGTCACCCCTTTCAGGATGCCGAGCAGCAGCACGCCGAGGAAGGCGACCAGCGCCACGTTGAACTCGATCCGGCTGATGCGCCAGAGCATCTTGAAATCGGAGATTTTGACGAACCGGGAGACCGCGACGATGACCACCGCGGCGAGCACGGTCTGCGGCAGGTTTTGCAAAAGCCCGGTCAGGAAAAAGAGGACCAGGGCGAGGCTCAGCGAAGCGAAGAAAAGCGACAGCGGGGTGCGGGCGCCGGCCCCCTCGTTGACAGCGGACTGCGACAGCCCTCCGGCCACCGGATACCCCTGGCCGAGCGCCGCCGCCAGGTTTGCGGCACCCAGGCCGAGCAGCTCCTGGCGCGCGTCGATCGGGTAGCCGTGTTTGGACCCGAAGGTCCGGGCCGCAGCGATACTCTCCACAAAGGAGAGCAGGAAACAGGCGAAGGCGAGCTCCAGGATACCCTCCAGATGCTCCAAGCCGACCCTGGGAAACACGAAGCGGGGCAGACCCGCCGGCAGGGCGCCCACCACCTGAACGCCATAGTCCGCCAAGCCGAACCAGGTTACGGCCGCGGTGGAGAGGGCAACCACCAGGAGCGCGAAGGGGCGCCTCGGGTAGAACCGGTCGCCGGCGTAGAGCACCGCAAGCGAGCAGACCCCGATCAAAAGCACCACCGGGTTGGTCTGGCCCAACTGGGACAGCAGCCGCGAGATGCGCTGGAAGAAGTGGTCGCCGCCGCCCGGTACTCCGAACAGCTTGGGGAGCTGGGTCACCGCGATGCTCAGCGAGGCGCCTGCCTTGAAACCGGTCAGGATGGTCTCGGAGATGAAGTTTACAAAGGAACTCAACCTGAGCGCCCAGGCTATAAAGCAGAAGAGTGCCACCAGTCCGGCCGTGGCCGCGGCTATGGCGACGTAGAGCGAAGCGTCCCCGCCCGCCATGGTACCGACGACGCTGGCGACCATGACCGAGATCGCCGCGGTGGGACCTATGGCCAGGTGGCGGGACGAGGCGAAAAGCCCGTAGACCACGCCGCTTCCGATGTAGCAGTAGAGGCCGACCTGAGGGGCGAGTCCCGCCAGTACCGAGTAGGCCATCGCCACGGGGATGGCGTAAGCCGCCAGCGTTACCCCGGCGAAGAGGTCGTGCAGCAGACGGGGCGAGCGGTATTCCTGGAGCCAGGCCAGTATGGGGAGGAGGTTCGTCAGCCAAAGCGGCAGCGCCTCTCGTCGCTCTTCAAGATTTTTGTGCGGAAGCTCTGTCAAGATGTCATCCCTCTCTTTGGTCGAGTATCAGCATACCATATAAATCAGGTAAGCGAGCTGTCTCAGTCTTAAACAAGGTTTCATTTGACAGTGTTCAAAGAGTGCGTGGTGCGGCAAAGCTGCACCATAGCGGCCCTCTACCTGTGGACATTGGGTTTTTAGTCTGTCTGAGCGGAAATTGTGGTTGTCATGGGCAGCCAATATGAGTGCAACTTTGGAATTAATGATCGGCCACCGGGTCTGCAGTGCAACTTGAGGCCAAGCAGGGCGGCTTGACGGATGCGGGGGGCGTCCTAAATAAATCGCTGTCTGTATTCTTCTCTGGCCCTGGTGCTGCTGCTCGCAGCGACAGCTGGAACGGCGCTGGCGGCACCTACCAGCCAGACCTGGATGCCCTCGACCGATGTCCACCCTTTCCTGACCGGGCGCCTGGGAGATCGACAACTTTTTTCGGGTTACCGGGGTCGAGGATGGCAGCGATCCGGCCCACAGGGACCCGAAAACGCTGGATATCGGCTGACCGCGGATGTGCTCCCTTTCCAAAAAAGTGCAGATGGAGATCGGCTGCGACTACCTGGTTACTGGCAACGATCCGAACGATCAGCATCGGTGGAGCGGAACTATCAAGCTCGCCACCCCGGAGGAGTCGCGCTTCAGGTTTTCGCCGGCATTCGCGGTCGGACTGTGTGTACGGGCTGGTCGCCAAGACGGTGCCGCCCTCGATTCCATTCCTTCGCTGGGGCGTTTCAGCGCAGGCTACTACCGCGGCTCCGGAAGGGCACTGGTGAACGATCCCGACCCCGCCAAGGCACGGGCCGCCAGCGAAGGAGTCCTGGTCTCTTGGGACCGCACCATGGGGGAGATTTCCGACAAGCTCTGGATCGGGGTGGATAACCAGGGAGGCGACAACGTGCTGAGCAGCTGCAACTTCGGCCTTTCCTGGGCCTTTACCTAGACTTTTCTTCTACACTTCCTGCCTGATTTCGCTTGCAGGCGCTGTGTAACTACCTGAATTAACGTGGTCGCTCTTTGGAAAAAACAAAAAAAGTCGAAAAGCGTGGTGTCCTAAATCACGTCTGTAT